>OKSE01001458.1_pt1 | contig 11389 bp, 7 predicted proteins | sample 1633631 | NCBI WGS metagenome assembly OKSE01 (sample SAMEA3541555, study PRJEB24748) | human gut metagenome | biome: human gut; feature: human-associated habitat; material: faeces | place: China | collected 2012 | reverse complement strand
TGACGAGCTCCGCAAGATTGCCGAGTACATTGAAATCAACACTACGGAAGATACCGCAGTAGCGGGCTAACCCCCGCTACAAACCCCTTTGACAGTGTGTTTTCCTAATAGGCGCTAATCATATGATTATACCGAGCTTAAAGATTCGAGAAAAAATAAAACTAAATCTTGGAGGCAGGGGATGGTATCCGGAAACGGACTTCAAGGGTTTATTACAAGCGGCAGTCCGTACAGCGACACATTTATTTTTCAAAATATGCATTTTATAATGCCTAATGAAAATCAGCGTACTTGTCCTCAAACTTATGATGAACTTGAAACAGTAAAGCAAAGTATTATTAAATGTAAAGATATTACGGATAACGCGAACTATGATGACGTATACCGTTATCACCCGGGCGGCCAATTACGGCTTGATTTTGATAAGAAAAGCACTAAAAAATATATTCGCTATACAGATTATGAAACATCGCAGGTCGGTGTTGATTTTACGGATAAAAACGGCACTTGGAAGCGTACATCATTCACTTCAATGGCAGATGATGTTGTGATTACCAAGCTTAATAAATCATCTTCCGGCAGTAAGCTTAATTTAACTTTATCATTTGATAACCTTTCAACTCTTGCAAATTTCGGCGACAGTGACGAAGCTAATATGAAGTATAAAAAATTAACTGATGATAATGCAAACTACCTTGCGCTTGTTTCACACTATCCTGATTATGAAAAAAGTGAACTTAAAAACGGCGGTTATGCAACAGTAACTTATGTAATTACTTCAGGCGGAAACAAAGAAAAAGTGTTGATAGATAAGAAAACAGACGAAACACAGTTTTTGGGTGAAAATACAGGCATTAAAATAACCGATGCCGACAGTGTTTATCTTCTTACCGTAAGTGACAGAACTTACGATATGGGAAAAATTGATGATTTTGAAAAGCAAAATGGTTTCAAACTTGTCGAAGATTGTATAGCAAAGCTTGAATGTGTAGCTGCAAAATATGCAGGTAATAATGATTTTGATTATGATAAAGCGTTAAATAATCACTTGGAAATTTATCAGCCGCAATTCGACAGCGTTACACTTTCGTTGAGTGATGATAATTTTGAGTCAAATGAAACACTTTTAAAAATGCAAAAGGGTAAAAAGAAAATAAATTCTGCTCTTGCCCAGCGTACATATTATGCCGGCAGATATGCGTATCTTTGCTGTTCGGGTTATTCCACAAGCCGACTTTACGGTATGTGGACAGGTGAATTTAACACCGGCTGGGGCAGTAAATATACAATGGACGCAAATGTTAATTTGCAAACTTCTTCAATGAATACGAGCAATATGTCACGCAGCCCTATCGGCTATGCATATTTCATTTTGCGACAACTTCCTGATTGGGAAGAAAATGCATATGCAACACATGGGTTTAAAGACGCTATTCAGGCTCCGGTCAATACTGACGGTGATAAAGCAGTAATCACCGAAACCTGCTATCCTTATCCTTTCAGATATTGGAACGCCGGCACATCTTGGATGATTAACCCGCTTTATGAAACTCTTCTTTCATATGGTAATATCAATATTCCTTTAAGTGATGAATTTGACCTTGAAAATCTTAAATCGGTTCTCTCTGTTACCGAAAAAGACTTAACAGAAAGTCAAATTGAAGAAATTAAAAAGCGTGGATATTTAAGGCTTGAAGAAGATATTTTATATCCGCTTTTGGTGAAAAGTGCAAATTATTGGAGTCAGCTGATGAGCCCTGAATATTATACCGCAAAAGACGGTTCTATTCATTATGAAGAGGGCAAAACATCATTAAATGACGGTGAAACATATTGCATTTTGCCAAGCTATTCGCCTGAAAATAATCCGTCAAATTATAACAGCCCATCGGATGCTAACTGTGCTATTGATATTTCTGCCTGCCGTGATAATCTTAATATGCTTATTAAAGTTATGGGCGACATTGATAAAAGTGCTGATACTTCTAAATGGCAGGAACTTGAAAAAAATCTTCCGCCGTATCTTTATGATGAAACAGGCGCTCTTAAAGAATGGGCAACAACTTCATTTGATGAAAATAATAAACATCGTCATTTAAGTCATCTTTACGGTGTATGGCCGCTTTTTGAAACGCAGGGAAATGATGAACTGACAAAAGCCTGCGAGCAGGCAATTGCAAACAGACAGAGTGAAAATGAAGCGTCACACGCACTTGTTCACCGCAGTCTTATTGCTTCAAGGTTAAAGGATTCAGATTCTTTAACAGATGCCCTCGTTAAACTTATGAACCATAAAATCAGGTACGATTCACTAATGACTAACCACGATTATGACCAAGGCAGTTGCTATTGTACTGATTTTGCGATAGGCTATCTCGGAATTATAAATGAAGCTCTTGTTTATTCACATAATAATGATATTGAGTTTCTTCCGGCCCTCCCGAATTCGGGTTTTGAAAACGGAACGCTTAAAGGGATTAAAACCCGTAACCGTGCTACCGTAACTGAATTAAAATGGGCAGACGGCGGTAAAACAATAAGCGCAACCGTTACTTCGGATATTGACCAAAAGCTTAATATTAAAGTCGGCGGTAAATCACAAACAGTTGAATTTAAAGCAGGAGAGAGTAAAACATTTAAGTTTTAAGTGCTTAAAAGGATATAGCCAAAGCTATATCCTTCGGTTTGCCGAAAAGGGTTCGAGAAATCAACCCTTCCAAATTTTTGTCGATGGTGAAAATTGCGATCCTTATCGCTTAGCTGCTATGTTTGATAGCCTTAATGGTTATGAAATACAAAAGATTGATAAAGTCATTGTTTATTATGATGAACTTAACTCATCAAAGGCTTGGCTGCAACTGAAATTCTTTACATATAATGTGGAAGTCGACCCCATTGCTGTTGAGCGTATTAAAGAGGACAAGTCACTTGTAGATCACAAGCTCTTGCCGGTGTTTCAAAAGCAGTATATAAGGATGATGTGGATTCTATAATTCTTGCTTCAAGTGATTCTGACTTTTGGTCTGTTATCGAGGATGTTGATGCAAATTATCTTGTTCTTCTTGAAAAAACAAAATGTGGTTCTGACTTCAAATCACTTCTTTGGAATAACAATATTTTCTATTGCTATCTTGATAAGTTTATGACACCTGAAAAGGACAAGTTCTTTGATACAGTGTTCAAGAAAGAACTTGAAAAAGTAATTGCAAGCTCATTTGTTTTGCCAAATGCGGAGCAAATCTTTAGAGAAGCACTTACGCAAACTCGTGCCTCATTATCGTCTACGGCGAGAGACCACCTTTACAACACTACAATGAACAATCTTAAGTTGGTGCTTAATAGCAATGGTTCTTTTTCAATAGAAATTACGGATTAAAAATTTGTCTTATGATTTTTTCACATACAAGATAGAGTTGGGGACAGCGACACCTGTGGTATATCAGCAATCACAAGGTCCCTTGTATGCCGAGCTACTGACTACCAACAAGCTGAGCGATTACCATACAGACCTTAACAAGCAGGCGGAAACAATGTTTTCTCGGACGGTTTACCCGCTAAATAGAAAAGTCGCTGTCACAGACGGCGGCTTTTCCTTTTCGGGAAGTATTCAAGAAGTCATACAGTTCCGTGAGTAATGGAAGAAGGCAATGATTTGAGAAAAAGAGAAGTGTAATATTCTGAAAACCTCTTGAGATTTCGGGAAAAATCTGCTATAATATTTTTGTGTAATTATATAGTGGAGGATTTATATCCTTTTTTCCTTAGAAATTATGGAAGGAGGACTTGACTATGGCAAACGGAAATGCGACAATCATTGTCGGCTCGGATGGGCAGGAGCATAGCGCCGTTTTTTCAGCGTGTCAAGTCTTATTTCATACAATTTATAACGAACCAGTTGCCGGAGACAGGGCGCATTATGCCTTGGCTTCGGCTTTTTGCGTTTGCCGGAAGGATGGTGGTTTGATATTGAAGTCCTAACCACCACCCGTAAACACATCTTTTCTCGGCGTGTCCGCTGTCGGAGAAAGTAAATAGCGGATAGAATTATTATGGAGGAATGAAAATGAAGAAGAAACTTCTAAGCCTTCTGCTTGCGTTGTGCCTTGTGATGGCACTTGTTCCGATGACAGCGTTTGCTGAAGGAACTTCAGTAGATAATTGGGACGGTACGGCAGATACAAGCTGGTACATCGACCATAAGACGGATACTGAATACCATTTCACCACTGCCGAACAGTTGGCCGGTTTAGCGCAGTTAGTCAATGACAAAACTGCATCTGTATCATTTGAAGGGAAAACGATTTACTTAGATAATGACCTCGACTTATCCGGCTCCCAGTGGACTCCCATTGGAAATGGTGACAACTTTGTCAGACATTTTGCTGGTACCTTTGATGGGCAACATCATAAAATCATGAATCTGTACCATCACTCTACTGGGGACGAACTTATTCGAAACGGACTTTTCGGAGTTGTTTCTGATGGTGGTACATTAAAGAATTTACTTGTTATAGACGCTGATATTGCCTCAAATGATGGTTCATTAATTGCCGGCATTTTGGCGGATTGGGTCAATGGCGGCACCGTTGAAAACTGCTACACAAGCGGAAAAATAGAAAACAATGTTGGCAACAAGTTCGTTGGTGGGCTGATTGGTCAATGCACTTGGAGTACACAGGTAAAAGGTTGTGGCTCAGATGCCACGGTTATCAGTACAGAGTCCAATGAAGATGATGTTGATACCGTTGGCGGGCTGATTGGTCAGTGGGAAAACTCTGCGGACAGCTCGTCGATTACCGATTGTTGGTTTGGCGGTTCTGTTTTCTGCAATAATATATACTCAGCTGTAGGTGGTATTCTCGGTGCAAACTTTGAAAACTTCTCTGGGAACAAGCCTGGCGTAATAATCAAAAATTGCATAGTTGCAACAAAAAACATCACTGGCGCTGAGCCTGGCAATATCACTTGGATTACAGCTGTTGTAAAGCCCCGTGTTACCGACTGCATTTGGCCGGATACCCCTCCTGATGGTGTAACGCTTGATGAAGAAAAATATCCTGATAATAAAGGCAATTACTTAGCCGTTGCTAAGCTGGTGGTTGATTGGGATGCAGGTACTGCGAGTGCCGACCCGACATTTGACCAGTCATCGTGCGGCACTGCTGTCTCCAACTTCACCTCCGCAGATGTCCTTGCTGGCATGCAAACCAATGCTGGTGCGGGCGTTGAATGGGTTGCCGGAATCGGTCATCCAACTTTTGTGTGGGATGACAATAACATCCACGCTGATTACACAGCTGTCGATGCAGCCATCGCAAGGGCAACGGCTCTTGATAGCAGCCTTTATACAAATTATTCTGCGGTAAAAGATTCCATTAACTCTGTTGACCGAGCAAAAAGCAAAGCCCAGCAAACAGAGGTTGATGCAATGGCTAAGGCTATTGAAGATGCCATTGCTGCCCTGCAATACAAGGATGCAGATTACACAAAGGTAGATGCAGCCATTGCCAAAGCAAATGCACTGAACAAGGATAACTACAAGGACTTCACCGGCGTGGAAGCCGCTGTGAATGCTGTGACCCGTGGTAAAAATATTACGGAGCAGACCGAAGTTGATGCAATGGCTAAGGCTATTGAAGATGCGATTACTGCCCTGCAATACAAGGATGCTGATTACACTAAGGTTGACGAAGCCATTGCTAAAGCAAATGCCTTGAACAAGAATGACTACAAGGATTTCTCCGGTGTGGAAGCTGCTGTCAAGGCAGTTGTCCGTGGTAAAAATATTACGGAGCAATCTGAAGTAGACAAGATGGCAAAGGCTATCGAAGATGCGATTGCTGCTCTTGAGAAAAAGCCTGCCAGTACTAAACCGGGAACATCAGATAAGAGTCCGCTGACTGGTAATACAAGCAACCTTGCACTGTGGATTTCCCTACTGTTAGCCAGCGGCGGCGCAACCCTTGCTACAACGGTTGCCAGCAGAAAGAAAAAGTACAACAGATAATTGAATAGCATTCCCTTGCTCCATCTTTTGAGCAAGACAAAAGCGTCGTAGAAATACGGCGCTTTTTTGTTACCTAATTATTGAATAGAATATACGAGACTTGAGTTTGGATTAAATCTGATTGAATAATTAGCTTTTATATTCTTCGTCATTAAATTGCACAGTACCCTGCTGTAAAAGATGATGCGGATTTAGAGTTTCTTTCGACACCTCATTGTAAGGTTCGCAATACCTCATACGAATTTGCCATGCCGAGCAAAAATAAAATTCTGAGAGATTTTTGAGAGACGCAAAGTCTGAAAAACGGCTTAGATAGGCGGTTTTGAAAAAAGATTGCGAGGCTCTGGCTCCGCCATTTTAGGTTCGAATCCTTATTACGGGTTTATAATGCAATTAAACCCGTAATAACGTTCTGTCAAGTCTTTAAGGTGGAGATTTGCAAAGCAAATACTACCGTGACTTGACAGGTTGATATAATCTGCCAATACCTCGGAACATTCGTGTTCCGAGGCTTTTTTATGCCCGAATACTGCTTTTTACGGCGGTATTTGGGCAGAAGCCTTTTTGCATATTTAATAAGATTTTCTTCTTCGTGTAATATTAAATGTGTCGGCTGTAAAATTAACATAAATTTAATTGGATTTTCATTGACACTTACAACACCTTACAATATAATAAAAGCAAATATATAGCTTATAAAGGAAGTGACTTAATGACGAAAAAAATAACAGCAATATTGTTGGCATTGTGCATGGCAATCTCAATTTTGCCGATGAGCGTTCAGGCGGCATCAAAGCCCGATATTAAAGTTGGCGACTATGTTAAAATGGGCGCGTATAACAATGCCTCAATTCTTTGGCGATGTGTAAGCATTGACAATAACGGACCGCTTATGCTTGCAGACAAAATTGTTGACACCCTTGCATATGATGCCAAAACAAATGACAACAGCAATTCAAAATCACACAGCAGAAGCTATAAGCGTGATGATTACGGTTCTAACTATTGGAAAGACAGCAATATGCGTTCTTGGTTAAATTCGACCGCGGCTGAAGGCAAAGTCGATTGGCTTTGCGGCAACCCTCCGAAAGACGGATATGTAAGCGGTGTGGGAGCGTACAACGAAAAAGCGGGTTTTCTCAACGCTTTTTCAAAATCTGAAATTGCGGCAATGAAAACCGTTACCCAGCGTTCTCTCGTTTCTCATCCCGAATACAACAAGGGCATAGTTGATGGAGACGCAAATTCGGATTTGTTATACTACACCGATATTTCGGAAGCGGTGGCAAACTACGACAGTTCATATTTTGAAACTACAACCGAAAAGGTTTTTCTTCTTGATGTAAAGCAGGCTAATGCCGTGTGGAAAAATCTCAAAGGTTATTATGTTGCGTATAATAATGACGGTATGGCTTGGCCTTATTGGCTTCGCACTCCTGTTACCGATTGCAATCACGATATGCGTTATATCAGTTCATCGGGTCAGGTCGGTCGTTATGCTCCGTGGTATTCCGATTTGGGCGTAAGACCTGCATTTTATCTCGATTCCGAATATTTTGTTACAACTTCCGGCAGCGGCTCACAAAGCAGTCCTTATATCGGCTCTGCTCCAAATAAGCAAGAGGATGATTATACAATTTCGGAACCTGCCGAGGACGCAAATCCCGATTGGAATGTCAGCACCGAGCAAAGCATTCAGCTCACCCTCGGCCCGTGGTATTCAAATGACGGAAAATATTCTAATCCTACCATCCCTGTTTATACTATTCAAAAGACACGAAGCGATCTTGAAAATATGGTTGTTGTCATTTGCGGCGAGGGATACACAAAAAGTCAGCAGGGCAAATTCATCAATGATGTCAAACGACTTTGGCAGGACGCTATGAAATATGAACCGTATCGCAGTTATGCCGACAGGTTCAATGTTTACGCTCTTTGCACAGCTTCCGAATCGACTTTTGACAATGGTGGAAGCACCTTCTTTGATGTTATAGTCGACAAATATAATTCGCCTGTTATTTCTAATAATCTCCACGGAAGTCAGTGGAAAAATCATATTTTTGAGAGATGTATCGGTCCTGAATTTATCGAGAAAATTCACGATGCTCATATCAAAAAAAAGTGTGATCCAAACACAATTCCGTCCGGTTCGGAATATGAGCCTTATTATTATGTTCACGATTATATTGCTCAGTTCGCTATGGTTGTAAACACAAAATCAGATTTCGGCGGTGCTTATAATAACCGTGAATACGGCTTCCATTATTTCATTTCGCCATCAGACAGTTATCGTGCGTCAAAAACTTTTGCACACGAGTTTGGACACGGTTTGCTCGGTCTCGGTGATGAATACAGTAACGGATATTTGCTTGACGATAAGGAACTTAAATCACTCAATCTTTCCTCGGTTGAAGACCCGGAAAAGATAAAATGGCGACAGCTTTTAGGTTTTAGAAACACATATACCTGCCGCAATGCTTACGGCTCAAAAATGCTTGTTTCAAGTTATGAGTGCATAATGAGAGACACAAACTATCAATTCTGCGAGGTTTGCCGTTTGCAGGGCTTCAAGCGAATGTCTCAGCTTGTTAAGGATGTAGACCTTTATGTTGCACCTCCCGAGGTTAAGGAATATACGGGCGCTTATTCAAAGCCGTCTGATTTTACCGACCTTGAAACAAGTTCATATTATAATTACACATATAATCGCAATGACCGACTTTTGAGCGGCAACAGCAAAAGCAGATTTAATACTAATATGAACGGTAAAAAAATCGAGCTTAGAACTGTTATTCAAAACATTTCAGATAAAAATGCACGACAATTAAAATTCAAAATGTGGATTAAGCACTCCGACGGAAGCGTTGCGACCGATTCATCGGGGAATCCGCTTCAAACAGTACAAACCTTTGACATTCCTGTTTGGAATGATAAGGCAAATTTCTGGCCGCTCGGTGCTTTGGATCACATCAAAAGCGACTTTAATTCAGGCTTAAAGAGTTGCTCGCTTATTTATCAAATTCCGTCTGATGCACAGCTTAAGAGCGGCGATACCGTGGCATTTCAGGTGCTCGATGAAAACGGAAATGTGCTTGCTGACGACAATACGGAAACACAGCGCTACACAACCGTTTCAATTCAGTATAAATTTGAGGACGGCTCTGAAATTCCAAACACTGCCGGCGGAACATTTACCGTGCCATACGGCACAAAGCTTGATTTAACACCGGCAAAAACACTTTATGATTATGAATTTATAAAGGTTGACGGCTTGAATAAGCCTATTGTTTCGGACGGAACGGTTGTTACATATTATTACAAAAATAAAAACGAAGAACACACTCACAATCTGACTTTGGTTGCTGCGAAAGCTGCCACCTGCACTACTGCGGGCAATTCCGCATACTACACCTGCGATGGCTGTGACAAGTGGTTCGCAGATGCAACAGGATCGGTAGAAATTACCGATAAAACAAGCGTAGAGATTGCACCTCTCAATCACGATTGGAACGCACCTGCTTACACTTGGAATGCAGACAACACCGTTTGCACAGCAACACGCACCTGTAAGCGTGATGCAGGTCATAAGGAAACTGCAACTGCTACTGTAACAAGCGTACAGACAAAGGCTCCGACCTGCACAGCAAAGGGCGAAACAACCTATACAGCAGCCTTTACTGAAGCTTGGGCAAATACACAGACCAAGACTGTTGACAATATCGCAGCTCTCGGTCACGATTGGAGTACCGCTTGGACCGGCGACAGCACAGGTCACTGGCATAAATGTACTCGCTGCGATGCTACAACAACCAAAGCGGCTCACGATTACGGTTCTGACAATGTTTGCGACACCTGCGGATATGCCAAAACTGTAACGCACACTCACAATCTGACTTTGGTTGCTGCGAAAGCTGCCACCTGCACAGAGGGCGGTAAGGAAGCATACTACAAGTGCGAAGGTTGTGGCAAGTTCTATGAAGATGTACTCGGTACAAAGGAAATAACCGACCTTGCATCTTGGGGCAATATTGCTAAGATTGCCCACAGCACAAAGCAAACCGTAACAAAGGCAACCCCAACAGCAAACGGCGAGATAGTAAATTACTGTTCGGTATGTAAGAAAACTCTTTCAACGACAGTAATTCCAAATGCATCAAGCATAAAGCTTAAAGCAACATCATTAACATATAACGGAAAGGTTAGAACACCTAAGGTTATTGTTAAGGACGAAACAGGAAAGACACTTGTTAAGAATACTGACTATACTGTGTCTTATGCAAAAGGCAGAAAGTATGTTGGCAAGTACGCAGTAAAGATTACCTTTAAGGGTAAATACAGCGGAACAAAGACGCTTTATTTCACAATCAAGCCAAAGGCAACAAGAATTTCCTCACTTAAAGCAGGTTCAAAGAAGTTTACAGTAAAGTGGAAGAAGCAGGCTACACAGACAACAGGCTATCAAGTTCAAGTCGCAACCAATAAGAAATTCAAGAAGAACAAGAAAACCGTAACAATCAAGAAGCAGAAGACTACAAAGACTACCGTTAAAAAGCTTAAGGCAAAGAAAAAGTATTATGTAAGAGTTCGCGCCTATAAGACAGTTAAGATTAACGGCAAATCCATAAGGATTTATTCAGGCTGGTCAAAAACTAAGACTGTTACAACAAAGAAATAACAGATAGCTAACCATTTACCATAGGTTTTTTCGTGTCTGCATTTTTATTAGTAATAAACAAAGAATATCCAATATAAAATAAAGGAAATAATAGCTATGATTGAAAAAATCCTGTTAATACTTAAGTATTAGCAGGATTTTTTAATAATGCAATGGGCAAAACTCAGAAAGTTTAAACCACATTTTTCTTTATGCAGTGCGCCCAAACAGGAGCCTTTTTATTTAGCAAAGTAAAGTTAATAATATGAGAGCGATACAACTTTTCGCTATACAAGCCCTACATCCTCAACTACTTCATCATTATAAACATAAACTCTGTTAACACGAGCAGGTATTCTGCAAGGGAGTTCGTAATTGAAAGAGTATGCGCTGTCTGACAATTCTTCTATGGAAATGTGAGCGCCGTTTTGAGCGCCGACTATAACAACTTCATCGTTTATATTACAATCAATATCGCTGACATCCACCATAAATTGGTCCATACAAACTCTGCCGAGAATTTTTGCATATTTGCCGTTAATAATAACCTTGCCTTTGTTAGAAAGGCAGCGAGGGAAAGCATCGGCATAGCCGATAGGAATTGTTGCGACTTTAGTTGTTTTCTCAGTTATAAATGTACCGCCGTATGAAATTTCCCTTTTGGGTTCAAGTTCTTTAATATGAGAAATCTTTGTGTACCAGCTCATTATCGGCTCAATATCAAGAAG
>OKSE01001452.1_pt1 | contig 11419 bp, 6 predicted proteins | sample 1633631 | NCBI WGS metagenome assembly OKSE01 (sample SAMEA3541555, study PRJEB24748) | human gut metagenome | biome: human gut; feature: human-associated habitat; material: faeces | place: China | collected 2012 | reverse complement strand
CCTCCTCTCTCTTTCTCTTCTGCACGTGAATGGGCGCGTCCGTAATGTTTTTCAGCACCGAATAGTGGGGAAACAGGTTAAAATTCTGGAACACCAGGCCGTACATGGCCTGAATCTCTTTCATTTCCTCCTTTCCCGCATACTGAACGCGGCCGTCCCCCTGGTTCCACACTGCCTTTCTGCCTTCATAGAGCACAGCGCCCCGATCCATGGTCTCCAGCATGGCCGCGCACCGCAGCAGCGTGGACTTTCCCGATCCGGAAGGACCGATAATGGAAACAATCTCCCCGTCTTCCACCTGAATGGAAATGTCTTTCAGCACCCGGCTGCCCCCAAAGGACTTCTCAATATTTTTAATCTCCAATACGCTCATGTTCTCTCCCCGCTACTGATAATAATTCATCTTCTTTTCTGCATACTCCATAAAGGAAGCCACCGGCAGATTAAAAATATAGTAAAACAGTCCCGCCGCCACAAAGGGAACCATACTCACCTGGGAGGAAGCCAGGGCCTTGGCCACTGTGAACATCTCCATCACGCTGATCGTGAAGGCCAGGGACGTATCCTTTACCAAAGTGATCACCTCGTTGGTAATGGACGGCAGAATCCGTTTTACCACCTGCGGGAAGATAATGCGGAAAAAGGTCTGATATTTTGTGTATCCTAACAGCTTCGCCGCCTCGTACTGTCCCGCCGGCATGGACTGGATGCCGCTGCGGTAAATCTCAGCGAAATAAGCGGCGTAGTTGACGGCAAATCCGATAAATGCCGCCCACAGGCGGTAGCCGTTGCCCACCCGGATTCCGAACAGATAGTAGGGGCCGAAATATACTACCATCAGCTGAAGCATCAGGGGCGTTCCCCTCATAATCGAAATATAAAATTTCACCGCTGCCCTTAAAACCGGGTTCTTCGACATTCTTCCAAAGGAGATAAGAAGCCCCAGAGGAAGAGAGACCAGAAGCGTCACTGTAAAAATCTCAATGCTGGTTCCCATTCCTCCTGCCAGCTGTTTCATAATCTGCAATAAATCCATGGCTTTTTATCCCCTGTCCTGTTATCGTTCTATTTTTGCTGTTTTTTTGTTCTTTCGCCGTTCTGTTTCTGTCTCTGATCCTGGCTTATTTTCCCACTGTGGTAATGTCCTCGCCAAACCATTTCTCTGAAATCTCAGCCATGGTTCCGTCTGCCGCCATCTCCTCCAGGGTCTGCTGCACCTTTTCGCACAGCTCTGTATTTCCCTTCTTAAAGCCGATGGCGTACTCCTCTGATGCCAGAGACTCCTCCAGAATCTTAAAGCTTCCCTCTCGCTCCTGCATCTGGTATCCGGCCACAATCACGTCCATGGCGATGGCGTCCACCGCGCCCTGCTCCAGGTCCATAAACGCGGAGTTGTAATCCGCCGTGGTCACAAGCTCTTTAAAAGTGGCCGTCAGGTCCGGGTTTTCATTCAGCGCCGCCAGAGCGGAGGAATCGGCCTGGCACTCCACAACCTTGCCCTTTAAGTCGTCCATGGACGCGATACCGGAATCCGCTGCGACCACAAACACCTGGGAGTTGGCCATATAGGCTTCCGTCCACTCGTAATCGCTCTCACGGCCCGTCATGGTGAAGCCGTTCCAGATACAGTCGATTGCACCACTGTTCAGCTCCATATCCTTTGCATCCCAGTCGATGGGCTGCTTTACCAGCTCCCAGCCGTTTCTTTCGCAGACCTCAGCAGCCAGATCCAGATCAAAGCCGGCATAATCGCCACTCTCTGTTCTGTAGCCATAAGGAGGATATTCCGCATCGAAGCCTACAGTGAAGGTCTTTGCGCTGTCAGAGCCGCCGCAACCTGCCAGAACAGACGCACCCATAACCATTGTCAAAAACAGTGCCAAATACTTTTTCATACGTTATCGTCCCCTTTTTCATATCGTTTTTTCATTCCTGCGGAGCGTCGCTCCTTTGTTCTTCATCATAGTATCACATTACCACACTAAAGTAAAGCAAAAGAATCTGCTTTTTCGCCATTATTTTTTATGCAAAATACACAACTCCTTTCGCGCCCTGTGTGCAGTGCCTTCCATCCCTTTCTCCCATCCTTCTGCACGCCGAGTTTTTGTCGATTTTTCAAGATTTTTTACGTTTTTCTATTGACAACCGCGAAAAAAGGTATATAGTGTAGGTATAAAAATAATACAATCAATATCAGTAAAAGATGCAGCCGTAGTCGACAGCATCTCAAACGATAATAGCAAACCCATCGAAAGGTGGCGACGCAAAGCTATAGGGCCTTACCCCTTGAAAAAGGGCTGGCAGCCAGTTACCGAAAGGAGATTCCGTATGAAACGGCTTTTTTCTTGTGTTTGCACATTTGTTGCAGCCTTTATTTTAATGTCTATGACAGGCGTGGTAACAGCCAGCGCTTCTACAGGTTCTATTGATACTTCCCATGCAAAAGATGGTTTTGTTACCGTAAATTACGCTTCCGATTCCAAATTGAAGGTCGGCATCCAGTACGGTGACAATAAGACCTCCTATAAAAACTGCCCCAGCGGCAAAACTGCAGAATTCTCTCTGGACCAGGGCGATGGCACATACACTATTACCGTATGTGAAAACATTTCCGGTACAACCTATCAGGTTGTCAGCAGAGAAACCGTAAATGCAAAAATCAAAAACGAATATGCTCCCTACCTTATCTCCACCGCAGATGTTCAGTTTGCAGCAGGCGATGCAGTCAGCCAAAAGGCGGCTGAAATCTGCAAGGGCGCAGCAACCGATGCAGAAAAGGTAACCGCAATCTACAACTACATTGCAGGGCATTACACCTACGATACAAAGCTTGCAGATGAAATCACATCCGGCAAGGTAAGCAAATATATCCCTGACACAAGTGCTACGCTGAACAGCAGCAAGGGCATCTGCTATGACCTGTCTTCCCTGTTTGCAGCTATGTGCCGCAGCCAGAGCATCCCTTGCTCTTTGACAAAGGGCTATGCCGGCAGAAGCTACCATGCTTGGAACAAGGTAAACGTAGACGGTGCTTGGTATCAGATTGATTTGACCTACGCTGTAACAGAGCGTGTGCTGAACGCTAACAGCCTGTCCGATTGCGTATCTCCTTTGCACTACACACAGCAGAGCGATTCTCTTGCAATCGCAGCATAACAGATTGTAATAAAGAAAAAAACACATAGCAGGAAGTCTTTTCTTCGCTATGTGTTTCCTATAACAAAACCATTTCTACCTTTACAGATAACGCAGACACAAACGCATGGTACTATCTGGCGGTACAGGAAGCAACCAATAGCCACTACAACACAAGCAAGGAAAACTCTGCCTATGAAAAATGGACAGGCTTGCGCAAAACACTTGATTGAATCGGATTAAGATGATTATAATAAATTCGATTCAGGTGTTTTGCATAAAAACAACGCTTATTTTTCATTAAAAACAGACAAGTTTTCTATATTTAGATAGCGGCATGTCCCCATTTTCCGTGCCGTCATCATTTTTCCATATTTTTTCAACAAAACTTGCATATAATTGCATACAAATATGTTGAGAATCCACAAAAATACTTGAAATTTTATCAAGTTGTGATATAATACATTGTAACAGGACTTTGCAATGTATTTTATCTATATAAATACATTATAGTATTATCTGTGCGGCTCGTTGAAAGAGCGTGTGTACAGACAAAGGCACAGCCGACGAAAGCCGGTGTCGCAAAGCCAAGGGCCTAACCGAATTTTTCTTCGCAAGGCAGCCGGTTGCCAAAAGACATATCGTATCCTCCTTCTTCGGGTCTCACAAGAACAAAGAAGGAGGATTTTTTATGATGAAAAAGAAATCAGGAAAACGCTTTCTGTCCTGGCTCTTGGCTGCCGTAATGATAATTGCGTTGATGCCGGCGAATGCGTTTGCGAACGATGACAACGACTATGGCGGAATTGACACCTACGCCAACCAAAGCAATGACAATGTGGAGTTCTGGTGTACCAACTCCAGAGTTAATGTAGGTGGCAAAACATCTGCATCCCTCAACAGTCTGCTTTCTGGCAAAACACAGCTTGTTTTTGCACAGGAATCATCTCTGCAGGAGGGTACTCTCACAAACGGCTCCGGTTTAACAGGCAAGCTCTGGAAAGTAATGGTTCAGGATAATAGAAACAAGCAGACCGGAAATTCAAATGACAATAAAACCGGTACAGGTACTGAAATCACTTCCATTTGGGGTGAATGGAAATGGATACATTTTCAAGGGTATCGATACCAGTACAATTATCTTACAGCATATGGGAAAACAGGTACCCTGCGCTCGAACCAAACTGTAGTTGTTTATTACAAACAGGTATTTGTTACAGATTCCAACTACGGTATTATCTACGGTACTGACTGGGGATATAATGATGGTAGTCATGATGATGCTCCTACAAGAATAACCTACCAATTTGCACAGGAAAACAATAATGGCACCCCTACTATACTGAAAAGCGGAGATTACTGGTATGCAAAGAAAACCGATCCCATTAAAGGTATTGGTGCGCAGTTGAACCCTAAATATGAAATTTCCAAAATCACTGTTGATGATACCGAATGTACGAACGGTGAAGAAATCTCCCTTGACCGTCAAAGTTCCCATGTAGTTACCTTCTACATTAGAAGCGTAGAAACAACCAAAGTTCAGTACAACTGGATTGGTGCAGAAAACCTTGGTGATGATGTAAAATTGCCTACTGATACTGGAGATTATAACTGGGGGACACAGCAACCTTAACCGAAGAAGCAGCAGCATTTACGCCTAACCTCATTAAAAAAGGCACAGACGGTGTTAAATATATGTTCTCCGGTTGGTATGATAACCACGAGTTTAAAGGTAGCCCCGTAACTTCTATCACTGTCTCCGATACAAACTACACCTTCTATGGTCGTTGGACTTCTGCGGCTGTTGAAGTTGATTTGAACAAGGATGACAGCAATACCAACAGATTTGAAAAAACTCTGACTAATGCAGAAAAGCTTTCTGATAACGCTGAACGCGAATTTACAATCAGCATTACCAATGATGACGATTCTAATGAAACATACACAGGTACAGCCACTGTAAGCAAAGAAAATCCCACTGCATCCTTTGAATTTGATGAAACCCAGAAAATGGTATTCGATATCGACGATGCAGGCATTGGTGAAGACGGCACTGTGCCTGAGAACGGCGTAGATTACACCTATACTGTAAAAGAAGAAACATCTGGTTCTTCTGATGATATCGAATTTGATAATGCAACCTACAAAATGAAGGTAAACCTCAAATTGGAAGATGGCAATCTGGTAGCTACAGTTTCTTTTACAGATGCAACTGAAGGAGCTGTCACTACTCCCATCACCTTCACAAATACATACACACCTGCTTACCCCGTTTATGTTTACGGTCGTTACATGCACAACAACGATCATCTGAAAGGCGATGTAACTGTAAACAACGAAAAGGTTCAGTGGAACGCAGATAGTGCAAACCAAAACGCTAAAGAATATTACATCACCTTTGGTAAAATCGAAAAAGGTACAAAGGTAGAAGCTACAGAAGGTGCAACAACTTCTGATCTTTTATTCAGCACGGATAGCATCACTCTGAATGAAGAATTCTCTGGTACAGGCAGTGCTGCTTCTAACAATGTTTCTCTGAGCAATGTTAACAGCTGGGGTAATGTTCACGCTTGTCCCGGTGCAGTAGGCTATACCAACGAGGGTTTTGCTTGGCACATGGACGGTAATATCAATGTTTACACTGTAGCATACGATGACGGCGTTGATGATGCTAGCGTTACAAATATGCTCACTAACCCCCAAGGCTACTTCTTCGGCAGCTACACAACCGCCGCTGCACCTAGCCGTGAAGGCTATGACTTCCAAGGCTGGAAGGCAGAAGGCACTGATAACGTTTACGAGGCAAATCAGGAATTCACTCTTAATGGAGACGTAACTCTGGTTGCACAGTGGACACTGAGCAACGCAAATGTAACCTTTATGATTGATGGCGGTACATGGACTGCCCCTGAAGCTGTAAAGGATACAGCAAACGCTTTTAAAGAAACAATTAAGCTGGACAACGGTCATGCGACATTAGCTAACATTGGCTATACTCCTAAAGGCAAAGCAGATGACAGCCACACAGGCAATGGTAAATGGTACAAGGATAGTAACCCTATTATCGGTGACTTCGAAAATCAGTCTGTTGAAAATGGTGCTATCTTTATCCTGAAATTCGAACCTAAAGCACCTCCAAAGACCGCTACTGTAACTTTCGAGATTGACGGTGGTACATGGAATTCTACAGCACCTGAATCCATAGTTCTCGACGTGGAAAACGGTCCAGCAAAACTTTCTGATAAACTTTCTGCCGCTCCTAAAGGTACTGCAAACGAAAACTACAGCCCTGAAGGCAAATGGTATAAAAAAGTTAATGATGACCTCGTTTCTGTTGACAACATTTTAAATGTAAATATCGACAGTGATACAACCTTCGTTCTGAAATTTGATAAACAGCAGTACACCATCGAATATCAGTGGAGCACAGATCGTCCCTCTGATATTACAGAGACTCAGCTTCCCCCAGCTACTACAAAAGATGGCTTAGCTCCTACTGATGAAGCTGAAATTAACGCTCTCAATGAAGCCGCAAAGGGAACCTATACCACTACTTCCACAACCAACAAAGATAATAAATATGGTGAATGGACACTCGTTGGTTGGACTCCCTTAAGATCTGATGATGGTACAAAAATCATCTTCACGGGTAATTGGAAATTCACAGAAAAAGAGAAACCCGTTGAAGTTAAAGTAACCTTCAAAATCGAAGGCGGCACATGGGATGGCACTAACAGCGAAGATCAGACCACAACAGTTATTCTAACAAATGGAGCAGGTTATTTAAAAGAAGAACAACTGCCCAAAGGTACTCATACCCCCGATGCAAACCACATCGGTACAGGGTACTGGAAAATTGACAAAGGTCAGGATATTACAAGCATCCTTATTCAAGGAAATACAGACTTCATCTATACCTTCAACGAACGTGGTACTGTTGCCGCTGAACTGAGCAAGCTGATTCAGAAAGAATTCAAATCGCAGTACGGCTACAGCACAGAAGGAACCTTCACTGCAATCGCAAAGGTTATGCCTGTTCATCCAGAAATAAATTCCTACGCGGCTGAAGTAGATGAATCTAGCGACAACAACACAAATACTCCGGGTACAGACAATGCAAAAACCTTCACCGGTACAGTTACTCTGAAAACAGGCAAAACAAAACAACCCTTCACCTTCTCCGCAGGTGAAGGTGTGGCTGATGTATTAGACCCCGACACATACTACGAAGTCAGAGTCTCCGAGGTTGAGGGCAACCTTTCCAAAGTAACCTATGACACCACAAAATACATCCTCACATTTACCACAGATAAGAATGCTGTAGTGGACTATATCGGGATTGCAAAAGAGAAGGATAGTGAGAATGGTCGTCCTGAACTAGAACCCGTAGAAGGCACAACAATCACATTCCACAATATTTACACCTACAAGAAGCGTTCCCATTCCTCTGGCGACAGTGGTAATGGCGGCGGCAAAAAAGAGGAAAAACCTACCGTAGAAATCAAGGATGACGATGCACTGGGTCTGAATAACACAGACCACTTCGCATACATCGTTGGCTACGGCAACGGCGAGGTAAGACCTCAGAACTCCATCACCCGTGCAGAGGTTGCGGCTATCTTCTTCCGCCTGCTTGAGGATGACGTTCGTGATGCAAACTACACTCGTCAGAATAAATTCACAGATGTAAGCAACGATGCTTGGTACTGCAGCGCAGTATCCACACTGAGCGCGATGGGTATCATTTCCGGTTATCCCGATGCTACCTTCCGCCCCAACGCATCGATCACTCGTGCCGAATTCGCCGCAATTGCAACTCGTTTCGATGTAAACGGCGATAAAACACCCGCAAGCTTCAACGATATCGCAGGCCACTGGGCAAAGGACGAAATCGCTGTAGCAGCCAATAACGGCTGGGGAAACGGCTATGAAGACGGTTCCTTCCGTCCTCAGAACAAAATCACTCGTGCCGAAACAATGTCTCTGGTAAACCGCGTGCTCAACCGCAAACCTGAGACAGCCGAGGATCTCCTGGAAAACATGACAAAATGGACAGATAATGCCGATACCAACGCTTGGTACTATCTGGCAGTACAGGAAGCAACCAACAGCCACTATTATAAATACAAAGAAAATTCTCAGTATGAAAAGTGGACAGAATTGCGTGAAACTCGTGACTGGTCCGAGCTTGATAAATAAATCATAAGCGCTTACAACTCGGAAGGGTTGCTCCCTTCCGCTCCTCTTTCAGACCTCCGGTTTTAAGCCAAGAAAAACCGGAGGTTTTTCTTTTGCTTTTCTGCAATCAAAAAGGACGAAACCCCGTTTCCGGAATTTCGTCCTTTTCTATTCCTTTTTTATCCTGCGATTGCACAGATCCTTACAATTTTGCCCTTAGAATCCTTCGTCAATGCAACCGTGCAGTCATCTCTTGCATCCGAGCAGGCATCCAGAAAGTCCTGCAGCCCATACAAATCCTCATCATATCTGAGGTTTCTCTTATAATCATCCGCATCCGCCGCCGCAGAAAGCTTATACACAAATTCTGCACGGGTGCTGATTTCAAATGTTTTTTTGCTGCCGTTTACCCTTACCTCGATTTCATCTGCTCTTCTGTCAACAGATACCAGCTCGCCGCGTGCATCCTCCCAGAACGCCGTAATCGTTTTTACCTCACCGCTGCCGTTATAGCCCAGCTCCACATAAATCTGGGAATCGCCATAGGCATAGTCCAACTCACTGTTCAGCTTCGTCAGACTGATGCTTTCGCCGCCCAATCTCACTGTTACGCTGCTTGCCAAATCCATCTTGATATTCAGCCGCCGTAACGGTAATGGTTCTCTTATCCTCAACCAAGTCTCTGAGATAGCCTTCCTTCGCGTCCGCCATCTCCGCGGTAATTTCGCAAACATCACCATTCTTATCGAACCCCAACGTAACATTGAAGCTGTAATCCTTATAGCTGTCAATCAAATCGGAAACATCCCTGTTCTTGCCATTGATGGTTACATCCACATCATCCGCCAAACCATAGGTATAGTCCTTTTCCTTCGCTACAATCGTAAGCTCTCTCTTGCTGATTTTACTCAGCTTGCCCTTGTTATTACTGCTGAATTTCGATACCGCAAGAAGCTCCGTTACCTCGTCATCCCTGTTGGTGTCCACCGAAACGGTGTACGCCTTGCCATCGCGATAGCTTTCCCGCAGGGCAGAAACACTGCTCTTTTTACCGTCAATCCGCACTGTCACATCATCACTCAGGTTATACTGATATGTCTTACTTCCTGCCGTAAATTCAATGCGTTTGCTGTTGAGGAAGGTCAGCGTGCCGTTGTAATCATCCTCCATAGAGGTAATCTTAATCTCCGAAACCCTGTTATTCTTATCCAGCTTCAGGGAAACCACAAAATTGCTGTCATCATAATTCCGTTGGAATTTGCTGAACTTCATCGTATTGCCGTTATAGGTAACCTCCACATCGCTTGCCAGAGTGTAGGTATATTCCTTCTTGCCGGATTTGATGGTAATCTCGTCATCCTCCACATCCGTCACAGTGCCGTCAGTGGGGTTGTTTGCATTCACCACCGCTACAACCTTCAGCACATATTCATCCTTATCCAGAGTCAGTGTTACGTCATAGGAGGTATCCTCCAAGGCTCTGGAAAGCTTGCTGACGGTCGATTTCTTCCCATCCAGTCTGATTTCCACATCATCATCCAGATAGAATTTCTTTTCGGTCGAGCCATCCTTGACCGTAATCTTGGAATCGGTGATATCCTTCAGCTCATATTTCTTTTCAGTTGTCTGCTTGATGCCGTTCTTGGAATATGTCACCGTGATACTGCTCATATACTGCCCTTCGTAGGTCACCTTCACAGTATCCCCTGTTTTGATATCCGAAAGAGCAATCGTCTGTCCGTTATATTTCGCCGTTACCTTTCCCTTCACCCCAAACAGGCTCAGAGAGGAACCGCTTGCCGTCATCGTCAGGAAAATATCCCCATTCTGCATCGTCTTGCAGTCGGTCACTGTCCCTGTTGCAGTTTTCCGGTTGGTTTCCGTTCCCTTATTTTCCACCAGCTTATTATAGGATTTTACGGAAAGCACCGCCATCTCCGCACGGGTGATGTTCTTCTTGGGATTGAATTTATTATCCGAATCCCCCACCATCAAATTCACTCTGTACAGCAGCTCCAGATAGGGCACTGCCGTTGCGGAAATCGCATCCTTATCGGCATAGCCCAGTGTTGCGCCGGATTTCACGTCATACCCCTTTACGGTATCCATCGCCTTCCCGAAAATCACGCCGACATCCTCGCGGTTTGCCGCCTTTGTGCCGCCCTGCAGCTTATTCAGCTCCGCCGTTGTCAGAATACTGTTTTCCAAGCCGTATGCCGTTGCCTTATACGCCCATGTCGGGATGTTATACGCGCTGATTACAGGCTTCCATTTTGTCACCGTTGCATCATTGACATCCTGCTTCGTGTATGCCTTCATGATGGAATACATCAGCTGCACCGCTTCGCAATAGGTCACGTTGTTTCTCGGCTTGCAGTAACGCTTGCCGTTTTCCTCGTAGCCGCTCATCAGCCCAAGCTCTGCCGCCTGATTCAGAAACGGCTTAAAGCCCGACCACGTCACCGTGTTGATATCCACAAAGGTTGTTGCCGCATAGGCAGGCACTGAAATACTGCCCATCAACAGGCTTGCCGTTGTTGCCAAGGTTAGAATCTGCTTTGTTTTTTTCATACCTTCTGCCCCCTTCTTGTTCTCTGTTGTCTCCAAAAGGACAAACCTCTCTGTCATAATTGTATCATAAATTTCAGGAAAAAATTCTTTCAATTTCCTTAATCTTTCGCATTTTTTACGACTATCTTTTCTCTTAGACGAAAATTTTTCCGTTTTGTTCCACCCCTGTCCCCTGCTTCGCATAAACAGAAGCCATCCGGTTATCCATTAAAATCGTCACTTCATTTTTTCTTCCTCCGCCGAAGACCCTTTCGTCATTTTTCCTATACAAAACATCGGCTTTTCTTCACTTTAACATAGAAAAAGCCCCTCTGCAATCGTGATTCTGCCGATTGACAGACGGCTTTCTTTTCGGTAATGTATTTCTATAGAAACACGATTTTAAAGGAGGTATGATACCCATGAAAAAACACGAATTACAAACCCCTGCTATCCTCTTGGATCTGGATAAGCTGGAGCACAATATCCAATCCTGGCAGGCACTCTGCAACGAAAACGGCAAACAGCTGTGGCCCATGATTAAGACGCATAAAAG
>OKSE01001451.1_pt1 | contig 11421 bp, 8 predicted proteins | sample 1633631 | NCBI WGS metagenome assembly OKSE01 (sample SAMEA3541555, study PRJEB24748) | human gut metagenome | biome: human gut; feature: human-associated habitat; material: faeces | place: China | collected 2012 | reverse complement strand
AGCCGTTAGCAGCTTTGCTGCTTTACGGATGCCGCGTACCCCTTGCGGGTAAAAACTCTGCGACGCGTTTTATTGCCGCTCATTTTCGACGAGCGACAGGAGAGTCTGCTCAAAGCCGTATTGGTCGCGGAGACGGCGGGACTCGGTGAGTTTTTTGGTGCCGCGGTGGCCGGTACGGTGACAGCGGAGCATCAGATTTTTGGGCGAGTGGGCGAAGTCGATGAACTCGATGACGTCGACGTCGTAGCCCTCGTCCTCCAGAACGGCGGCGCGGATGGCGTCGGTCAGCAGCGCCGAGAAACGCTCCTGAAACAGCCCGTGGGAGAGCAGAATGTCGAAATCGCCGCCCTTTTGGATGGTCTTATTGACCTCGTGCTGGCAGCAGGGGACGGAGAAGATGTGCTCGACGCCGCGGGAGATGGCGTAGTGCAGGGCGTAGTCGGTCGCGACGTCGCAGGCATGGAGCGTGACAAGCATGTCAATGTGCTCGCTGTAGAGCACATCGCGCGTAACATCAGCCACGACGAAGTGAAGATCTGAATAGCCGTAGCGCGCGGCGACCTCATTGCAGTGCTCGACGACATCCTCTTTTAAGTCATAGCCGATGATCTTGGCGCGCACGCCGCGCTTGACGGCGAAATAGTAGTACAGCACGAACGTGAGGTACGATTTGCCGCAGCCAAAATCGAGAATCGTGATCTCGCCGCGGCCGTAGGCGCGGAACGCGTCGTCCACGAGCTCGATGAAGCGGTTGATCTGCTTATATTTGTCGTATTTCGCCTTGACGATCTTGAACTCGGGCGTGAAGACGCCGAGGTCGACGAGGGCGGGGATGTTCTCGCCCTCCTGCAAAATGTACTCTTTTTTGCGGTTGTGCGAGGCGGTCACGGCGGCACGGGCCGCGCCGGACTTGGCCGTGCACTTGTACGCGCCGTTCGTCTTGCGGACGTACTGGCGCGTCTCCGTTTCGGTGCAGAGTGTGACAGAGCGGAACAGACCGTCAAGCTCCTGCTCGAACGTTTCGAGCAGCGCGCCGCGCGCGACGTTGCGGTGCGCGACCTTCTGCCCCTGCTGGTATTCGAGCTGGAAAAAAGCTTTTCCGCGCAGCTTCAGGGGCCGCACGTTGACACGCGAGTGCCCGATGCGCGCGACCGGCTCGGCGAGGACGAGCTTGGTAAGCGTGCCGAGGCGCTCGGCAAGGTCGCTTAGAACGATGCTCATGCGCCAAACCTCTCTTTGAGCGCAAGGTGCGCGGCGTACAGCTCATTTTTGCTGTAGGTGTTGTTCTCGTCCTTGAGGAGCATTTTGATGGCGTCCTTGGCCGTGCAGTCATTGCGCACCATGCAGTCCACAAGCAGCGCCTCGGGCGAGGTGATGTGCTCGACCTCGCGCAGGCGGTAATCGTCGCAGACCTCGACAATGAGGGCATATTCGCCCTTTTCGTAGGTCTCCTTCGCAATGAGCTGGTCCTTGACCTCCTGCGGCGTGCCGCGGAAGGTCATCTCGTGGAGCTTTGTCATGTCGTTGCAGAGGCACAGGCGCAGCTGCGCGTTTTCCTCGATGAAGAAGTCGATGACGCTCATGATGCGCTTGGGAGATTCGTAAAAAGCGTAGGTCGCGGTGTCGCCCTTGCGCATCATCAGCAGCACGCGGCGGCGGTCGGCCGTCTCGCGCGGGAAAAAGCCATAGAAGAGGAAGCTCGAGAGGTCAAAGCCCGAGATCGATAGCGCGTTGACCGCGGCGCAGCAGCCGGGCACGCCGACGACGCGAATGCCGTTTTCGACCGCGGCGCGGATGAGCTCGTTGCCGGGGTCGGAGATGCAGGGCGTGCCCGCGTCGGTGATGACGGCGATGTCCTTGCCGGAGGCAAGCTGTTCGATGAACCACTTCGCCTTGCCGTATTCGTTGAACTTGTGGTTGGCGCTCAGACTGTTGCCGCGGATGCCGAGCTTGTTGAGCAGCACCACGCTGCGGCGGGTGTCCTCGGCGGCGATGATGTCGGCGGTGGACAGGATTTCGCGTCCGCGCTCGGACATGTCGCGCGAGTTGCCGATGGGCGTTGCGACGATATAAAGGGTGCCGGTGGTCTTCTGCTCGTCCATAATATCCTCCAAAAAGCAAAAATTTCTCATTATGCTGACAGTATAGCCTATTTTCGCCCGCTTGGCAAGGCGGGAGAAGCGGCGGGATTTGCGATTGCTTTTTGCCGCGGGCACGGTATAATGGAGAAAACTGCCGAACAAAGGAGAATCGGGCATGAAAAAGAGACTGTCCCGCCTGGGCGCGCTCTGCTGCGTCGCGGCGATGACGATAACGACCAGCGCGCAGGCGCTCAGCGTGGAGGAGGCCTACGATATTTTGCAGCGCAGCTATGTTGATAAGCTGCCGCGCGCCGCGCAGGACGCGAAGTCGCTCGACGAGCTCTTTTCCTACACGGACGACTACACGTACTACATGACGGCGGAGGAGTATCAGGCGTTTTTGCAGGGCGTTGAGGGTGATGTGAGCTTCGCCGGCATCGGCGCGGAGATCACCTATGTGCCCGAGGGCATCCGCATCGTCTCCGTCCTCAAGGGCGGCGGCGCGGAGAAGGCGGGCCTTGCCGCGGGCGACATTATCATCGCCATTGAGAGCGAGTCCTGCGCGCCGGGCGGCGCGGAGCACCGCGCCAAGCTCCTCGGCGAAGCGGGGACGAGCGTGACCATCACCGTCCGCCACGCGGACGGCACGCAGGCGGATTATACCGTTACGCGCGCGCTCGTCACGCAGACGAATACGACCGTCTCGGTCACGGGCGGCGTGGGCTACATCGACTGCGACAGCTTCGGCACGCAGACGGGGACGTATTTTCAAGAGGGCGTGCGCGGGAATGACAGCGCTGTGCACGCGTGGATCGTCGACCTTCGCGGCAACGGCGGGGGGCTGACCTCCGCGGCGGTGTCGGCGCTCGGCGCGTTTTCGGGCGAGGGAGACCTCACCTACTTTGTCGATCAGGATGGCGAGAGTACCGCGCAGAGCTATTCGGGCAAGGACCTGACGGACAAGCCCGCCATCGTGCTGATGGACAGCGGCAGTGCCAGCGCGTCGGAGATCTTTGCGGGCGGCGTGCTCGGCACGGGCAGCGGCATCGTCATCGGCACGCGCAGCTATGGCAAGGGCGTGGCGCAGGTCCTATACGATGAGTCGAACTGCCCGTATCTGCACGGCGACGCCGTGAAGGTGACGGCGTACCGCTTCTACTGCGCGGGCGGCAACACGACCGACCGCATCGGCGTGGTGCCGACGCTCTACATCCCGCAGGATCAGGCCGTTGCGGCGGCGCGCCTGCTGAGCGGCGAGAAGACGAAAGACAGCGCGTATCTCCGCCTGGTGCTGAACGGCTGCGACTTTTACATCGACATTCCCGCGGGGAAGGAGAGCTCTTCCGCCGCGCTTGAGGCCATTTTGGCGGCGCTGACGCCGGACGCCGTGCTTTACTGGGGCGAAAACGGCGGCGAAAGGAAGCTCACGCTCGCGCAGGCGCGCGAAAAGTGCGGCTTTGCCGCATCGTCCGCGCTCGACTTTTCCGACGTGGCGGACAGCGAGTACGCGCAGGAGATCGATTCGCTTGCGGGGAGCCGCATCGTCTTTGGCGATGGCGGCAAGTTCCGCCCCGACGCGACGATGACGCGCGCAGAGGTCTGTGCGCTGCTCGCGCAGGCGCTTGACCTCTACTCCACGGCGAACGGGTACTTTACCGACGTTGCCAAGGGGAGTTGGTACGCGCCCTCTGTGAACGCGATGGCGGCCATCGGTCTTGTCTCCGGCGTGGGCGGGGGAAAATTCGACCCGAACGCGACGATGACACAGGAGGAATTCATTACGGTGCTGGGCAGGCTCGTGGAATTCGTGAATCTGGATGCGCGGGAGTTTTTGGACAAGAACCCGCTGGCCATTTTGCAGCCGCTGCCGAAGTATAAGAGCTTTTCACACTGGGCCATCCGCAGCGCGGAGCTTTTGACGAATTCCGTGTTCGATGAAAACGGCGATGCTGTGAATATGTACTGCATGAGCCTTGAAGATATCGAGCCCCAGGTCCCCATCCTGCGCGAGCAGGCTGCGGCGGCGCTCTATAACGCGCTGCGCACGACGGGCGTGCTCAAGTATTGAGATGGACTGGTACGTCTACATGCTGCGCTGCGAGGATGGCTCGCTCTACACCGGCATTGCCTCAGACGTGGAAAAGCGCTTTGCCATGCACAAGAGCGGGCACGGGGCGAAGTACACTCGCTCGCACCCGCCTGTCGCGGTCGTGTACCGCGAGCAATGCAGCGACAAGGGCGCGGCGCTGCGGCGCGAGGCCGCCATCAAGAAGCTGCCGCGCGCGAAAAAACTCGAACTGACGGAGGAAAACTGCGATGCGTGAAACGATCGTCGACCGCGCGTATGCCAAGACGCTCCTGCCGCCGCGCAAAGAAGATGGGCACAAGGGCGACTTCGGCAAGCTCTTAGTCCTCGGCGGCAGCGTGGGCTATACGGGCGCGCCGTATCTGGCGGCGAGCGCGGCGGTGCATTCGGGCTGCGGGCTCGTGTATCTCGGCGTGCCGGAGAGCATCTGGGCGGTTGAGGCGCAAAAGTGCGTGAGCGCAATGCCGTTCCCGCTGCCGGAGACAGACGGAAGGCTCTGTCTCGCCGCGCTCGACAAGATGCAGGACAAGCTCAAAGGCTGTGATGTTTTAGCGCTCGGTCCCGGCCTTGGCCGCGGAAAAGAGACAGAGCAGCTCGTCCACGCGCTTTTGTGGCAGGTGAAAGAGCCGCTGGTGCTGGACGCCGACGGTCTGAACGCCTTACAGGGCTGCACGGAAAAGCTGGACGTCCGCCGCGGACGCGTGACGATTTTGACGCCGCACGACGGCGAATTTGCGCGCCTGACGGACCGGACGCTCCGGGAGATCGCGTCGAGCGAACGGACAGAGCTTGCGAGCCGCTTTGCCTGCGAGCACGGCTGCGTTCTGGTGCTCAAGGGGCACCGGACGCGCATTGCGCTGCCGGACGGGCGGATGCTCGTCAACACGAGCGGCTGCTCGGCGCTCTCAAAGGGCGGGAGCGGGGACGTGCTGACAGGCTTGATCGCGTCGCTTCTGTGCCAGGGCATGGGCGCGGCAGAGGCCGCGGCGCTCGGCGTGTGGCTCCACGGCCGCGCGGGAGAGCTTCTGGCGCAGGAAATGACCGCGTATTGTGCGAGCCCGCGGGAGCTCGTGACGCGGGGACTGGGCCTCGCGTTCCGGGAGCTGCTGGAAGCATAAAAAGGCAAAGAGGAACAAGGCCGCCGCATCGAATGATTCGGCGGCCTGTTTGATAGAAGTAAAGACAGGAAAAGCGCCCCCGAACGAATCGGGGGCGCTTTTGCCTATTTTAACAGAGGATGGAAAGGTTCACTTTTTGCCGGGGATGCGGTTCGGGTCATCGGCGTGCTTGACAACAAGGCTGGTGAGAGCGAACAGCGCAACGGCGTTGGGGATGACCATGAGGTTGTTGAACATGTCGCTCAGCTCCCAGACGAGGTCGTTGGACATCATCGTGCCGAGGAAGATGAACACGAGCGCGAGGACGGTGTAGACCACGGTGCTCTTCTTGCCGAAGAGGTAGGAGACGTTGATCTTGCCGAAGAGGTTCCAGCTCAGGATCGTGGAGAAGGCGAAGAAGAACAGGCAGACGGCGACGAACATGTTGCCCGCACTCTCGCCGAAGACGACGCCGAAGGCGGTCTGGGCGAGGTTGGCCTTGCCGAGCACGCCGGTGACATCGCCGACATAGCCGCTCGCGAGAGGGCCGTCCGCCGTGTAAAGGGTGGAGATGATGACGAGCGCGTTGAGCGTCAGGACGACGAAGGTGTCGATGAACACGCCGATCATGGCGACGACGCCCTGGTCGTGCGGGCAGTCAACATTCGCGAGGGCGTGGGCGTGCGGGGTGGAGCCCATACCGGCCTCGTTGGAGAACAGGCCGCGCTTGGCGCCCTGAGAAATCGCGGTCTTGATGGCGTAGCCGAAGCCGCCGCCGATGATGGCCTGGGGCTGGAAGGCATACTTGAAGATCATGCCGATGGTGGCGGGGACGTACTTGATGCGGACGATCAGGACGATCAGGCCGCCGAGCAGGAAGATAGCCGCCATGATGGGGACGACCTTCTCCGTGACGGAGGCGAGGCGCTGTACGCCGCCGAGGAAGATGAACGCGCAGATCGCGACGAGGATGATACCGACGATCCAGGAGGGAATGCCGAAGGCAGTCTGCATCGTGGAGCCGATGGAGTTGGACTGCACCATGCAGCCGAAGAAGCCGAGCGCCAGCGTGATGGCGATGGCGAAGAAGGCAGCGAGGAACTTGCCGAGGCCGCCCTTGAAGGCCGTCGTGATGTAGTAGACAGGACCGCCCTTGATGTTGCCGTCCTTTTCGACGATGCGGGTCTCCTGGGCGAGCGTCGCTTCCGCGTAGATCGTGGCCATGCCGAAGAAGGCGATGATCCACATCCAGAAGATGGCGCCGGGGCCGCCGGTCAGGATCGCGCCGGACGCGCCGACGATGTTGCCCGTACCGACCTGAGCGGCGATGGCGGTGGCGAGCGCCTGGAACGAGCTCATGCCGCTGTCATGCTTCTTGCCGCGCAGCGACAGGTTGCCGAACACACTGTTCCAGCCCTCTTTGAAGCAGCGGACCTGCACGAAGCGGGTCTTGATGGAGTACCAAAGGCCCACGCCGAGCAGCAGGAACACAAGAATGTAGTTGCTCAGGTAGGTGTTGATGTCGCATACAATGGGATACAGGGTGCTTTCGATGGATTCAAACATGGTTATCTCTCTCCTCTAAAAACAAAAGAAGTTGCCGATACGAAAATCAGCAACTCCGGAAGTAGCATTCAGTTGAGCGGGGAGGAGAAACGGTGCGACGACGTAAAAACGTCCTGCTTCTCTGTCCCTTTGCCTGAGAGATTCGACCACCATGGCCTTGCACCTTCGGCACTCAATTCAATGAGTTCTCCAGAGTTTCCTCGGCTTCCGGTTTGCGAGATCCCGAAAGCGTCATCGGTAGATATTCGTTTGTTTCAGCAGTAAAAGCGTAACATGCCGTAAAGAAGAAGTCAAGAGAAGCGGCGGCTTCAAAACCGCCAAAGATTCATCAAAAATATTATGCAAATTGATGATGAACTTTTATATTTTTAATAAATGGAAAATGGAATACCATTCCGAAAAGGAATTACGCCGCAAAACATTAAAAAATGCGGGTGGAGCATGAAAAAAGAGCGCGGCTTTTATCAAAAGCCGCGCTCTTTTGCGCTTTTTTGGGGAATATCAGCCGTTTTCCCGGCCGGACAGGCGGTCGGGCGTGTGGGAATGCTTGACGACGTGGCTCGTCAGGGCGAGCAGGGCGATGGCGTTGGGGATGACCATGAGCTGGTTGAGCATGTCGCTCAGCTCCCAGACGAGGTCGTTGGACATCGTGGTGCCGAGGAAGATGAAAATCAGCGCGAGCAGCGTGTAGACGCTGGCGCTCTTTTTGCCGAAGAGGTAGACCATGTTGATCTTGCCGAACAGGTTCCAGCTCAGGATCGTGGAGAACGCGAAGAAGAACAGGCAGATCGCGACGAACATACTGCCCGCCTTGTAGCCAAACACCGTGCCGAACGCGCACTGGGCAAGGTTCGTCTTATTGAAGGTGCTGCTCAGCGCCGCTGCGCCGCAGCCGGCGAGCGGGCCGTCGCCTGCGTAAAGTGTGGAGATGATGACGAGGGCGTTGAGCGTCAGGATGACGAACATGTCGATGAACACGCCGATGATGGCGACGGTGCCCTGCTCGTGCGGATTTTTGACGTTGGCGAGCGCGTGGGCGTGGGGCGTGGAGCCCATACCGGCCTCGTTGGAGAACAGGCCGCGCTTCGCGCCCTGGGAGATGGCGAGCTTGATGGCGTAGCCGAAGCCGCCGCCGACGATGGCCTGCGGCTCAAAGGCGTAGCGGAAGATCATGGCAAAGGTCTCGGGAATGTACTTGATGCGAACGACAAGCACGATGAGGCCGCCGAAGAGGAATACCGCCGCCATGAGCGGCACGACCTTTTCCGTCACGGACGCAAGGCGCTGCACGCCGCCGAGGAAGATGAAGGCGCAGATGACGATCAGCACGATGCCGACGACCCAGGACGGGATGCCAAACGCGGTCTCCATCGTTGCGCCGATGGAGTTGGACTGCACCATGCAGCCCATGAAGCCGAGCGCCAGCGTGATGGCGACGGCGAAGAAGCCCGCGAGAAACTTGCCGAATTTCCCCTTGAAGGCTGTCGTAATGTAGTAGACAGGACCGCCCTTGATCGTGCCGTCGGGCTCGACGATGCGCGTCTCCTGCGCGAGCGTCGCTTCCGCGTAGATCGTGGCCATGCCGAAAAACGAGATGACCCACATCCAGAACACCGCGCCCGGGCCGCCGGTGAGGATCGCGCCCGCGACGCCGACGATGATGCCGGTGCCGACCTGGGCGGCGATGGCAGTGGCGAGCGCCTGAAACGAGCTCATTCCGTCGCCGCCCTTCTTGCCGTTGAGGGTGATGTTGCCGAACACGCGGTTCCAGCCCTCCTTAAAGCAGCGGACCTGCACGCAGCGCGTTTTGATCGTGTACCAGATGCCGATGCCGAGCAGCAGGATGACCAAAACGTAGTTGCTGAGGTATTCGTTGATGGTCTGAACGATAGGGAAAAGGGTGGTCTCGAATGATGAAGCCATGATGCTCTCCTTATATTGTAAAGTCGAAAATGCAAAAAATAAAAAGCTGCCGATCCAACAGAAGATCGACAGCCTAAAAAACAATAGAGAGAAAAAGTGAGGACGGAAAAACCGGCATGGTGCGATGCTCTCCGTCCTTTTGCCTGAGAGATTCAGCCTTAACAATTTTAGCAAAGGCCTTGCCCCTTCGGCACCCAACTGAATGAGTTCTCCAGACTTTTCCAGCGCTTTCAGTTTCAAAAAGATCCTGAAAACCGTGTATCTTCGCTCGTTGCAGCGAAAAAGAGGGTAACATGCCGCAAAAATCTTGTCAAGAAAATCGCCTTGGCGAAAATGACAAAAATTATGCAGACTCGATGTGCAAAATGACGGAAACCTTGCAGAATTTAAACGGAAACGGATTTGCCCTGTAATTTTTCAAGCACATCGCGGGCAAAACGTTCGGTTGCGGCGCTGGGCGAAACGTTGCGCAGCATGCAGAGGTCGACGGTGCGCGGCGGGATGGAAAAAGCGGTGGAAAGCTCGCGGATCTCGCCCGCGGCGAGCTCGCCCTGGACGAATTCGCGCGTGACGCCCGCAACGCCGAAGCCAATCCTCGCCAGGTCGACAAGAAGGCTGCGCGCGCCGAGCTCGATCTCCGGCGTGAGCCTGACGCCGCTTTGGAGAAAGTATTTTTCAAGGTAAGTGCGCGAGGAGGCCTTCTTTTCAAGAAGAATGAGCGGGAATGCGGCGATCTCCTCGGTTGTGTAGGCGCGGGTGAAGTCGCAGGGGTAGTCCGGCGCGGCGACAAAGCAGGAATGCGTTTCAAAGCAGGGGATGTGCTCTAAGTCGTCCGCGTCGCCGGGGGCGCTCGCAAAGGCGATATCGACCCTTCCGGCGCGGAGAAGCCCCAGCACCTTATAGCTGCGGCCGCTGATGATGCGGATGTGGATGTTGGGATAGCGGCGGTGGAAGGCGTCGAGATGCGGCAGCAGGAATTGACTTGTCACCGTGTCGCTCGCGCCGATGACGAGCGTGCCGGCCTGAAGCGTGCGCGACTGCTGGAGCTTATCTTCTCCGGTCTCGAGAAGACCCATGGCGCTGCGCACATATTCAAATAAGAGGCGGCCGTCCTCGGTGAGCGTGACGCCGCGCGGCGAGCGCAGGAAAAGACGCGTGCCGAGCTGCTGCTCGAGCTGCTTGACGCTCTGGCTGACGGCGGACTGCGAAAGGTAAAGATTCTCCGCTGCCAGGGAAATATTCCCGGCCTCGGCGACCTCGCGGAAGACGCGGTAAAGCTCCAGCTTGACCATTTGGCAAACCCTCCTGATCTTAAACCATAAGAATGATTTATATTTATTATCAAAAAACGATGCTTTACTTATCCCTATACCGTGATTATAATACTAAACTGTATGACTTTGCAAGAGCGCCTTGTGCGCTGACTATAAAATAAAAAGGAGATCAAGATGAGAACGATCGGAACTGTCGTGCGCGGCGTGCGCGCACCCATCATCCGCGAGGGAGATAACATTGCTGAGGTCGCTGCCGCTTCCGTGATGGAAGCGTGGAAGGAAGCGGGCATCGAGCCGCGCGACCGCGACGTCGTCGCCGTGACGGAATCCGTCGTGGCGCGTGCGCAGGGCAACTACGCAACGCTCGACCAGATCGCGAAGGACGTGCGCGAAAAGACCGGCGGCGGCACCGTGGGCGTCGCGTTCCCAATCCTGAGCCGCAACCGCTTCTCCCTGCTGCTGCGCGGCATCGCCATGGGCGCGGAGAAGGTCGTGCTGCTGCTGAGCTATCCCTCCGATGAGGTGGGCAACCATCTGGTGAGTCTGGACCAGCTGGACGAGGCCGGCATCGACCCGTGGCACGATGTGCTGTCGCTGGAGCAGTTCCGCGCGGCCTTCGGTGAGGTGGTGCATCCCTTCACCGGCGTGGACTATGTGGCCTACTACATGGACCTGATCCGGGACTGCGGCGCGGAGGCGGAGGTCATCTTCGCCAATGACGCCAAGGCCATCCTGCCCTATACCAAGAATGTCATCAACTGCGACATCCACACCCGCAAGCGCACCAAGCGCCGCCTGATCGCCGCCGGTGCGGAAAAGGTGTTCTCTCTGGACGAGATCCTCACCGCCCCTGTCAACGGCAGCGGCTATAACGAGAACTACGGCCTGCTGGGCACCAACAAGGCCACCGAGGATACGGTGAAGCTGTTCCCCCGCGACTGCCAGAGCATGGTGGAGGCCATTCAGAAGAAGCTGTATGACGCCACCGGCAAGCACGTGGAGGTCATGGTCTATGGCGACGGCGCCTTCAAGGATCCCGTTGGTAAGATCTGGGAGCTGGCAGACCCCGTGGTGTCCCCCGCCTACACCGCCGGTCTGGAGGGTCAGCCCAACGAAGTCAAGCTGAAGTACCTGGCGGACAACGATTTCGCCGGTCTGGACGGCGAGGAGCTGCGGCAGGCCATCAAGGGCCGCATCGCCGCTAAGGACGGCAGCTCTCTGGTGGGCAACATGGTCTCCGAGGGCACTACCCCCCGCCGCCTGACGGACCTGATCGGCTCCCTGTGCGACCTGACCTCCGGCTCCGGCGACAAGGGTACCCCCATCGTGCTGGTCCAGGGCTACTTTGACAATTATACCAAGTAAGAGCGCCTCTCTTTCTCTTGCGCCTGCGG
>OKSE01001449.1_pt1 | contig 11424 bp, 10 predicted proteins | sample 1633631 | NCBI WGS metagenome assembly OKSE01 (sample SAMEA3541555, study PRJEB24748) | human gut metagenome | biome: human gut; feature: human-associated habitat; material: faeces | place: China | collected 2012 | reverse complement strand
GCCAACGTCATGGGCACCGATGGCATCGAGTATATGCTCCAGGCCACCGAGGACCTGCCGGTGGACGTGCGGTTCATGCTGCCCTCCTGCGTTCCGGCCACGCCCCTGGACGAGTCCGGAGCCAATCTGGACTATCGGGCCATCGACTCCTTCTATGACCATCCCCGGGTCCAGGGTCTGGCGGAGATGATGAACTTTGTGGGCATCATCAACGGCGACAGCCAGGTGGTGGAAAAGATCGTGGCCTCCCAGGCCCACCACAAGAAGATCGACGGCCACGCCCCGGGCCTTACCGGCAACGACCTGAACGCCTATATCGCCGCCGGCGTGTATTCCGACCATGAGTGCTCCAACGTGGAGGAGGCCATGGCCAAGCTGGAGCGGGGACAGTTCATTATGATCCGGGAGGGCACCGCCGCCCGGAACCTGGAGGCCCTGGCCCCCCTGCTGTGCGAGAAGTACATCGAGCGCTGCATGTTCTGCACCGACGACAAGCACCCCAACGACCTGCTGGAAAAGGGCCACATCGACTACATCGTCAAAAAGGCCATCTCCCTGGGCGCGAACCCCATCATGGCGGTGAAGGCCGCCGGTTACACCGCTGCCCGGTACTTCCTGCTGAACAACCGCGGCGCCATCGCCCCCGGGTATCTGGCGGACTTTGTGGTCATCGACAACTGGGAGAACTTCGAGATCGAGATGGTCTATAAGAAGGGCAAGCTCATGTACGACGGCGTCCTGCGGGACTTCGACACCCCGGAGATCGACCCCTATCTGGTCAAGCGGGCCCACGACACCTTCCATGTGGCCCCTCTGTCCGCCGCCGACTTCACCGACAAGCGCCCCCACGCCGTTATCGGCATGGTGCCCGGCGAGATCGTGTCCGAGGACGCGGGCTATGCCGACCACATCGACCTGGAGCAGGACATTCTCAAGATCGCCGTGATCGAGCGGCATAAGAACACCCACCACATCGGCCTGGGCTATATCAAGGGCTACGGCCTCAAGCGCGGCGCGGTGGCTACCTCCATCAGCCACGACAGTCACAACATCATCGTGGTGGGGGCCACGGAGGAGGACATGGCCGCCGCCGCCAACCGCATTGTGGAGAATCGCGGCGGCATCACCGTAATGGACGGCGGCCAGATCCTGGGCGAGGTGGCCCTGCCCATCGCGGGCATCATGTCCGACGACAGCCTGGTGATGGTGAACAGCGCCCTGGAGGCCGCCAAGGACGAGGCCTTCCGGCTGGGCGTGTCCCGGGGCATTGACCCCTTCATGACCCTGAGCTTCATGGCCCTGCCGGTGATCCCGTCCCTGCGGCTGACCACCCGGGGCGTGTTCGACGTGCTGACCCAGCGGTATGTGTGATGGGCTGCTGCCTCTGAACCTCCTGGAGCTGACCTGGCACTGCCGAAAAAACTGACGATGAAAAACGGGATATCCGGCGTCTCGAACCGGGTATCCCGTTTGAATCCCTCATTATATATAACAAACAGCCGCGCATGCCCAAGCGCGGCTGTTTGTTATGTTTGGGGTAGGAAAATCCCCATGGAAAAGATGGGCAGCAGGCGCTGCCAGGTATTTTCAGCGGCGAAGGAGGTAAACCATAGCCGCTCTCGGCTGCAAAATCAGAACTGGAGACGATTCTCCTTGGACCAGGTGGTCAGGTTCAGACGGGGGTAGCGCCGTCGCAGCTCCTCGGCGGTCTCGGCGTCGCCGCCGGTCATCAGAATGCGGTTGACAGCCTCCACATCGGCGGCCGGCATACCGTGGTCGGCGGTCTTGCCGCAGTCGCGGCAGGTATAGGTCCCATTTTCGGAAACCGTCACCTCACTGCTGCCGCAGAAGGCACAGCGATGCATCTTTGTAATCAGAGCCATTTTCGATTTCTCCTCTCTTTCCTCAAGTCCATGGGTAGGATATCATAGAATTTTACATTTGTAAAACGCATATTTTCGATTGAAGTCATGAAAAAAAGAGTGTACAATGAGGAATACAGTCAAAGAAAGACGAGGTGGGGGACATGAGCGCCACAAAATACCAGATTTTCCTGAAAACCGTTGAATGCGGCAGCTTTACCAAGGCGGCGGAGGAGCTGAACTTCTCCCAGTCCGGGATCAGCCACGCCATCAGCTCCCTGGAGGAGGAGCTGGGGGTGACCCTGCTGAGCCGGAACCGGGGCGGCGTGACCCTGACCGGCGACGGCCGGGCCTTGCTGCCCCAGATCCAGCAGCTGTGCACGGAATATCACCGCCTTGCCCAGCAGGCGGCGGACCTGCGGGGCATGGATGCAGGCCTTGTGAAGGTGGCCTCGTTTTCCAGCGTGTCCGCCCAGTGGCTGCCTATGATCCTGAAGGCCTTCAGCAAGCTGTATCCGGCCATCGAGTTCGAAATTCAGACCTGCGACTTCTATGACCAGATCGAGGAGCTGATCATCACCGGGCAGGCGGACTGCGGCTTTCTGCGGATGCCGTCCCTGAAGGGACTGCAGGTGTACCCCCTGCACCTGGACCAGCTGAAGGTCATTGTGCCCTGCGGGCATCCCCTGGCCAACAGCGACCCCTTCCCGGTGGAGGCCCTGGCCACGGAGCCGGTGATCCAGCTGGAGGAGGGGGACGATTACGAAATCCGGGCCGCCTTCGACGAAATGGGCGTGCGGCCCCATGTGCGATATATCGCACGGGAGGACCGGACCATTCTGTCCATGGTGTCCAACGGCCTGGGCATCAGCCTGCTGCCGGAGCTGATGGTGCGCCACAGTCCCTATCCGCTGGTGGTCTGCCAGCCGCCCAAGGCCTTTTACCGGCGCATCGCCATCGGCGTCAAGGACGAGAAGGCACTGTCCAACTCCACCCAGCGGTTTGTGGACCATGTCCGGGCCTGGGTGCAGGTAAATGGGTTCAAGTAAGAATATCTCTTTACAAATGCGCCCCACTGGGATATGATGGAGAAAGTATAAAGAATAAAGGAGAAGCTCCCATGATCTATTTCAACAGCGACTATCTGGAGGGCGCTCATCCCAGCGTGATGGCGCGTCTCAACGAGACCAATATGGTGCAGACCGTGGGCTACGGCGAGGACCAATACTGCGCGGCGGCCCGGGAGAAGATCCGCGCCGTCTGCCAGGCGCCGGAGGCTGACGTTCACTTCCTGGTGGGCGGCACCCAGACCAACACCACCGTGATCGCCTCCATTCTGCGGCCCTGGCAGGGCGTGCTGTCCGCCGACAGCGGACACATCAACTGCCACGAGGCGGGGGCCATCGAGTCAACCGGCCACAAGGTCATCACCCTGCCTGCGGCAGAGGGGAAGATCACCGCCCAGCAGGTGCAGGATTATGTGGAGTGGCACCGGAACGACGAGTCCACCGAGCACATTGTCCAGCCCGGCATGGTGTATATCTCCCACCCCACCGAGGGCGGCACCCTGTATTCCAAGGCGGAGCTGACGGCTCTGTACGACACCTGCCGGAAATACGGCCTGCCGCTGTTCATCGACGGGGCCCGACTGGGCTACGGCGTCATGGCCGACGGCTCTGAGCTGACCATACCGGAGATCGCCCGTCTGTGCGACGTGTTCTATATCGGCGGCACCAAGGTTGGCGCGCTGTTCGGCGAGGCGGTGGTGATCATGAACCCGGCGCTGAAGAAGGATTTCCGCTTCATCATGAAGCAGCGGGGCGGCCGCATGGCCAAGGGCCGTCTGCTGGGCATCCAGTTTGACGCCCTGTTCACCGACGATCTGTACTTCAAGATTTCCCGCCACGCCGACGAGATGGCCTATCAGATTCGCGACATCTTCGTGTCCGCCGGTTATCCGCTGCTGTTTGACTCTCCCACCAACCAGCAGTACCCCATTATGCCGGACGATGAGCTGGCGGAGCTGGGGAAGAACTTCGGCTATGAATACTGGGAGCGGGTGGATAAGACCCATTCCGGCGTGCGCTTCTGCGCCAGCTGGGCCACCACCCAGGAGCACGTGGACGCCCTGCGGGCCGCCGTACAGGCCCTGCGAAAATAATAAAAACCGGAACAAATTGGAACAATTTGAGGAGGAACGACACATGGAAACATACGGACTGGAAAAGCTGGGCATCATCAACGCCGGGGCGGTGTACCGCAATCTGACGCCGGCGCAGCTGGTGGAGCACGCTCTGCGCCGGGGGGAGGGCACCCTGTCCAACACCGGAGCCCTGGTGGTCAAGACCGGGAAGTACACCGGCCGCAGCGCCAACGACAAGTTCATTGTGGATACCCCCGCCGTCCATGACGACATCGCCTGGGGCAAGGTGAACCGGCCCATGGACAAGGCCCGGTTCGACGCCATCTATGCCAAGGTCACGGCGTATCTGCAGAATAAGGACGTGTTCATTTTCGACGGCTTCGCCGGAGCGGACCCCAAGTATACCAAGGCCTTCCGCATCGTCAACGAGCTGGCCAGCCAGAATCTGTTCATCCACCAGCTGCTGCGCCGCCCCACGGCGGACCAGCTGAAGGACTTCCATGAGGATTATACCATCATTGCCGCCCCCGGCTTCAAGTGCATCCCCGAGATAGACGGCACCCGGTCCGAGGCTGCCGTTCTGGTGGACTACGAGGCCCATCTGGTGGTGATCTGCGGCACTCAGTACGCCGGCGAGATCAAGAAGTCCGTGTTCTCCGTGATGAACTATGTCCTGCCCAAGCAGGGGGTGTTCCCCATGCACTGCTCTGCCAACATCGGCAAGGACGGCGACTCCGCCGTGTTCTTCGGCCTGTCCGGCACCGGCAAGACCACCCTGTCCACCGATCCCAAGCGTCTGCTGATCGGCGATGACGAGCACGGCTGGGACGACAACGGCGTGTTCAACTTCGAGGGCGGCTGCTACGCTAAGGTCATCAACCTGGATAAGGAGTCCGAGCCCGATATCTACAATGCCATCAAGCGCAACGCTCTGCTGGAGAACGTCACTCTGGATGCCGAGGGCCACATCGACTTCGCTGACAAGTCTGTCACCGAGAACACCCGTGTGTCCTACCCCATCAACCACATCCAGAACATCGTGCGTCCCGTTTCTTCTGCTCCCGCAGCAAAGAACGTAATCTTCCTGTCTGCTGACGCCTTCGGCGTTCTGCCCCCGGTCTCCATCCTGACCCCGGAGCAGACCCAGTACTACTTCCTGTCCGGCTTTACCGCAAAGCTGGCAGGCACCGAGCGCGGCATCACCGAGCCCACCCCCACCTTCTCCGCTTGCTTCGGTCAGGCCTTCCTGGAACTGCACCCCACCAAGTACGCTGAGGAGCTGGTCAAGAAGATGAAGGCCAGCGGCGCAAAGGCTTATCTGGTCAACACCGGCTGGAACGGCACCGGCAAGCGCATCTCCATCAAGGATACCCGCGGTATCATCGATGCTATCCTGAGCGGCGCTATCAACGAGGCCCCCACCAAGAAGATCCCGCACTTCGACTTCGAGGTTCCCACCTCTCTGCCCGGCGTCGATCCCGCCATCCTCGATCCCCGCGACACCTACGCAGATGCCGCTCAGTGGGAAGAGAAGGCAAAGGATCTGGCTGGCCGCTTCGTGAAGAACTTCGCCAAGTACGAGGGCAACGAGCACGGCAAGGCTCTGGTCTCCGCAGGCCCCCAGCTGTAAGCTGAAACCCGCATTTTTCTTCTGAACTCCATATAAAATAAGCGCCCGCCCCGTGGTTTTTGCTCAAACCATAGGGCGGGCGCTTTGTTGTTTGCATTCAAGCTATCCAAACACTTTTTGCCCGGGTAAACAAAGCGTCGATTGCGTTTTGCGCGGCCTTATGCTATGCTTTTTCCAAGGGAGTTGATAAAATGGATGCCAGAACTTTCGGAAATTATCTGAGCCGGATGCGCAAAGCGCAGGGGCTGACACAGGCAGAACTGGCGGAACAGCTGCACGTTACCGACAAGGCTGTCAGTCGCTGGGAGCGGGGCATCGGTCTGCCGGATATCAACACGCTGGAACCGCTGGCAGATGCGCTGGGGCTGACACTTGCCGACCTTATGCACTGCCGCGCCCCGGAAGAAGCCGATGCCGCACCGACCATCCAGCTGGAAGATTTCTTTACCATGCTGCGCCGACAGCACACCGTAGACTGGCATTCTGTGCGCACCGCCCTGCTTGGGCTGAGCATTGCGCTTGCCCTGTGGGGTGTTTTGGCTTGCCCCGGCACCATTGCGGTGCACTGGTATGGTCTTGACGATGGTTCTTTTCGGGCAGACGGCTGGATGCATTCTCTCGTCATTTTCCCGTTGTGTGCTGGCATTGAATTTTTATCACTAGAGATCTGGAACAGTTTTGAACAGACAGGCTATTATCGCCGCTGGGGTGAGATCAATCTTTTCATCATTCATGCCATGTCCTTCGGCACACGCTCTGCCAGATGGATGAAGGTTGTGCTGGATCTTTTGTTTTTCTTTTGCTTTGGTTTTGTGATTCCATTTGTAGAAGCGTGGATGATTTTTTTGAATTGATGCCAACCATTTCCGTAAAAAAGGACAGCGGAACGCCCGCAGGTGTTCCGCTGTACCACATTCAAAACGATAATTCAGCCCAGCAGCTCCAGCACGCCGGCCTTGGGGCGGGCACCCACGGCCTGACGCACCAGCTTGCCCTGCTCGAATACCAGCAGGGTGGGGATGCTCATTACCCCGAACTGCGCCGCCAGATCCGGCTGCTCGTCCACGTTCACCTTGCCCACCTTTACATCGGTGCGCTCTTCGGCTACTTCGTCCACCACGGGGCTCAGCATCCGGCAGGGACCGCACCAGCTGGCCCAGAAGTCCAGCAGAACCGGCTTTTCGCTGTGGAGCACTTCCTGTGCAAAGTTTTCCTTGGTAATGTTGATGACTGCCATATTTTTTCCCTCCTGAATGGGTGTTGTGTTTTACTGACAGCATCAGTATACCCCATAAGCCTCCCGCTTTTCCGTGACCGGGTCACGCAGGCGCAAAAAACAGCCGCTCCGGGCGCACCCGGAGCGGCTGTTTTTGAAGGAGGTAACGAGGTAAATGAATAAGGAGATCTCCCAACGCTTCTCCCGGGGTGCAGGCCCCGGACAGGCGCTCAGGCAAAGAAGGAGATGATGAGGGCTACCAGGAAGCCCACACCGCCGACCAGCGTTTCCATGATGGTCCAGGTCTTGAGGGTGGTCTTTTCGTCCATGCCCACAAGGCTCTTCACCAGCCAGAAGCCGGAGTCGTTGAAGTGGGAGCAGACGGTGGAACCGCCTGCAATGGCAGCGGTGACGCAGGCAAGGTACAGCGGGCTCAGCGCGCTGAGGCCGGGCATGGCAGAGATGATGCCTGCTGCCATGGTCATAGCCACGGTAGCGGAACCCACCGAGATACGCACCAGAGCAGCCACGATGAAGGCCACCAGCACCAGCGGCAGGCTGGCGTTTGCCACGGCGTTGCCGATGACATCGCCCAGACCGGAGTTCTGCAGCATATAGCGCAGCACGCCGCCGCAGGCAGTGACCAGCAGGATCATACCGGTGGGCTCCAGAGACTTGGTCATGATCTTTTCCAGCTGGGCGTTAGTGTAGCCGTGGCGGGTGCCCAGCAGGTACATAGCAGCGATGGTAGCCAGCAGCAGCGCCATGAAGGGCTCGCCGAGGAAGGCCAGAACGGGCTGGATGCCTGCCAGTGCGGGCACTACCTTTGCCACGGAGTTTGCGATGATGAGCAGCAGCGGGATCATGATGATGCCCACGATGGTGCCAAACTTGGGCAGCTTGCTCTCGTCAATGTCTGCCTGCTGTGCAACGTGCTCGGGGACTTCAACCATGTACTTTTTGCCGCAGATGCTGCCCCAGATGGGACCGGCGGCGATCATGGCAAAGATGCCGCAGAAGATGCCGACGAGGATGACCCAGCCAAGGTCAACGCCCAGCATGGTAGCCACCAGAACGGGACCCGGCGTGGGCGGGATGAAGGCGTGGCCGACCGCCAGACCGGCCAGCAGGGGGATGACGTAGTACAGTACAGAGCGCTTGGTGCGCTTTGCCAGAGAGAAGGCCAGCGGAATGAGGATGATAAGTCCTGCATCAAAGAACACCGGCATGGCCACCACCAGACCCGTGATGCCCAGTGCCCACGCGGCCTTTTCGTCACCGAACTTCCGCACCATGGTCACAGCCAAGGTCTGTGCGCCGCCGGATTCTTCCAGAATGGCGCCGAACATGGAGCCCAGACCCACAAGAAGGGCGATGCCCTTTAAGGTGTTGCCGATGCCCTCGTTCACCGAGCCGATGATGTCGGACAGGGGCATACCGGCCATCAGGCCGATGCCCACCGCACCGATCAGGATGGAGATCATGGCGTGTACCTTGAACTTGATAATGAGAATGAGCAATAGGATCAGGCCTGCCACGGCAGCAAAAACCAGCCGTGCCGCATCGGGCGTTGCAACTGCTGTCATAGAAATTTCCTCCGTTTCGTGATTTTTGGTTGCACTTATCCAAGCCGTCCGGAAAAACGCACCGGACAGTTTACTTTTTGTTGTTTATGTGGAGCGATTTACTCCATGTATGCACCCTTCATGGGGCTGACGGCGTGCTGAGAGTAGAGCTTCAGCAGACCCTTGGTGTACTTGGGCGCCTTGGGCTTCCAGTTGGCGCGGCGCTCGGCAAGGATGGTGTCCATCTCCTCGGGGGTCTTGGGCTCACCTTTCACGCCCACGATGGCCAGCTTGCGGCCCGGCACATCGATCTGGATCAGGTCGTCCGGCTCCACCAGTGCGATGGGGCCGCCAACGGCAGCTTCCGGGCTGACATGGCCGATGACCGGGCCGCGGCTTGCGCCGGAGAAGCGTCCGTCGGTAATCAGCGCTACGCTGGAAGCCAGCTTCGGGTCGGCGCAGATGGCCTCGCCGGTGTAGAACATCTCGGGCATACCGCTGCCGCGGGGGCCCTCGTAGCGGATGAAGATGGCGTCGCCGGGCTTCACCTCACCGTGCAGCACAGCGGAGATGCACGCCTCCTCGCTGTCGTAGGGCTTGGCGCGCAGAGTGGCTTCAAACATATTCTTGGGGCAGGCGGTGTGCTTGATGACGCAGCCTTCCGGGGCAAGGTTGCCCTTCAGGATGGCGATGCTGCCGTCAGTGCCCTTGGCGTTATCAAAGCTGTGGATGATGTCCTCGCGGCTGACCGGGCGGGCAAAACCGGCAGTCTTTTCCGCCAGAATGGCATCGCAGTGCTGGTAGAAGCCGTTCTTCTTCAGCTCCTCCAGATTCTCGCCCAGCGTCTTGCCGGTGACGGTCATCACGTCCAGATGCAGCATGGACTTGATCTCCTCCATCACCCGGGGCACGCCGCCTGCGTAGTAGAAGTACTGTGCGGGCCAGTCGCCGGAGGGACGGATGTTCAGCAGGTAGTGTGCGCCGCGGTGCATCCGGTCAAAGGTGTCGGCATCGATCTCAATGCCGAACTCGTGGGCGATGGCGGGCAGGTGCATGGTGGCGTTGGTGGAGCCGGAGATGGCGGCGTGCACCATGATGGCGTTCTCAAAGCTCTTCTTGGTCACGATATCCTTGGCGGTGATGCCCTTCTTGACCAGCTCCATCAGCTGCTTGCCGGCATCGTAGGCGGCCTGCTTCAGCTCCGGGGCGGTGGCGGGCATCAGGGCGGTGCCCGGCAGCATCAGACCCAGTGCCTCGGCCATGATCTGCATGGTGGAGGCGGTGCCCATGAAGGAGCAGGCACCGCAGCTGGGGCAGGCGTTGTGCTTGTAGTAATCCAGCTGGCTGTTGGGGATGACGCCGGTCTTTTCCCATGCGTCAAACTTGCCGATCTGCTCCAGCGTCAGCAGCTCGTTGATGGCGCAGGCAGGGTCGTTGACCACATACTCCTTGGGCAGGGTGTGGGCTTCCATGACGCCGCCGGTGACCACGATGGCGCTCATGTCCTTCAAACGGCCGATGCTCATGAGCATGGCGGGCACAGATTTGTCGCAGCTGGCGATGAACACGCCGCCATCGTAGACGCTGGCGTTGGCCTGTGCCTCCACCAGATTGACGATGGCGTCACGGTGGGGCAGCGAGTAGTTGATGCCGTCATGACCCTGTGCAATGCCATCACACATATCGGTGGCAAAATAGCGGGCCGCCTTGCCGCCGTTATCGTTGACCGCCTGCACGGCCTCCTTGACGAACTGATCCAGATGGGCGCTGCCGGGATGGCTGTCGCCGAAGGTGCTCTCCACCATGATCTGGGGCTTTGCAAGGTCCTCGACCTTCCAGCCCATACCCATCTTCAGCGGGTCGTTCTCGGGTGCTAAAGTGCGGACTTCCTGTGAACGCAACTCCATATTCATTACCTCCAAATACTGCTTGCTTTCGTCCTTTTTCTGCTGGACCTTTTTGTGGCTTTATTGTAAATCCGCAGACGTCTCTTTGCAAGTTGTCACGGGTATGTCCTACTTTTTGTGCAAAAACTCTGGGATACATCATGCACACTGCCCAAATCCGGGCGAATTTTGCCCAAAATCAGCCGTCAAAGCGGCTTTTGAGAAAAAAGAGGAGAAAAAGTCATCTGATGACTTTGAGAAGGACCCTCTCAGTCAAAGCCTTTCCGGCAGCGCCGCGCTTTCGCAGAAAGCGGCGCTGCAAATGCCGTTTGCCGTTACGACCCCTCCCGTGAAAAGGCAATTCTGGAAAATCCGCAGATTTTCCAGAATTGCGAAATTATAAATATTCTTTCCGCTGAACATGGCCAGAGCGCAAGCGGAGGCCATTCCAAATCGTCCCGCCCTCTTGTATTTATCATATCTTTATTGACAACAAACCGCACTTTGCCGTAAACTGAGAGCATAAAACCGGCGCAGCGCCGGAAAAGGGGCGTAAAACAAATGAACGATACCGTACACTTTGAAAAAACTCTCTCCAGCGAGACCCTGTTCGAGGGGCGGGTCATCACCCTGACCAAGGACACCGCACTGCTGGAAAACGGCAAGACCGCTACCCGCGAGGTGGTGCATCACCACGGCGGCGCCTGCATCCTGCCTTATTTTGCAGACGGCACCATCTGCATGGTGCGGCAGTTCCGCTATGCCATGCAGCAGCAGCTGTGGGAGCTGCCCGCCGGTAAGCTGGAAAAGGGTGAGGACCCCTTTGCAGCCGCCAAGCGGGAACTGGAAGAGGAGTGCGGCCTGACCGCCGACAACTACATCTCGCTGGGCGAATTCTATCCCACCGTGGGCTACGATACCGAGGTCATCTATACCTGGGTAGCCACCGGTCTGCACGAGACCAAGATGCACCTTGATGCGGACGAGTTCCTGACCCCCGACCGGGTGCCGCTGGAAAAGGCGTATCAGATGGTCATGAGCGGCGAGATCAAGGACGGCAAGACCATTGCGGGCATCCTGAAGCTGAAGGCTCTGCTGGCCGAGGGCAAGCTGTGATCTTAT
>OKSE01001443.1_pt1 | contig 11455 bp, 5 predicted proteins | sample 1633631 | NCBI WGS metagenome assembly OKSE01 (sample SAMEA3541555, study PRJEB24748) | human gut metagenome | biome: human gut; feature: human-associated habitat; material: faeces | place: China | collected 2012 | reverse complement strand
GGTGTGGAAGGCGAGCTTTTCGTCAACGGCAATAGTCAGGGCAGAGTGCGCAAGGACAAGTCAAGCCGTCTGGACCGCTACCGTCTGCGCTGGAACAATGTGAAGTATGAACCGGGTGAGATTCGCGTGGTTACTTACAACCAGTATGGCGAAAAGGTGGGTGAGGACGTGAAGCGTACTGCCGGCGAGCCTGCACAGATGAAGTTCAGTGTAGAAACACCTGATCATGAACCTATTGCCTGCATGGTAGAAGGCTGTACCGATGAGCACAATGTGCTGCTGAATGCCGATGGCAACGACCTTGCCTTCATCACCGTGAGTCTGCAGGATAAGGACGGCAATGAATGTCCGCTTGCCGATGACGAACTGACCTTCGAGGTGAGTGGTGCCGGCACTTTCAAGGCAGCCTGCAACGGCGATGCCACATCGCTCGAACCGTTCACCCAGCCACAGATGAAACTCTTCTCTGGCAAACTCGTTGTCATCGTACAGAGCAGCAAGCAGAAGGGCGACATCATCCTGAAGGTAAAAGACAGCAAGCGAAATATCGAAAAGTCGATTACGCTCCAGGCAATATAAGATAACAAAGACCGATTTCGGTTGGTTATAAAGTATATAGTTTATATCGGATCCTCTGGGAATAGCAGCGGCTATTTTTCCCAGGGGATTCTTTTTTTTATGAATTTCCTCCAATATTTTTTGGCGTTATCATGAATATTGTGTAAATTTGCACACATGAAGAAGTCAAAAGAACCTATATCTCGCATCAGCATGGCAATTGCTATGCTCTTTATTTCGCTTGCCATCCATGCGCAGCGTTTCGTCAACACCTCCCTTGAAGGTGCTCAGGCAGTTTGTGCCATTACCCAGGACAGTGATGGAATGATATGGCTCGGAACCGACAACGGTCTTTACAGCTATGATGGTTATCATGGCTACCGCCATTTTCAGGAACATACATTCAGCAATACGCGTGTCAATGCGCTCGGTTTCGAGGGCAGAATGCTCTATCTGGCTACCGGCAACGGTATCCTGAAATTCGATACGCAATCTTATCAATATGCCGAAACACCAGCCATGAAGGCTTTTGCAGATGAGACGAAACGCAGGCAGTTGAAGGAACTCCGTGTGCTCGATATGAAAGGCGGTAAGACTGACTTCGGTGGTGATGTCTATGCCTTGCTCTCTACTCCGCGAGGCTTGCTCGTAGGTTCGCTTGCTGGTCTGCATCTCGGCGGCAGACTGATTCCGCTCCGTGCCGGAGAACAGCCGCTGGTTAATGCGCTTGCTTATGATGCCAAGCGCCGATGCTACTGGATTGGTACCGAAGGCGCTCTCTATTGTGCCGACCTGCAGCTCAGGAACTTCTCCCAGATTCCAGCTCTCAACGGCAATTCCATCAAATGTCTTTCTACAGATGCTGCCGGCAATCTCTATATCGGAACCGATAACGGACTCTATCAGATGGCACTCTCCAATGCCATCACCCATTATATCCACGATTCCCGCGATGATGCTTCTATTCCTAACAACATCGTCTGGGCTTGCTTTGTAGATAAATGGCAGAATGTATGGGTGGGTACTGACAATGGACTCTCCCGTCTCACTACCCATACCTATTACCGCTATGTATCGCTCGATAAGATTACGATGTCGGGTGAGGGCAACTGTCTCCATGCCATGCTCCAGACCCGTAACGGCGAATGGTGGATGGGCGGTACCAACGGTCTGATTCATTTCACCCGGAATGCTGAAGGTTATCAGAATGTGGCATGGTACAAGCAGAACAGCTCTGCCTTCCCGCTGAGTCATAACCGTGTACGCAAGATTTATGAAGACCATGACGGCGATGTATGGATCTGTACCGACCATGGTATCAACTTCTATGACCGCAGTTCCCGTCAGATGCGCAACTTCATCGTCTACGATAAGAGTGGCAAGTATTCTACTGCCTGGGCTTATGATATTCTCCAGGACAAGAAGGGCAGAATATGGATGGGTTCTTATCAGGGTGGTGTCTTCGTGATGGATAAGGCGGCTCTTCTGAGTGGTAAGACCATAGCCGACTGGCATTACTCGGACAAGGGAAAGAATGCGCTCTCTGGTCTGCATGTAGGTCAGATGGTGATGGATGGAAAGGGTAGGATTTGGGTTTCTACCTATACCCGTCTCAACTGCATCAATCCGAACAATATGAAGGTGGTGCAGGTAGCTAACTCAGATGTTGTCAACTATCTGATGGCAGACAGCAAAGGCAATATCTGGATGGGTGATAACAGTTCGGTAACCTGTTATTATGCAGCCGGTTCTGTGCTGGGTAACAGCTTTTCTTCCAAGACATGGCAGATTGGTGGCAAGGTAAGTACCATGTGCGATGTGGAAGGCAAGATATGGGTGGTATCGGGCAATGAATGCTGCGTAATCAATCCACAGGGCGAGAGCCAGCGCTTCATGATTCCTTCTGTTGTGCCGCTCAACATCTGTTACAGCAGACAGACTCATGAGGTAATGATGGGCGGCAATGACGGCTATGTGGCAATCAGTTCCGATGTAGCACAGAAGCCTAAGCAGTTTACCCGCCTGATGCTGGCTGGAATCATCGTGAACGGAGAGGCTCGTGAGGAGCGTGGAGAAATCCTGAAACTGAAGAGTGATGAGAACAACTTCACCCTGCAGCTCACCGACCTTCCTTTTGCCGATCATCCTTCAGCCGTTTATGCTTACAGGCTCGAAGGCAGCGATCACGACTGGCATTATCTGAACTCCGGCAATATCGATATCACCTACAATGGTTTGTCTTATGGCGATTATCATCTTACGGTTCATGCCGTGGATGGTGAAGGCAAGATAGCCGTCGAGGTTTATTCGCTCGACATCTCCGTCCTGCCGCCTTGGTATCTCTCCTGGTGGTGCAAGCTCTTCTATATCACGGCACTCATCGTGTTTGTGGCATGGCTGGTAAGCTGGTATTTTCTGCGCAAGGAACTGGCTGATGCCCAGAAGCAGAAGGCTGAGGTGTTGGAGCAGGTAAAGATGCGTATGGACTTCTTCAACCGTCTGACGGAAGATTTGAAGGCTGCCGTAGCTCATCATTCATTTGATGAGGTGACTGCTCTGATGGTCCGCTACCTGAACGTGAAGATACCTGAGGTGTCATCTTCTGTTGCCACTGGGTTATCCGCTTCGCCTGTATCTGAGCCTGAGTCATCATCCTCAGAACCAGTTCCTGCACGATCAGAGTCTTCTGAAGAGGAAAAGAAGACGGTAGATGTCAGCGAGTTGGATGCGGCAGACAAGCGTCTGCTCGAAGAGATCAATGAGGCGATAGAGAAGCACATGATTGATTCCGACTTCAATGTTTCGATGTTGCAGGATGTGATAGGCATAGGTGGCAAACAGCTGTATCGCAAGACGAAGGCGATAACGGGCCGTACGCCTGTAGAGTATATCCGTGAGATGCGTATGAGCCGTGCTGCCGAGCTCCTGAGCCAGGGCAAGTTCAGTGTTTCCGAGGTGATGTATACCGTTGGTTTTTCCAACAGCAGTTATTTCTCCAAATGCTTCTCCAAGGAGTATGGCATGACTCCTACGGAATACATGAAGATGAAGAGATAAATAAATGATGTGCTTCCGTTTGCCTATAGATATGGCTGTCTGGGGTTAAGAATATGACAGCATTGGGTTACGGATACGACTCCGTAGGCTAATGGAGACGTATCCTTCGGCTTGTCGAGATATCTGCGTCAGCTGATTGAGCTACTTGCGTCAGCTGACTGAGCCACTTGCGTTAGCTGATAAAATACGTTCCGATGCATTAAAAAATGCGTCCCGATGTAGCATTTGCTACGTCCCGACGCAGCAAAAGATACGTCCGGACGTAGTACAAGCTACGTCGGGACGTAATTTCAGCTTTATGAAAACGGCTGCATAGAAACAAAAAAAAGTGTGTATTGAACTTGTTTTTGCAAACTGTAATCGGATGTGACAAAAAATCGACAATTAACTAAATTTATGAGCAAATATGCTAAAAAACATAGATATTTCGTGTTAATTATTTAAATTTTAAGCGATTATCTTGGGCAAATAAGAAAATATTCGTAATTTTGCACCGATTTAAGTTAAATAGGTATTTTCATGCGTGCATATTAGTGAAAGAATGTATAAATGGAGGGGCGAAGTGTTGCCCTGAGTGCTTTCGGCTTTTACCAAACGAGAAAAAAATGAGAAAAAAATAATAATTATTAATTAATAAACTTGAAACAAACAAGGATGAGAAGATTAACTCTTTTACTTGTCTCACTTGTATTGTTGTCTATCCAATCGGTCTTGGCGCAGAGTTTCAGCGTCAAGGGTACTGTCGTGTCTGCTGAAGACAACGAACCGATGATTGGTGTGACCATTATGCAAGAGGGAACATCAAATGGCGTAGTGACCGATATTGACGGTAACTATACCATCGAAATTAAGGGTGCTTCGAAGGCTACGCTTGCCTACTCTTATGTGGGTTGCGTTACGCAGAAGCACGTTGTGAAAGCGCAGACAAATACGCTCAACATCACCCTTGCTTCGGATTCCAAGATGATGGATGAAGTGGTTGTGGTGGCGTATGGCGTGAGAAAGAAGGGAACCATTGCGGGTTCCGTGTCTGCCGTAAAGTCTGAAAAGATAGAAAATGTGCCGGCGGCAAGCTTCGATCAAGCTTTGCAGGGACAGAGTACTGGTTTGCAGGTCATCTCTTCTTCGGGTGAACCTAGCAAGGCGGCTACCTTCCAAATCCGTGGTACCAACTCTATCAACTCCGGCAAGTCGCCACTCTTTATCCTCGACGGCGTGCCAATCTCAAGTTCTGATTTCAATACCTTGAGTCCTAACGACATCGAAAGTATCTCTGTATTGAAAGATGCCTCTTCTACCTCTATCTATGGTGCACGTGCTGCCAATGGTGTGGTTGTCATCACTTCCAAGCGAGGCTTGTCAATGGACAAGGCGAAGATTACGCTCCGTGCACAGTATGGTTTCTCTGAGTTGGCACAGACCAACTGGAAGATGATGAATACCGACGAGCGTATACAGTTTGAGAAAGAAGTAGGTCTGGATACAGGTAAGGATTACAATCTCCTTTCAAGAGTAAACGTAAACTGGCTGGACGAGGTGTTCAACGACCGCGCTCCGCTGCAGAGCTACGAACTCTCTATCAACCGTGCTACCGACCGCTTGAACTACTATGTTTCTGGTGGTTTCTACGATCAGGACGGTATCGCACAGAATTCAACCTTCCGCCGTTACAACATCCGCACCAATGCAGATGTAAAGGCTAGCAAGTGGTTGAAGGTAGGTACCAATACCATGGCTGCCTATGAGGAGGCTCAGCAGGCTGACGACGGTAGCTATACTACCGTTACTCCTATCTCAGCATGCCGATTCATGCTGCCTTACTGGAATCCATACGCAAAGGATGGCAGTCTGGCTTCACTTGCTGCAGGCAACTGGGCTGGAACCAGCGAGAACCCTATCGTTTACATGGGCTTGAATCCTATCAAGAACAAGAAATATAAGGTGCTCTCTACCATGTATGCTGAAATCTATCCGATAGAGAATCTGACTATCCGTACTCAGTTCGGTGCCGATTTCACCCATTCTACAGCGTTCCTCCAGTCGTTCCCAAGTCTCTCTTCAAATAACGGACAGGGTACTGCGGCACGCCAGAGCAGCGATGCCATCAACCTGACAGAGACTACTACGGCTAACTACCGTTTCACTCTGAACGATATCCATTCGTTCAACGTGATGCTGGGTCAGGAGGCTGTCAATTTCCACTCAGATGGTTTCCAGGTATATTCCAAGGGTCAGACCAGCGATCTCCTGACCAACGTATCATCAGGTACACGTGCCAGCCGCTGGGCAGATTCATCTTCTGACTACTCTTACCTGTCATTCTTCATGCGTGGCGAGTATAACTATAAGGAGCTCTACTATGCCGACTTCTCTCTGCGTACCGATGCTTCTTCACGTTTCGGTAAGGATCATCGCTGGGGTACATTCTGGTCGCTCGGTTTCATGTACAACGTGAAGTCAACCGACTGGCTGAAGGATATGAAGTGGCTCAGCACAGCCCAGATTGCCGTAAGTACCGGTACATCGGGTAACTCTGAGATTCCTAACTATTATCACCTGGCTCTGGTATCGGGTGGTGCCAACTACGATAATACTGCCGGTTTCTCTCCATCACAGAGTGGTAACGAGGAATTGGGTTGGGAGTCAACCTGGGCAAACAACTTCGCCCTCCGTCTTGGTTTCCTCGACAGAATCAACTTCAGTTTCGAGGCTTACTACAAGCGTACCTCCAATATGCTGATGCGCGTTCCTGAGTCTTATACCGTAACCGGCGAGGGCTATCGCTGGAAGAACGTAGGTGTGATGGCTAACAAGGGTATCGAGCTGAGTGCTGACGGTGATGTAATCCGCACACGCGACTTTACCTGGAATGTAAGTGCCAACGTATCTTACAACCAGAACCGATTGAAGGAACTCTATAATGGTGTAACCGAGTATGTAAACTCAACCACCGGTTTGAAGTATGTGGTAGGTCACTCAGTAAGTGAGTTCTTCCTGAACCGTTATGCCGGTGTGAACCCTGCAAATGGTGAGCAGCTCTGGTATGATAAGGATGGTAACGTAACCAACGAGTTCCGTGAGAGCGACAAGGTGATGACAGGCAAGACCTATGATGCACCTTGGATGGGCGGTTTCGGTACAAGCTTCCGTTGGAAAGGCTTGCAGCTTTCTGCCCAGTTCAGCTGGATCGGTACACGCTACGTCATCAACAACGACCGTTACTTCGAGGAGAGCGGTGTAACCTTCGGTACTGCTTACAACCAGTCAAACCGTCTGTTGTACGACCGTTGGAAGCAGCCTGGCGATATTACCGACATCCCACGTTGGGGCGAGGTAACCCAGCTCGACGACCGCTTCTTGGAGAATGCATCGTTCCTCCGTCTGAAGAATCTCAGTCTGTCCTATTCATTGCCACAGAGTCTGTTGCGCAAGACCAACTTCTTCTCTATGGTCAGAATCTATGGTCAGGCACAGAACCTCTTCACCGTAACCGGTTTTAACGGTCTGGATCCTGAGGTTTCATCCAATATTTACCAGGCACAGTATCCGGCATCACGCCAGTTTACTCTGGGTGTTGAATTGCAATTCTAACCAAGAAAGGAGAAAAAAATGAATATCAAAAATATAAAGACATACATCCTGTCGGGAATCCTAGCCCTCTCGATGTCTTCCTGTCTTGATAAGTATCCTGAGGATTCTATCCGCATGGACCAGGCTATCAACACGGTGGACGACATGGACAAGCTGGTGTACGGTATCTACGACAGTTTCAAGAGCAGCGCCCTCTATTCGGGCAATCTGACTATCCTGCCAGATCTGCAGGCAGACTTCGTGTACTGCGTGAAGGGCTACTCTAATGCCTATGGCGATATCTACCGTTGGAAAGATATCAAGGCTACCAACACCGACATCGAGTCGGTATATGGTGCGCTTTATGGTGTTATCAACAATGCCAACTTCCTGCTCGATAATGTAGATAAGGTAAAGGCAAACACCAACAGTGATAAGGAGCTCGACAAGTTGGAGCAGTATCAGGGCGAGGCTTACTTCGCACGTGCCCTGGCTTACTCTGAGTTGATCAAGTGTTTCTGCAAGGCTTACGATAGCGATGAGCAGGCAGAGAAGGAACTCGGCGTTGTACTCACAGAGCACTATTACGGCAATGAGCCACAGAAGAGGGCCACTCTGAAGGAATCATACGATTTCGTATTGAGAGACCTTGACAAGGCTGCCGAATATCTGAAGGTAGACGAAGACTTCAAAGGTACTCTCTATGACGAGATTTACTTCAATGAGTATGCCTGTCATGCCTTGCGTGCGCGCGTATCCTTATATATGCATCGCTGGGATGATGCCATCAAGTATGCATCTAAGGTAATCAATAGTAAGTATTACGTGCTGGCAAGTTGCACACAGAAGATAGGCAACACCAGTTATTATCAGTATCAATGGACAGCAGGTAAATCTACAGAAGGAATCTGGAAGGTAGGTTTTACCGTGAACAGCTATGGCGGTGCATTGGGTACCATCTTCGATAATTTCAACTATGTAAGTTACCGCCCTGACTATGTGCCTGAGACATGGGTCATCAACTCATTCGACAGCAATGACCTCCGTGCTGCAGCCATCTTCACAACCCGTACCACCGGTTATGAGCACGGTTTGCAGTGGCCTTTGCTGAGCAAGTATTTCGGCGATGCAGAATTCCTGAACAACAATATCCTGCATGTTCACCAGCCAATGGTATTCCGTCTGTCAGAGCAGTATCTGATACGTGCTGAGGCTTACGCAATGAAGGAGGACTACGGTAAGGCAGGTAAGGACATCTCTACCTTGCGTACAGCCCGCTACTCTTCATATGGCGGTAACACCTCGATGAACGAGAGCAACGCCATGAAGATAATCGAGGCAGAGCGCGTGAAGGAACTCTATATGGAAGGCTTCCGTCTGAACGACCTCAAGCGCTGGCACAAGGGATTTGAGCGTAAGGCTGCCGACCAGCCTGCTGCCAACTTCGTGCAGAGCAGACTGAAGGTTGAAAAGGATGACCCTCTCTTTGTCTGGCCAATTCCTCAGCATGAGCTTGAGGCTCCAGGTTCTGAGATTCAGCCTAATGAAAGTAACAAATAAAATAAGGAGACGATCATGAAGAAAATAATGATGGGATGTTTGGCAGCCGTAGCTGCACTCATCGCTCTTGTGAGCTGTTCACAGGATTATACCACTTATGCTGGTCCAAGTCATATCATGTTCTCTGATACGCTCTATCAGTATGCTGTACAGGAAAGCAATGAGGTTTTCAATGTGCCTGTATCTGCAACCGAAAAAGCTGACTACGACCGCACCTTCGGCGTGGAGGTAGTAGACAAGCAGAGCAATGCCATCGAGGGTAAGCATTACCGCATCCTCAACAACACCGTTACAATCAAGGCGGGCGAGATGGTAGGAAATGTGAAGGTTCAGGGTATCTATGATAACATCGGCAAGACCGACTCGCTCGGCTTCACCCTGAAACTGGTGATTCCGGAGAAGTATAACTGGACAGATCTCTATAAGGACTATGCCCACGTGGTAATGCAGAAGTCTTGTCCTTTCGATATCCACAACTTCTCAGGCTGGTGCATGGTAACATCTACCTTCTACAGCAAGTATCTGAACAACGTAACAAACCGTCTGATCAAGACAGAGGTAGTGGAAGGCGAGGAGAATACCGTTCTGCTGAAGGATGTTTACTATAAGGGCTACAACCTGAAGTTGAAGTTCAGCACCAAGAACGTTCTTGAGCCAAAGGTAGAGATGGACGACCAGATAGCTGGTGAAACCGGCGAGGCGTTCGGTACCATCTATGGAGACGGCAAGTTGCGCATCAGCCAGCCTTCTCTCTATACCTCTTATTATAACACCTGCCAGAACTATGTATTGCAGTATGTCACCATGAGTGTTGATAACAAGGATGGTTCAACCTTCGGCAACGTAGGAACCTTCATCACCATGTATGAATGGATCAGCGATGCAGAGGCAGAGAAATTGAAAGAACAAGGATATTAATCGTAGAATAAAAAGAAAATGAAAACATTGATTTCAAAATATTGGCTCGTATTGATGGCGCTGGTATCAGTGACTCTGTTCACAGCTTGTTCCAGCGATGACGACGATGCCGTAACTCCTGTGTTCCCACAGGTACAGACTATCTCCGGTGAAGCTGGCGAAGTGAAAGAGTTTACTTTCGAAGCTAACGAGAGCTGGAGCCTTTCTTCAGACAAAATCTGGTGTAAACTGGTGGGCGAGAAAGCAGACGCCTTCGTACTCAACGGTACTGCAGGCAAGCAGACCATCAAGGTTAAGATTACTGCTGATGATGCCAGCGATGATATGAGCGTGGCTCAGCTCTTCCTGAATATGGGTGGTCAGAAGGTTGCCATCGCTGAGGTTACGCGTTCGGCTGCCGGCTATAAGTTGCAGGTATTCGATGCGGCTGGCAATGATATCACCGAGACTGGTATCACCGTAGGTTACAATGTATACAACAAGTTTACCGTAAAGTCAAACTTCCGTTTTGCTGTTACCAATACTCCAGCTTGGGTAGACTTGGAAGGCGGCTTCCTAGTAGGTACACCTAACGAGGCTGTTGTTGGCGGTGTTGCCTTCAAGGAGAATCAGGGCGTAAGTGCTAAGTATGCCATCGCTAAGGACGGCAACTACACCATCACCTTCACTTCTGAGGATGGCAAGGCTGCTACAACCATACCTGTTATCTATAATGGTATGACCACCAGCACCATGGATGTTACTTATCCAACCTCTTCACAGTGGGCTGTATGGAATGTATCTCTCGATGGTAAGGTGTTCACTCAGAATGGTTCTAGTCTGAATGGCGGTGATACCAACGATTTCACCTTCTACAACTTTGTTCCTTTCACCCTCAAGACTTTGGGTGATGCTTACCAGCTGGTAGTCTTCAAGAAAGAGGAGAATGGTTTGTTCGAGGATGGAACTGGTGCTGTGAAGCTGCAGGGTGAGAAGGGTGATGTGAAGCTCACAGTCGCTCCATTAGGCAGCGGAAGCCGTGAGTTCCTGGTCTATGCATTGCCACAGAGCGTATTCGAGAGTTTGGAGAATGGACTCGACGGAATGCTGGAGGAAGACTTCATGACAGTGAAGAGCGATTATGACCGCTACTTCCTAATGGATGTTGTACAGAAGGAAGAAAAGAAGGGTGATTCTGAGGTTACTGCTCCTATTGTTACCAGCATGGGTATGAATGTAGATTGTGCCTTGACAACCAATGATGACTTTAAGTCATATGCTGAAGGCTTCTTCAGTTATACTGGTAAAGAAGTATTTGAATCAACAGTTTATGGTGGTTATGTAGCCATTTATCCTCAGATTGACGGATGGGATCCTACAGCTGGAGCAACCGTAGTCATTTACGATGGTACAGGAAACCCTGTTGATGTTAAAAACTACGAGGTAGGACAGGACGAAAAGGGTATCTATGTTGGCTTGAATGCCGATAAGCTCGCTTATCCTATCTTTGCAGGTTTCAACAACATGCAGGGAGTATGCCAGCGAGTAGTCTTTATCAATAATATGGGATTTAGAAGCAAGAGAAAGTAATGAACAGAATGAAAATATTTTCAAAGGCACTCTTGTTGCTCTTGGTCACGATGCTGACCTTTGCAGCAACAAGTTGCTCTGATGATGAAACCGAGGGTTGGGACGGCACATACGGATATGTGCAGTTCAAGCTCAGCAAGAAGGTTTCTTCTAGAGCTACCCGTGCTGCTGCCCTTGACAAACTTGAGAAACTGGATGATGCCAAGAAAATCAAGGTGGTCAT
>OKSE01001439.1_pt1 | contig 11479 bp, 10 predicted proteins | sample 1633631 | NCBI WGS metagenome assembly OKSE01 (sample SAMEA3541555, study PRJEB24748) | human gut metagenome | biome: human gut; feature: human-associated habitat; material: faeces | place: China | collected 2012 | reverse complement strand
GTTTTTGCGCTTTTCGCCGCTTTTCCCATGCTGCTGGCGGACTGCGCCGACAGCCGGGCCCTGCTGGCGGCCCAGGTCCTGGCCCGGCGCTTCCGGCACCTGCGGCTGGAGGCAGGGGAGGGGCAGGAGGCCCTGGAGCGGCAGCTGCTGCGGCAGCTGGGACTTACCACCGGCGGCGGCCCCGCCGCCGTCACCGTGACCTTCGGCCCGCCGCCCCGGGAGGGCCTGCCCCTGTACCTGACCCCCGACTGCGCCCTGCGCCAGGAGGTACGGTACGCCTGGCCGGACCCGTCCCAGGCCCCGCCGCCGGAGGGGCTTCTGTCCCTGCTGCACCGGGCCTGCCGCCTGCCGGAGATCTGCGTCAAATCCGTGGAAACGCTTGACATCGGTCCATAAAATTACTATAATGCAACGTGACATATTATAGGTATATCGTGGCCGCCTTCCGGCGGACACCCGAAAGGAATGGATCATATGGCAACCGTAAAAGAATTCAGAATGAGCCAGGAGCGCTATGACGAGCTCAAAAAAGAACTGGACTACAGCAAAACCACTCGCGCCGACGAGATCGCCGAGCTGATCAAAGAGGCCCGTGGCTTCGGCGACCTGTCCGAAAACAGCGAGTATGACGAGGCGAAAAACGAGCAGGGCAAGCTCTATTCCCGCATTGCCGAGCTGGAGGAGATTCTGCTCCACGCCGTCATTGTGGACGAGTCCGAGATGGACTCCGACAAAATCTCCATCGGCTGCCGTGTGGTGGTCACCAATCTGGATAACGGCAAACAGCTGCCGGAATACACCATCGTGGGCTCCCAGGAGGCCAACGTCATGGAGCGCAAGGTGTCCGAGGATTCCCCCTTCGGCAAGGCGCTGATGGGCACCAAGGCCGGTGACGAGATCACCGTGGAAGCCCCCCGGGGCGTTATCCACTACCGGGTGGACAGCATCGAACGATAACAAGAGAGGAGAACTGCACCATGGCAGAACAGAATACACAGCAGGACCTGCGGGAAATTCTCCAGATCCGCCGGGACAAGCTCAAGGCCCTGCAGGACGCGGGGATGAACCCCTTTGAGATCACCCGCTACGACGTGACCCACCACGCCCAGGAGGTCAAGGACAACTTCGACGCCCTGGAGGGGCAGACCGTGTCCCTGGGCGGCCGCCTGATGTCCAAGCGCGGCATGGGCAAGGTGTCCTTCTGCGACCTGCAGGACAAGTCCGGCCGCATCCAGATCTACGCCCGCAGGGACGAGATGGACGAGGAGGCCTATAACCGCTTCAAGAAGTACGACATCGGCGACATTGTGGGGGTCAGGGGTGAGGTGTTCCGCACCCAGAAGGGCGAGATGAGCATCCGCGCCCACGAGATCACCCTGCTCAGCAAGTCCCTCCAGCCCCTGCCGGAGAAGTTCCACGGCCTCACCGACAAGGAGCTGCGCTATCGCCAGCGGTATGTGGACCTGATCATGAACCCCGAATCCAAGCGGAACTTTGAGATCCGCAGCAAGTTTGTGGCCTTCCTGCGCCGTTATCTGGACAACCTGGGCTTTATGGAGGTGGAGACCCCCGTGCTCAGCCCCATCGCCGGCGGCGCCAACGCCCGGCCCTTCATCACCCACCACAACACCCTGGATATCGACATGTATATGCGCATCGCCACGGAGCTGCACCTGAAGCGGCTGATCGTGGGCGGCATGGAGCGGGTGTATGAGGTGGGCCGCATCTTCCGCAACGAGGGCATGGACACCAAGCACAACCCCGAGTTCACCACCTGTGAGCTGTATCAGGCCTTCACCAATCTGGACGGCATGATGGACATTCTGGAGGGCATCCTCACGGGAGCCGCCAAGGAGATTCTGGGCACCTACCAGGTCACCTGGATGGGCCACGACATCGACCTGACCCCCAGCTGGCAGCGCGTCACCATGGCCGATGCCGTGAAGAACGTCACCGGGGCCGACTTTATGGCCTGCATCGGCGACGCCGACCGGGGCGTGGAGCTGGCCCGCAGCGTGGGCGTGGATATGGACGGCGTGCCCCACACCTGGGGCAACGCCCTGTACGAGACCTTCGACCAGAAGGTGGAGGAGACCCTGATCCAGCCTACCTTTATCACCATGTACCCCGTGGAGGTCAGCCCCCTGGCCAAGCGCAGTCCCGCCCAGCCGGAGCTTACCGAGCGATATGAGATGTTCATCTGCGGCTGCGAGATGGGCAACGCCTTCTCCGAGCTGAACGACCCCATCGACCAGTATCAGCGCTTCAAGGCCCAGGCCGAAAAGCGCGCCAACGGCGACGACGAGGCCGACATGATGGACGAGGATTTCGTTCTCGCCCTGGAATACGGCATGCCTCCCACCGGCGGTCTGGGCTTCGGCATCGACCGCTGCGCCATGATGCTCTGCGGCACCGACTCCATCCGGGACGTGATCCTGTTCCCCACCATGAAGCCGCTGGATACCGACAAGAAGCCCGCAAAGCCCGCCGAGACCGCTCCCACCGCCCCTGTCGTGGAGGAGAAGATCGACTTCTCCAACGTGCAGATTGAACCGCTGTTCACCGACCTGGTGGATTTCGACACCTTCTCCAAGTCCGATTTCCGTGCCGTGAAGGTTAAGGAATGCGAAGCCGTGAAGAAGTCCAAAAAGCTCTTAAAGTTCGTTTTGGACGACGGAACCGGCACAGATAGGGTCATTTTGAGCGGAATTCACGAGTATTATGAGCCGGAAGAGCTGGTTGGAAAGACCTGCATCGCCATCACGAATCTGCCGCCCCGCCCGATGATGGGCATTGATTCCTGCGGTATGCTCATCTCCGCCGTGCATCACGAAAACGGTGAAGAAAAGTTGCATTTGCTGATGGTCGATCCTCACATTCCGGCAGGCGCAAAGCTCTATTGATTGCCCCCTGATCGGGCTAAAAAAGCCTCTCGTACACCAATCCGTACACCAATTTACACCAAGGGTGCACCACGGATGCCGAGAAAAATGTGCGATTGAATTTCAGCCTCGCAGAAGTGATTCTGCGGGGCTGTTTTTTTGAAAACTATATATTCAGATATGAGACTCGGTGAGAAATCACCGGGTCTTATTTTTTGCGCTCACTACGCCTACTAAACAGGCGCAGTGGGCGCTTTTTTGTTTTCTAAAACCGGCACAAAAAATTTTTTGAAAAAGTGTGGGAATCTCGCAAAAAAATTCGGCAAAGAGAAAGTGAGAAGGCGAAAAGCCTTCCGGGAACCTTGAAAATTTCATATACATTCATCAGATACATTCCTTGAGCCAACAGCCAAATGAAGGTACGCCAAGACCCACCTGCCGCTAACGGTATCAGCGGGACAAAAGGTGGAGAGCGACCCCGAAACCATTCTGAAATATCTGGTAGCTACGGATACGGCCACGACAGGCTTAGGGTATAATGATACTTTTCTACGGAACCGGCGGAGTACCCGGCGGGGGTGAGATTCCCATGGACCCGATTCGCTATCGGGCGTCTGATGACTTCCTTTTCTGCATTTTGGGTTCGAGGGAAAATGAAATGCAGCGACGAAAGCCCCAAAAGGTATTTTGAGGCTTTCGTGGATCAGAAATGATTCAAATAAAGAGAAAGGAGGAAAACCCCATGGAAAACTGTAAGGTGATCGCCATCACGAATCAGAAGGGCGGCGTTGGCAAAACGACGACCACAGTCAATCTCGGTGTGGGACTTGCAAGCTCCGGGAAACGGGTTCTGTTGGTGGATGCTGATCCGCAGGGCAGCTTAACCGTGAGCCTCGGCATAAAGAACCCCGACGAGCTGGATGTATCGCTGTCGTCCCTTATGCAGTCGGTCATTGATGATGAGCCGCTTGCGGAGGGTGCAATTATCCGGCACCAGGAGGGTGTGGATTTGCTTCCCTCGAACATTGAGCTCTCCGGTATGGAAACAGGTCTGTTCAATGTCATGAGCCGTGAGTATGTTCTGAAGAACGCCATCGACGGCATGAGAAAGAGCTACGACTACATTCTGATTGACTGTATGCCCTCGCTGGGTATGATGACGGTCAATGCGCTGGTTGCGGCAGACAGTGTGATTATCCCGTCTCAGCCGAACTTCCTGTCAACCAAAGGTCTTAACCTGCTTCTGCGCTCCATTTCAAAGATCAAGCGGCAGATCAACCCGAGATTAAAGATTGACGGCATTTTGCTGACGATGGTGGATAACCGCACCAACAACGCCAAGGCGATTATTTCCTCGCTTCGTTCTACCGTGGGAGAGAACATCCGCGTGTTTCGTTCCGAGATTCCCTTTTCGGTAAGAGCTGCGGAGTGCAGTCTTTCCGGAGAAAGCATCTTCTCTCACGACAGGAACGGCAAGGTCGCAGCAGCGTATGAGGCTCTGACGAAGGAGGTGACAGAGATTGAAGAGCGTGCAAAAAATCGATCTGGGCCTGACCGGGTACGATGAGCTTTTCATGAATGACGCGGAGCGAAAGGAAAATAAACTCCCGCGCATTTATGACATTCCCCTCTCGGAGATCGACGATTTCCCTGACCATCCCTTCAAGGTGAAAATTGATGAGGATATGTCTGCCGGTGAGTTCGTGCTTAAGAATCGTTTTCTTAGATCGGCTCTGCCCGCCAGAATGGATTACTCGCCCGACAAAGAACATCTGAAGCATGTTTCAGATGAGCAAATAGTCAAAACCCACACAAAGTATTTGACTGCCCACGGCAAAGATTATTGCCCGTTCGCCTTCTGTGAAAAAGCAGGGTGTAACCATTGCTCAGTTGCTGTTCGGGAAGAAGCAAATATGTTTGCAGAGCAGATATTTGCCGAGCGGCAGCTCAAACTGAGCACTCCGGAAGAGGTTGCCGCACACATTATTCGCATCCCGTCTGTTTTATCATTTCGTATTAATACTGAGAATGCGGCTATGTTCAGAAAGAAATGTAGCTGCATTGCTGTTCATCTCTTAAGAAAATGCTCCGTGGAGAACGGTATCTCATTTGGAGAGCAGACCGTCAAAAAGCTCCTGACAGATATGAATAATCACGGAAAGGAAGGAAACGGCAATGAATGAATTCAATGACACATCAACAGAATTTTCTGAAACTGATGGGATCGATGTGCCAGAGACGAGTGATTGGACTGATTTTGATCCCACAGAAACGGATGATATCAGCATTGATACGGCTGAAGGTATTGGCACCGGAGATACGCCAGATTTTTCGTTGGGGGCAGCATTCGATGCCAGTGATATTCAATCCGAGGCAGAAAAAGCTGCAGAGTATGCTCGCTCTTATGGCTTTGACAAAGCCGCCGATTATATTGAGAGGCATTACAATGGAGATGAATTCGTCCCAGGCAACCCCATTCCAATAACCACCCGCAACATGGCTCTCGATGGCCTTGAATCTGAAAACGGCGTCTCGTTTGAAAGACGAACAGCGGAACTTGCCGATGGGCTATCTGTCGAAGGGGTTTTCCCTGAATTTGATAGCAAGCACCACGTTGAACTTGGAAGTGCTGCGAACGATATGAGCCTTCACCAGCAGTTCAACGCCTGCAGAGAGGATTTTCAGAATCATATGTATGATAGTCCCGAAAAACTGCAGGGCATAACTTTTGGAGCAATGGAAAGAATGGATTCCCCGCAGGGATATACGCCTGAGGGTTTCACATGGCAGCACAATCCTGAAACAGGTAGTTTTGACCTAGTATCACAAGATGATCATTCTGTCGGGCACACAGGTGGGAACGCCCTGTGGGGAAACTAGGAGGATGCTACTTAATTAGATTTCGATCCATTCCAGGATTTCTTTGTGTTCCTCATCCGCTTTGTCTGAAACTGAGAAGAGAGCAACCCCGCTCTCTTCTTTTCTTTTGGAGATTTTTCGTAATCTTCCGTATTGATGGATGTAAGCAAAAACAAACAATGTCTTCTTGTGGAGATTTGCTCGATGTCTCCGTATTCAGAGACAACAAGATAGAAAGGATGAGAACAATGAAGAATTATGAAGGAATCATGAGCATCGGGAACATGGAGCTGAAGGACTTGGTCATTGAAGAATCGCCCAACTCTCTGATCGTTACGGCAAAGAAGAAAATCTATGTCCCCGAAAAGAAGATTATCCTCATGGACCAGATGTCCGAACAGGAATCTCGGTTCTTAGCGGGTGTGAGCAAGAATAAGGGAGGTTTGATTGTATGAACTATCTGATGAAGAAGGCCGTTAATCTCAATGGTCAGGACATGATGCTGGCGCCTTTGGACATCGACTTCGCCCATCGCACGATTTCTCTCACAGGTGAAATCGATGAAGACGTAGCCACGGTAATGAACTCCGCCCTCAGGTGTCTTGCCAGAGACTCGGAAGATGATATCACAATCTACATTCAGAGTCCGGGAGGGTCGGTCTCCGCCGGTTTCAGCATTTACGATACCGTGAAGGCATTGAGATGCGATGTTGTTACTGTCGCTTGCGGCATGGCGGCAAGTATGGGAGCCTTTCTTCTGGCCGCCGCCGGAACAAAGGGTAAGCGTTGGTGCCAGCCGAATGCTGAGGTTCTTATCCATCAGCCGCTTGGCGGAACAAGCGGTCAGGCCACAGACATTCGCATTCATGCCGAACATATCCTCAAAACGAGAGCGAAACTCAACAAGATTTTCTCTGATTGTACCGGACAGTCTTCCGAGAAGATTGAGGCTGATACCGAGCGCGACAACATCATGAGCGCAGAAGAAGCTCTCAAATACGGCCTTGTGGACAAGGTTGGCGATCCTATTTCCGAATGGTGAATGGAGGTGCGTTATGAAACACTATGATATCACTAAGCCCATTGGGCTTGCTACCCCCTGTAAAGAAATCGAGCACACATGCAGCAAGGCCCAGATGTATAAGCAGTGCGGCCTTCGTCCGAATCACTATATCATTCCCCTTGACCCCGGTTCCGGTAGGACAACTCTGGTCGAATACATGACCGACAAGTACAAGGAAGCAGGCGTCCTGAGCTTCAACAGCGGTCTCGATGACTATATCGAAGTCGCCTTTGATGGCTCTCTTCAGCAGCTCAAGCAGGCATTCGCCGCAATCGACTCCGCTGCTGTGTATACCAACGAATACTGCAATATTATCGGTATGGATATCAGCGGTATCTCTGCTCACCTCGGCGAGACTCAGCTTTCCGAGTTTATGAAGAACTGCAAGAGGGTGTGCGAGCACGCATGTGTTATCTTCTTTGTCCATACGACTCCCAACAAGAGCGAAGAAAAGCTCGCGGAAAAGCTGTGCGAAACCGTTGATAATGTCAAGCGTCTCGAAGTTGAACCTTATACCACGGAAGATATCTGTGCTCTGTTCATCAAGACGGTTGAGGAGCATGGTATTGAGATTAAGCATGAAAATGTGTTCCGCGCCGTGCTTGCAGATATGGTTGCGGAATTCTGCATTGCAAGCGTTAAAGACGCAATTACCACTGCCGATGCGCTTGTCCATTTCGCCGACTTCTCAGGTTTTACCCCCAATGTTGACGAAAGCAGCCTGAAATCTATGATTACCAGTTGGCACAATGATGCAGAGAGGAGCGAAGTGAAATGAGCAGAAGTGAGCGGTGGAATACCATTAACGAAATCAAACGCAGGTTTCACGAAACCACAGACCCAGTGAACGGTGCCGGCCCCGTTGTGTATGTCGAAAACGGCAGGAAGTATTCTGATGACAGCGAGTCGCACATCGCGGTGATCGGCCGTACTGGCAAGGGTAAAAGTCAGTGCTGCAGTCTGCCTTTTATGCGAGAGATCCTCAAAAAGGGGGAAAGCCTCATCATGCTCGACCCCAAAGGGGAGGGCTATAAAAAGAATGCCTGCTACATTCCTGAACACTATCAGGTCTTTTGCGTTGACTTCCGCAACCCCCGCAAAAGCCCTACTAAATGGAATCCGGTGACCACTCCACATAGGCTCTTTTGCTCCAAAGATCCTGATGATAACGATATCGCAAGTTCCATGCTCAGTGAGCTTTGGAATGGTGTTTATCCCTATGACGGCTATTCCGACAAGTTCTGGACGGACGCCTCCGTAAATTACGCAAAAGGATTGACTTATGGACTGTTTGAGACCGCTGGAAAGGAAAACATCAATCTTGATAGTATTGCGGTGATGATGGAGCAATCGGAGGTCCGTTTTGGCGGCCCTAACAACACTCTCCTGAAGGAGTTTTACGAGCATCTCCCCTCTGATTCTTTGGCAAAACGAAATCTTGCAACCTATGTTACTGCCCCCAACGAAACGAGGGCATCCATTCACAGTGTCGCTGCATCAGGCCTGGAAGTCTTCAGTCGCAGTAAAGGCCTTATGGAGATGCTTAGCGAGGATACGTTGAACATTATGGACATCGACGTGGAAAGACCGTTTGCCTGCTTCATTATTACGCCGGATGAGACGGATGTTTATGATAGCCTGAGCGGATTGCTGATCTCCCAGTTTACGCAGCACCTCATTCGTGTTGCGCAGGAAAGGGGCGGGAGGCTTCCAATCAGGGTGAACATCATCCTGGAGGAACTTGGTTCGGTTGGTAAGAGCATCCCTTCTCTGCCCAATCTGATGGTGGCCAGCCGCAGCCGGAATATGCGGCTAATGCTGATCCTTCAAAGTAACGCGCAGCTCGTTGACGTCTACGGAAAGAGCAAGGCTGAAACGATCAACTCCTGCATTGGCATTACCATCGGCTTTTCCACCAACAGCTGGGAAACCCTCACTGAGTGGGCTCAGCGTTGCGGAGAGAAGCAGATTGAGAACAGCGGTCATATCATCAAGGAACAGTTGATTACGGCGTCGCAGTTGGCTGCAATGCCCACCGGCACTGCACTGGTTATGGTGGACAGCCAGTATAAGTTCATTGCTCATCTTCCTTTCTACGATGAGATGTACGATAACTCCAAATGGAAAGCCCCTCAGTATAAGCCCACCGCAAGCGGGAGACCGTTCAAATCGCTTGATTTCGAAGCTATGGTCAAGGAAATCAAGAAAAAGCAGATGGAGTCCACTCTTTCGGGTTTTTCCGCTGAACGGAAAACTTCTGCGGTTCCCACAGGCTTCCCTTTTTTTGAAGAAGCGCGGTCTGATGGGCCAATGGATATCGACAGCCTGGTTTCTAGGATTGACGCGAAAATCGCTGAACTCGAAGCTGAGGAAGAGGCAGAGCGGAAGAAGCAGGGAGCAGATAAGAAGCATCACGTGATTATCACAGAAGGTCAAAGCAATCGAGCGAGAATTGCACGAGTAATCGCCTCTGCAACAGGAGAAAGCCTCGAAAAGGCAGCGAAAAGGCTGGCTCAGTTCCCGGTTGATATCGCTTTTAGCACCAAAAGCGAAGCTGTGAAATTTGCCAAGGATGTTACTAACGCCGGTGGAAAGGCAACAATTAAAACGTCGTAAAGAGGTGATCCGCAATGTATCCGGTCCTTAAAGAGGGCGTGTCTATCGGAACCTTCCAGTACGAAGGTTCCGATGCCACCCACTATTTCATTGAAAACGCTGATGGGGAGGAATTTGAAATCAGCCGCAGACTATGGGATGCCCTCCTGAAGGCAGATGGTACTCGCCCTTTGGATCTGCCGGACAATGGACGCCGGATACTTCCCAAGCTGAAGCGACATGGACTGGTTCGGACTTCCAGATTTGTTCAAGATAACGGCCTCTTTAACCGCTTTATTCTGTTTCCTATTGGCAATAGACTGCAAGCCGGAAGGCTGGTTTTCAAAGCACTAAATGCCGCTCTTCCCGCAGTATCCATTCTCGCCTTTGCGATTAGCGTATATGTAACGGCATCGGGAGGTGCAGAGAGTGGGGACAGCTTCAGCTGGTGGCTTTATTACGCTCTCATAGTTTTATCCCTTGCACTTCATGAGTTGGGACACCTTGTTGCGGGAGTTGCGTATGGGTATAAAATCAGCGATACTGGAATCCTTCTCCTCGGTATTATTCCGTTCGGAGCATATGTAGCCCACGAGGATATGGAAGATGCAACGAAAGCTGAGAAGATACAGTTTGCGTTGGCTGGGGTTGAAGTCAATCTCCTTATGGCCGGGATTTGTCTCATTTTAGCGATGCAGTCTTATCAGTGGTCGCGGACTATGTTCTCCGTCGCAAATGTCAACGTCATCCTTGCCGGTGTAAACCTGTTGCCAGCATCGGGACTTGATGGTGAATCAGCGTTAAGCGCAGCGTGTGGGATTAACAGCATCAGCGAAGTGGCAAGAAAATGGCTCACCAATAAAAAGTGCCGCAAAAAGCTCCTTCGTGCCGGTTTGCCAGGATACGCTTGCTTCTGCTTCTTCTCCGTTACGATGATTTCAAAAGTCATCCTTTGGCTGCTTATTGGCCTTGATGTTGTATTGGTCTTCTTCAATATCTTCTGAGTATTCATAAGCGTGAGAAAGGTGTGAGATAACTATGTTGTTGATTCCGAAGCGGGAGGCTACTCCGTGATACAGGTTCTTTGCCATGAGCTTTATCACAGATACCAACACTATCAGGTGAATCTCCTTCAAGCCATCAGGGACAATAGTGATACTGCAAAGTACGCCAATCTTCTGCTTCTTGATACCGCCGGAATATACGAGGATGAATATAGCAACTACATCTCTCCTGACGACGACTCTGCCATTTCGTACTATATGTACAACTCACAAAGACTTGAACGTGATGCTGAAAAATACAGTAATGCGTCCGTCGTTGATTACTACGAGCAGATTTGTTCATACCTGGAGAGTAATTAAAAAGGCTCTATTCGAGAGGTTTGCATCATGGGTTATTATTTAGAATTGGCTATAAATGAAGCCTATCATGAAGGCCACAGTTATCTAGCCCCGGGACTGCAACTGAAATAGTAAATTAAAAGTTTTGGGATCGTCGCACATCACTTTATGTGGTGCCTGCTTTCACAGATGATCTGGCACATACTCCGCCCGATACTTCTCCAGAGAATCCAATATAATGGATACCATTGCCTTGCCGTCCTTGTCATACCCGACGAACACCGCATTGTGGTAATCTGCAGACTCAAAGAGCAACTTGTTATCCAGGCAATAACGGATAATAACCGGGTGAATCCCTCGACTATAAAGATATTTCTCCACCTGTTCTGTCGTTTCGGACAGCTCCGGCATCAGCAGCTCCGTGCGTCTTCGCTCCTTCTGGCGATAGAAAACGGGAGGCTTTTCTGCCTCCCGTCCGAGAATGATCTCTGCTGCCTGTGTAAAAGGAATGCCCTTTACCTTGATGAGATAGTCCAGCGCCGATCTGCCGCCAATGCCCTGAGAGAACCAGCACCACTTGCCGTTGCTGATTCGCAGGGAGTCGTGCTCTCTGGTGCAGTAGGTGTTTCCGGATACACAGACGAGCTCTTGGGGTTCATAATTGCGGAGGTAAGTCAAAAGGTCCATTTCCTTGGCCTTGGCAACATCCTCCGCTGCAATATAGCGCATAGGGCATC
>OKSE01001431.1_pt1 | contig 11519 bp, 14 predicted proteins | sample 1633631 | NCBI WGS metagenome assembly OKSE01 (sample SAMEA3541555, study PRJEB24748) | human gut metagenome | biome: human gut; feature: human-associated habitat; material: faeces | place: China | collected 2012 | reverse complement strand
GGCGCCCAATGCTTCGTTTCATAAAGCTCACCGGTGGTGATGCAGCCCTTCTGCACATTCGGGGCGGCTTGTCTGTAGTGATGATCGGACTTTTTCTGGGGGCACTGTGGTCTGCGGGGCGTATGTGGAAGGACAGAAGCTTCGGACTGCGAATGGGTTATCTGTTTCGCTATGCAGAGAGTCTGATGGGACAGAAAACCCGTTTAAGCTATGATGATTTAAAAGGGCTGGAGGCCAGGCACAGGATTCCTCTGGCGGCATGTCTGTCAGCCGGGGGATATCTCTATCTGTTTGGAACGGCTGCAGTCAGATTTGGAGGATATGTTTTATGAAACGGATTATGGCGGTGTATGACGAAGACCCTTTTTATGCGGATCGGTTTGCAGAGTTTGTAAATCAAAAGGAGGCGGCATTTCACGCTGTGGCATTTACCAGCCTGGCCCGCCTGCGGGCGTTTTCCGAGCAGCAGAGAATAGAGATGCTTCTGGTTGGCGATGAGGTGGAGGCAGAAGCGCTGGAAGGAATCAGGGCCGGACAGGTGATTCGCTTGGGAGAAACGGAATTTCCGGGAAAGGAGGCGAAAACTGTTTACAAATATCAGGCTACAGACAGTGTATTAAGGGAAGTCATGTCCTGCTATCAGGTAAAGGAGCAGCCGGTGCGGATGGCAGCCGGAGGACAGAGAAGCAGGATAATCGGCGTTTATTCCCCTGTTGGAAGATGCGGAAAAACGGCATTTGCATTTACGTTGGGGCAGGATCTGGCCCGAAGCAGCAAGGTGCTTTTTCTGACGTTGGAAGAGTGCTGCGCACTGTCTGCCCTTACGGGAACGGAATATGAAGGCGGTTTGTCAGATCTGCTCTATTATTACAGACAGGGAGAATACAGCCATCTTCGCCTGCGCGGGGTGACCTACAGCTGGGGCGATCTGGATTATGTTCCTCCTGTGGAATATGCAGAGGATTTTGCATACATGAAGGGAGAGGAACTGGCCGGTCTGATTGATTTGATTGCATCAGAAGGAATTTATGACACGATTGTGGCAGACCTGGGACATTTTTTCTGGGGAACAGAGCAGTTTTTATCTCTGTGCGATGTAATATACACTCCGGTTCAGGAAGATCCGGTTTCTCTGGTAAAGCTGGAGCAGTGGCAAAAATACATAGAAGCTTCCGGATATGGCCGGCTTCTTGAGCGGATTCGGAAAATCCGCCTGCCGTATCAGAAAAATCTTGTTCAGCAGGGACATTATCTGGAACAGCTTTTGTGGGGAGAAATGGGAGATTTTGTGCGCAGTCTTACCGGACGGGGAGAATCAGGAAGGGAGGAGTCTTAACTGGAAATAGTACCAAAGCCGGAAGGGGACAGGCAGGGAGAAGGCCGGACTGTGCAGGAACGTCTGAAGCAGGAGATCCGGATGGAACTTCAGGGAATCAACCAGATCGAGGAGGAGAATCTGCAGGAGTGTATTGATCAGGCAATCCGCAGAGAAGGCAGGCGGCAGTATCTGCCTTTGAGGCGGCGCCTGGAATTGAAGGCAAGACTTTACGACAGTTTCCGGCGGCTCGATATTCTTCAGGAGTTGGTGGATGATCCGGAAGTAACGGAGATTATGGTTAACGGAAAGGACCGGATTTTTGTGGAGAAAAACGGGAGAATCAGTCAGTGGGACAGGACATTCGATCAGGTAGAGGAACTGGAGGATCTGATTCAGCAGATAGTCAGCCGTATTAACAGGGCTGTGAATGTAGCGCACCCGATTGCAGATGCAAGGCTGGAGGACGGTTCCAGAGTTCATGTGGTTTTGCCGCCGGTTGCTTTGGACGGTCCTGTTGTGACAATCCGGAAATTCCCGGATCCGATTACAGCAGAGAAGCTGGTTGCCATTGGCTCTTTGACAGAGGAAGCGGCGCAGTTTCTGAAAAATCTGGTACAGGCAGGCTATAACCTGTTTATCTGCGGCGGAACGGGCTCCGGAAAGACCACCTTTCTCAATGCCATGTCAGGGTTTATTCCGAACACAGAGAGGGTAATCACGATTGAGGATTCGGCGGAGCTGCAGATTCGGCAGGTTCCGAATCTGGTTCGCCTGGAAACCAGGAATGCCAATGGAGAGGGGGAGGGAGCCATTGAAATCAGCGATTTGATTCGAGCGGCTTTGAGAATGAGGCCGGATCGGATTATTGTAGGTGAAGTGAGGGGAAAGGAATGTCTGGATATGCTTCAGGCGTTGAATACAGGACATGCGGGCAGTTTGTCTACCGGTCATGGAAACAGTCCCAGAGATATGCTTTCCAGACTGGAAACCATGACGCTTATGGGGGCGGATTTGCCGCTGGCGGCAGTGCGGAGCCAGATTTCCTCGGCGATTGATATTCTGGTTCATTTAGGACGCCTGCGGGATAAAAGCCGGCGGGTTCTGGAGATTGCTGAGGTAGGAGCTGTGGAGAATGGCATCATCCAGCTGAATTCTCTGTTTCGTTTTCAGGAAGAGGAGGGAAGTGCCGATGAGGAAAGGAAAACAGGAAGGGTCAGGGGGAAGCTTGTCAAAACAGGAACCCTGCAGTCAGTGGAAAAACTCAAAGCAGCAGGTTATCCGGTATGAGGAATACAGGATGACAGGGGCAGAACGGCTTCGGGCGGCAGGAAAGGGGATGGCTGTGTGCGGCCTGTTTGCAGCAGTTTTTTACAGAAGCATGAAAGTATTCTGGATGATGGTTCCTGTTGGCGTGACTGTGGCGCTTGTCTCGGAAAAAAAGAGACTGAAAAACAGAAGAATGGATCTTCTGGCAGCTCAGTTTAAGGAGAGTATGGTGATTCTGGCATCTGCTTTAAGTTCCGGCTATGCGATGGAAAATGCTCTGGCAGTGAGCAGGGAGGAATTGTCCATGCTTTACGGGGAAAACGGACTGATTACAGGAGAATTTTCCTATATGATGGCTCAGCTGAAAACAAACAGGACCATTGAGGAGGTGTTGAATGATTTTGCAGAGAGAAGCGGTTTGGAGGATGTGAAAAATTTTTCTGAGGTATTTTCTGTAGCCAAGCGCAGCGGCGGAGATTTAAGCGGGATTATGCGGCATACAGCAGAGGTGATCCGGGATAAAATGCAGGTGAGGGAGGAAATCCGGACAATGACGGCATCACGGCAGTTTGAACAGAGAATCATGGGGATGATACCATTTCTGATTGTGTTTTATGTAGAAGGCTCCTCTCCCGGTTTTTTCTCACAGATGTATGAAACAGGTCTGGGGAGAATTTTAATGACCGGGTGTATGACAGGATATTTGATTTCAGTGGTTTTATCCAGAAGAATCCTTGATATCCGCATATAGGCTGCCTGAAAAAGGAGGAAGGAAAGCTTTGGTGGACAGAAAAAAGCAGTGGATTCTGCTGACTGCCTGCATTGCAGGAAGTATTGTACTTTATGGAGTTCTGGTAATTTCCGGCAGCAGAGCATCAGAAAGCCTGCCGGGAAACAGGATTCTCAGGGATGGATATGCGGGACTTGAGGAACAGTATGAGCTGCTGGTAGACGGAATGGCTCAGAAGGCTGTTCCTGTTACAGTTCAGGTCAGCCCCAGAGCGTATACACAGGAGGAAGCGATGGAGGCCTTTTATCACCTGATGGATGATATTGAGGACAGAATCCGGGGAGAAAATCGATCGTTGACAGAGGTGGAATCCGATCTGGATTTGATTTCCAGGGATAAAACGACAGGAATTGCTGTCCGATGGCAGTCCCTGGAACCGGAACTGCTTTCCTCCATGGGAAAAATTATGAAACCGACGGAAAGTCCCAGACAGGTGATTCTTTCTGCCAGGCTGTCTGTGGACGGTTATCATGCAGATTTTCAGGTTCCTGTCCGTTTGGTTCCAAAAACCCTGTCTCCGGATGAGCAGATTCTGGCAGGACTCCAGCGGGAGATAGAGAGAAGGAATGAAGAACAGAAGACAGACGAATATCTGGTTCTTCCGGAGCGGGTAGAAGGCAGGGAGATTTCCTATCGCAGGGAAAAGAAAGAGAATTATATAGCGCTGCCTTTTTTGGGGATTTTTCTTGCATTTTTGCTGGTAATCCGGGAAAGAGAGGCTGAAAAGGAGGCGGAGAAACTCCGGGAGAAGGAGCTGCTTCTGGATTATGCCGAACTTGTATCAAAGCTGATGATTCTGGTCGGGGCAGGAATGACGATCCGCAGTGCATGGGAAAGGATGGTGAAGGATTATGAACACGCAAGAGAAACGGGAAAGCAGAAACGTCAGGCGGCAGGAGAGGAAATGTGCCGCACATATTACCAGCTGGTGAACGGAATGCCGGAGGGGACTGCCTACAGAGAATTTGGCCGCAGATGCAAGCTTCAGCCTTACTTGAAACTGAGCAGTGTTTTGGAGCAGAACAGAAAGGCTGGAACAAAAAACTTGAGAACCATACTCAGGACCGAAATGGAGGATGCTTTTGAAATGAGAAAAAACCTGGCCCGCCGTATGGGAGAGGAGGCAGGAACAAAGCTGCTTGCACCGTTATTTTTGATGCTTGGTATTGTAATGGTAATGATCATGGCTCCGGCTATGATGACAATGGGATAAGGAGGATACCAATATGTTGAGAAATGAAATCTGTGAATTTTTCTATCAGGAGGATGGGGTTGGCGTAATTGAAATCGTTTTGATTCTGGTGGGAATATTTACCCCCTAATTCACGCTATATATTATGTAGATACAGTGGAAATAGTGGAAATAGAGAAACAGTATAAACAGGAGTGTGTATGAAGTACAGTGATGATTGCAAGGTGTATAGAATCAGATATTATAATGTATGGTTCTATTTATTTGCGAAAACAGAGATGGATGAGTATAAGATTAATATATTAGGCGAGCGTATAGGTATGGGAGATTCGATGATGATGAAGGATATTCATTGCTGGTGCACCAGACAAAATATAAGGTATAGAACAAAGTTCAAGTATCGAAAAGATTATCCAATATTAGCCAACATCTGGAATCTGTACTCGTATTGTCGCTTTAGGTGTGATCTTAAAAGGTAAGTCTGGACAACCTTGTGGATAAATCATAAGGAGAAAAAGATTTAAGGGGATAACTGGTATTTATATATTTAGAAGCAGATGAGCCAATCATGTTTTATTTACTAGAACATGGTTGGCTTTTTGGCGTTAAAAAGTTCAAAGAAAAGGGGAGTGTGGTAATTGAAGAAAATGGATGAAAAAAAGCTAAAAGAAGATTCGGGCTTTCCTTATGGATGGAATAAGGGAGATACCTGTGTGATGATCACAAACAAAACAAAAAAAAGTACCTGCGAATATACGGTAGAGAGTTATGACGGGAGGTATTTTGGAGTACGAAGTCATACTGGACTTTATCATCGAGTTTCACCGTGGAGAATGTTTCGTACAAGGGAGGAGGCGGTTGAAACATTATTAGAATCAAAAGAACAAGGATATGGAGGAATGACATTAGGGTAGAAGAAATTGAGATATTGAGGAGGTAGGAGACAATGATTCGATTTATGAGTGATACACGTTATGCTGGGCTGGAAAAGGAAATGCAGCATATACCAGGATTTCGTCCAAGAAGGAGCGGAATGGTTATCAGTCACCTTTCTGGTTGTCTGGAAAATCAGAGAAGCCCGTGTGAACGCCGTGTTACCGATTGTGTCCCGTTTTATGAGCTTCTGGAGGTGTTGGCAGAGGAAGTGGCTGTCAGCACCTTTGTAAGCCGCGTGTGCCGTCTGACAGGGAGAAGAAATCCGTGCTTTTTTCAAAGTGGTCATAGAGAACGGTTTTTGGCTATGGGAGAGAAGTGTAACAGAGCCATTGAAGAAGCAGCGACCTGTTCTGCGGTCTATCTTCTTTCCGCAGATCGATTTTTGTGTAGCAGAGCTTTAGCGGCAATTGACCAGGAGGGGATTCATTTTTCCAAAATTCATATCCACGGTGTTGATTTGGATGGCTACGTTTTGTTTCATATGGCAAGGGATCTGTATCAGGGAAGCAGTCATATTCGTTTATCAGAACTTACAGATCCAGAGTTGGTGAGCGACCGAGTATTTGAATGGATTATGACGGCCTGTGTGATTCGCAGGCATGGAAGCAGAGTTTTACGAGAGGAGGAAAGAAGTATTGACAGGAGTAAAATCGGACAGCATCAGTGAAAAAACAACGGAGCGTTCTGTACTTCGGTTTTTCAGTCCTTTGATAGCTACCATGTATACAAAAGATGACTGGGGAAATTTGGAGGAATACGGAGAGGAGGTATTTCCAGCTGAGTTGTGCAGCTATGAGACGGAGATCCTGAAACGGATTGCAGAGGAAAATCTTGAGGAAGAAGGAGATAGGGGGCTGGCGGTCTATCTGGATGATCCAAAGTTAGAAGAAAAAATTTACAGTATGAAGCCTACCGTGGAAGTCTGGCGGGGGGAACTATGGGGAGTTCTGGAAGTAGAAAGTCATAACCAGCTTTCTGAAAGGGAGATTGAAGCAGTAAAGGAGTACTGGGAAGGTCAGGAAAGTGATGGGTGGGGAGAAGGATTTGAACAGCGGGGAATCAAAATTCCAGAGGGAGAACTGTATGTCAGCTTTTGGAACAGTGGAGATGAATTCTTTCTGACCACAGAAGAAGGTTTGAAAGGAGAAGAGCAGGAACCAGCCGTTCAGAAAGGAGGGATTGTTTTTGGAGCATTATGATGGAGAATTTTATACCCTTCGATTGTTCAGCCCCATAGAAGGAGAGATATATTCTCTGAATAGTACAGAGGAAGGTATTCATCTGACCGCTTATGAGATGGAAAACTATTCGTCTTTTATACGCGACCATATGGAAGGTGTAGGATTGTTGGGAAAAAGAAATCAGAAATTGATGACATACTTTAATAATGCAAAGAGGCTGCATAAGCCGGTTAGCCTATCACTGGATCTGGAAGCTTATGAGGGAAGATTATGGAGTGTACTGCAGGCAGACTCACAGGATAAACTGACACATGAGGAGGTTCAGAGTTTAGCAGAAACATGGGGAATGATTGCTGCTGGAGGCTTTATCAGAGAAATGCAAGAGACAAGGATCCTGGTACCAGATGGAGAACTTATGGTTTTTCTTGGAAATGAGGGACTGGATTACTTTGTATGTCCGGAAGAGGTTTTGAAAGGGACGGCACATACATTAAAACCAGCCCTGGATGTTGCCATTTATTCAGAAGCATATTTCCCAGAGCGGAGTTATCAAGGGGCGAAGCTGAGGCTTCCAGCAGAACCCGCTTTTTTGAAGGATGCAAAGATGAGAGCCTTTATTCATGAAAATGAGCCTTACCGGATTGAACTTCTGGGGAACTGGCCATCTTTTCTTAAGAATATATTGGAAAAGGCAGCGTCTGTTACCTTAGAAGAAGTCAATGTATTAGCTTGTCTGGTTACTCATATGGACTCCAGTCAGATAGAAACTTATGAAGCCGCCATTCAGATGCGTCAGGAAGAAAATATAGATGTTCTAGTTGGGATAAAAGAGTTACTCAATCTTTGTTATAACCTGGAGTGCTTTAAATTCCTCCGAGGCATTATAGATGACAGGAAACTGGGAGAATTCTACCTAGAGGAAGACAGATTAGAGTGGATCCATATGCTTGAAGTGGATATAAGAGAATTATTGGATCCGCAAAGAGTGGGGATGGATCAGCGTAAGGAGGAAATGGGCATATTTACCTCAAAAGGTTATGTATTTGAGAATGCTCTTTCGTATCAAGATATTTATGATGGAATTCACCTTCCCGATATTGACGGAGTGGCCGGAGGGATTTTTTCTCTTCGCCTGGTCGGATCTCAATATCCAGAAGAACAGGGAACCTGGTTGGAACTTCCAACTACAGATTTGGGGTTTCAGTGGGCGCTGAACAGATTAAACGAGAGAACTTTTGATGACTGTATCATTACGGAGAGCATCAGCACAGTGCATGGATTATCCGTTAAGCAGACAGATGACATTGAGACATTGAATGAACTGGCAAGACAGCTTCAGGAATTTCCTGATGATAGAACGCTTTGCAAATTCAAGGCAGCTTTGGAACTAGAGCAATGCGATAGCTTGGAACAGGCTCTTCGGATTGCGGAAAACCTGGATTGTTATTCCTATGATCCACAGATGTATTCCATGGCTTCGTATGCAAGGTATCTGTTTCGGGAATTGGAGTTCAATATTGATGATCCAGCATTTGCTACATTTGATTTTCAAGGATATGGGGAACGTCAGCTTGGGCTGTTGGAAAGTGTGCAGACAACCTACGGAATGATTACCCGTAATGAAGATTTTCCAATACAGACACAGCAGAACACAGAACAGGGAATGAAAATGCAGTAAGGGAAGCGTTGAACGTGCTTGATGATCAAATGGAGGAAACTAATAAGAATGAGGTGTGAAGGAGAATAGAAAATGACATATGAAGAATTTTTGAAATTAACAAAAAAGAATTTAAAACGATTTTTTCCGGAATCTTTTCAGGAAAGAAAAGTGGAAATCATGGAGGTGTTAAAAAATAACAACATCAAATTGCAGGGAGTATACCTTCCAGGCACTAAAAGCTATACATCCGTTCCGCTTTTATATCTGGAATCCTATTATCAGGAACTTGAGGATGGAAAGAAACTGGAGGATGTGTGGCAGAAAATTGCTCAGGATTATCAGAAGTGCCAGGAAGCAGAGATAAGCATAGATGGCATTTCAAGCAGGGAATGGGATTATGAAACGATAAAGAAGAGTCTGACCGTCTATGTCCGCAACGCACAGGAAAATATAGATTTTCTGGCAAGCTGTCCTCATGAAATACGAGAGGATCTGGCACTGGTTTATGGATTTCATGTGTTGGTGGATGGAGAAAAGGCCGGAAGTGCCATTATTAATTATGACAGGCTGAGGTGGTTGGGAGTCAGTGAGGAGCAGTTAAAGCAGGATGCCTGGGAAAACATGAAGCAGAGCAATCCTCCTTGTTTTTTGGATTTACAGGATATGCTGGCAAAAATGTATTCTGATGAACTGGGAGATGTAAAAGCAGGTAGTTTGGAATATTTAGAGGATGTGGATCCCAATGCAATGATGTATGTTCTGACGAATTCAAATTAGGTCAATGGGGCGGTTTATATGTGTGACGAAGAAGTGATGTCTCTTATTGCAGAAAAGCTGGGATCAGATTTGATCGTGATTCCGTCATCGATTCATGAAACGATTATTCTAAAAGAAACAGAGAATGTAAGCGTAACTGAACTGAATGCGATGGTTGAAGCTGTAAATGAGGAAGCCGTGACCCCACAGGAGAAGTTGGGGAATTCAGTTTATCGATTTGATAGGGAAGCCCAAAGACTGGAAAAGGCAGTAGAACAGGCAGAGAAGCTGGACTTTGAACCTGGGATGTCACCGGTATTTTCGTAGGACTCAGTTATATGTTTCATGAGTATTGTGGATGTTAGGAGGGATGCAGAATCAACAGTTTTATTTCATGGGTTGGCGGAAAGAAAGCACTCCGCAGCCTGATTTACACGATGTTTCCTGCAAGTTATGACCGGTACATTGAGGTGTTTGGCGGAGGTGGTTGGGTACTATTTGGAAAACCACCAGATGACCGGTGTATGGAGATTTATAATGATTATAACTCTAACTTGGCAAATCTGTTTTATTGCGTCAAGAACCGCACGGGGGCATTCCTTAAGGAACTCGGATTTCTTCCGTTAAACAGCAGGGATGAATTTACAGTAATCCGTAATTTTATTGAAAAGCAGGAACCGGATACCCGATTTTTAATTGAGGAGCTGGAGCTGGCAGAGAAGCATCTGATGCCGCCGGATTATGAGGAAGTGAAAAAAATCCTGCTGGAAAATGCAGAGGTAACCGATGTAAAACGGGCGGCTGCATTTTTTAAACTAATTCGGTACAGCTATGGAAGTGGCTGCACGTCCTTTGGCTGCCGTCCGTTTGATGTGAGAAACTGCTTTGACACCATTTGGCAGGCATCCCGCAGGCTGGCAGATACCGTAATAGAAAATAAAGACTTTGAGGCACTGATTCGGCAGTATGACCGGGATAGTGCCTTTTTTTATTGCGATCCGCCCTATTATGAGACGGAAGGTCATTATGCAGTGGTATTCCGAAAAGAGGATCACAAACGGCTCCGAGACACTCTGACAGGGAGCAGGGGGAAGTGGATGGTCAGTTACAATGACTGCGATTTCATCCGGGAACTGTATGCAGGATATTTTATTACAGCTGTTACCCGCATCAATAACCTGGCTCAGAGGTATGAGGGCGGTTGTGAGTTTCCAGAGGTCATTATTACCAATTATGATCCTGGTGAGAGGGAGCGGTCAAAACCAAGACAGCTGGATCTATTTGGAATGTGGGGAGATGGAGAAACGGATCATTATGAGATCCGGGAAGAAATCTGTCCGGAAAGAGAGGTGCTATGAGAACAGAAAACAAGAGAAAAACAATGGTGCAAAAAAAGGAAAACGGTGTCCTTTCTGTGCCTAGTGAACTGTTACTGACGGCTGGGATTCCGCTTGATTGTGATTTGATGATAGAAACAGTCCCCGGAGTGATTCTGATTGGTATTGAGGCTCCGGTACAGACGGTTTGCAAACCTTATCTGAAGGTGTTCGATGAACTGGGGATTGAACCCAATGAAGTGGAGGCATTGATGGGAAAGGAGAAAAGGACCAGATGAGTAAACCGATGTATCGTTTAGTGGATGGAAAGGGACGTGTCCTGATTCCAAAATCTATGAGGGAAGCGGCAAAGCTGGAGTATGGGGATATTGTTTGTCTGGGAATGGCGGGTGGAAAAATTACAGTTCGGAAGGTAGAGGTTATCGAGGTGGGAGATCAGTCTCCGGAGGCAGTGGAGGCATATGTCCGTACTGCATTTCAGTTTATGCCGGACAGCCTCCGACTGGATCTAATCGGAGAACTGAGCAGACTGCTGCAGAAAAAGGAGGGGTAAGATCATGCAGGAATTCACAGAAAAGGATTGTATGCAGACAGAAAAGGAGGCATCTATCCAGAACCGGGTGGTGGTTCTTCCCTCAAAGGTATTACCAGAGCATTACACAGGGCAGCTTTTTTTCTGTACGAATATCCAGAAAACAGAAAATCCCAGACACTCCATTGCCCATCTGGTTTCCCTATCTACTGGGGAGGCATGGCACTGCTGGAACAGGGATGTGGTTGGTGTGCTGCGGCCAGAACTGTTGGGGGAAAAGGAACGACTCCAGCTCTCCCAGATCCGTCCATTTGGGGCGCTGGATTTACATGGACATTCCCCTGAATATTCTGGATACAGTTTTCTGCCGGATGGACGCTATGCGTCAGGGGTATGGCTGGTAAATCCAGAGGAAGTATGGAGCTATGTAATGATGCAGAAGGACTACCAGTATCGGATTTTGATCTGCGACAGGGATGATTTTGCCGTACTGGAAATGTTAGAGGGAAGGATGATCTTTCCCGATGTGCAGAGTCTGGAACAGTTTCAAC
>OKSE01001421.1_pt1 | contig 11578 bp, 13 predicted proteins | sample 1633631 | NCBI WGS metagenome assembly OKSE01 (sample SAMEA3541555, study PRJEB24748) | human gut metagenome | biome: human gut; feature: human-associated habitat; material: faeces | place: China | collected 2012 | reverse complement strand
GATACGGTCTTTTGAGGAATCTTAGTTTAAAAATTAATCATAGAGCATCAGCATTTTCCTTATAAATATTCTCCATTTTTCTTTTATCATCTATTAATGTGTTTATCTCTATTATTAAATTCTCAATATTTTTATTTGGAAGTGATAATCTTAATTTTTCTATTTTCCCCTCACTATTTAACTTTTTTAACTCCAAGGTTAATCTATTTATTTCTTTAGTTTTTAAAATAAATATTATTAAAAGCACAATAAGGATTGTCAAAGACAATCCTATTATAAATCCTTCCAATATACCTCCTCCTTTATTTAACTTCTTGTTTTCTTATTACTAAAATTCCTAAAATTAAAAATACTACTGTATTTATTATTCCTACTATAATATTAGTTCCTATTATTTTTGTAGTTAAAACTTCACTGACTAAACTCTTTAAAGGATTAAATAATAAATAAGGATAAATTAAAGTGAAAATTCCTTCATACATACTTGATAATATAGAAAATATCATTGGTACTCCAGAAACAATACCTAAGATAACTACAACTGCTAACCCTTCCTTTTTAGTTATTATGGTAATAAAATCATATATAGCTAATGCACTAATATATATTGGGAAAGCTATTAGTAATCTTAATATTACTTCCATAAAATCTGAAAATCCATTAGGACCAACTAATCCTAAGGCATAAGAAGTTCCTATCATAGTTAATACTGCTGTTATTTCAATAACTAAAAATATAATTACCTGAACTATATATTTACTTAAATAAACTTTTTCCCTTGATATACTTGAAGAAATTAAATTTTTAAGAGTATTTTCTTTATATTCTTCTAAAACTATATCTATAAACATAAGCATTATCCATGGAATAGCTCCCATAAAGTTAATTGTTATAAAAACTAATGCTGAGAAATCAGGTATTCTAGAATTTTCTAAGAAAGCATAATGCATAGCTATTCCAGCTAAAATTATAAGTAAATTAAATATTATACAAATTGTAATATATAAAGGTCTTCTTGCTATCTTATAAAGTTCTGCTTTTATTAAATTAAGCATTATATTCACCTCCAATTAAATCTACAAAGTAATCTTCTAAGTTAACTCCTATTCTTTCTAAAGAATAAACTTCAACTCCATTTTCTACTAACGCTCTGTTTATTAATTGAGGTTCATCTAACTTATTATAAATCTTAATAAATCTATCAGGTAAAACTTCATATGAGTTATTATCTAAAACCTTTTCTAAAATTACTACCGCCTTTTTACAATCGTCAACCTTAATAAGCAAATGATTCCTACATTTCTCATTAAGTTCCTCTGATGAAATCTCTTCTATTATTTTACCATCCTTTAAAAATCCATAACAATTTGCAAGTTGTGATAACTCTCCTAAAATATGACTTGATACTAATATTGTAACTCCATTTTTCTTATTTAAATTAATTAATACTTCTCTTACTTCTTTAATTCCCATAGGATCCATTCCATTAGTAGGCTCATCTAAAATAAGCAATTCTGGTTCTCCTAAAAGTGCCAAGGCTAAACCTAATCTTTGCTTCATACCTAATGAAAACTTTTTGAACTTTTTATTTCCCACATCTCCAAGTCCAACCATTTCTAGGATTTCATCAATAGATTTTTCTCCTACTATTCCTCTTTGAATTCTATAATATTCAAGATTTTGCTTTGCTGTAAGAAAAGAATAAAATGATGGAGTTTCTATTATATTACCTATTTTCTTATGCTCATGAAGCTTTTTCTTTTCATCAATTTCACCAAAAAGTTCTATTTCTCCTGAGTCATAGTTAGCTAAGGATAAAATAATTCTTATTAAAGTTGTTTTACCAGCACCATTTTTCCCAACTAAACCATATATATCGCCTTTTTTTAGATTCATACTTAAATTATCAAGAATATTTTTCTTACCATAATTTTTGTTTAAATTTCTTATAGAAATTATATTTCCCAAAATCTTTACCTCCTAATAAGTTTTCTCTTTATCTTTCTCTATGTTTATATAATAAACCTTAAGTCTCAAAATACCTTAAAGAAAACCTTAAGAAAGTCTTAATTTTTCTATTAACTCTTAATTAAATGTATATTTAAAATATAAACTCCTCTATATTTTGATATTTATTCAAATCAACTTATTAAGAAAATTATGAATTATCAATGTAGCTAATCCATTTTAAATCCTACTCCCCAAATAGTTTTTATATAATCATTTTCATTATCTAAAAGATTTATCTTATTTCTAAGGTTGCTTATGTGAACATTTATAGTATTATCATCACCTAAAAACTCCTCTTCCCATACTGTTTCAAATAAGTTTGCCTTAGTAAAAACTTTCTTTGGATTACAAACTAAAAGTTCTAATATTTTAAACTCTTTGGAAGTAAGTTGTATTTCCTCTCCCTTAACCTTAACTTCTCTACTTCTAGGTTCTAATATAAGGTTCTTATATTTTATTGTCTCTACACCTTCACTTGAATTTGTTATTTTACTTCTTCTTAAAAGCGCTTCAACCCTAGCTAAAACTTCATTAACATCAAAAGGTTTACTTATAAAATCATCAGCACCTAATTTTAAAACATTTATCTTATCCTCCATTGTAGTTTTTGCTGATATAACTATTATTGGAGTGTTCTTTATCTTTCTAATCTCCTCTATAAATATTTCACCAGTTATACCTGGTAGCATAAGATCTAAAAGTACCATATCAAAATCAAAAAATTCTAAACACATCTTACCTTCAGATCCTGAAAATGCTTGTCTAACTTTAAACCCTTCCTTCTCTAAAATTTTACTCAATAAATTATTTATATCTATATCATCTTCAACTACTAAAATACTTTCTGAATTAATCATAATTATAACACCTCTAAAAATTAATTTATAATTGTATTTTTAAAACTTTCTATACCAAAATAATACCATAATACTACAGTTAGATTTATTTAAAATAATCTTAAATTTTCATTTAACCCTTAATATAAAATAAAATTTATATATTAATATCAAATTAAAGATTGGAAAGAATGTATTCTATTTAAAAAATAATAATTTTTCTATATACTTATATCAAATAAAGCTTAAAGGAGCTGAACAAAACTTTAGTTTAAAACTTATTAATAAACAAGCTTTATTAAGTCTTTAATTCAACTCCTTATATTAGATATTTATGTATTGTATTTTAAAATAAATTTTTAATTTTATGCTCTTTGTACTGATTCTTCAACTTTATATTCTTTTCTTTTTTCTGTTTGATCAACTATTAATGCAGCAACTGAAGCCCCTGTTACATTTGTGGCAGTTCTTATCATATCAATTATAGAATCCACTGCAATCACCATTGCTAATGCTTCTATTGGTAATCCTAAAGCCGCTAACATTACAGTTGTTGACATTGTTGCTGATCCAGGTACACCTGCTATTCCTATAGAAGATATTATAGCAGTTAAAACTATAAGTATGTATGAATAACTAGTAAGTTCTACATTAAAAACATTAGCTGCAAATATTGCAACTATTGCTGGATAAAAACCTCCACATCCATTTAATCCAATTGTTGATCCAAGTGGTGCTACAAAGCTTGCTATATTTTCTGATACTCCAACACCTTCTACTAAAGATTTTATTGTAACAGGTAAAGTACCATAACTACTTTGGCTTGTAAAAGCTACAACCTGCGCTGGAAAAATTCCTTTAAAGAATTTTAATGGATTCATTCTTGCAACAAAGCTTATTAATGGAGTATATACAAATAAAAATTGAAGAAAGGCAGCTATATAAACAGCTAGTATAACCCATATTAATGACATCAAAGTATCCATTCCATTTTTAGCTGCCGCTGTAGCTATTAAGGCAAATACTCCATATGGTATTATTCTTAATACCATTTTAGTTATTCTTAAAACTATATCATAAGCTGATAAAATAAAATCTTTAAATGGCTTTGCTTTTTCTTTATTAGTATTATCTTCAATAACTAAGGCAATTGCTATAAACATTGAAAAAATAACTATTGGTATTATTTTATTTTCTACAATAGCTGCTAAAGGATTTGATGGTAGCATATCTATAAGTACCTTAGAAAACCCTGGTATTTCTCTTGCCTTAAAATTTTCAGCCCCTATAAATCTTAAACCTTGTCCAAGATTTAAAGAACTAGCTACGATAATTCCTATAAGGGCTGCCGCTCCTGTAGTTCCTAATAAAACAGTAAATGTTTTTAATCCTATTGATTTTAATGTATCTAAATTTTCTAATCTAACAATACTAGTTATTAAGGATGTTACTACTAAAGGAACTACTATCATCTTAATTAAAGACATATAAGCCTTTCCTACTGTATCTAAAAATAGTATATTCTCCTTAAATATAATTCCAAGTACTACCCCTAAAGTTAATGCTGTCAGCGTAGCAAATGAAAATTTATTTGTAATTTTTCTTATTTTATATATAGCATATGTTGCTAATATTGAAAGCACAATTGCTAATATTAATTTAATATTAATCATAAAAAATTTCCTCCTATAAAATTACTTTTTATTTAATATTGCTAAGCTTTTATATTAAAAGCTAAGTTTACAAAGTATAATTTTATTGTTATATGCTGGCCAGCAAAATGTAATAAAAAAAACCTTCTGCCTCTGTAAATTACAGAGGCAGAAGACTATACTTCCACGGTTCCACTCTGATTAGATATATAATATCCATCTCTATTTAGGTACATTCATACCCTAACTCTATAATGGGAGTTCCCATAAACACCTACTTAATTCGGCACTTAAGCTCCAAGGGGCACTTCAATAATACTCATTACAGGTTATCTCAGCAAACTAACCTCTCTCTGTAGTAACTTATAATATTTACTTTCCCTCTTCAACGCATTTAAATAAATATTTTTCTTGTTTTAAATAATATATTATTTATTTTTTAAAGTCAACATATTTTTTCAACTTAAATTATTTCTTGACAATTTCATATTTTAAATGGTATCATTATTAAGCAGTTGGTACGTATAGTGCTAATTCTTTTGTAGAGCTTGGTTTAGTCCTTCGCCGGATGCCAAGCTCTACTTTTTTATCCCAAATTTAATTTAAAGATTTTAATTGTGAATAATTATTATAAATATTAATTCTTAAAGAAAGTTCCTATATAAACAAATTAGAATTCCTATGCATATACTATAGCGATGTCTACATTACTATAGAAGGGAGGCCTACTCAATAGGTGAATATTATCTAATGATTTTATACTCTTATTGAAGATTTTATGGAAAAAGATCTGTTTAATAATGAAGCCTTAGATGATATTATTTTTAGGTTATCAAAAAATACTCTTTCAGATTTTTTCTATGAAAAAATTGGTGAACGAAACATGATAATTAGCGGGCTAAATTCTGATTTTTCTGGAGTAGCTTCTACAACCTTAACTGGCTGTTCTTTTCAACTTCAACAATTAACTCTTTTTAAAAGATTACTAAATGAAGGAGAATTAATTTTAGAATTTTTGCTTGAAAATAAAGATGAATTTAGAAATTGGTTTAATAACAATCCTTATGCTTATTTTAAACACTGTTCTATATTCAAAAACTCAACATTAGAAAAAGATTACTATAAAGATTTTAAATCTTCATACAATGAGCTAACCTCTAAATATAATTTAAACTTGCTTAATTTTATATCATCTCTTATTTTTCTTTCTTCTTATAATTGTTGCATAAAGAAAAAAGCAAACTATGAAGAAGCCTTTGTTAAAGCAATTTTAGAAAACCATATAGATAAAGTCTATGAAAAATCTATTGATATAAAAAATTTTCTTGAAAAATTAGAATTAAAACCTCTAGAGTTTAAAGATGAAATAAGAAATTTATTAGTATTAATTTCATCTGAATCCTTATATTTTGAAGATATCCCATTAAGATTATTAGATTATGCAAATGCAACTGATATACTTACAGTTATAATCTTAATTGTAAACGTAAAAGAATACATTTCAGAAAGTAAGGTTATTCCTCTTAATCTATCTAAAAACTCTTTTATGAGTATAGAGGAATATAAAAAATTTATGAATTCTATAAGTGAATCCTATATTAGAATATATGATTTTGATGAAGAGGTTAGAAAAAAAATAGAAGAAGATCTTAAACTTTAAGTAAAAAGGCAACTAAAATTTTATTTAAGTTGCCTTTTTATAAGAATATTTATAATTAAAAGCTTATAATCTCTTCTCTAAGAGTAATATTATGTGATAGAATAAAAAAATATGACTTTTAAATTAGTAATTATATAATTTATCTTTATAAAGTTATTTTAAATAAATTAAAGGTATTTTTATTTAGAAAGGTGGTGGATACGTTACTATATTAGTTAAGTTTATAATATATAACTAAGACTTAGTAACGATTATTATGACACAAACTCAAAAAAACACTCAAATTTTCAAATACAATAAGGCAGAAAAAAGAAATAAAAATTTTATGTATATGGATTTTAGAAGAGGAAACTGCTATAACTGTGATTTTTCTTGTTCTAATTTTAGTTATGCAAGCTTTAGAGGTGCACATTTTAAATCTTGTGATTTCTTTGAATGCAAATTTGACTCTACAGAATTTATAGGTAGTAACCTTAAGAAAAGTAAATTTAAAAAATCTAAATTTAAAAATGTAATCTTTGAAGGGGTTAACTTAGATGGAGTTGATTTTTCAGGTGCTACCTTTGAAAATGTAATATTTATAAATAGTGATATAAGTAAAACATCTGGCATGAAGTTTAAAGAAGATGAAGTTAAAATTTATGAAGATATGCCATCTTTTGAAATTAGTGATTCTCTTAAGGAAGCTGCTTTAAAAGCTTTAGAAAATAAATACATAAAAAAATCTAGGGTTTTAGATACAAAAGAAGGTGACTTAAATACCTTAAGTTTAATTAGACTTCTTGAGAATCATAAAGAAAATATGCTTATAGAAGGTCTTAAACTTTCTGCTGAAAAAATAGATAGAGATTTCTGTACTTTAAGCTACATAGACAAAGCTATTACTAAGCTTAAAAATGAAGGTTTATTATAGGAATTTATGAATAGTTAGGATATTATCAGAGAGACATAAACTCTCTCTGATAATATACAATTATACCTTATTTTAAATTTTCAAACTTAATCTTCATATAGATAAAAATTTAAATATCTTATCTAAATAATCATAAAGAATTTCATCCTTTTCAAAAAACCCCTCATGTTTACTTCCCTTAACTTCAATAAGTTCACAGTCCTTGGCTAATTTTTTAAACTCATCATGAAATTTTGTGTCAACATAGGAATCAAACTCACTTTTAAATAATAAAATAGGCGTGTCAATTCTCTCTATATTTCTCTTTTTCATTAAACAATCAGTTGCCCTTGCAGCTTCTTTATACCAATGAATAGAGCCTCCACCTCTTCTCAAAATAGGATTTTCTAGGAGAAATTTATGGTATAAGCCATGTCTAAGTTTATCTGATGTTCCTGATGCCTCTAAATTCTCCTCTTCCTCAAAGGGTTTTTGTCCAAAAATAAAATTCTCTCCTTTTCCCATAAGAATTAAAAATTTAGCTATTAATTTGCATTTTATATGAGAGTATTCTCTTGTATTTATTCTAAACATTGGGGAATTTAAAATTACCTTCTTAAAATACCCATGGTTATTTTCTAAAAATATAGTACCTATAGCTCCCCCCATAGAATGTGCAAATAAATATAAATTATTATTAAACCTCTTATCTTTTAATACAACCTCATTTAAAAACGTCTTTAGATCTTTAACATAGTAATCAAAGGATTCTACTTCCACCTGTGTATTACAAGATTTACTTAAACATCCTGATCTCCCATGACCTCTATGTTCCATTATATAAACTGAAAAATCTTCATTTAAAAAATAATATATTATTTCATGATACTTCTCTATACATTCCGAAAACCCATGGCATATAACTATTGCCTTATCTGATTCTTCCACTATGTATTTTTCATAATATATATTAGCACCATTCTCCCCCTTAAAAGTTCCACTATTTCTCATCCTATTTAGCATATTTTCAACTATTTCTACATCCTCTTTTTTCTCCCCATATTTATAAATATATTTTCTATTTAAAGTTTTACACATAAAGTTCCCCCTTTTTATATGTTCATAGATTATATATTTTTCTTAAGATAATTATACTACTTATTAAAAATAAATATTTATTAAAGGTTAAAATTATTTAAAGGCTTTATGCTATACTATCTATATAAAATTGAATAAAAAAATAATTTTTCTACAATCTAAATATAAGGAGTGAATTTAATATGTTTAGACATATCTTAGAAGTTGCTATATGGATAATAAATGCAGTCTCAATAATGGTTCTTTTATGGGGAGTTCTCTTAACCGTAAAGAATTTTGTTATATCTGAAATAAAATCTAAAGATAGAATTGAAGCTGTAAAAAAGATTACTATTGTCAAAAATTGCTTAGGAACTTATATATTACTTGGATTAGAAATTCTAATATGTGCTGATATAATTGAATCTATATTAAATCCTACTTTCCACGATATTATAGTTTTAGCATCCATAGTAGTAATAAGAACTGTAATTTCTTACTTTCTTAATAAAGAAATAGAATCTAATAAGGAGCACCTTGAAAATTAAATTCTAGATTATTATGAAGGAAGTGATTTCTTTGGTACACAAAACTTTAGAATGGTTGATTCTTATTTTGCAAGGAATATCTGTTACAGTAATTATTTATGGAGTCCTACTAACTATATTTAAATTCTTCAAAATTGAATTTTCAAAGGAAAATAGAATATTAAAGGTTAAGGCATTAAATAAGACTAAAAACTTTCTTGGTAGTTATATATTATTAGGTTTAGAAATATTAGTATGTTCAGGTATTATATTATCCATTTTAAGACCTACATTATATGATATTTTGCTTTTAGGATCAACAGTTGCACTAAGAACTGTAATCTCTTACTTCCTAAAAAAAGAACTTAAATCAAGCAATGCAAATTCTAATTCTAAAAAAGAAAACTCTTAAAGGGTTTTCTTTTTTATTTAATAGGTTTATATTAAAATTTATTAATAATTATACTATTTCTTAAAAAGTAACAATATGTATTAAATAAGCAATTATTGAGGTTAAATTAAATGAATTTAAAGTATGTTTTTTTCATATTTATTTTGTATTGTAAAGACTTATTATCAATAAAATTTACCAAAGTATTATTTAGCTTTTTATACTGTCAAATTATTCTTTTAATAACTACTCCAAATAAGCATACTACTAAACACAAAAATAAAATTAATATAAAAAATTTTTCACATATATATAATCTATCAAAAATAAAAAATAAAGATAATACTCCTTCTAATAAAATAAATGTATCAATTATTCACCTAAAAAACTCTACTTATCTACAAAATATAAATAACAATATTTTAGAAAATAAAGCTAATTTTAAAATATTAGAAGATAAACTTCAAGAATATAAGCTACCTATTTACTTAAGTCAATTCTCCATAATTGATGTATTTAAGGGAGATGTAGAATTTCCTAAACATATTACCTATATAGATTCGATAAAAAATACTCTAAACTTATGTTCAAGCTCCTTAATTTTAGATGCATCTAGTAGAAAGTCTGGATTTTTATATTTAGATGGGTACTTAGAAATAGATTTAACATATTCAACCCCAGAAAATAACAAAATTCCTCTTATATCTAAACTAAATAACTATGTAATTAGAATTCCTTTTAATAGTTCTATTCACATTAATTTTATTTATCCATTAATGGGGAATAAGGTGTATTTTAATGAAACTAACATATCCTTAAAAGAAACCAAATTTACTACTGACATAAAATCTAGCAATATAAAAGTTATAGAAGAATGCATTAACTTGCACAAAGTCTTCACATTCTCCATAATAGCTAATTATTCTATTGAACTCTACGATTTTTTATAGTATTTTTTAATCTTAATTAATCAAAACTAAAAAACATAGAACATTTTCAAGTAAAATAGAATACTATATAACATAAGGTCAATAATTAAAATTTTATGTTATGAGGTGAAATTAAATGAGTTCATGTTGCGAAAGAAGATTTCCTGTATGTGCTGATGATATAGATGTAACTGTTAATAATTTCAATACAACTTCTAATCCCATTGAAGTTACTAATAATGCTAAAGTTCTTTTTAATGTGGCAAATATAGAGATAAATCATCCTTTAACTGATTCAATTGTAATTCCTGAAGGATTTTATAGTATAAAAGGAATATCTAGAAGATTAGTTTTAACTCAATGTTATATAGTTCCAACTTCAACAGCAACAGCAGCAACAAATAGTGCTCAACTTTTCGTTGAAGGATATATTTTAAAAAATGTTCAATACGCTACTCCAAGCGCTGATCAAAATGCTGCTGACCCATGTGAAGATTGTGTTGTTATGAGAAATGACTATAGAGATTTAACAGCAAAAATTAACTTTAATTTTTCAGTTCCAATAGAAGATTTAAATGCTATTATAGCTGCTCCTGTAACTGAAACAGAAAGAGCAATATTAAAGGACTGTATGAAACCATGTGATAGTGGTACAATGAGTGAATCTGACTGTGAAAGATTATTCTCTCAAGAAGTTGTATTACAAGAACCATTCTCCTGTGAATTAAATAGCTATAATATTAATGAAGCTGTTATAAGTAAAACAAATTGTTCACTTACTAATGAAGAATTATTTGATACAGTAGTAGAAAAATTAAATCTTAACTTAGTTATTTCTATATTCCAACTTAGACCTGTTACAATTTAAATTCCTACACCTGTTGCTAGCGGTAGCGATATAGAAATCTAATTTTTTTCTAATAAAACCTTTAATTTTATATTATTAAATACTGGAAATAAATATTTCCAGTATTTTTATTTATATCTAAAAAGATTTCAATACTTTTTCAAAGGCTATTCTTTCACTTACATCCTCTAAATATATTATTCCACATCTTTTAAAATTATTTTTTACTACTGCTCTTTGCATAGAAATATTATCTCTATGAGTATCTATTTTTATGCTAAAAATCCCCTTATTTAAAGCTAAACTCTCTGCCTCTTTTATTAATTCTTTGAAAATTCCTTTTCCCTTATATTTATCATGAACAGCAACTCTATGCATAACAATATATTCTGTATTAGTAATCCATTCTCCATTAAATATTGAATTATAAGTGCTTTCACCATCTAAGGATATTACAGTGGTAGCAACAATTTCATCTTTATTAGTTAATACATAACTATTTCCACTTTCTATATCTCTTCTTAAATCCTCCTTTGCTGGATAGCCATTTTGCCATTGATCAACCTTAGTTTCTTTAAGATATTTTTTAGATAATTCTATTATTTCCACAATCTGATCTAAATCAGAAATCTTTGCTTGTCTAAATTCCAAATTTACTCCCCCTTAATTTCTAAAGTTTAAAAGAAATTTTATATTAAAACTCCTATTTTGTCTACCTTAAAATAAAATTTATATTAACTATAAAAAATCAACTATT
>OKSE01001420.1_pt1 | contig 11581 bp, 10 predicted proteins | sample 1633631 | NCBI WGS metagenome assembly OKSE01 (sample SAMEA3541555, study PRJEB24748) | human gut metagenome | biome: human gut; feature: human-associated habitat; material: faeces | place: China | collected 2012 | reverse complement strand
ATTTTCACGATCTACGGCATGAAGCAATAAGCCGCTTCTTCGAACTGGGTCAGCGGCACCTATAAATTCCGCAGCAAGCTTACGATTCGCTACGGCGAGCCGCTGACGTTGGATGAATTTCGGGATAAAAAGCTGACAACAGAGCTGATGGGAGAAATCACGAAGGTGATTATGGATAAGGTGGAAGAATTGAAGGTGAAGGAATGAGCAACGTAACACTGGCGGCATCCGCAGGGTTTTGCTTTGGTGTGAAGCGCGCGATTGAGATGGCGTATGCGGAAATAGAAAAAAATAACGGCGCACCGCTGTATTCCTATGGCCCCTTGATTCACAACAAGGAGGTAACAAGGGATTTGGACGAAAAGGGACTGCATATCATTGAGGATTTGGAGGGCGTTCATGAAGGAACGGTTGTGATTCGTTCGCACGGTGTCGGAAAGTTTCTGTATGATGCGCTGGAGGAAAAGGGCATGCGAATGGTGGACGGCACCTGTCCGTTTGTCAAGAAGATACACACGATTGTGAATGAAGCGTGGAATCAGGGCAAAAGCATCATCATTGCCGGAGACGGCAAGCACCCGGAGGTACAGGGCATTAACGGCTGGTGCGGCAATACAGCCATTATTCTGGAAAGCCCTGAGGAGGCAAAGGCGGCGGTGCTGGATACGGAGAAGGACTACGCCGTTGTGGTGCAGACAACCTTCCGCCAGAGCAAGTTTGACGATATGCTTGCCATTTTGCGGCAGAAGGGGCTGAAAATGGAGATTTCCCAGACCATTTGCTCTGCGACGGAAAAGAGGCAGAAGGAAGCCATGGAGCTTTCCCAAAATGTGGATAAAATGATTGTCATCGGGGACAAAAAAAGCTCTAATACACAAAAATTGGTTGAGATTTGTAAAAAAAATTGCGAGAATACGGTTCATATTGAAACAATTTGCGATTTAGTGTTGAAAACTTTCAAGAAGGATGATAGAATAGGGATAACTGCGGGTGCGTCCACACCACCTGCAATAATTAAGGAGGTAGTAGTTACTATGAGCGAAATTGAAAATGTAAATGTTGAAGAAGTGAGTTTTGAGCAGATGCTGGAAGATTCTCTTGTTACCCTGCACACAGGCGATGTTGTAAAAGGCACCGTTATTCAGGTTGTAGGCGAAGAGGTTTCCGTTAATCTGGGTTTCAAATCTGACGGTGTTATCCCCAGAGGCGAATTCAGCAGAGATACAACAGTAGTTCCCAGCCAGGTTGTACAGCCCGGTGATGAAATCGAAGTTTTCGTTGTTCGTGTAAATGACGGCGATGGCAATGTACTTCTGTCCAGAAAGCGTATCGAAGAACAGAAGGGCATGGAAGATATCGAAAAGGCATTCAATGAAAAAACAGTTGTTACAGGTACTGTAACAGACGTTGTAAAGGGCGGTCTGATTGCAGTTGTAAACGGCGTAAGAGTATTCATTCCTTCCTCTCAGGTTTCCAACAGATTCATCGAGGATCTGAGCGTATTCAAGGGTCAGGAGCTGGAATTCAATATCATTGAAATGGATAGAGTAAAACGTCGTATTATCGGCGGCAGAAAAGATCTGGTTGAAAAGGAAATCGCAGCAAAGAAGGCAGCTCTGTTTGAAACAATCGCAGTTGGCTCCAAGATTGCAGGTACTGTTTCCAGACTGACAGACTTCGGCGCATTCGTTGATCTGGGCGGCGTAGATGGCCTGATTCACATTTCCGAAATGAGCTGGGGCAGAATTTCCAACCCCAGAGAGGTTCTGAAGGAAGGTCAGGAAGTTGAAGTATTCGTTCTGGATGTAGATAAGGAAAAGGGCAAAATCAGCCTGTCCCTGAAGGATGCAGACAAGAACCCTTGGAAGCTGGCAGCTGACAAATATGCAGTTGGCTCCATCGTTGAGGGTAAGGTTGTTCGTATGGTACCCTTCGGTGCATTCGTTGAACTGGAACCCGGCGTAGATGGTCTGGTACACATTTCCCAGATTGCAAACAAGCACGTTGTAAAACCCGAAGATGAACTGAAGGTTGGCGAAATCATCAACGTGAAGGTTCTGGAAGTAAATTCCGACCAGAAAAAAATCAGCCTTTCCAAGAGACAGGCAGATGCTCCTGTGGAAGAAGCTCCCGCAGCAGAATAATCCCGTGTGCAAAAGCTCCCATTGTGGCGTGACCATGGTGGGAGTTTTTTATTGATATTTTTTATTGAAATTTTATATATGCAAATTTTGAATAATATTAAAAATTTTCATAAAAATGCGTAATTGATAGAAAAAACATTAAAAAATGATAAAAAAACCGACATTGTTATGTCTGCATTTTTATGGTATACTTTTTAGGTAATTTCGTGGGATAAAGGAGGAAAGTGCATGAATAAGCATGAAATTTTCCGTTTTATTGACCATACTCTGCTGAAACAGAACGCAGTCTGGGAGCAAATCCGTGAGATTTGTCAGGAGGGAATGGACTTTGGAACGGCCTCGGTATGTATCCCACCTTCTTTTGTGAAGCAGGCCGCGGAATTTGTGGGAGAAAGACTTCCTATCTGCACGGTGATCGGGTTTCCGAACGGATACCAGACAACGGCAGTGAAGGTCTTTGAAGCAGCAGAAGCGGTACAAAACGGCGCAGCGGAGATTGATATGGTCATCAATATCGGCTGGGCAAAGGCAAAAAGCTATGATGCGATTTTGCAGGAAATCAATGCGGTGAAGGATGCCTGTGGTGAGAAGCGGTTAAAGGTCATCATTGAAACCTGCTTGCTGACAGAAGAAGAAAAAATTGCTCTTTGTGATGTGGTGAGCCGCTCTCGGGCGGAATTCATCAAAACCAGCACAGGCTTTGCCGGCGGCGGGGCAACGCTCGCGGATATTCGGCTGTTTAAAAAATATGTAACAGGGGATACGAAGATTAAAGCGGCAGGCGGCATCAAATCAGTTGCCGATGCGGAGGCTTTTCTTGCGGCAGGGGCTGACAGACTGGGCAGCAGTTCCCTTCTTGCCATGCTTCGGCAGGAAATCAAGCAGTAAGGCTGCGGAGGGAAGCTTCGGCAGCTCGTAAAAATGGGAAAAAGAAAAAGGGAGGAATTTATAATGAGTTTATTAAAGAAATTTGCAGCTATGGCAATGGTAGCAGTAATGGCAGTTGGCATGACAGCATGCGGCGGCGGTGATGATGCTGCGGACACAAAAACATATGTAATCGCAACAGATACAACCTTTGCGCCCTTTGAATTCCAGAATGACGCAGGCGAATATGTAGGCGTTGATATGGATCTGCTGGCTGCAATTGCAGAAGACCAGGGCTTTAAATATGACCTGCAGTATCTGGGCTTTGATGCGGCTGTACAGGCATTGGAATCCGGTCAGGCTGACGGTGTTATCGCAGGTATGTCCATCACACCCGAAAGACAGAAGAAATTCGACTTCTCCGATCCTTATTTCGACAGCGGCGTTGTTATGGGTATCGCAGAATCCAATAACGATATTAAATCCTATGAAGACCTGAAGGGCAAAAAGGTTGCCGTTAAGAGAGGTACAGAGGGCTTTGATTTTGCTGAATCCATTAAGGATAAATATGGCTTTGAAACAGTTGTATTCGATACCTCCGATGCAATGTGCATGGATGTTAAGGTTGGCAACAGCGTAGCCTGCTTTGAAGACTACCCCGTACTGGGCTATGGCATCACACAGGGCAACGGTCTGAAAATGGTAACAGATAAGGAACAGGGCAGCTCCTACGGCTTTGCAGTTGGCAAGGGCGAAAATGCAGAGCTGCTGAAAATGTTCAACACAGGTCTTGCTAACCTGAAAGAAAATGGCAAATATCAGGAAATTCTGGATACATATATTCAGGAATAATTCCTTAAGGAGTAGTGCCTCATGAGTAGTTTTTTTGAGTATGTGGGACAGTGTATGCCGCAGCTGACATTAGGGCTGAAGCTTACACTGCAAATGACAGTCTTTTCATTGATTTTGGCTGTGGTTGTCGGCATGGTGATGTGCATGTTCAGCATTTCCAAGGTGAAGCCTCTGAACTGGATTTCGGGTATTTATCTGAGCCTGATTCGTGGGACTCCCCTGATGGTACAGGCATTCTTCATCTATTTCGGTATCACAGGTGCGTTACATATCCGGATTACACCCTTTAGTGCGGCGATTTTGGTTCTGTGCCTGAATGCCGGTGCATATCTGTCTGAAATTTTCAGAAGCGGTATTGCGGCAGTCAACAAAGGGCAGATGGAGGCGGCAAGAAGTCTGGGATTGCCCTATGGCGTTGCGATGAGAAAAATCATTCTGCCACAGGCAATTCGTATTGTTATTCCATCCGTACTGAACCAGTTTATCATTACATTGAAGGATACCACCATCCTTTCCGTTATCGGCTGCGGCGAATTGATGCGTCAGGGACAGCTGATTGTAGCAAGAAACTATCAGAGTTTCCAAACCTATGCGATTGTTGCGGTTATGTATTATGTTGTTGTAATCGTGCTGACAAAAGCATTCCAGCTGGTTGAAAGGAGGTTGTCAAACAAATGATTAAGGTAAAAGTAGAAAAATTGCAAAAAAGCTTTGGCAGCCTTGAGGTTTTGAAGGGGATTGATCTGGAAGTCAAGGAAGGGGAAGTCGTTTGTCTGATTGGTCCTTCCGGTTCCGGCAAATCTACATTTCTGCGTTGCCTGAATCGTCTGGAAGAAACGACTGCAGGTACTGTTATTGTTGACGATAATGATATTACAGATCCCAAATGCAATATCAATAAGGTGAGAGAAAATATCGGCATGGTATTTCAGCAGTTTAATCTGTTCCCTCATCTGAATGTATTGGAAAATATTATGCTTGCGCCTGTGGACAGAAAGAAGCTGACAAAGGCGGAGGCAAAGCAAACAGCGGAACGCCTGCTGGCGACAGTCGGCCTTGCGGAAAAGGCAGGGGAATATCCCCCCAATCTTTCCGGCGGACAGCAGCAGCGTGTTGCCATTGCACGAGCTTTGGCAATGAGTCCCGATATTATGCTGTTTGACGAACCTACCTCCGCACTCGATCCCGAAATGGTCGGCGAGGTTCTGGAGGTTATGAAGCAGCTTGCAAGGGATGGCATGACCATGATTGTAGTAACGCATGAAATGGGCTTTGCCAGAGAGGTTGCTGACCGTGTGATTTTCATGGATGGCGGCTATATCGTGGAGCAGGGAACGCCGGCAGAGGTGTTTGGCAATCCGCAGAATAAGAGAACGCAGGATTTCCTGAATAAGGTTCTGTAAATACAATCCTATCCATACAAAAACAAAGTCTCGGATTTTTTATCCGGGACTTTTTTATGTATACGTTTTTCTTTGCATAAAGCAGGAAGGTATTGGGAAAAGTGAAATTGAATTTAACAAAGATTTTACAAAACTCATGCGAAATGACAAGTGCAGAAAAGAAAATTTGTTAAGATTCTGTTCATTCGGTGGAAATTGCCAAAAACCGATGATTTTTCATTGCGGCTGTCTATTGTTTATGATATCATTATTCAGGATGTAAAACAAAGATTTTACATGGTTTTTAGGAAAATTTTACAATCGAATCGAAGAAAAAACGGAGGAAAAAATGAGTTCTATAGTAATTCCCTTTATTGGTGGTCTGGCGATGTTCATTTATGGCATGAACATCATGGCGGATGGCTTACAGCACGCTGCCGGCTCCAAAATGAAGAAGATTCTTGAAGTGCTGACGCAGAATAAGCTGATGGGCATTGCGCTGGGTGCATTGGTTACGGCGATTATCCAAAGCTCCTCTGCCACAACGGTTATGGTTGTCGGCTTTGTAAACGCAGGGCTGATGAATCTGACACAGGCAATCAGCGTTATCATGGGTGCGAATATCGGTACAACCATCACGGGTTGGTTGGTTTCCGCAGGTGAATGGGCAAAAATGTTCAGCCCCTCTACACTGGCACCAATCGCAGTTATGGTCGGCGTAATCATAACGCTGGTGGGGAAAAGGCAGCAAAGCAAGGATGTAGCCGGTATCATCATTGGGTTTGGTATCCTTTTTATCGGTATGAATACCATGTCTGATGCGGTTTATCCCCTGAGAGAATCCGAGGTATTTAAGACAGCCTTTATTTCTATGGGCTCTAATCCTTTTCTGGGGATTCTGGTCGGCGCAGGCGTAACGGCGATTATCCAGAGCTCCTCTGCATCACAGGGTATCCTGCTCTCTCTGGCATCCGCAGGGCTGGTTCCTACGAATGCGGCAGTATTCATTATCATGGGGCAGAATATCGGTACCTGTGTGACTGCAATTTTAAGCTCTGTCGGTGCAAGCAAAAATGCAAAATGCGTTGGTACGATGCATCTGACCTTCAATATTGCGGGTACGATTATTTTCAGTATTCTTGCAATGTTTCTGTTTGCGAGACTGGACCCTTCCTATGGCGAGGGCATTATCAATATGACGCAGATTTCCTTTATCCATACGGTTTTCAACGTGGGTACAACGATTATCCTGATGCCCTTCAGCGGCTATATCATCAAATTTGCCATGAAGGTAAACGGCCTCAAGGCGGTGGAAACAAAGAGCGACGAGGCAGAGCTGGTGCATCTGGACAAGCGTATGATGTCCACTCCTTCTGTTGCGGTAGAGGGCGCAAAGCTGGAAACCATCCGCATGGGGCGTATTGCGAGAGAGAACCTTTCCTTGGCACTCTCTACGCTTTCTGACCACGATGAGGAAAAGATGGCAGATGTAAAGCAGAGAGAGTTTGTCATTGATAAGCTTTGTGATAATATTTCCAAGTATCTGATTGATTTGTGTATGCTGCATCTGAGCGATAAGGATAATGAAATGGTAACCTCCTTGCTCAACACAGTCAGCGACATGGAGCGTGTGGGCGACCATGCGGAAAATATCGTGGAATTGGCGGAAGAAATGAAGCAGGAGGGGATTTCCTTCTCCGATACGGCTTTGGAGGAGCTGAACGAAATGTCCACTACAACATTGGGGGCATACGACAATGCGGTGAAGGCGTTGGAGCTGGACGATATCACCTATGCCGTAAAGACCTCCTTCTTAGAGGATCAGGTTGATGCGATGGAAAAGAAGCTGCGCGCAGGGCATATCGATCGTCTATCCAATGCGGAATGCAGTGTTAACGCCGGGATTCACTTCATTGACCTTCTGGGGAATCTGGAACGTGTTTCCGACCATGCAATGAATATTGCGCAGGTTGTGCTGAATGAGCATAGAGCGGAAAAGAATTTCCATGAAGAAAAAAACGTGGAATGATTGACAATATAAAATGAGAACGGAGCCTTAGATTTTCAGGAGTCTTGCAGACCCCTTTGGGTCTAAGGCTTTTTTTGAAAGGGGGAAGCAATATGACGGCTTTGATGAAGATACAATCCTTTATTCAGGCGTATGTGAAGGCGATTGCGTCCATTCTGGATGTAGATGTTACGATTGTGGATAATGAATTGGTTCGTGTGGCTGGAACAGGCATTTATGCGGACGAGATTGGCGAAACTGTGACTCACGCGAATTTTTTTCATCATATTCTGGTTTCCGGCGAGAGCGGCAGTATTATGGACAGCATGGCGGATTTGAATTGCAAGGGCTGCGAAAAGCGCACAACCTGCAGAGAGCTTGCGAATGTTGCCTATCCTATTTTCAAGGAGGGGGCTGTGGTCGGTATCATTTCCATCATTGCCTTCAGCGAGGGGGAACGAAAAAACCTTCTGGAAAACAGAGGGCAGATGGAGGAATTTCTGAAGTATATGTCTGTTCTGTTGGAAAGCAAGCTGTATACGGACGAGGCGAAGGAGCGTCTGGAGCAGCAGCTGCAGGGGGGGCATGATGCGGGAAAGGGATGGGCCTTCGTTGGGGACAGCCAGAAAATGAAGGAAGCCATTCGGATTGGCAAGAAGGTCGCAAAATCGAATTCGACCGTTTTTCTGCGCGGCGAAAGCGGTACGGGGAAGGAGATTATGGCGAAGATGATTCATGCCCTGAGTGACCGCCGTGATAAGCTGATGATTTCTATTAACTGTGCAGCAATTCCCGAAAATCTGGTTGAAAGCGAATTATTCGGCTACGAGGAGGGCGCGTTCACAGGGGCGAAAAAGCATGGCTCCATCGGGAAATTTGAGCTGGCGCATGGCAGTACGATTTTTCTGGACGAAATCGGGGATATGCCTCTGCCGGTGCAGACAAAGCTGCTGCGTGTGCTGCAGGAAAGCGTGGTGGAACGGATTGGCGGCACGAAACCGATTCCCATTGATATCCGCGTGATTTGTGCGACGAATAAAAACATCGAGCAGATGGTGGAGGAGGGGACGTTCCGCGAGGATTTGTATTATCGGCTGAACATTATCCCCATTGAGTTGCCGCCCCTGCGCAAGCGTAAGGAGGATTTGCCTGCGCTGATAGAGTATTACATTGCGTATTATAATCAGAAGCTGGGAAAGAGCATGCGCGGCGTTTCGCCTGAGGCGCTGCAGACGCTGACAAGCTATGACTGGCCGGGGAATGTGCGTGAAATGAAAAATATTATTGAATATCTGGAAAATATTGCAGAGGGAGAAATCATTCAGCTTTCGGATTTGCCCGACCATATCGTGATGCGCTCCGGCAAGGGTTTTGAGGATTGGTCTCTGGATGAGATTGTGGAGGACTATGAAAAGCGCGTGCTGAGCAGCATGGTGAAGAAGGGCGCAACGCTGGAGGAAAAAAATCAGCTGGCAGAAAATTTGAAAATCAGCCGTGCAACGCTGTACCGTAAGCTGAAAAAATATGATTTATTATAATTCTTAAAAATGAGAATCGTTATCAGAAATGAGAAATTTTTGTATATAAAAATTGTACCTGTATTTTCGGCAGAAAATAGGAGATTTTTTGTTGTAATGCAGACAGAAAAAAAGAATCTGTCTTTGAATGACGTACAGGAAAAAGAACAATCCGATAAGGATGAAATTTGATTCTCATATATGAGAAAACAGAATAAAAAAACCGCCGAAAACAGGCGGTTTTCTTTTTGGCACGATTCTTGCTTTATATATCTGCGGAAGGAAAAATAAAATGATTGGGAGATATAGGAGGAAGAATTATGGATATGAATTTAGTAATCAATGCGATTAAAGCAGAAATGAAGCCCAGTATGGGCTGTACCGAGCCTGTTGCACTGGCACTGGCGGTTTCCAGAACCTGTGAGCATCTGGATGCGCCCACACAGAAGCTGGAAATGCTTATCAGCTCCAATATTTTCAAAAATGCGTACAGCGTACAGATTCCCAATGCAGGGACTTACGGCATTGAGCTGGCGTGTGTGCTGGGGATGCTGCTGAGCAAGCCCGGCAATACCATGGAAATTTGCGCGGGCATCAAGCCTGAGCATGTGGAAAAGGCGAAAAAGCTCGTTGCGGAAGGCTTTGTGCATGTAAAGGTTCTGAAAAGCAGTCAGTTCTACATTGAATGTACTGCAACGGACGGCAAGGATACCGTACACACCATCACAGAGGACGAGCATGACAATCTTGTGTTCTGCGAAAAGAACGGCGAAGTGCTGCTGGATAAAAGAGTGAAGAAGGAAGCAGTCGAAAGCGAAGAAAAGGAAGGCACCTTTGATGTAACAAAGCACACCTTCTCTGAATTTTACAACTGGGCAAACGAAGTGGATGTTGCGGATTTGCAGTTCATTAAGGAAGCCATTGACATCAATATGGAAATTGCGAAAAAGGGCATGGAGAAAAAATATGCCTTCGGCGTTGGCCCTACTGTGCAGAATTTACTGGAAAAGGGCATGCTGAAGGCTGACGTTGTGACAGCAGTCAGAAGTATTCCTGCGGCGGCGGCGGACTTCCGTATGAGCGGCGGCAACGGTTCCGTTATGACCTTCTGCGGCAGCGGCAACCAGGGCATTTCTACCACACTGCCCATGGCGGTATTCGCAGATAAAATGAACATTCCCGAAGAAAAGCTGCTGAGAGCGGAATTCATGGGTATGCTGATGATTATGTATATGAAGAAATACGTTGGTCGTCTGAGCCCCGTTTGCGGCGCAATGTTGGCAGGGACAGGCTCTGCGGCAGGCATGGTTTACATGATGGGTGGCACGGCTGCACGCAGTACAGAATATGATGGGCTCTGTTGCCGGCATCTTCTGCGATGGCGCAAAGGGCGGCTGTGCGGTGAAGGTTGCAGCCTGCGCGAGTGAAGCGGTTTATGCGGCAATGTATGCAATGGACGGCAGTGTCATCGGCGTTTCCGATGGTATCAACAGCACAAAGGCAGAGGATACCGCAAAGAACCTTGCAAAGCTGAGCCATGAAGCACTGGATACCCTCGATATGAAGGTAATCGAAATCATGCAGACAAAGAAATAATCAAAAAAAGATTCAAAAAAAATTCGATAAGAAAATTCTGAAATAGCCAAACAAAAGCCCCTGTACCTTGAAAAGAAGGTGCAGGGGTTTTTATGTCCGAAAAATTATAGCTGAATCATATCGTCAATCATATTGCTGATTTTATCACGGCTGATTTTTTCGAGAATGGCTTTTTTCACAAAGCCATCCTTCGTAAAGCCAAATTCGGCAATATATTCCTCCAGTAAAGCGTAGGTTTCCGCATCCAGCGTAACGGAAAGCTTTTTGGTTGTCGGTTTTTTCGCCGTTGCTTTTTTTGCTGTTGCTTTGGTTGTGGCTTTCTTTTCTGCCATGCACACACTCCTTTTTGGTTCATTTATTTGCTCGGAAGATAGGATGCTTCCTTCAGGATAAAGCCGCCCTCCACAGGCTGATAGGTCAGCTGCAGCTCGCCGCAGGCGGTATCCGGTGCGGTTTGCAGCAAAAGGGTTGCGGTCAGCGTGTTTTCCACAATGCGATAGGTTACCATATCACTGAAAACCAGCTTGCCATAGCTGCCTAAATCGGTAAAGGTATGTACGCCTTCCTTCGTGGAAAGCTGATAGGTTCCGTCCTTTTCGGTAATCAGCGGTTCTGCGATTTCACGGGGATCGGGTACGAAATATTCCTCTAAGGTTTCTTTATCGTAAGCGACAATGCCTTCCACATGGAAGCCGCTGCCTGCGCCAACTGTGAAAATCACATAAATTTCATCCTTGCCATCGTTATTTAAGTCTGCAAGTGTAAGTGTCGGTGCATAGCTGCCGTCCACCAGACAATTTAACTGAAATTGCTCCTGCACATCCTTTGAGGTTAATACGAAATTTTCGTTTCCCTTATACACCAAAGAGATGGATTCCTCCGGAATTTCCGCAACAACCGTTGCAGCTGGGGGTACGGTTACTTTTTTCAGCATCGTAGTTACCTCTGCCTCGGCAACTGCGGCAGAAGGGAGAACATATTCCTCCGTACCAAGGAACACACCGCTGCCATACGCCCACTGAATTGCGGGAATGGCATAGGGTGTGATATCCGAAGCATCTGCAAAGCTGAGAATATTCGTGTTTTCTCCAACGGAAACATCATAGCCCTTATAAGCGGCATAGCGATAGAAAATGGCTGCAAGCTGTTCTCTTGTGATTTTCTGATTCGGCTCAAATTTTCCGTTACCGTAGCCGCTGACGATTTTGGCTTCCG
>OKSE01001419.1_pt1 | contig 11599 bp, 9 predicted proteins | sample 1633631 | NCBI WGS metagenome assembly OKSE01 (sample SAMEA3541555, study PRJEB24748) | human gut metagenome | biome: human gut; feature: human-associated habitat; material: faeces | place: China | collected 2012 | reverse complement strand
GGGCTCGAACCTATGACCCTCTGCTTGTAAGGCAGATGCTCTCCCAGCTGAGCTATGCTCCCATTTGTTGGCCGCCGTTTTCTGACGGCTGAAATAAGATAACATATTTTAAGCCCGATGTCAACACTAATTTGCAAAAAAATTAATTTTTTTATTTTTTCGGTCTCGGCACCGTTTTATTATATATTACATTATATGAATTGTAAAGATTTTTGTTATTTTCCTCTTTTGTGTTTACTTTTAAGATTTAGTGTGCTAAAATATAAAAACAACATGGCGATTTCATTATTGATTTTTGCCTGTTTTTTTCACTTTGAAACCAACTGCGCGTAATTTAAATATGCGGCTGTTTCGGCTCCTTGATTTTTGCCGCGGCAAGGGGCTCGCAAGGCCAAAACAATATCGCGGTGCGAAAGGCATTGGAATTATTATGAACAGTAAATTAAAAAACGCCGATACGGACTTTCTTTTTGACTGCGTGCTCTCCTTAAAGACCCGTGAGGAATGTTATGATTTTTTTGAGGATCTGTGCACCGTAACCGAGCTTAAGGCTATATCTCAGAGAATAGTCGTGGCCAAAATGCTGTCTGACGATCGCGTTTACAGCGACATCGTAAAGGAGACAGGCGCGTCCACAGCCACAATTAGTCGAGTTAACCGTTCTCTTCAATTCGGCTGCAACGGATACGAAAAAATCTTTGAGCGCGTCGAAGAAAAAGACAAATAAATATGAGTTACGGTTATTTTGCGGAATTCTATGACAGCTTCACAGATGACGTGAATTATGACAAAATCGAAAAATTTGTATGCTCCCTGTTATCCCGAGAAGGAATAAACGGGGGGCTTTTGCTTGACCTTGCGTGCGGTACGGGTTCTCTCGCGGTGCGCCTCTCCGAAAAGGGGTATTCCGTAATAGGCACCGATGTATCTCCCGAAATGCTGTCGGTTGCACAGCAAAAGGCGGCAGTTAAAAATGCTGACATACTCTTCTTGTGCCAGGATATGACACAGCTTAATCTTTACGGCACAATCATCTGCACCGTATGCACGCTCGACAGTCTGAATCACCTCAAAAGTCTTGACGAAATAAAAAAAGTGTTTTCCCTCGTTTCGCTTTTTACGGAGGAGGGCGGCATTTTCGTTTTTGACGTCAACACCCTTTACAAGCACAAAAAAGTTCTCGGTAACAATGCGTTTATCTATGAAAACGGCGACGCTCTTTGCGCGTGGCAAAACAGCCTTGACGGCGACACGGTAAATATTGAGCTTGACTTCTTTGCGGAGGCGGATAACGGCCTTTACGAGAGATATTCGGAAAGCTTTTCCGAACGCGCATATGAGCTTTGCGACATAGAGGACGCTCTCACCGAAGCGGGCTTTGAAATCATAGGTATTTATGACGGATATGACAACACACCTATAAGCGACAATTCACAAAGAGCCGTATTTGCGGCTCGGAAAGGCAAAAACAATGGGTAAGCTCGTAAGAATGATAGACGAAGAAGGTACGCTTTCCGTAATAGCTGCGGACAGCACCGATATAGTACGCGAAATGCGCTCAATACACGGCACGTCAAAGGTTTGCTCCGCCGCACTCGGCAGAATGCTTACCGCGGCCACCATGATGGGCAGCACTCTCAAAGGGAAAGACGATTCAATCACGGTAAAAATAAACGGCGGCGGTCCGTGCGGCACGGTTTTGGCGGTTTCGGACTCCGACGGCAATGTCAGAGGCTGTATAGGCAAGGCCGATATTTCTTTGCCTCTAAACAAAAAAGGAAAGCTCGATGTTGCCGGAGCTGTCGGCAACAACGGCTTTGTAACAGTTATTAAAGACCTCGGGCTTAAGGAACCGTACATCGGCAAAACTCCGATAGTATCCGGAGAGATAGCCGAGGATATAACCTCATATTACGCCGTCAGCGAACAAATACCTACGGTTTGCGCGCTCGGCGTTCTCACGGAGCATGACAACGGCGAAATAATATGCGCCGGCGGATTTATGATACAGCTGCTCCCAACGGCTGACGACACGATAATAGAAAGAGTTGAAGAGAGCATAAAAGACCTGCCGCCTGTCACAAAAATGCTTTCCGACGGTATGACTTCCGAAGAAATATGTAAAAAGGCACTCTCAAAATTCAACCTGCAGCTGCTTGACGAAACGAATACGGCTTATCGCTGCACATGCTCGCGCGAAAGAGTCGAAAAGGCTCTCATCGCAACAGGAAAGAGCGGTCTCTCGGAGATGGCTGAGGATGAAACCACAGAGGTTGTCTGCAACTTCTGCCACAAAAAATATCATTTCTCAAAAGAAGAGATTCAAAAAATGCTCAAAAGAGTTTAAAATCAAACAAATTCATAAGCGCATAAAAAGACCGATTCGCCAGAGCGAATCGGTCTTTTACATATATGCCGTATAAGCTTTTTTACTTTTTCACCGCTTTATAAGCCTTGGAAATTTCCGAGAGCTTTTTATCGAATTCCTCACCGCAAAATTCCTTAAGGCATTTAATGCGATAAGTTGAAAACAGATTGTCGTTTCCGCTTACATCCTCACGACTGACAATATAAACATAGTCGCCTGCGATAAACGCCCCTGTCTTGCCGGGTTCTATGGCAGAAACGCTGTCAAAAAAGCCGTCCGGATACGAGGTGTCGTTTTTTCCTATTACAACGGTATCGGAATCGGTGTTAACATTTTCGAGAGCCGCTCCGACCTCGTCTATGCTCGCACCGTCATTAACGGCGCCCGCATACTGCGTAAAATTCTGCAAAAGTGCCTGCTTTTCAAGCTCATCGGTATCGCTTCCCGACGGGAGATAGCCCGTTACGGCCTTAAAGGCAATAAAATTCTCGGAAAAATACGAACGCAGTTCATCGTCGGTAACAGGCTCGTCGCCGTTTTCCGAATAGTAATCCGCCATTACGGCATCCTTGTATTTTTTGCTCTCTTCAATTTTCTGGAGATCCTGCTTGGACACTCCGATGGTATTGTAGTATACGGAAAAGACGTGCCAATAATTATTGACATTTTGCGAAATCTCGTTTTTGTCCTCGGACGAAAGCGAGAGAGCACGGTTTTTAAATTCCGAATTTACAGCAACATAGGTTGCGACATCGGACAGCGCGGCGTCGGAAATCTCTTGCTGCGACTTGTCCTCATCGGAATTCTTTTCTATATCATAATAGTAATTATAAACACCCTCGGAAACGGGTACGCCGTTCACCGAAACGGAGCTTTTTTTATTGCACGACGAAAACGCCAATGTCGCCGTAAGAACTGTTATAAGCAAAATTACAGCTTTTTTCAATCGCCGAACCTCCGTTAAATCAGATATTGGTATCATTGTGTGCTTTGAGATATTCGTCGAGAAGCTGCCTTTTGAGCTTTTCCTCTTCTTTTTCTCTCATAAGCCTTGCGCGAACCTCTTTTTTATTTTTACCGATAACGCCGTTCCTGTAAAACGCCACGGCAAACATCCCCACAAGTGCTCCGCTTGCGGCACATATAAAGTCGCCCATTGTGTCTATAAGGCCGTAATCCGTTGTCGGTGAAGAGCACTGGAGCGAAAGCCCGTAGAGGTGATCCATGGTAAATTCATATATCTCCCAGCCGACGTCAATGCCGAGTGAGAAGCAAAGGCCGAACATCGCCGCGAGAGCCGGAGAAAGCTTTGAATAATTTTTCTCCTGCATAAGCACCGCAAAATCATAGCCGAACCACGCCGAGATAAAGCCGGAGCAGGTGTGCGTTACTATGTCGAAGCTGCCGAAATCGGTTCTGTTATTAAGAGTAGAGCCTATTACAACGCAAACAAACATGAACACGTTGAGCATTGTCTGATTTTCGTAGCCGATTCTTATAATAAACGATCTGCCGCCGAATACTTGGAAATAGTCCCAAAGATGCGTAAAAAGAATGGCAAATATCGCTTCGAGAAACTCCACCACGGAGCCGTGGAAAATACCGTAAATTCCCCAAAGCATCAAAGCGACGCGAATTAAAAGCCAAAGTATTCTGTGGCTCTGAGGCAAATAGCCGGGATAATTTTTCATCAACCAAAAGTCCTTTACTTAAATCTTGCTATCATACCCATGCTTGCGGAGCCGTTGCTGAGGTACTTTGAGCCTATCAGGTCGCCGTTGTCGGAGTATGTGGAGCCACAGGCTATTATCTGACCGTCGGAGAGCACGCATACGCCGCCGAACGAGTCGTCACGACTGCCGCCGTAGCTCTGTATGCTCTTGAGCGAGCCGCCGTTAGAGAAGGTCACAACGAGAGCATCGGAGCCTCCGCGGTTTCCTACCGCCTTGAGGTCACGGTTGCTTGAGCACGAGCTTCCCACCGCAACATAACCGTCGTTAGTAGCTTCTATAGCATTGAATTCCTCATCGAAATAGCCCTTTACGGCAGTATGCCAGCCGAATGAGCCGTCACCGTTATATTTCACGACTACCGCGTCAAAGGAGCCTGCGTTGCCGAGTGACGCAAGGTCGCCGTCCGAAGAATTGCTCTTTCCCGCTATAACGCATCCGCCGTCATTGGCGGGCGTTACCGACACAAAATTGTCTATGCCGCTGCCGCCGTACTGCTTGACCCACAGCGTATCGCCGCCGGAGCTTAGCTTTACTACGCCTGCGTCGGCTCTGCCGCGGCTTCGGAACAAAGCACCCGACTGGAACGCTCCGACCGCATATATGCTGCCGTCGGAGGCGGTCTTTACATCGTTGAAGGTGTCGCCGTTTCCGCCGAAGGAGCGAACGAAAATCACGTCGCCGGACGAAGAGTATTTTACAATGATTGCTTTGGAAGAGCCTACGGCGCCGGCATCCGACGCGTTACCGTCAGATGAAAACGTAATGCCTGCCGCTATATATGAGCCGTCCGGAGAAGCACTGACGGAATAAAAGCCGTCCGTTTTGCTTCCGCCGAAGGAGCGTATCCATTGTATATCACCCGATGAATTTAACTTGTATATAACAGCGTCGTAATCGCCGTAGCTCTGCACGCCGAGATCGGTGGATTTTGAGTAGCCTGCCGCTATTATATTGCCCGAAGAATCGGTATCGACGGACGACAATATTATACCGTTATTTGACGGGAGATATTTCTGCCATTGCAGCCTGCCGTTCTTGTCATATTTAATCACGACAGCTGCCGGAGTGCTTTTAACCGAAAGATTTTTAAGACTGCCATCATCGGAATTTGCCTGAACCACGGCAACAAAGCCTCCGTCGGGAGTTTTGGCGGTATCGTTAAACGAATCATTACCGCTTCCGCCGTAGCTTGAGCCCCAGTTTGCGCTGTTGTCGCCCGGCGTTGCGGGAGAGGTTGTATAGGTCATGGTGTATGTGACCGTTTCGCCACCCGGCTTTGTAACGATATTCCCGTTTCCGTCGGTTACGGGAAGCTCGGTAACGACGGGTCCGCCCGTGGTAGGCGGCACGATTATCATTGTGGTCTGCACTTCGCCGCGCGCATTGGTAACCGCCTTGCCGTTCTCATCCGTAACGGGGATACCGACTTCCTTTGATATATAGACAACAGAGGTCTTTACATTACCATCCTCATCATAGACAAGCTCGCCATTTTCGTTTGTTACATCAACTATGGTGGTATCAAGCACAACGGTTACCGCCTCGCCGTTTTCGTCGGTTATCGGCACGCCGTTTTCATCCGTGACTACCACAACCTCGCCGTTGCCGGAATTTGCGATGTTCTTTTTGCAAGCCGACATTACGCAAAATACGGCAAGCAGCATAACGATGGCAGCTATGACTATCTTTTTATTTGAATTCATCGTTTTAAACCTCCGTGTCAGATGAAGCACTTCAAAAACACATAAACATATACGTTTGTATTGTATCATATTGCATAAGCTTTTTCAATTCAAAAATCATAATATTTGTTACAATATTATGTAATTAAATACTATACATTATCCTAACATTATGATATAATACGATACTGTATAATTAGGTTTTTTATGCAGTACGGTGTCCACTGCGGCAGCGCTGCAAAAATCTCGGAAGGATGTATAAATCAATGGCTTACAGAACACACAACTGCAACGAGCTTACCTTTGACGATTTAAACAAAACCGTCAGCCTTGCAGGATGGGTAGACACCATTCGCGATCACGGCGGAGTAGCATTCATCGACCTTCGTGACCAATACGGCGTTACCCAAATAGTAATAAACAACGACGAGCTTTTAGAGGGCGTAAAAAAAGAAAGCGTTATCTCGGTTACGGGAAAAGTCGTAAAGCGCGACGAGGACACCGTTAACAAAAAGATTGCCACGGGCGAGCTTGAGGTGCGTGTAAACGAGGTCGAAATTCTCGGCCCATGCTCCGAAACGCTCCCCTTTGACGTTGAGACCTCAACCGACACAAGAGAGGACGTAAGACTGACATACCGTTTCCTCGACCTCAGGAACAAAAAGGTTCACGACAATATTCTGTTCCGCTCCGAGGTAGTAAGCTATCTCCGCAAGAAAATGGAGAGCCTCGGCTTCCCGGAAATAAACACGCCCATACTCACCTGCTCTTCTCCTGAGGGCGCAAGAGACTATATAATCCCCTCAAGAAAGCACGAGGGCAAATTCTATGCTCTGCCGCAGGCTCCGCAGCAGTTTAAGCAGCTGCTTATGGCTTCGGGCTTCGACAAATATTTCCAGATAGCTCCCTGCTTCCGCGACGAGGACGCAAGAGCCGACCGTTCCCCGGGAGAGTTCTATCAGCTTGACTTTGAAATGGCCTTTGCCACACAAGAGGATGTTTTCGCCGTAGCCGAAGAGGTTCTCTATGACACATTCACAAAATTCGGAGGCGGCAAAAAGGTAAGCCCCACTCCGTTCAGAAAAATACCGTTTGAAGAGGCAATGCTTAAATACGGCACCGATAAGCCGGATCTTCGCAATCCGCTTGAGATTTGCGACCTCACCGAGTTTTTCTCGGACGTTGACTTTAAGCCCTTCAAGGGCAAACCCGTCAGAGGAATCGTGGCTCCCGGCTGCGGCAAAAAGAGCAAGGGCTTCTTTGAAAAGCTCCTCGAATATGCTCTCTCGATAGGAATGAAGGGGCTCGGTTATCTTACCGTGCTTCCGGACGGCTCCTTCAAGGGTCCTATTGACAAATTCCTCGTTCCCGAAAAGAAGGCGGAGCTTAACAGCATGCTTAACCTCAAGACTGACGACACGCTCTTCTTTATAAGCGATAACATCAAGGTTGTAAATCTTCTTGCCGGTCAGATAAGAACGGCCCTCGGCGAGAGACTTGAAATTATCGACAAGGACCGTTTCGATATGTGCTTCATAACAGACTTCCCGATGTATGAAAAGACGGACGAGGGCAAGCTCGACTTCACTCACAATCCGTTTTCAATGCCTCAGGGCGGTATGGACGCTCTCGAAAATCAGGATCCGCTGACAATAAAGGCTTATCAGTACGATATAGTCTGCAACGGTGTTGAGTTGTCCTCGGGCGCGGTCAGAAACCATCGTCCCGACATTATGATAAAAGCATTTGAGCTCGCAGGCTACACAGCCGATGAGGTCGAAAAGCGTTTCGGAGCGCTGTTCCGCGCATTCCATTACGGAGCACCGCCTCACGCCGGCATGGCTCCCGGTGTTGACAGAATGATAATGCTCTTAAAGGACGAGGAAAATATCAGAGAGGTCATAGCTTTCCCGATGAATTCAAACGCCCAAGATCTTCTTCTCGGTGCGCCCAATACCGTTTCGGAGCAGCAGCTGCGCGAGGTTCACATAAAGCTTCGTCGCCCCGTGCCCGAAAAATAACCGACATACTAATCGAAAGAAAGTGATCTTATGACGATAGACAGAAGCCTTGTAGAATACCTCGAAAAGCTCGGCAGAATACACCTGAGCGAGGAAGAGCGCTCCGCTTCGGAAAAGGATTTGCAGAGCATACTCTCATACATTGACACTCTCAATGAGCTTGACACGGACGGTGTTGAGCCGGCTTCCCACTCTTTCCCGGTTGCAAACGTAATGCGTGACGACACAGTTACAAACGGCGCCGATACGGAAAATATTTTGAAAAATGCTCCGCAAAGTCGCGACGGCTGCTTTGTCGTTCATAAAACGGTTGAGTGAGGTAAACTATGAATATTTGCGAAATGACGGCTCTTGAAATATCAAATGCCGTAAAAAATAAAGAAATTTCCGTAAAGGACGCAGTTGACGCATTTTTTGCGGCAATAGACGAATACGACGGAAAATATCACTGCTATAACACCCTCTGCAAAAAAGAGGCTTATGAAAGAGCCGAGGAAGTGCAAAAGGGAATTGACAGCGGTAAATATAACGGCAGGCTCGCAGGCGTACCGATAGGCATTAAAGATAACATCTGCACTAAGGACATTCTTACAACCTGCTCCTCCAAGATACTCGAAAACTTCATTCCCACATACAATGCAACGGTTGTGAACCGTCTGAATGACGAGGGAATGGTAATAATAGGCAAGCTCAATATGGACGAATTTGCCATGGGCAGCACAACCGAAACCTCGGCAACGGGAGTCACACATAACCCGTGGGACACAGACAAGGTTCCCGGCGGAAGCTCGGGCGGTGCGGCAGCCGCGGTGGCAGCAAGACTCTCTCCCGTGGCTCTCGGCTCCGACACCGGCGGCTCTATTCGTCAGCCCTGCTCTTTCTGCGGCGTTTCAGGTCTCAAGCCGACTTACGGTGCGGTTTCGCGTTACGGGCTTGTAGCCTATGCGTCGTCTCTCGACCAGATAGGCCCTATGGGTAAAACGGTTGACGACTGCGCTGCTCTTTTTTCCGTAATCCAGGGCAAGGACGAAAAAGACGGCACATCCATGGTCTATCCGAAATTTGACTTCGATAAAGCCGTCAAAGGCGACGTCGGCGGCAAAAAAATCGGTATCCCCGAAGATTATCTCGGCGAGGGCATTTCACCCGACGTAAAGGACGCGGTTCTTGCCGCTGCCGATATCTTCCGTGCAAACGGTGCTTCGGTTGAAACCTTTAAGATGCCGATAGTAAAATATGCAATACCAGCATATTACATTATTGCCTGTGCGGAGGCGTGCTCAAACCTCTCGAGATATGACGGCATAAAATACGGCTATTCAAGCCACAACGCCGACACGCTTATGGAGACATACGTGAAAACGCGTTCGGAGGGCTTCGGCATGGAGGTTAAGCGTCGCATAATGCTCGGCAACTTCGTTTTAAGCTCCGGCTATTATGACGCATACTACAATAAGGCTCTTAAGGCTAAAAAGCTTATACAAAACGCCTTTTACGACGCCTTCAAAAAATATGATATGCTCTTAGGCCCCGTAGCTCCCACTACGGCGCTTAAAATAGGTGAAAGCCTTTCCGACCCGCTTAAAATGTACCTCGGCGACATATACACGGTTATGATAAACATAGCCGGTATGCCGTCAATGTCCGTCCCCTGCGGATTTGACAAAGACAATATGCCGATAGGTATGCAGATTATAGGCAAGCCGTTTGAAGAGGCGGAAATTATGAGTGCCGCAAAGGCATTTGAAAATGTCACCGACTTTCACAATAAGCTGCCGGATTTAGGCTAAGGAGGTAAAGCTTTATGGAATGGGAAATAGTTATGGGACTTGAAGTCCACACGGAGCTTGCCACCAAGACTAAAATCTTCTGCGGCTGTTCCACCGAGTTCGGCGGCGAGCCGAACACTCACGTTTGCGAAATTTGCTCCGGTATGCCCGGAACACTTCCGCTTCTCAACAAAAGAGTTGTGGAGTTTGCCGTGAGAACCGGCATAGCAACAAACTGCACGATTACTCAAAATAACAAATTCGACCGAAAAAACTATTTTTACCCCGATCTGCCGAAAGCGTATCAGATATCGCAGCTTTATCTGCCTATCTGCCGCAACGGTTTTATAGAGGTCAAGGATAAGGACGGCAATTCCAAAAAGATAGGAATTCACGAAATTCATATGGAGGAGGATGCAGGCAAGCTCGTCCACGATGAATTTGAGGACTGTACTCTTGTAGACTACAACCGCTGCGGCGTGCCGCTGCTTGAAATTGTTTCGGAGCCGGATTTCAGAAGTGCCGAGGAGGTGCTCTCGTATCTTACGGAGCTGCGCTCGATTCTTCAGTACATCGGCGTTTCGGACTGCAAGATGCAAGAGGGCTCTTTAAGAGCGGACGTGAACCTTTCGGTTCGCCCAAAGGGGCAAAAGGAATTCGGAACACGTACCGAGATGAAAAACCTCAACTCCTTCAGAGCAATAGCGAGAGCTATCGAGTATGAGGCCGAAAGACAAATCGAGCTTCTTGAGGACGGCGAAAAGGTAATGCAGGAAACGCGCCGTTGGGATGATAACAAGGGATACAGCTATGCAATGCGTTCCAAGGAGGACGCTCAGGATTATAAATACTTCCCCGAGCCCGACCTTCCGCCGATTGAAATCTCGGACGAATATATAGAAAATGTCAAAAACACTCTGCCCGAGCTTCCGGAAGCAAAAAAAGCTCGCTATATGTCACAGTTCGGTCTTCCCGAATACGACACCGGAATCATAACCTCGGACGTAAATCTCGTAAAGCTCTTTGAGCATACCGTTGAAATCTGCAATTCGCCTAAGGATGCGGCAAACTGGATAATGGGCGAGCTTATGAAAATGCTCAATGACACCGGCACCCTGTCAGAAAATATGTCGTTTAATCCCGATTCGCTCGGCAAACTCATAAATATGATAAAGGCCGGTAAAATCAACCGCGGCACGGCAAAATCGGTATTCGAAAAAATATTCACCGAGGATGTCGATCCCGAAAAATATGTTGAAGAAAACAACCTCGGTCTTGTCACCGACCTTTCGGCTATTCGCCCCGTAATTGAGCAGGTAATAGCCGACAACGAAAAGAGCGTAAGCGAGTATAAAGCAGGCAAAACCCAGGCAATGGGGTACATCATGGGTCAGGCAATGCGCGCTCTCAAGGGCAAGGCACCGGCTCAAGAGGTTCAAAAAATACTCAAGGAAATTTTAGGCTGATGAATACCAAATATCTTTTTCTTGACATAGACGGCACGCTCGTAGGTTTTGACGGCGTTATGCCCTCGTCGGCGTCGGAGGCGCTAAAAAAAGCTCACGAAAACGGGCACAAGCTCGTAATCTGCACCGGCAGACAGCTCTCGCAGGTTTATCCGTGGCTATTAAAGGAGATTCCCTTTGACGGTTTGATTTTATCGGGCGGAGCTATGGTTATAAATGACGGCAAAGTGGCAGCTCATCACTTTATAAGTCAAAGCAGTCTCAAAAAGCTGACCGACTACTTCGAGAACAGCAACACCGCATATTATCTGCAAACACAGAATTTTCTCGTATCCAAAAAATGGTGCGTCGACCGCACGCTTTCGCTCTTTAATAAGCTTGGATACACCAAGGAGGATTTACTGACGCTCTTCGGAGAAACGGTAATCGATGATAACGCCGGAGGCAGGAGCGATATTGAAAAGCTGATATATTACGATTCGGGTGTTGATTTTTCCGAGCTGCAAAAGAATATAGGCGATGAATTCTATATTGTCGGATACAGCTTCGGCAATCTCGGC
>OKSE01001413.1_pt1 | contig 11620 bp, 6 predicted proteins | sample 1633631 | NCBI WGS metagenome assembly OKSE01 (sample SAMEA3541555, study PRJEB24748) | human gut metagenome | biome: human gut; feature: human-associated habitat; material: faeces | place: China | collected 2012 | reverse complement strand
TGTTCCCAACAGAAGAGGAGCAGTTAGGAGAAATAAGGAAAGCGGCAGCTGCATTGGAACAGCCAGCCGCTTTTCTTATTTCCGATGAAGTGGTAAATGATATTCTCCGCACGGGAAGCGGACAGAAAAATACACTGTTTCATATTACAGCAAGACTGATTGAAGGTCTGGATAATGAAGAAATGCGGAGTTTTCTGAAAGATGAATATGGAACTGGTGGCAAAGGATTTACCATAGATGGTCAGAAAATCAGTATCTGGTATGACAATGATGGTATCCGTATCCGGCGAGGGGACTCTGCCAGAAGAAACTTTGACCGCATGGTTACGTGGGAAGAAGCAGCGAACAGAATTCGGGATATGTATGAGGATGGAAATTACGTGGATAATTTGATTTCCAATAATGCCATTGAACAGGAGCAGGAAGAAATGACCAATCTTCTTGCACTTCATTTTCGGGATACTTGCAGAAACTGGGAAAAGAAACAATCATATTCAGACTGGCAGGATGTAGTGAGTGGAGCATGGACAGATCAAGAGGAAGCAGATGCGATTGTCTATCGTTTTGAATGGCTGCAGAAATATATGGATGAGAATCCGGGAGATTATCACCGCTGGGAGATTCAGCATAATCCGGAATATTTCCAGCGCTATAAAGATCTCCAGAGGGAGCGTTCCTGGGTGGATCAGCAATTCAAGGTAGAGCGACCGGCACTATCCTTTATCACACAGGATGAAATTGACGCAGTGTTAAGAAGAGGCGGCATTACTGCAGGAGGACGTAACCGAATCTATGAGTATTTCATGGAACATCATGATATGAAAGATGCAGCTGAGTTCCTGAAAAATGAGTATGGAACAGGTGGTTCTTCACCCGGAATACTAGGAGCAGATGCTTCCGACGCATCCCATGATGCAAAAGGATTAAAACTTGCGAAAGGAAAGATTGGCAGTCCAGAAGTAGAAATTCTATTAAAATGGAATAAGGTTGCAGAACGTGTCCGTCAGCTGATCCGCACCGATGATTTCTTATCACCGGAAGAATTGGAAAAGTATGAAGAGCGGCAGGAAGCACAGAGACTGGCAGATTTGGAAGAAGCACAGCAGATGTTAGGAGAACAGCTGGAGCAGGATACTTTGACAGCGGAAGATATAACTGATTTGCGATTAGTTGATTCAGAATATATGTCTGGTACCAGAACAAAAATCCACGATTTTGATTGCAAAGTTAAGGGAGAAGCGAATCGACTTCAATACACATTAGAATATCATGATGATGGAGAAGGTTTCACGATTCATACGGAAAAAGATGATATTTGGAATCGAATGTCAACACAAGAATTGGAACGTCTGGATGTAAAACTCGGACAAGAAGTACTTTATTATCATTATCACAACAAAACTGTAAATGCGGATACTTTAGATGAATTACGGGAAATCAGGGAAGAAATTATGGAGGAAGAGTCCTCGTATTTTACTGCTATTTCTCAACGTGTGTGGACAGATTATGATAAAAAAGAAAAAGAATTATCTGGAGAAGTTGAGGTATCGGAAGAAAAAGAATCTTTGGAAGAGATTAACGGAATATCAGAAACGATTCCAGCAACGAACTTCCGCATCACAGATGATGAGCTTGGACAGGGTACAGCAAAAGAAAAGTTCCGTGCCAATATCATGGCTATCCAGTTGTTAAAGAAATGTGAGGATGAGAATCGCAATGCAACACCGGAAGAACAGGAAATCTTATCCAGGTACGTTGGCTGGGGAGGTCTTGCAGATGCATTTGATGAGACAAAAGCTGCATGGGAGACAGAATATTTGGAATTAAAGACGGTTCTTACACCAGAGGAATATGCTGCAGCCAGAGCTTCCACCTTAAATGCTCATTATACACAGCCGATTGTGATTGAAAGTATGTATCAGGTGTTGGAGAATCTGGGATTTACAAAAGGAAATATTCTGGAGCCGTCTATGGGAGTTGGTAACTTCTTTGGAATGCTTCCGGAGAATCTAAACCAGTCCAAACTCTATGGTGTGGAACTGGACAGCATCAGTGGTAGAATTGCAAAGTTGCTCTATCCAGATGCCAATATTCAGATTAAAGGTTTTGAGAAGACAGATTATCCTAATGATTTTTTTGATGTGGCGATTGGAAATGTGCCATTTGGTGCATACAAGGTCAATGACCGTCAGTATGATCGCTACAATTTCATGATTCATGATTACTTTCTTGTCAAGACTATAGATCAGTTACGTCCAGGCGGCGTGGCTGCGCTGATCACAACAAAGGGAACTATGGATAAAGCATCACCGGAAGTTCGGAAATATCTGGCAGAGCGTGCAGACCTGCTGGGCGCAATCCGACTGCCGAACACAGCTTTTAAGGCAAATGCAGGAACAGAAGTCAGTGCTGATATCCTGTTTTTCCAGAAGAGGGAAAGCCTTACGAAAGAAATGCCGGAATGGATAAATCTGGATAGTGATGTCAATGGCATTACAGTCAATCAGTATTTTGTTCAGCATCCGGAAATGATTCTGGGTGAGATGAAAGAAGTGTCCGGTCCGTATGGTATGGAAACAACCTGTGCTCCAATGGAAGGAGCTGATTTAGAATTACAGTTAGCAGAAGCAGTGAAACACATCAAGGGAAGCATGGCACCGGTAGTAGATGTGGAGACAGAACTGGATGAGATGCCAGAGAGTATTCCAGCAGATCCAAATGTGCGAAATTACAGTTATACGGTGGTAGATGATCAGGTATATTACCGTGTCAACTCTTTGATGAATCAGGTGAAAATGCCTGCCGCTACTGCAGAACGTGTAAAAGGGATGGTTGCAATCCGTGATACTGTCCGAGAGCTGATCGCTTTGCAGATGGAGGAAAACGTCACAGATGAAGAAATCCAGAAACAGCAGGAAAAACTGAATCAGGTATATGATACCTACACGGTAAAGTATGGAGTCATTGGAAGTAATGCCAACAAACGGGCGTTTTCTGATGACTCTTCTTATTGCCTATTGTGTTCTCTGGAAGATCTGAACGAAGATGGAACATTGAAGCGAAAAGCAGATATGTTTACAAAACGAACCATCAAAAAGGCAGTAGCAGTAACCAGCGTAGAAACAGCGACAGAAGCGTTAGCATTATCTTTGAATGAAAGAGCAAAGGTGGATCTGACCTATATGGCACAGCTGACTGGAAAGACAGAAGAAAAAATCACGGAGGAACTGGTTGGAGTTATCTTTAAGAATCCACTGACAGACCAGTGGGAGAGTGGAGATGAGTATTTATCTGGAAATGTCAGAGATAAATTAAACACTGCGAGAACCTTTGCCGAGAGTCACCCGGAATTTACACCGAATGTCCGTGCATTGGAGGCGGTTCAGCCGAGAGATCTGGAAGCATCTGAGATTGAGGTACGTGTTGGAGCCACATGGATTGAACCTTCGGATTATCAGGATTTTATGGTAGAACTGCTTCATACGCCATGGTATCTTGCACAGAAGGAAATACAGGTAAAATTCTCTGAGGTAAATGGTGAGTGGAGGATTACAGGAAAGAATGCCGACAATCAAAGAAATGCGTTTGCCTATGCAACGTATGGAACTGAGAGAGCAAATGCCTATAAGATTCTGGAAGATACCCTGAACCTGAAAGATGTACGCATCTATGATAAGAGTGTCAATGAGAATGGTGATGAAATCCGTGTCCTCAATAAGAAAGAAACCATGCTGGCATCGCAGAAGCAGGATGCCATGAAAGCAGCATTTAAAGACTGGATTTTTAAAGATCAGCAGAGGCGTGAACGACTGGTAAAGGTGTACAATGAACGATTTAATAGCATCCGTCCCCGTGAATATGATGGCAGTCATTTGACTTTCCCAGGAATGAATCCGGAAATAGAACTTCGTCCGCACCAGAAAAATGCAGTTGCACACCAGCTTTACGGAGACAATGTGCTTCTGGCACATGTAGTAGGAGCTGGGAAGACCTACGAAATGGTAGCGGCGGCAATGGAAAGTAAAAGACTGGGATTATCGCAGAAGAATCTCTTTGTCGTGCCAAACCATTTGACGGAGCAGTGGGGTGCAGAATTCCTACAGTTATATCCGGGAGCTAATATCCTGGTTGCAACCAAGAAAGATTTTGAACCAGCAAACCGAAAAAAATTCTGTGCCAGAATTGCTATGGGGAACTATGATGCCATTATCATTGGACATTCCCAGTTTGAGCGTATTCCAATCTCTGATGAGAGGCAGGAAGCTATGCTGCGGAAGCAGATTGATGATCTGGAAATGGCAATCCAGAGTGCAAGGTATGAACAGGACGGCGGACGTTATACTGTCAAACAAATTGAAAAGACCAGAAAAACACTGCAGACAAGGCTGGAAAAACTGAATCAGAAAGAGAAAAAAGATCAAGTAGTTACGTTTGAAGAACTAGGAGTGGATCACTTGTATGTCGATGAAGCACACAGTTATAAAAATGCGTTTCTCTATACAAAAATGAGGAATGTAGCCGGGATTGCGCAGAACGAAGCACAGAAGTCGGCGGATATGTTCAATAAATGTCAGTATCTGGATGAGATTACCGGAGGAAAAGGCATTACCTTTGCTACGGGCACACCGATCAGCAATAGCATGACGGAATTATATGTTATGCAGCGGTATCTGCAGAACAGCAAATTACAAAATATGGGACTTGGACTGTTTGATTCCTGGGCTTCTACCTTTGGAGAAGTTGTCACGAGCATCGAACTTGCACCGGAAGGAACTGGATATCGAGCAAAATCAAGATTCGCCAGATTCTATAATATCCCAGAACTGATGAATATGTTCAAGGAGATTGCAGATATCAAGACTTCCGATCAATTAAAGCTTCCAGTGCCGGAAGCGGAATATGAAACAGTGGTGCTGAAACCAACGGAACAGCAGAAAGAAATCGTAGAAAGCCTTGGAGAACGTGCAGAAGTTGTCAGAAACGGAGGGGTAGATGCCTCGGTCGATAATATGCTAAAAATCACCAATGACGGAAGGAAGTTAGCATTGGACCAGCGTTTGGTGAATGAATTATTGCCAGATAATCCAGAAAGTAAAATATCAGTTTGTGCAGAGAAAAGCTATGAAATATGGAAAGACACAGCAGCACAGAAATCCGCACAGTTGATTTTCTGTGACTTGAGCACACCGAAAGGCGATGGCAGTTTTAATGTTTATGATGACTTGAAGCAGAAACTAATGGAGAAAGGTGTACCGGAAAAAGAGATTGCTTTTATTCATGATGCAAATACAGAAGCAAAAAAGACGGAGCTGTTTGGAAAAGTGAAATCCGGGCAGGTTCGTTTTTTGATTGGCTCAACAGCAAAGATGGGTGCAGGAACCAATGTGCAGGATCGTTTGATTGCCCTGCATCATCTGGATATTGGTTGGAAACCATCTGACTTGGAACAGAGGGAAGGACGTATTATCCGTCAGGGAAACCATAATAAAAAGGTTCATATCTTCCGGTATGTAACAGAATCCACATTCGACAGTTATATGTGGCAGTTGATCGAGAACAAGCAGAAATTCATCTCCCAGATTATGACGAGCAAAGCACCGGTCAGAAGTTGTGAAGATGTGGATGAAGCGGCACTGTCCTATGCAGAGGTCAAAGCACTTGCAACCGGAAATCCGGCAGTAAAAGAGAAGATGGCATTGGATGTGGACGTGGCAAAGTTGAAACTTTTAAAAGCCAACCACATGAATAATCAGTACCGTTTGGAAGATGACATTGCGAGGAATTTCCCGCAACAGATTGCAAAACTGACGGAGATTATTGACAGCTATAAGGCAGATATCGCTCATTTTTCTGAGCATAAAATCACAGATCCAGAGCAGTTTTCTATGGAAATCAGTGGCAAAGTGTTCACAGAAAAGAAAGAGGCAGGTATGGCACTTCTGGCGGTCTGCAAAGACATTAAGTCTGTAGATGCAGCTATGGACATTGGAAGTTATCAGGGATTTAACATGAGAATCCAATTCGACAGCTGGAGCAAAGAGTTTATCCTGTCTGTAAAGCATGAATCGGTAGCTAAAGTTCGGTTGGGAGCCGATGCCCTGGGAAATATCACTCGTATCAATAATCTTTTAGAAAGTTATCCGGAGAAACTGGCAGAAGCAGAACAACGGCTGGAAACGGTACAGGAGCAGATGGCAAATGCCAAAGAGGAAGTCGGGAAGCCATTTCCAAAAGAAGAGGAGTTGAACCAGAAACTGGAGCGACTGTCAGAGTTAAATGCACTTCTCAATATGGATGAGCGGGAAGATACAGAAACAGAGCAGTCGGAATCAAAAGAGAAAGAAGAAAGACCGGCACGAGGTTCTATCCATGAGAAACTGCAGATTTATAAAGAAAAGAGTCAACGGGAAAGTGAAACTGGCAAGGAAACCAGAAAACGGGACTTCGGTTTGGAATAAGTAAACAGGAAAGATGGCATAATTTGGTAGAAGAAGGTTCTGCCGATTATGCCATTTTTTAGAACACAGGAGGAATTTGAATGGCGAGAAATATGATATCAGGAAAAGAAACGCAGAAAATGCAGGAATATACGCAGGAACAGATAGACCGTGCAGAACACATGGAAATAGAGATTCCAGCGGATGTAAAGGAACAGATTTTTGAATATGCAAATCTGATTGGTGAGGAAGAGAAAGTAAGGACGTTGGTAAGAAATCTGACAGATGCAATCAATCAGGCAGATGAAGATAAAGTAGAGGAACTTCTGGATGATGCAAAAATGGATATTCAGGACCTACCAGATCCAACCATAGGTAAGCTGGAATTACGTGATTATGGATATACAGCAGAAGACATGGTGCCGCTCAGAAAAGAAGCAGCTTTGGATTATCACAGAATGGGTTCTAAGATTTATTGCCTGGGCAGCGATGGCGGTAAGGGAGAGTATGCAAGTAAAGAAATGATACAGGCACACGAAGGGCTGTTTGGCATGGAATTACAGATGTGGGAACGGATAAGGGATCAGGATCTGGATTATGCAGATGAAGATTTTGGAGCATTTCAGGAGCCTATGAGTGTCATTGATCAGGAAGAAGCACTGAAATTATACGATGCCGGAGCAGATATCTATCTGATCACTAATTTTTCGTCACCGATCTATGTCACGGAACGCATGGAAATTGAACGAGGACCGGAGCATTATCAGATGTCCATGGCAGAACTGGAGCGTTTCCGTAACCTGGAATGGGAAATGCAGAAATATCCACAGATTCAGTCTTTGAAAGAGGCAAACCTGTTGTTAGGAACTAGGCGAACCTTTGGTATTTATCAGATCAAGGATGATTCACCGGGCGAAAACTATGCATTTATGAATATGCGCTTTATTGAAAGTCATGGTATGCAGATAAAAAAAGAAGATTATAAGCTGGTCTATGTTGGAGACTTATCGGGAAATATGTCACTGGAAGATATTTTTGAAAGGTTCAACATTGACAGACCGGAAGACTTCCGAGGACATTCCCTGTCTGTCAGTGATATCGTAGTTCTGAATGACGGGGAAAAAGTAACAGCTCATTTTGTAGACAGTATCAGTTTTGAACAACTGGATTCTTTCCTGAATCTGGAAGAACAGGTTCTTAGTGAACTGGCATATGAGGTAGGAGAACGTTACTTTGCTATTCAGAGAACAGAAGAAGGATACGATTATTCCTTTTACGATGAAGATTTCCGTCTGATGGATGGTGGCGTCTATGAAAATGATGAAATTTCTATTAAAGAAGCGGCAGAGGAACTTCTGGAAGACGAAGGCTGGACTGGAGAACGCATCCGTGGAGATTATGATCAGCTGATGGAAAAAGTAGAAGAAATGGATGAGGTTGTAATGGCGGAGATTCAGAACAGCCAGGGAGAATATAAGCCGTTGGCAAAGGTGGAGGAACTGGAAGAGGTGAATTATAACATGATTGATAATGTCCTCAATAATATGCCGCCGAAGAAAGAACCGTATCTGGAATACTTTGCGGCAGAATGCGATGAGTTCCATGATATGGGAGCTTATGAAAAAAGTACCGATGTTAATCAGATAGCTGCAGTCTATGAAAAATATAGGGAGAATCCAGAAACAGCTTATCTCGGATGCTCAATGGGAATTATCTATCGTGATCCGGAAGACAGTTACTATGATGAAGCCGAATTTGCAATCGTAAAAGGAAATACCGTATTTGGGAATCTGATGGATGATGTTCGGTTTTATGAGGAGCTTGCACTGGTACGGGAAGGAATTGAGAAAATTCATGAAGCATTGCCGGACTACAAGTATGTACCGATGCGAGATGTTCGAGAAGCAATGTATCCAGAGAAGATGACCACAGAACAGCTGGCAGAGGCATTGGATGAGATTGCAGAAGCTTTTGATCCGTATGAGTATCGAGATAATGTGGAGCCGGGAGAAAATACGGTACAAGAGGTGATGTTGGATTTGCAGAGTGGCAATACACATTCTTATATTTCTTATCTGAAAGATATTGTGGACGAAGAATGCGACCTGTCTGTTCGTGCAGGTGTATTGATGGAAAGACTGAAAGCCTATAAACCGGAGCTTCCAAAAGATATGGAGCCGATGGTGTATGTGAATTATTGTGAGAAAAGTGAGTTGGGGAGTCCAAGATGTCAAAAGTTATCTGATCTGGATTCCAAAACCGTAGAACAGGACAAAGCCTGGTATGCTGACCGTGATCCAAACACCAACGAACCAAAAACGACAGCACAGATGTTTTTTACAGTATATTATGCTGAGAAGGGTGATAAGATGCTGCACCATTTTCAAGGTAAGATAGAGATTGGTACCGGAAACGGTGGTATCATCAGTCAGTTAAAGATGCAGAATGAAATGAAATTGACAGATGAAAGCTGGATTAGTTATCAGCAAGGAAAAGGTAATGAAGAGTATCAGAAGTATATGGAAGATCTGACGGATATGCAGAATCATGTTCTGCCGTATTTGCAGAGTTTTTGCAGTCTGGAAGAAAAAGGTGTGAAGGAGAGACGAGAACAGCAGGTGACAGAGAAAAATGAGAGCAGAGAAGCTGTGTCAAGAGCCGGCGTTGAAGCAAATACAGCAGTTAAGGACGCAGGGAAAGCTGAAAGAAAGCCAGTAGCACAAAAGAGAGCAATGACGGGAAAAGAGAAGAAACCATCAATCCATGAACGCTTGGAAATCAATAAGAAAATTATCCAGGAAAAGCAGGGAAAAGATAAGCTGGAGAGAGGGGCTGATTTGGGTGTAAGATAAACAATAAAGCCTGGTAGATGATTTTAAAAGATTATTTACCAGGTGTTTTTGTGAAAATCTTAGAAAACAATAACAAATCAAACAACCTAGAAGAAAACTTAATTTTGGTTGAAACTATTCCGATAAAAGAATATACTTATAATAGGCTTGTTGTATCGTTTGGAGGAAAATTATGGATTATATAACAACGATCGAAATGTCAAAAATATGGGGAATTTCATCTAGAAGAATTTCTCTTTTATGTAGCCAGGGAAGAGTGCCTGGAGCAGAGAAAAAGGGAAAGACTTGGCTAATACCAAAAGATGCGGTAAAGCCAACAGATCCTCGAAAGAAAAACAGATGACGTATTGGAGGTTATAATGCTTATGGGAAGACCAGAAGATTCCAGAGTGAAGATTCCAGCGCTTGTGCACTTCACAAGACTTGGATATATCTATATATCAATTAAAGATGAAGTAGAAAGGAAAGTACCATGACAAAGGATGAAGTAACAAAACTCTGGATGGACAGTCCGGAATCACTACAGTTTTTAAATAATGCTACAAAATTTTATAATTTAATGATGATGTATCGTTGTGCTATTCGGGAGATACAAACTAAACTTGATCATCAACGTTTGGAAGGATACAGGTTGGGGAACAATCCTTTTCCTTGCTACATTATCAGGTATCAGCCCAGACCTTTATGAAGCTGCCCAGATTGATGGTGCAAACCGTTGGAAGAGATTAATTTATATTACACTTCCTGCTTTAGCAAATACTATTATTACTGTATTCATTCTGAACCTTGCTAAGGTTATGAACCTTTTCGAATCAGTATTCGTAACAATGAACGATGCAGTCGTTAACGTTTCTAACGTACTTCAGACATATGTATACCGTAAGACATTCGGTAGTGGTAACTCCGATTATGGTTATACAACAGCGGTTGGTTTATTCAAGTCATTTGTAGGTATGATCCTCGTACTTGGATGTAACTATGCAAGTAAAAAAGTACGTGGTCGCGGTATTGTATAGGAGGGATAGATAATGAGTAAAGAACAAGTAGTAGTTGCAAGAAAAAAGAAGAAAAAAGTCAAAATCTTCCCTATCGTAAACGTAATTTTGTTTTTGGTAATTTCATTAATTATCATGGTTCCTATTTGGAAGGTTATCGTCGATTCATTCGATGCAAAAGCCGGTTATGGTATGAATTTCCTGCCACAGACATTTACACTCGGTGGTTATAGTTCAATCCTTTCCAGAGTTGCACTTTATAGACCGTTCTTAATTTCAGTAGTTGTAACGATTGCTGGTACATTTATCGGTCTGTTATTAGCAACATTAGGCGCTTATGTATTAATTCAGTGGGAAATGCCGGGAAGAAACTTCTTCGCATATATGTTATTATTCACAATGATTTTCGATGGTGGTATGATTCCTAAGTACCTCGTTATGAAGGACTTACACTTACTGAACACACTTTGGTCAGTAATCCTGCCATTGTCTATCAATGTATATAACCTTGTATTAATGAGAAACTTCTTTGAAGGTGTTCCTGAATCACTGTTTGAAGCAGCTGAAATTGATGGTTGTTCTCCAATGGGTACATTCTTTAAGATTGTACTTCCGCTTTCAAAGGCGGCTTTGGCTTCTATCGGTTTGATGTATGCCGTACAGTTCTGGAACGATTATACAAACTTCAAGATTTATATCAACAAGAACGAGTTATTCAACTTCCAGATGAAGCTGCGTAACATGGTTATGGATAACGATATCCCTGATGAAGGTGGTATCGACCCGAATACGATTGCCAATGCAGCCGTTATCGTGGCTATCCTTCCTTTCGCAATCATCTACCCATTCTGTCAGAAGTACTTCGTACAGGGTGTTAATGTTGGTGCCGTTAAGGAATAATTTAAAAATTCAACAGAATTTACAGGCTGTCGCATATGCGGCAGCCTTTTTGTGTATTCAGTCATAGGTATTCCGATTGAACACTTTTTCTGTAGGTTTTTACAATATTCTGCTTTAATATGTAGAAAAAAACAAAAAGGTCATGTATACTAGAGAAAGATTTAAAAAGATGCTTTTTAAAAGGCAGAACAGGAGGGAAAATGATTACGCTTAAAGATGCCATATATTTGGAAAAGATAGATGAAGTGAAGCGTATTTTGGAAGAAAATCCGCCGCTGATTGACGAAGTAGATGAAGATGGTGTGTTAATGGCACTGCTGGCAGCCAAAACAGGCAATCTGAATCTGGTACGTTACATCGTTGAATACTCCAGAGCCAGTATGAATATTACGGATTGATTTTCCAATCTCTGATAGTTCTCTGGGTACTGTCGAAG
>OKSE01001410.1_pt1 | contig 11636 bp, 16 predicted proteins | sample 1633631 | NCBI WGS metagenome assembly OKSE01 (sample SAMEA3541555, study PRJEB24748) | human gut metagenome | biome: human gut; feature: human-associated habitat; material: faeces | place: China | collected 2012 | reverse complement strand
ATGAAAGCACATAAATATTGGTCAATCGGAGCAATAGTTACAATGGTTGGAACTTTTTATACAGGATATAAAGGGTTAAAAGCAGCACACAAATACTTTGCATTTGGCTCTCTGATATGCATGACTATGGCAGTCTATTCTGGTCATAAAATGATTTCAGGTAATAAAAGAACAAGAAAACAGGTGGAAAATACAAAAGCGGAGGAATAGTAAATGTTAGAGTTAGGAATAAAAGCACCGGATTTTGAATTGCCGGATCAGAACGGAGAAATGCATAAATTAAGCGATTATGCAGGAAAAAAGTAATCTTATATTTTTATCCAAAGGATAATACACCAGGATGTACGAAGCAGGCATGTGGCTTTTCTAAGCGTTATCCACAGTTTACTGAGAAGGGCGCTGTTATTCTCGGAGTAAGCAAGGACTCTGTAGCGTCTCATAAGAGATTTGAAGAAAAATACGGACTGGCATTTACGCTATTAGCAGATCCGGAGCGTAAAGTTATTGAAGCATATGATGTCTGGAAAGAAAAGAAAAATTATGGAAGAGTATCTATGTGTGTAGTAAGAACTACTTAACAGGAATGAAAAGCTATAATGCAGCTGGTGTAAAAGGTTGTAAATTCTTGTAGCTAACAAACTATGAGCTGATCGAGTACTTAAACGACGTCAACCGTGAGCATGCCGCGGTACTGGTCGAGCAGAACATCAATGGTAAGACGGATACCTCTTATATCTACGGAGCGGAGATAAACGGCGGATTCGACCGGATCTCCCTTGAGCGCTTCGATGGCAGCACCGGCTACTACATCTACGATGCCAGAGGAAGTGTCTCCGGCATCACCAATGAAGAGGGACAGGTCTACCAGTCCTACCGTTACAGCGTCACCGGAGAGATCACCCTCGGTGCTCCGCAGTATGAGAACGAATACACCTACAACGGAGAGTCCTACAATCCGAATATCGAGAGCCAGTATCTGAGAGCAAGGTATTACTGTGTGGTAACAGCGGTCTTCCTCACCGAGGACAGCTGCCTGGGCAGCCTGACAGAGCCACTGACGCTCAACCGGTATAATTACTGCGTGCGCAGCTATCTGAATTATACGGATCCGAGTGGAAACAGTACTGAGAATGATGTTGATAGAATCCTTCGGGAATATCCGATACTCAGTAATCAAAAATCCGAACAGGCAATAGCAGTGGAATCTTTTGTAAACGGAGTACTGGGATCCGCAGCAAAGGTGATTATAGATAAACCCACTGCAGCATATATGCCGGGTATGGCAATGGAGGAACTGTACGGCGGACAGTACAGATTCAACGAACGTGCATACAATAATTACGTTAACCTGACGGAGACATTGATAGAAGCCTTATCCAAGGATGCAACGAACAAGACGGCATACTATGCAGGAAGATGTACCGGAGATGTTGTTATCACAGCAGTTGGTGGAGTGGAATTTGTCTATGGACTGATTACTACTATTTCGGGAGGAAGTGGATCTGCAGCAGCACTTGCAACCGGAATAGGAATAGCAGCTGAGCCGGTAACTATAGCTGTGACAGCAGAAGGTGTCGTTACAGTTGTTGACGGTGTTAATACCATACATTATGGCATTACAGCTTTTAAGAAGAATGCAGACAAAGGGAAAGAAGCTAAAGAAGCAGACAGTAAGGCTGCTGAGAATGGCAGTAAACCTAAAAATGTATTTCCAGAAAACCCGGATGACTTGTTACCAGAAATACCGAGAAATAAAGTGACGAAAGCTAATGGTACAATAAGTCAGACTATTCAAACGAGCGATAATATTAGGATAAGGGCAGAACAACATCCGTTATTGCCAGACGAAACGTATAATCCAAGGCATCATGGCGTTCATTATCATGTGGAATATAAGGTTGATCCTGCAAAAAGTTGGAATAACAAAAATAATGTAAAGAAATGGTATCCTGAAGGATATACACCTGGAGCAGGATCTGGATTCATACCGGGAGAGACCTTCCCAGAATAAGAGAGGTAACAAATAATGGATTGGATAAATAGCATAAGTAACATGGATAATACAATATATGATATTTGCATAAAAGAGTCTTGCTTGATTATATATATCAAAACCTGGGATCAAAAAATTAAGCAAATTATTTTTTCGGACTATTATGCCTTCAAAGAAAAAAATTCTATAGGTAGAGAGATAGGAGATATATTAATTCAAACAAATTCTACACTGTTAGAGGAATTGAAAGAAGATATTGTAAATGGTGATGGCACAATTGATGAAATAGCAGAGGTCAAAAGCATAACCTTTTACGATTCGTGGAATGAAATAATTCTTTTGGAGGTTTTAGGCGAAAACATAGAATTTATTTAGTTATCACTAAAAAATGAGAATAAAAAGACTGCAGTTCTGATTGGCTGTGAGCCGACTGGTCATTACTGGTTTGCGTTTGCAAAGTATGTACAGGATCATCAGAAAACATTAGTAATGGTTAATCCATTCTCTGTTAAGAAGATCAAAGAGCTTGATGATAATAGTCCAAAGAAAACGGATTCAAAAGATCCGAAAACAATAGCAAAGCTGGTTGTGGATGGAAGATATTCGATTCCATATATGCCAGAAGGCATTTATGCCGAGATAAGAGATTTGGTATACAGCCGTGACAGGATTATGAAGCAGCATAACATATCTGCAAACAGAATCCAGAGATGGCTTGCAATACACTTCCCAGAGTATCTGGGATTATATACAAGATTCGATGCAACAAGCGGTTTGGCGGTGCTTGAACAAGCACCATTACCGAAGGATGTAATCGCACTTGGAGTAGAAGGAATCCGAAAGATTTGGCACGATAAAAAGATGCGTGGCAGAGGTGTTACAGAAGATAGGGCAAAGACCCTGGTAGAAGCTGCACACAATAGTGTTGGTCTGGATGAAGGAATTGGTACAAAAAGTGAGTTATATATGTTGCTTGAGGAACATCGATTATGGACTTCACAATTAGAAGCCGTGAATAGGGTGCTGGAAGAAACCATTCGGAAAGTACAGCATGTGGAGAAGTTACTCGCCATTAAAGGAGTAGGAAGTGTTACAATAGCAGGATTTATTGCTGAAGTAGGTGATATCAGACGCTTTAAGTCACCGAAACAGATCCAAAAGTATGCAGGTTTGGAATTAGTAGAAAACAGTTCTGGAAAACATAAGGGAAGATCCAGAATCAGCAAGCGAGGAAGAAGAAAACTTAGAAAGATCTTGTATCAGGTAATGGTACCGTTATTGGCAAGAAACAAAGAGTTTCGAACAATCTATGATTATTATGTGACTCGTGTAAAGAATCCATTAAAACGAAGACAGGCAATGATTGCTGTCAGTTGTAAGTTAATTCGTGTATTCTATGCGATATTAACAAAAGGTGTGGACTATGACCGGTTTAAAATGATATCAGATATTCATCATGAAAGAGGACTTATAGCCGCATAAAAAAGAAGTACTGTAAACAGGAAAGCGTCCGCCGTCAATGGTGCTGTGAAGCAGGAATGTAAAAATATATAAGACAAATCAGAGCTAGTAGCTGCGTTGACATTTTTTATAGGGCAAAGACCCTGCTAAAGGAGCATAAGCAGCACCCAACTATGGATAAGCAGAACGAAGGAATTTAGGACCCGGCAGAGGCAGGTGATCCTGGTAGACATGAGAGGTTAGTTACTGTAGGAGATTTTGGGAGAACAAGAAAGCCTTCATAAGGAAAAACAAACGACGTTTTATTTTTTGTACCTAAAATCATCAGAAATGGACTCTTAGAAGTCGCTTCATATCCAGAAAACTCTGTTTTGTAAATATATGTAACCTATTAACGGTTTAGCAAATGCCGTAAAATCAAGGTTTTTTGTTAAACTTGCACTAAAAAGAATAGAGAGAAGAGATGAAAGGTTGTATAATAAAAAATGATGAGATTTCTATAAAAGATATTTGCAATATTATTGGGGATGTGGACAACTATAATTGGCTTATTACAAATATTGAATGTTCTCCAAGTGATGAAGAGATAGCAAAAATTTTGAATAATGAGTACTGTTGGATTGAAGGAAGAGGCTTGTTAGATTTACTAGCTAAAGAGGAGTTCCAATGGATATGGGGTGTATTTTCTGCTTTCTCTAAAGAAATAAAGCTTGAAGAAGTATTAAAATATGATTATCCGTATGCTGATGGATATAAAGGATTTTGGGAAAATCCAATAGCATTGCAACATCCATTAGCAGTTTCGGAAATTGTGGTTTGGGATGGTTCATTAATATTAGTAATATCCCAAAAGAGTGAAGTTGTTAATGCTCTTATAGAAAACAATACATTTGTACAGGATTTAGAAAAATATAATATGGAATAATTTTAATTATGGTTATACTTTCGGAGTTCCAACAACCTACAACTCCTGAACGTCTATTAATTAATCATCATGGCTGTTACGAATCAATTAAGAATCCATGCTGTTAATTAATAGACACTTGACAAAATATTATACTGATGTAACGCACTCTTAGTGACAGAATGTTGCGAAAGGGTGCGTTTTTTTGAGGACAATTACAGCACCTACGTGTCTATACGTTCGAGTATGACCTTATGGGTAACCGTACCTACATGGAGAAAACTCTGAACGGATGTAAATGGACGGATTTTGCATATTGTTGCAGGTTGTGATAATATAAATATATATATCATAACAGCGTACTATCCAGATACAAAGAAATTTGAAGATGATTTAAAGACTCGAAGAAAGAGGTGATGGATATGTGTATGTATTGCAAAAATAGTACAACCGTAAATAGTACAACAACACACGTCGTAAATTATAAAAATTGCATTATTGTAATTAAGAATGTTCCATGCCTTGAATGTGAGCAGTGTGGAGAAAAATATTATACGGATGAAGTTGCTGAGCGACTTGAAACGATTGTAAATATGGCAAAGAAATTGATGCAGGAAATTGCAGTTATTGACTATCCACAGGTAGCATAATCTTCTATATCGGGAGAGGGTGCCGAGGCCCCTCTCTTTTCTTCTTTTTATCTTTTCTCTGTACTATTCAATCCATCCACCCAATTACACAAAATTTACACAAAATCACAATTGTCTCGTAATTTACATTGATATATGTACGCCACTTAACATTATACATTTTTCATGCGCTCCCTGAGTTGCTTTCTGGCTTCGGATACACTGAGGGTAGGAGCACCGTCTATGCGTTCCTGCGCGGCTTGTAAGATATTTGCATGTAGCTGCAGTGTCTATTCCCTTTTTTCAAAGGCATCAATACTCATCAAAACAAGATTTCCTTCTCCCATCTTTGACACTTTATAGAGCCAAAGATGGGATTGTAGCATAGTAAAGTGACAGTGAAAATCGCAAAGCCGTGCCATGCGAGGACAGTTTAGTGCTAATGTTGTGTCACAAAAGACTATTGATTTTTCGGAGTATTTTTGTAACAATACATAGGTAATATTACGTTACGGTTTATGAAAAGGAAAAATATATGATTTTCATCATATGGAACACTAACAGTTAAAGGGATAGTTAGTAATGCTTATGGAAAATAGTAATATCGAGATTATAGGTGGAGGATTGTTTTTTACAGAAATAGAGGTAAAAAATGACAATGAGAAGTTTGTGCCTTCTGAATCTGATAAAGAGGCAATTAGAAAGAATATTGAAGAGATAGAATGCTTGAAGATTATATTCAGGGGAACGTGTGGCTAAATGGAGAAAAAATTTTCGGAAAAGATGATATGGAAATTGTGGGTCTATTTATAAATGCAGAACCATACTATTCCTGTATAACAAGTACTGAGAAAAACAACCTTGGAAATATGTTCATTATTTCCAAAGATCTGCAAACTATTTTATGTGGAGTGACAATCGACGAAGAAGAGTTTTTGTTAGTTACACCAGCAGAGGATGGCACAACGGCAAATAATATGATAAAAGCAGCCGAAAAACAGTCCCAGGCATTTTCTCAATGGTTATCGAATGCACGTAGAGGAATAGCGGATTGATTTTATTTGGTAGACTATCCAAAGTGCTGAAGGACCTCAGAAATGTAATGTTTCTGAGGCCTTTTCGATTGTGTCAGGGAAAAAGATACGCGTATTTACGCATTTGGGCAGATAAAATCTTTTCCACCCGGCTGCGGATCTCTTCCGGGTAGGATGTTGCATTTGCAAGTAATTCAGTCACGTCTTTTTTGGTGATTCTATCATGTATCTACCTTTCTATACGAATCCAGAAATCATCTTCTGCCATTCGACCTTCTGTTTTCTCAATGATCATCATCGGATCATAAAATGGCAAGTCAAGATCTTTCAGTATCAGTTTCATTTTATCCCTGCTGGACGGGAAACATCTTGACTCAAGAAACTCCAGGTATTGATCATAATCCGGAGTTTCAACCACACCGAAAGCGCGGAACATAATTTTATCTGTATAATTTTTCACTTTTACTTTTCGTTCCGGCTCATTCACATCGATCAGGGTACATATATCCTGAGTAAAGGAACAATCGGTCCACGGATCACCTCTTCACTTCGCTCCCAACGCTCTACGGTGGGTTTGGAACAGTTGATCAGTTCGGCAAAGTCTTTCTATGTCAGATGTAAATCCTTCCGAAGCTTTTTGATTTGCAAATTAGAAACCATTAAAATGATTGTTTATATTGCCTAAAAAACCATCATTTTAATTATATTCTACGAAAAATAATGGTGAAAATACAGAGAAATTTCATTGCACTGGTATTTTTAGCATGATAAGATAAAGTCAGGAAGATAGTTTATAATGGCAGAAAAGCCATGGCACAAGGTCCGTTCAAGCTGGTTGGAGGGATTGCAAAGGGGCATCCAAATGATCAAGATCTGGAAGATGCGGTAGAGTTTTATAAGGGAATCATTCGGAGGTTTGACACCGTTATTGGATAGAGAAGGGAAGCCTGTTATTTCGCCAATTATGAACAGTTAATTTAGTTTGCAAAAGCCATGCCTATGAAAATGAAAACTGAGGAAACCATAAAACTTATCAAATATGTTACCGGCTCCGTAGCGGCCGTACTGCTTGCAGCAACCCTGCAGCTTCAGTTTGCGTATGCCGCAGGAATTATCACTCTCCTGACGATCCAGGATACGAAGAAGGAAACTGTGCGGATAACAGCGAAGCGCATGATCATATTTGTGATCATGACGATCTTGTCAGCAGTGATCTTTCCGCTTGCCGGATATCACGTGTGGGCGTTCGGTATTGTACTGATTCCATATCTGTTTAGCTGCATGGCATTAGACATGAAGGAAGCGATTGCTCCTATTGCAGTGCTTTGTACGCATTATGTTTCAGCAAAGAGCTGCAGTCCGTCCATGATTTTGAACGAATTTCTGATTCTTATGATCGGAGCGGGGATAGGCACACTGTGGAATCTCTATATGCCGGATGGCAGAAGACAACTGTTAGAGTATCAGAAAACCGTGGATGACAAAATCGTGAACATCTTACACAGAATGGCGATCTACATAGAACTGGAGGATAAGACGGATTATACCGGAAGTTGCTTTGATGAACTGGATGCAATGCTTGTGAATCTGAAAAAAGAGGCATTACGATATATGAATAATCATCTGATCACAGAGGATGATTACTATTATGAATATATGCAGATGAGAGCGAGACAGTGCGTGATACTGAAAAGAATATATGCGGACATCATCCGCCTGACCACTACGCCGGAGCAGGGGAAAGCGCTGGCAGATTTTATACGTCAGACTGCAGATGAGTTCGCAGAACAAAATAACGTGGAAACCCTGCTATCGGAGTTAGAGAGACTGCACCACCATTATGAACAGCAGCAGCTCCCGGTCACGCGACAGGAATTTGAAAACCGGTCCATGCTGTATCATATCCTGGAAGACATGAAAGCGTTTCTTGACATCAAAAAAGACTTTATCACAGCAAGGTGATGTATTATAATGTAAAAACCAAATTAGATAAGGAAGTGGAGGAAGCATATATGTTAGAAGCAGGAAAAAAAGCACCCGATTTTGAATTGCCGGATCAGAACGGCGTAATGCATAAATTAAGTGATTATGCAGGCAAAAAAGTGATTTTATATTTTTATCCAAAGGATAACACACCAGGATGTACGAAACAGGCATGTGGTTTTTCAGAGAGATATCCGCAGTTTGCGGAAAAGGGTGCGGTCCTTCTTGGAGTCAGTAAAGATTCCGTGGCTTCTCATAAGAGATTTGAAGAAAAATATGGTCTGGCATTTACACTTTTAGCTGATCCGGAACGTAAAGTTATTGAAGCCTATGATGTCTGGAAAGAAAAGAAAAACTATGGAAAAATATCTATGGGCGTGGTAAGGACCACATATCTTATCGATGAACAGGGAGTCATCATCAAGGCTAATGATAAAGTCAAAGCAGCAGATGACCCTGAAAATATGCTTAAGGAATTAGAAGGATGAAAATCATACTGTCTCCTGCAAAAAAGATGGTAAGCGATACGGACAGCCTTGCACCGGTTAACGTGCCAAAGCATATGGATCAAACAGCAGAGATATTGAGTTTTATGAAGAGTCAGTCCGAAGAGGAGCTGAAAGCAGTTTGGAAATGTAACGATAAGATTGCCGAACAGAACTTTCACAGACTGGAAACTATGGATCTGTACCGTGGACTTACTCCGGCAGTATTATCCTATGAAGGAATCGCATTTCAGTATATGGCACCAGCTGTGTTTGAGGATAGACAGCTTGCATATGTACAAAAGCACTTGAGAATCCTGTCTGCGTTTTATGGTGTTTTGGAACCAATGGATGGGGTGACACCGTACCGGTTAGAAATGCAGGCAAAGGTCGGGATAGGAGATACAAAAAATCTGTATGATTACTGGGGGGAGAGATTATATCGTTCAGTGATTGATGACAGCAGGGTTATCATTAATCTGGCATCAAAAGAATACTCAAAATGCATAGAAAAGTATCTGACACCTAAGGATACCTATATTACGATCTCCTTTTGTGAGTTATCGGGAAATAAACTGGTAACGAAAGGGACATATGCCAAAATGGCCCGAGGGGAGATGGTCCGGTTCATGGCAGAAAGAGAAATTGAGAATCCTGAAGAGATACGAAAATTTGACAGACTTGGATATACTTTCAGAAGAGATTTGTCATCTGAATCGGAATATGTATTTGAACGAAAATGATTAATGTGAATTGCTGATATGAGTATGGATATGGCTGCCTGCTACAATCTACGCAATTCATTTTGAATAGAAGGAGGTAAAGATAGATGATGAAACGTAAATTGATCTTAACCGTCGCAGCACTGTCCCTGGCAGTGGCTATGACCGGATGTGGCGGTAAACCAGTGATAAATCAGCAGCCAAGCAGCCAGGAGAAGAATGTGGTAGATACCCAGGCACAGACGGAGACGACAGCCCCCGTTGCCGATTCTGCCACAACGCAGAGTTCTGCCGCAGCTACTGCGCAGACGGTAACCGGCGCGGTGGATGAGGAAACAGCACAGAAGATAGCTCTTGAGCATGCCGGAGTGAAGGCAACGGATGCAACCATCACCAAGTCAAAGCTGGACTATGAAGGCAGACGTCAGGTGTATGAAATTGAATGGTACGCAGGCGGTAAGAAGTACGACTATGAAATAGCCGTGGATACCGGTGAGATTTTAAGTTCCGGATACGATGAAAAAACATCCGGATGGAGTGGCAGCAATAGCAGTAATGTTACTGTCAGTGAGGCAGATGCGAAGCAGACAGCACTTGGCAGTGTCAGTGGTGCAACGGAAAAGGACATCTACGAATGGGAATTCGATTATGACGATGGACGTCCGGAATACGAAGGCAAGATCATCTATGGCGGAACGGAATATGACTTTACGATCGATGCATCCAGTGGAGCCGTAGTGGAGTGGGAGGCTGAGAGCGTCCGTTAGTTATACTCATCAAAAAAGTAAGGGGTTGTATCCCCGGTAACAATCATGTATAGAAATGTATAGAAAAAGGATAGCGTAGCCGCAAGGCGGGAAGCGCTATCCTTTTTCCTTTCATATCAATTCTTCGATATAATTATACATATATTATTCCATGCAGTAAAGAATAAATACAATAATGATAGTGAAAAGTTAAATGATAGATATTCCAAGAAATGAGGTATTTATGCATGGGAGAAAAGTACTCAAAAGAAGATCATGACAAATGTAAAAAAGTTGCAGAAGTGTTTCAGGAATTGTATGATATATTAGGTGATACCTGTGTCCTGGATGCAGGTGAATTTGGATTTGTATATTTAACATATTATAGGGAGCAGAAATCCTGCTTTGATAGAAATAAGGTATATCGTAATGCAGAAGAACTGTTTGAAGCATTGTGGGATGAGTGGCTTTACAGTGAAGTGATGCAGCCTGTATATGGGACAGAGGATGCGGAAGCAGGCTTTGAAGAGATCTACCGAAAGCTTCCGGATGAAAGAAAGCAGGAATATGCTGTAAGGAAGCAGCAATTTATGGATCAGGCAGGATTAAATCCGGAATGAGATCGCAAAGCTGATATACTATATGTCACAGGTTGTATAGCTGCCGTACTGCTTGCAGTAGCCAGCAAGGTAATGTATATTAAACAATTGAAGATGCGCGACCTTGATCAGCGAATATAACAATAGGAAAATTGGAAACAGGAGGCCATCAGAAATGACGGAAAGAGAAAAAATGTTAAGCGGAGAGTTGTATGATTCATCGGATAACGAATTGGAACAATTACGTTTGCATGCACGTAAATTAGCAAGAAGATATAATTTAGCAGATGAAGATCAGCAAGAAGTGCAGGCACAGATATTGCGAGAATTATTGCCGGCAACAGAAGAGCTTCCATATTTGCAGGCACCGGTCTATTTTGATTATGGATGTCATACTTACTTCGGAAAATATAGCTCTGCTAATTTTAATTTCACATGCTTAGACGTAGGTGAAATACATATAGGGGATAATGTGATGATCGGTCCTAATGTTACATTGGCAACTCCTATGCATCCATTATTGCCTGAGGAGCGTAATGTCAGGAAAAGAGAAGATGGCAGCCTTTATACTCTTGAATATGCGAAGCCGATCACAATAAAAGATAATTGCTGGTTGGCATCCAATGTGGTTGTATGTGGTGGTGTTACCATAGGGGAGGGATGCGTAATAGGAGCAGGAAGTGTTGTGACGAGAGATATTCCTCCCTATAGTCTGGCAGCCGGCAACCCATGCCGTGTTATTCGCAAAATAACCGAAAAAGATCATATGTAAGATAGAATTGATCAATTTTCACCAGTTTATTGCAATAGAATCACTAATATTTAGCAAAAAAAATTTTATCTTTTTTAATAGATTTTTCCAATCAACTGTGCTATAATACGGACGTTTAAGCACATAGAAGTTGAATTGAAAATTTACAAAGGAAGGGAAAACTATCATGGAAAAGATCAAAAAGCGTATAGCAAATTTAAAGGTTGCAGGAAAATTAAAAGTATATCGAATGACAGTGCTTGTTATGACATTCTTTTTAGTGTTGGTGGCACTGATCTCGACATTAGTGATCCGTTCAAATATAGAGA
>OKSE01001389.1_pt1 | contig 11780 bp, 16 predicted proteins | sample 1633631 | NCBI WGS metagenome assembly OKSE01 (sample SAMEA3541555, study PRJEB24748) | human gut metagenome | biome: human gut; feature: human-associated habitat; material: faeces | place: China | collected 2012 | reverse complement strand
TTAACCGTGACTGGTTGGTTAACATGTCAGTGTGGTACATGGATATCGATACCACGGCTAAGTACAAATCTGGTGTTACTACCGTAAAAGACTCGGTACGACTGGATCCGTGGGTGTTTATGTTCTCCGCAGGATATCGTTTTTAATTTTCTCTGCAAAACCTCTGCAAAACCCCTCTGCAAAACTGGTCATCAAATGACCAGTTTTTTCCATTCCTTACCGCGTGCGTCGTTGTAAATATCGGTCATTTTTTGATTCGAATGGCCTAGCAAAATTTTGGTATCAACCCCCTGCTCTCTGAACAATCGCTCTGATAAAGATCTCTGCTCATGGAAAGAGGGAGGGGTGCCATTAGCACGCCAGTTGTAATCCACAGAATCCCGGGCTTTTTTAAATGCAACGGTTAATGTTGCTGGCTTAACCATCCCGCCGCGCTTAGCTGTCCCTTTCGCGTGATGGTGGTGCAATAGCCACGGACTAAGAACGCAATCGCGGCAGGATGACACCACATCATCCAGGGTGAGATTTAATTTATCGCAACGCAGAGCCAGAGGGATGGCAATCCGGGTTCCTGTTTTTTGCTGTTCGACATGAAGATAACCATCCCGGATATCCGAAAATTGCATTTTGCAAATATCTGAAAGGCGCTGGCCTGTCATCAGTGCCAGCAGCATACCGCGCTGTAAAAAGTAACCATCCTTTTCCGCTGCGTTATAAATCATCATCCACTCATCAAAAGTCAGTCGCTGTCTTGATATCCGCACCTGCGGTTTTTTTGCCGATTCTGCAGGGTTAAAGCCTGGCGGGACATCGCCCGTTTGCTGAGCTTCCCGGAAAACATCGATCAGTACTTTCCTGAAAATTTGTCCCATTCTGTTATGTCCTCTGGCCTTGTACTCTTCCAGTACTGATACCACATCTTTTACGGTTATGGCATCTAACGGTCTGGTGCCAAAACGTTCATCAAATACCCTGAGAGGGGCCGCTTTCTGTTTCAGCGTGTTGAGTTTGATCTCGCCGTTTTCATATCTTTCCTGTTGAATTTTTCTGTAATTATTCAGAAAAATGGTAACGGTTGATGAACCGCCGGTATCACTAATAATTTTCTCCTGCAGACTGAGCATTTGTTCCATTTGCTGCCGGGCAAGACGGCTGTTCGCTTCTGCTGCAATAGTTTCTGCCAGTTTCTGGTCAATACTGCCGAGACCGTGATTTTTGCCTGTTATGGGATGCCTGTAACGCCAGTAAACTTTGTTATTTCTTTTGTCAAAATACGGAGATAATCCCGGAACATCGGTTTTATATTTTCGCGGGCGCGCCATCTTCCAGTATCCTCTTCAAAGCAGGGTGATCTGTGGCGATCACCTCCGGCTTGTTTACCATTCCGACAAAGCGAGCTTGCGGATCCACTCGCCAGCGTCTTCCAACTTTTTTGGGGAGAGGAAATATCATTCCGGCTTTAGCGTATTTACTTAACGTACTCGGAGTAGGGACCGGTTCACTGAATTCCTCTTTTGCCCACTCAGTGAGCAGAATAAGTCTTGCCATGGGCGTCGTTCGCTAATCATGGTCGCCGCCACTATAGCTGGTGGGCAACGACCGGGGTTGAACATTAAAAATCAGCCTGACTCGGGATCAGTTTTTGCCAGATAACTGAAACGTATTTTGCCTGGTAACGGGCGTCATCAAGTGCATTATGGCGCTCACCTTCGAATGGAATAGCCGTTCTGGCATCGAAGTCTATGGCTTTCCCCAGCTCAACGATTGTGCGTACATCGCGATCGTTGTAGTAACGCCACGGGCAGGGGATCCCCTGCCGTTCGTATGAACGGCGCAAAATCGTGTTGTCGAAGTTGGCTCCATTTCCCCAAACCTGAACAAAAAATTCACCGGAGTTTTCGTCGATAAATTCCCGCAATTGTAACAGTGCATCATCTAACGGGATTTCATCGGTCATAATGGCAGATTGCGCTTCGCGTGATTGCTTAAGCCACCATTTAATGGTGTCCCGATCAATGACTCCGCCAGCAGTTTCCAGATCGATAGTCTTACTAAATTCCGGTCCCATATCTCCGGTTTGCGGATCGAAAAATATTGCACCTATTGAGATGATCGGGGCATCAGGATTTTTTCCCATGGTTTCAAGGTCGATCATTAGATGGTCACACTTCCTGCTGGTGGATGTGATTTCGTGATGACCGTTCACCTTAATTGAGCGATCTGCCGTCTCGCCAGTTTCATTATCGCTATCGTGATGCTGATTGCCGCCAGTGTTCTCCTTGTGTGGATGTTCAGCGCCTTCCATTTCCTCCGGATCATCTTCCTGAACTTCAACCTGATACTCTTCATCGAATGTTTCCTGGTATGTTGCGTCGCCCATCACCGCGCCACAATCAGGGCAGTTGCCGCCGCCGGTCTGACCGCAGGCGGTGCAGACTTTTTCCACTTCCTGTTGCGCCACTGGTTCAGGCTGTTTCGTTTCTGGCTCGTTTTGTAACGCATTTGGGCTGTTTTGTTCCGCTTTTTGGTAGTTCCGTTCCGATTCATGCTGGTTCTGGTTCACAGAATCGCGGGTCTGGATCCCCTTAACCCATTTCGGATCATTCGGGTCACTAATCCCTTCAACAAATTCACCACGTGATGCAGCAAGCAACTTATCGGCGTCAGGCTGGCTGATATTGGCTGCCTGCATAATTTTGTTTACTTCGTCAGCGGTAACTTTTATCGGCTCTGGTTGTTCTGAATCTTCAGCGGTATCTACATTTTGCGGTAAGCCCGTGTATGTGCCATTTTTTCGGGCAAAATATTCTTCTTTTGTGATTTCAGTGGCGCCAGCAGCCAGTGCCTTATCCAGACCAGAAAGTTTGTTTGCGCGACCGCATTTTTCTCCGTCCTTATCTGCGAAGAGGAAATAGAACGGCCCCTCACGCTCTACAGATGGTTCAGCTTCCGGCGCGGTTTCATTTTTTGGGATATCAGATACCTCAGTTTCCACTGCATCAGTTTGTGTTTCTGATGACTGGAGAACATCAACAGTGCCCAGGTCTGTTTCTTCATTCTCAAACACGCCCTTTGTCGTCAGGTATTCGCAGATATATTTGTTCAGTGCTACGGGATCTTTGTGAATGTCGATCGGACGCTCACGGACAAGGCCAAAAATAGTTTGGCGGTCGTAGCGAAGGGCATCAGGCTGTTTGCGCATTGATGCCGAGATACGCTTCCAGTCTTCGCGGTCGTTGTCGATAACTTCATTTTTTGCCCAGCGATGGATGCTGCCGTCAATGTTTCCGGCATCCACATCACCAGGCCAGAGAGCGTAGGCCAGTTCGTCATCCAGTGTTTTCCATGTCTGCTTGTATTCGCGATGAATGGCAGCAATGACCGGGCTGATTTTTCCTGTTGAATTTTCACTGTGCTGTTGATTGGTTCTGGCGCGGGCGAGATCAATAACAGACGTGTATTTTCCGGTTTCCTTACGTTCACCTTCGCGACGTTTTTTCCAGATGCGCATCTCTGCCTGAATTTCGGGCCATTTGGCACCAGGCTTACATTTATGCTTAACCCACCCGATGGCATGCAGCTTAAGCTCCGGATACATGGCGTTAACTTCTGGCATTTTCATCAACGCTTCAACGATATGTCCGTCGAATGTTGCCATGTCTTCCTGCAACAATTCCTGTGCGCTAATAACCATATCAACGGTGATGTTTTCACATGTGTCGAACTTAACCATGACAGCGTTCTGTACTTCAGGGGCCAGCTTGTCAAAAGTGACGTTCATCGGATCGGATTCAGTCTCAACCGGGACAAAGGAAGCAGACTCCTCATCCCAGCGGTTTTCCTGCATATATTCAGCATCCCAGGAATCGAGGGCAGGGCGGGGTATGCCGGGTTTATCCTCACAGACAATAAATTTATAAGCGCAGTCCTGAGCTGCTGGGAATTGCTCCAGAAATTGCCAATGAAATTTTGCGCGTGCGCGACGCTCATCACCGGCTTCAATGGTAGTGGCCACCGCAACAGCGCTATCTTCTTTTATGGCCTGTTCGTCAGGAATAGCAGCGCAAATAAAGATTTTACTCATTGTGTTTTAACCTCATTACAGATTTCAGGGTGAACGAATCCCTGCCATTGCTGGCATTTTTAATCCGTTGGTATGGCGTTAATATGGCTGGTGGGTTACCCAGCCGGTATTTCGTTATTCAGGTTCAGCGATACTTTTTTTAACGGGAGGCATTCACCGGGGATTTTTTGTTCGTCCCTTACCTGAATGCAGGATGACTTACTGTCATAAATCCCGGTAATCACATTTTGTGGCTCACCCGTTATAAGAAAAACGGTCATCACCAGTGCAAATGCTGAAGTCACTGCTGTTCTCCGATAATACCAAGTTCAAGAAGGGCAATTCTGGAAAGTATGGAATTATCATTGAGAAAATAAGGTTCATATTTTCTCATCTTAATGGCATCTTCAGTAAACTCCCGGTTACTGAGCAGAACACCAATATCAAAACAACCTTCAGACGTATTAACGTTTGGTAATAACGTTTCCATTATCGCGTCCTCAACAATGAATTTTGTGATGCGGTGCCTGGTGCCTCCAGGTGACGTTAACCAGTTAACAATTAACGCCGGATACAGAGAATCCACCCATAACACTGTTTTTGGTTTTAACTGTTCCGCGTGCGCTCAGCCGCATTCACCACATCACAAAATTCACTTTAAAAAGGGCGGCAGAGCAGTCACGGAGTAAAACTGATACCGCCAAACGTCACCAGAAAATTGATAACAGAGGGCGTTGCAGCGGGGTTGTCACTTAAGCGTATGGTCAACCTGACAACCCGGTGTCCTCAACGGGGAAGGAATAACCCCGCCATACTTACCGCCGCGCCATTTCGCGGAGTGCCACAACCGGAAGCGCACGGTCGACGAAAATTTAACGACAGGCTATCTATGAACCAGCTACCTCGCCGTGCGCTTTCGCGTTATGGTCTGACTTTTCAGGGAAATATCCTTTCAGTAAACTGTCAGTGCCGGATTCTTATCCGTGTCCGGCGCACGCACTCTACCTCACCTGTGAATAAATTAATGATTAATTGATATTTTGTTGTTTGATTCAACTTTCCCATCGGATGTGTGATGCTTTAAATCACAGGAATTAATACTGCTTGCTGTAAAATGATTTTCAAGGGGAGCTATTCGAATCCCTTTCTTTTTCATTAACAAGCCAAATCCTTTATTAATGATGTCCATTAATTCCAGAAAGTATTTTTCATGTAAATCCTGGTTATCAGAGAGCTGCTTCTCTTCGTACAGCCCGATAAAGGCTCGGCGTACGTTACCGGATATATTGTCGATGGTTTCTTTTTCTACGGTACTCAGGTCAAGAGTCGCCAGTTGAGAACGAACTATATTCGCTGCCATTTCCTGGAATGGTACTGGTAAATCTTTAAATTCCATCGTCAACCTCATCAGTCGGAGTTTCTTGCTAACCAGCGACGCGCGCCAGCTTCGGTTTTAAACGTTTTACTTTTGGTATACGTCATCGCGGTGAACGTACCGTCCTGGTTGGGGAACACGCCGCACATCAGAGATTCGCTGTTGCCAAGATCGATAGTATCCATGCTGACCTCATTTCCCCTTAACGCCGGGGGAGCGGAACAAAAACCTGCTGCATAGTTATTAAAGTTGAACCCTGCCGTCATGTTCTTACGCATCGGGCTGGCTACTTAACCCCTGACCACTGCCTGGTAACTCGAGGTATTGCCCTGTATTGTGTGGGACGGGATGGGTTGGTATGGGAAAACTATAGGAAATGCCTAATTACTTGTCAATAGGCTATGCCTAATAATTTGGGCGCGACCTAATAGGTGATGGTTTGTGGGAGAGGTAGTAGGAGTTAACTAACGGGAACTAGGAATTTCCCGTCGGACCATATAAGTTTAAGTTCCTGTCTTGGTGATGTTCTGGCTTTTCCGTTTTGATTCTTGATTTTTCAGATAGTTAGCTACCTTCATTTCCATTGCGGCAATGTAGGCGCGAACGTCATGATCAACCCAACTAGGCTCCGTAGCATTTCCAGATAAGAGGAAAGCCACAATTGCTCTTTTTTCATCAGAGGCGGCTTGATAAAGGCTGTTTATGTCTAAAAGTTCACTTTTTGTATCTGAAGTGGATGGGGTTGGTATGGGGTATTCGTTAAGCCCCCAATGCTCTGGACCAACCACATCAGAAAAGAAACGCCATAGTTCTGGAAGTTTGTCTTTACTTATCGAACCTTTCTTAATCCAGTCATGGATTGATGGTGGTTGGACTTTGAAATGACGTGCGATTTCCGCCTTTGATTTGACGGCTCCTGATGCAATTTTTTTGTTAATGGCCTGCTCTATCGCTCGGCCTAAGTCTTTACCACTAAGCATTGCTTAATAGTCTCCTATGCGCATCGCGTTAGGCAATCCCTACTCTCGATTTATTAGGCATAGCCTATTGACAATTGCATTAGGCTAAGCCTAATATTGTTGCGTGTTTTTTGGAGTTCATTCGATGAAAAAAGATAACTATTCATTCAAACGAGCTTGTGCTGTTGTCGGTGGGCAATCAGCAATGGCTAGGCTTTTAGGTGTATCGCCTCCAAGCGTAAATCAATGGATCAAAGGTGTACGTCAGTTGCCTGCTGAGAGATGTCCTGCGATTGAACGAGCAACAAAAGGTGGTGTCCTGTGTGAAGAACTTCGTCCTGATGTTGATTGGACATACTTACGACGCTCGTCATGTTATTCGCAGAATATGTCGATGAAGCAACCAAATGACGAAAACGATCATATCCGAAGCATCAAGAGGCAAATGATTCATGAAAATCAAACATGAGCACATCCGCATGGCGATGAATGCCTGGGCATACCCTGATGGTGAGAAAGTTCCTGCAGCTGAAATAGCCCGGACTTATTTCGAACTGGGGATGACGTTCCCTGAACTGTACGACGACAGCCATCCGGAAGCCCTGGCCCGTAATACACAGAAAATTTTCCGTTGGCTGGATAAAGACACCCCTGATGCTGTTGAAAAAATTCAGGCTCTGTTACCGGCGATCGAAAAGGCAATGCCGCCTCTGCTGGTGGCCCGTATGCGCAGTCACAGCTCTGAGTATTACCGGGAGATTGTCGAACGGCGGGATCGGCTGGTGAAGGATGTCGACGATTTTGTTGCGTCAGCGGTTGTTTTGTATGACCAGATGAATCGCGGCGGCCCGGCAGGGAATGCTGTGGTGATGCACTAAAAGCACGGTGTTCGGGGGTTTTATGAGCAGCAAGCTTCATGGTCTTGTCTGGGAAGGGTGCGCCTTCACCGGCATGATCTTATCCAGGGTGGCGGTTATGGCCCGTCTTGCAGACTACAGCAATGACGAGGGTGTGTCATGGCCTGCCATTGAAACTATCCGGCGTCAGATCGGTGCAAGAAGTGAATCCACAGTGAAATCGGCTATTGCAGAACTGGCGAAAGAGGGCTGGCTGACGAAGGAAGAGCGTAAGGTCGGTGGGCGTAATGTAAGCAATATCTATCGGCTTAATGTGGAAAAACTCGAAGCAGCTGCGGCGGCGGCGCGTGAGTCATATAAACCGAAAAGAAAAATTAGCCCGGCAAAAAATGACCCGTTAACAGTTGACCCGTCAAATATTGACCCCTCAACGGTTGACCCGTCAAATTTTGATGGATCAACTGTTGATAAAAAACTGCCGATTAGGGGGGCGATGATTGACCCCGATCCGTCAGTATTAAAACCTGATCCGTCAGATAAAAGATCTTCTTGTCCGGACGCTTCGCAACCGGACCCGCAGACGGCTGAACAGGATTTTTTAACCCGACACCCTGACGCGGTTGTGTTCAGTGCGAAAAAACGCCAGTGGGGAAGTCAGGAAGATTTGGTGTGCGCACAGTGGATCTGGGGACGAATCGTGAGTCTTTACGAGCAGGCGGCCAGCTATGATGGCGAGATCACTAGACCGAAAGAACCCAACTGGACAGCATGGACCAATGACGTTCGCACAATGCGGATGCTGGATGGCAGAACTCACAGACAAATTTGTGAAATGTTTGGGCGTCTCCAGCGGGATTCGTTCTGGGTAAAAAACATCATGAGTCCGGCAAAACTCCGGGAAAAATGGGATGAACTGGTTATCCGCCTGGGGCGTTCGCCTGCGCAGCGTTGCGTGAATCACATTTCTGAACCGGACACTGAAATACCGCCGGGATTCAGGGGGTGACGTGTCATGAAAAACATTGCGGCAGTTGGGGTTCTTGAACGTATTCGCAGACTTGCACCACAGGGGGCGGTTCCACCGTTCCGGACGACCGACGAATGGCGGGAATGGCAACTGGCTGAGGGCCGTAAGCGCAGCGAGGAAATTAACCGCCTGAATCATCAGGTGCGGGTTGAAAAAATCCTGAACCGTGCGGGCATCCAGCCGCTTCACAGGAAGTGCTCATTCGGGAACTACCGGGTGCAGAACGACGGTCAGCGCCATGCTCTGAGCCAGGCGAAATCCATTGCCGATGAATTGATGACCGGGTGTACAAACTTCGTGTTCAGCGGTAAACCTGGTACCGGTAAAAATCACCTGGCAGCAGCGATTGGCAATCGGCTGATGGCGAAGGGGGGAAGCGTGATTATCGTCACCGTGTCCGATGTCATGAGCGTGTTGCATGACGGCTACGACAACGGCCAGTCCGGGGAAAAATTTTTACAGGAGCTTTGTGGAGTTGACCTTCTGGTCCTTGATGAAATTGGCATGCAGCGGGATACGCGCAACGAGCAGGTCATACTGAACCAGATCGTCGACCGCAGAACGGCATCACTGCGCACGGTCGGGATCCTGACGAACCTGAATCACGCAGCGATGAGCACACTCCTCGGAGATCGGGTGATGGACCGTATGACCATGAATGGTGGTCGTTGGGTGAATTTTAACTGGGAGAGCTGGCGGTCAAACGTTGGACGTCAGGGTATGTGAGAATTTTTGACGAGGTAAATTTTCGATGGAAACCGTATTGCATGCACTGAAAGCGATGGGAAAAGCCAATTCTGTTGAACTGGCGGCGCGGCTTGATATCAGCCGTGAAGAAGTTCTCAACGAACTGTGGGAACTCAAAAAAAATGGCGTTGTTGATAAAACGGGTCACACCTGGTTTCTGGCTGTCGAAGGTGAAGCCGGGGTAACCGAAGGGCAGGCACTACAACCTGAAGCGCCGGATGTGGTAACCGAAGAGGTCGCTCCAAAAGTTACCGCAGACATGATGATTGAGTTTATCGGTCAGGATGGTGCTAAAACGTGTGAGGAACTGGCGGGTAAGTTCGGTGTCAGTACTCGCAAGGTTGCTTCCACGCTGGCGGTGGTAACCGCAACGGGGCGGCTGGCACGCGTTAATCAGAACGGTAAATTTCGTTACTGCATGCCGGGCGATAATTTACCAGCAGAGCCGAAAGCCGCGCTGGTAACGGAAAGTGATGGTAAGGCCTTTCCTCAGCCAGCAGGTGCTGCGTTACCAGTCCGGGAAGCCGCAACACAGGAAGAAATTAAAACAGAAACTGTGGCGGACATTGTGCAGCCGTTGCCATCGTTTACCGAAACGCAAGCAGATGAGCTGATTTTTCCGTCCCTTCGCAGGGCAAACCTGGCGCTGCGCAGGGCGAAAAGTGATGTTCAGAAGTGGGAGCGAGTCTGCGCCGCGCTGCGGGAGCTGAACAAGCACCGGGATATTGTTCGACAGATTACTGATTCTTCCCGCCGTGTTGTATCGGAAAAGTGATTGCCGGAGGCGCTTATGGCAAAAGTATTTACACAAGAAGAGCGGGAAAAAATTAAAGGGCAGGTTGTTGAACTTGTACGTCTGAGCGGTCGCGAGACGTTGCGGCAACTGGAAGCCAGGACAGGTGCGACAAGATATCTGATGAGTGTTCTCGCCAGAGAGCTGGTTGCCAGTGGCGATGTATACGACTCTGGTTACGGGTTATTCCCGTCTGAACAGGCGCGTAAGGACTGGCAAAATGCTCGCAAAAAACTCTCAAGGGCAAAGGTGAAGAAACCTGCAGTGGTTGATCCGGACCTTATCTGGTCGTTACCAGACGGCGAAATACGCCGCTACGACAGGCGCCTGAATATAATCTGTCGCGAGTGCCGGAAGAGCGAAGCTATGCAGCGTGTACTGGCATTTTATCAAGGAAATGTTAGGTATTTTAGACGTTACTAGATTAAAGAGCATTAGTTCAGATGTGAATTGACATTTTCATGGCGCAGGGTAGAGCCAGCGTGGTTGTCCGCTTTGCGTCAAAACCAGATATTACCAGATTTAGACATATATTCCCGATAGCCCTGCTCTGATGCTACACTCTGTGCTATTTTCATGACCCCAATAAAAATATTTATGACTATTGCTGATTTCAAACGGCCTAAATTGGAGCTCCCAAACGGGGCAAACAAACTACTACTGCACTCTTGCTGTGCTCCATGTTCCGGTGAAGTGATGGAGGCGCTTCAGGCCTCGGGAATCGACTACACCATCTTTTTCTACAACCCGAACATTCATCCTCAGAAAGAGTATTTAATTCGTAAGGATGAAAATATTCGCTTTGCTGAACAACACGGCGTGCCGTTTATCGATGCTGATTACGACACCGACAACTGGTTTGAACGTGCCAAAGGAATGGAATGGGAGCCTGAGAGGGGGATCCGTTGTACCATGTGTTTTGACATGCGTTTTGAGCGGACAGCGTTGTACGCTGCTGAAAATGGTTTCAGTGTGATCAGCAGTTCACTGGGCATTTCACGCTGGAAAAATATGCAGCAGGTTAACGAGTGTGGGCGGCGAGCTGTTGCGCATTATCCGGGTATGGTGTACTGGGATTATAACTGGCGCAAGCAGGGCGGCTCGTCCCGTATGATTGAAATCAGCAAGCGCGAAAAATTCTATCAGCAGGAATATTGTGGCTGTGTGTATTCTCTGCGCGATACCAATCTACACCGCAAATCTCAGGGACGCCCTCTTATCAAAATTGGCCAACTCCACTACGGAAAAGAAGAGAAGGAGTGATTTTATGGATCACCTTTCTGATTGATTTCATATTGGCGAGGTGACGTGAGTTAAGTAGAATGGCTGCGGGTGCTTGAGGCTATCTGTCTCAGGCATGAACACTGAAAGGCAGATAGAGAAAAGCCCCAGTTAACATTTCGCGTCCTGCAAGACGCTTAACATTAATCTGAGGCCCAATCTATGTCTCACAAATGTAGGTTAGCCTCTTACGTGCCGAAAGGCAAGGGGAAGCAGGCTATGAAGCAGCAAAAGGCGATGTTAATCGCCCTGATCGTCATCTGTTTAACCGTCATAGTGACGGCACTGGTAACGAGGAAAGACCTCTGCGAGGTACGACTCCGAACCGGCCAGACGGAGGTCGCTGTCTTCACAGCTTACGAACCTGAGGAGTAAGAGACCTGGCGGGGGAGAAATCCCTCGCCACCTCTGATGTGTCAGGCATCCTCAACGCACCCGCACTTAACCCGGTTCGGCGGGTTTTGTTTTTTTCTGGCATTCTGGTTTACAATTCGCACGTCAGCCTGAACACCTGACACCTGCTGCGCCAGCAGAGAAAACAGATGGTGCACAAAACCAAATTTCACAATTCTGATACCGACCTTGCCATCCGGCATGGGCGGCGTTCACACGCATTTAAAACCGACTGGTACCAACACCCACCATGTACTGAAGAACAGGCCGAATGGCTAATTCATA
>OKSE01001361.1_pt1 | contig 12020 bp, 13 predicted proteins | sample 1633631 | NCBI WGS metagenome assembly OKSE01 (sample SAMEA3541555, study PRJEB24748) | human gut metagenome | biome: human gut; feature: human-associated habitat; material: faeces | place: China | collected 2012 | reverse complement strand
GGGCGTGTCCGTCCACGTGTCATTTACGCGAAAGCGCCGGTCCGCCCCGCCGTAGCAGGTGGCAAACACGGCGTAGCTGCGCTGAAAGTCGGGCTTACAGAGCACGCGCACGCGCAGGCCGTTCGGCAGCGTCGCCGCCCAGACGTTTTCGGGTCGTTCATTCGTCATCGGCAGTCTCCTCCGTTCCCTTGAGCAGATACACACAGTCGCACACGACGCCGGCGGCGATGTCCGTCACGTCCGTGCGCGTGACCTCTTCCACGAGCGCGGCCATCTCGGCCGGGTCGATGTCCAGCCCCTGCACCGTGCGGTTGAGCCAGTACCACGCCAGCGCGTCGGGCGCGTCGGCCGTGGCGCGCAGGTCGCTGGCCACGCTGCGGATGGCGGCCTGAAGCTCGCCGTCCGTAAAGTCGCCGGTGCGCACGGCGTCGAGCTGCGCCGTGATCTCGGCAAGCGCGCGCTCGTAGTTTTTCACGTCGATGCCGCTCGTCACGGTCAGCAGGCCCTTGTGCGTGCTCAGGCGCGAGCCGACGTAGTAGCACAGGCTGAGCTTCTCGCGCACGTTCAAAAAGAGCTTGGAATTGCTGTACCCGCCGAAAATCAAATTTGCCAGCATCATCGCAGGCGCGTCGTTCGTCGACGCGCGCCAGCCCATCGAGAGCCTTCCCTGCGTCACGTCCATGCGCTCGGTGATCTCGCGCGGCGTCTCCGGCGCGTTTTTCTTCTCCGCGATGACCGGCGGCACGACACGCCCGCGCTGGAGCGGCGCAAACGCGCGGGAGATGGCCTCCTCCACGCGCTCGCGCTCGGCGCTGCCGCAGTAGAAGAGCTCCAAGTGCGCGGTGGAGAGTAACTCCTGATAGTAGCGGAAGAGCGTCTGGTTCGTGATCTTCTCAACGCGCGCGATGGAGCCGAACTTGTCCACCCCGTAGCGCTCGCCGCGGCACATCTCCTGAAGTAAGCGCAGGTCTGCGTAGTCGCGCTTGTCGTTGATGATGCCGCGGATGGCGTCGATGAGGTTCTGCTTCTCGCTTTCGACATAGTCGTTCAGGAAGCGGCCGTTGCGCGTCACGGGGTCGAGCAGCAGCTCGCCCAAAAGGTCGCACATCGGCTCGAGCAGCTTTTCTCCTCCCGGGACAAATTCCTCGTCGATGAAGCTCGCGGCAAAGCCGATGCACTGGTTCTCGCCCTTTTTGCGTACCGTGCAGCCGATGGACGAGCCATAGAGCAGGTCGAGCGCGGTGGAAAGTGAGCGCATATCGGGGTGCGACATCGTGCCGCGGCGCAGCACGCTCGGCAGCAGCGCGCCAAAGCTCGCCGTTTTTTCGTTGATCGGCGTGATGAGCTGCACGCTCAGCGTCCCCGTTTTGAATTTATCCGAGCGCACATAGTCGAGGTTCACCTCGGGTGCGATCTCAAGTCTGACCGGTTCCATCACGGATTCCTCCTGTGGTCATTTTTCAGAATTTGCCCTTAGGATACCACGAAACTGTGAACAATTCCACTCTTTTCTGCTTACACCGCACTTTCCGGCGCAAAAACGGAAGAATTTTCTGCTCGCATGACGTTTTTCTTGCGATTTTTCCTTGACAATTTTGATAAAATCATGTAAACTGATTCATGTTGTAAAGGTATAAAACTTTACATAAGAATCTGCACAAGGAGGAACTTCCCGTGAAAAACCAGACCTTTCGTATGACGATGCTCTTCGACTTTTATGGGGAGCTTCTCACCGACCGCCAGAAGGAATTCTACGATCTCTACTATAACGAGGACCTGTCGCTCTCCGAAATTGCCGAGAACTACGGCATCTCCCGCCAGGGCGTGCGCGACGTCATCGTGCGCGCGGAGAACTACATGACCGAGATCGAAGACAAGACGGGGCTCATCAAGCGCTTCATGCAGCTTCAGCCCCACGTGGAAAAGATCACGGACGCGGCCGAGCAGATCAAGCAGCTCAACTTCCGCCGGTATGAGGACCGCCAGCTCGAAGAGCTTGCCGGCGTGATCGAGGCCGAGGCGGCGGCACTCAAGGAGTAATACATCCATGGCATTTGAAGGACTGAGCGAAAAGCTCAACGCCACATTCAAACACCTGCGCGGCAAGGGCCGCCTGAGCGAAGAGGACATCAAGCTCGCAATGCGTGAGGTGCGCCTGGCGCTCCTCGAAGCAGACGTGAGCTACAAGGTCGTCAAGGACTTTGTCAAAACCGTCTCTGAGCGCGCCGTCGGCGCCGAGGTGCTCGACAGCCTGACCCCTGCCCAGCAGGTCATCAAGATCGTCAGCGAAGAGCTCACCGCGCTCATGGGCGGTGCCAATGCGAAGCTGACCTTCGCCTCCAAGCCGCCGACGGTCGTCATGATGGTCGGCTTACAGGGCGCCGGTAAGACGACGAACGTCGCCAAGCTCGCGGGCTACTTCCGCAAGCAGGGCCACCGTCCGCTGCTCACCGCGTGCGACGTGTACCGTCCCGCGGCCATCACGCAGTTACAGGTCGTCGGCAAGCAATTGAATATTCCCGTTTTCGAAATGGGTCAGATCGACCCCGTTCAGATCGCGCAGGAGGCCGTCAAGTACGCCGGTGACCACGGCAACGACATGGTCTTCCTCGATACCGCAGGCCGCCTGCACATCGACGAAGCGCTGATGGACGAGCTCAAGCGCATCAAGGCCGCCGTCAAGCCGACCGAGATCCTGCTCGTCGTCGACGCGATGACCGGTCAGGACGCCGTGAACGCCGCCACCGCCTTTGATGAGGCACTCGGCATCGACGGCGTCGTGCTCACGAAGCTCGACGGCGACGCCCGCGGCGGCGCAGCCCTCTCGATCCGCGCGGCGACCGGCAAACCCATCAAGTTCATGGGCACGGGCGAAAAGCTCGACATGATCGAGCCCTTCCACCCCGACCGCATGGCGCAGCGCATCCTCGGCATGGGCGACGTGCTGTCGTTCATCGAGCGCGCCGAGCAGAGCATCGACGAGGAAAAGGCGAAAAAGCTCGAAGAAAAGCTCAAAAAGAACCGCTTCACTCTCTCCGACTATTACGACCAGCTCGTCCAGCTCAAGAGCATGGGCAGCTTTGAACAGCTCGCGGGCATGATGCCCGGCCAGCTCGGCAAGCAGATGGCAAACGCCGAGCTTGACCCCAAGATGATGGCACACACCGAGGCGATCATCCTCTCGATGACACCCTACGAGCGCGAGAATCCCGCGGTGCTCGGCGCCAGCCGCAAAAAGCGCATCGCCGCCGGCTGCGGACTCGAGGTTGTGGACGTCAACCGCCTGCTCAAGCAGTTTGAGATGATGCAGAGCATGATCAAGCAGGTCACGCGCGGCGGCAAGATGCCAAAGGGCATGGGCGGCTTCGGCGGCGGCCGGATGCGCGGTTTCGGGCGCAAGAAACGCTTCAAGTAATTTCCGTTGATAAGTGCACAAGCATTTCATCATAATACAAAATCATTTACATTATTTTTGGAGGTAGTAACCATGGTTAAAATTCGTCTGCGCAGAATGGGCGCCAAGAAGGCTCCTTTCTATCGTGTTGTCGTCGCTGATTCCCGTTATCCCCGCGACGGCCGCTTCATCGAAGAGATCGGCACCTACAATCCCTGCGTCTCCCCCGCCGAGATCAAGATCGACGCTGAGCGCGCTCAGGAGTGGATCAAGACCGGCGCTCAGCCCACCGACACGGTCCGTGCGCTGCTGAAGAAAGTCAACGCGCTGTAAGACCCGGGGTGCAAGAAATGAAAGACTTGCTGCTCTACATCGCCCGCAGCCTTGTTGAGCATCCCGATGACGTCACCGTCACGGAGAAGCAGGGCGCGGACGAGCTTACGTTGGAGCTGCGCGTCGCACCTGACGATATGGGCAAGGTCATCGGCCGTCAGGGCCGCATTGCCAAGGAGATCCGCACGGTCGTCCGTTCCTATGCTCAGCGCACCGGCGTAAAGGTGTCTGTCGACATCGTAGACTGAACTGCAAAAACGTTCCCGAGAAGCTCTCGGGAACGTTTTTTATTCTTGCCATCCCCCGCCGATTCCGCTATACTGGATGGATAGAACAAAACAAAGGAGCATGACAATGGGTCTCTTTTCCAAAAAGAGCGCGCCGCAGCCGAGCGCGCGCCCGGAATATATCGAAGTCGGCCAGATCGTGAACACGCACGGCGTGCGCGGCGAGGTCAAGGTACAGCCCTGGGACGTGAGCCCAGAGCTTCTGTGCGGGTTCAAAACGTTCTACATGGACGGTGCGCCCTTCCGCCCGACGAGCAAGCGCGTGCAGGGCGACATGGTGCTCATGAAGCTGCCCGAGGTCGACGACATGGATGCTGCCGCCGCGCTCAAGCGCAAGGTGCTCTCCATCCGCCGCAACGATGTCCAGCTCAAGCCCGGCGAGCACTTCGACGCCGAGATCATCGGCATGAACGTCTATAACTACTTCCCCCACACGTATATCGGCACGGTGGTGGACGTGCTCTCCTACCCCGCCCACAAGCTCTACAAGGTCAAGGGTGAGGAGAAGACCTATCTCATCCCCGCGGTGAAGGATATCTTCATCACGGACATCGACGAGGAAGCGCGTGAGATCAGCGTGCACATGATCGAGGGGTTAGAGACCGATGAGGATTGATATTTTAACACTCTTCCCCGCTTCGGTCGACGCGATGATGAACGTCAGCATCCTTGGCCGCGCGCAGGAGCGCGGCTACATCACGATCAAGACGCACCAGATCCGCGACTACACGACGAACAAGCAGATGCAGGTCGACGACTACCCCTACGGCGGCGGGCGCGGCGCGGTGATGCAGGCAGACCCCCTGTACCGCTGCTGGGCGCATGTGTGCGAGGAGGCTGGCAGCCGCGGGCATACGATCTACCTCTCCCCCTGCGGGCGCACGTTCACACAGAGCGTGGCGCGCGAGCTGAAGGATAAGTATGACCACCTCATTTTAGTCTGCGGCCACTACGAGGGCATCGACCAGCGCTTTATCGACGAGTGCGTGGACGAAGAGCTCTCGATGGGCGACTTCGTCGTCACGGGCGGCGAAATTCCCGCCATGGCCGTGACGGACGCCATCTGCCGCATGGTCCCGGGCGTGCTGCCCGAGGAGGAATGCTTCACCGAGGAGTCCCACTGGGCTGGGCTTTTGGAGTATCCGCAGTATTCCCGCCCCGATGAATGGCACGGCCGCCGCGTGCCGGACGTGCTGCTCTCCGGCCACCACGAAAACGTGGCCAAATGGCGCAAAAAAGAGAGCTACAAGCGCACAATGCTCCGCCGCCCTGACATGTGGGCACAGTTCGACGAAAAGCAGCTCAAAACAAAGAGCGAGAAAAAAGTCCTCGCCGAAGCCAGGGCCGAAGCAGAAGCCATCCGCGCCGCGGAGGTGAAGAAGGCTGAGGAAAGCGACACCGAAACACCTGTTGAGTAACAGCTCGCACTATCTGCACAAGGCAAGGCGAACGGTCAATCGACTTCATTTGCCGCCCGCAGGCGGCAAAGTATTTTGATCCGTCGCGGAGGACGACACGCGCGTCCGCAGCGACACTTTGCAGGAAATGGCGCGGTGAGCACCATTTCCTGAAGCTCTCTCATCAAGAAGCAGCTTCGCTGCTTTTTGATGAAGTAAAAAAGCGGAACAGCTTAGGCTGTTCCGCTTTTTTATGTACTTTTACGCGATGCGCTTCGCGCCGACGTAGCGGGAAGCATAGTAGCTCGCGGACAGGCTGTCGATCGTGATCTTACCGACGCTGTAGCGCGCATGGATGATCTGACCGTTGCCGATGTAGATGCCGACGTGGCCGATGGCGTGTGAGGAATCCGAGAAGAACACCAGATCACCGGGCTGCAAGTCGGATTTGGCGACGGCGTAGCCGCAGTTCTTATACTGGGCGGTCGCCGAGTGCGGCAGGGAGTAGCCGAGCTGCGCGTAGAGATACATCGTGAAGCCCGAGCAGTCAAAGCCGTTGGGGGACGCGCCGCCGGAGCGGTAGCGCGTGCCGAGGAAGGGCATCGCCATGGAGACGACCTTTGCGCCCACTGTGCCGTCGAGGTCGGCAGGATCGCGCAGATATTCACCGAGCAGCCAGCCGGTCGTGGAGTCGAACGTGACCTGATACCAGCCGTTCGATTCACCGACGACGGTGACCTGCTTGCCGCTGACCACCTGCGTGATCTTGTCGTAATTCGTGCCGGGACCCGTGCGCACGTTGATCGTGCCGCCCGTAACGACCATGGAGACGGTCTCGGTCTCGCTCACGTCTTCCTTGGCGTCGGCCTTGTCTTCAAGCTCTGCCTGCATCTCATCGAGCTTGGCGAGCTCTTCTTCGTTCGCGCTCTCGGTCTGAACGGATTCCGTCAGCACCGTCACGCGGTCAACGAGGTTGCGGATCGAACCGTCGTAAGCGGCCTGCGCCGAAGAGAGCGGCGCGAGCAGGCTGACGGAGAGAATGCCCGAAAGCAGGAACGATAAGCATCGTGAATGGTTTCTCATAGCTGAGTCATCCTTTCGTGAATAAAATCAGGGGACTGCGCGGCGGCTATTTACATCTTGCCGCTCAGCGCGCGCTCAAGCCAGATGGAGGCAAATTCCATCGCCTCGCCAAGGCTTCCTTTTTCCGTCGAGCGGACCACACGGTCGCGCGAACGGAGGCTTGCGTCCGTCATCTGCAGCTGAATGGAAACGCGCTTGGCAAGCGTGATATCCTTGAGCGGCGTGGTATCCAACACCTGCATCATCACGATATATTTATCCGCCATCGAGCCGTAGTAGATGAGATTATCCACACGGCGCAGCGGGTGTCCGCGGTAAACGAGACCTTCCGTAGCTTCTGCCATCTGACTCACTCCTGTCCTTGTAACCAATTTGTAACTTTGTAACCGTTTTGTAACTTTTTGCAGTATAGCATTTTTTGCCCCCCTTGTCAATAAAAGTGGGGCAAAAAATGCAACAAACCCTCGGAGGCCGCGTTCACGGTCTCCGAGGGTCGTTATTCTGACGCTTTTCGCTTACTTGCCGAGGTAGCTGCGCACAAGCGTTTGCAGCAGCTCGTCGCGATCCAGCTTGCGGATCAGCGTGCGGGCGTTGTTATGGTTCGTGATATAGGTGGGGTCCTCCGACAGGATGTAGCCCACGATCTGGTTGATGGGATTATAGCCCTTATCCTCCAGCGCGGCATAAACGGTGGTCAGAATATGACGGATCTCAGCGTCCTTTTCCTGCGCAACATTAAACTTTCGGGTAAATTCTTCCATTGGGAGAGCCCCTCCTTTCCATGCAGACAGTATAGCAACGCAATTTCAAAAAGTAAAGAGAGCGCTGTCAACTGTAACCAAATCGTAATGTTTCCTTAAGGAATTCTCAGCGGAGCACCGCGTTGTGGTCGGCCTTGAGCGCTGCGAGGATGGACTGGACGTCCTCATCTGCCTCTTCGCCGGTCAGGCTGCGGTCATCCGCGCGCAGAACGAGGTTGAACGCCACGCTCTTCTTGCCGATGGCCACGCCGGAGCCGCGGTAAATATCGAACAGCGACACATCCTTGAGAAGGCCCTTCGCGCCGCGGCGGATGCTCTCTTCGAGCGCGCCGACCGTGACGGCCTCGTCGCACACGACGGCGATGTCGCGCGTGACGGCGGGGAACTTCGGAAGCGGCTGGTAGACAGGGATGTCGCCGCGCTTTTCATACATCGCATCGAAGCTCAGCTCTGCGGTGTAGACCTCGGTGTCCATGCCGTAGTTCGCCGCGACGAGCGGATGGATCTGGCCGAACACGCCGAGGTATGTCTCGCCCGCATACACTTTCGCGCAGCGGCCGGGGTGATAAGAATCATTGTCGGTGCAGGCGACGTACTTGACATCCGTGATGCGCAGCTCGTGCAGCAGCGTCTCGATGCTGCCCTTGAAGGAGAAGAAGTCCACGCCGTCGCCGTAAGCGCCGAGGGAGAGGTACTTCGGCTCGTCAGCAAGGCCATCCTCGCGCGGCAGGTAAATTTTGCCGAGCTCATAGAGGCGGGCGGACTTGTTGCGGTAGCTGTGGTTGCGGGCAATGATCTCGAGCATGCTCGGCAGGATCGTCGTGCGCATGATGGAGGTATCCTCGCCCAGCGGGTTCAAAATCTTCAGGGAGTTGCGCAGCGAGGAATCCTTCGGCATGCGGATCTTATCGTAATAGGTCGGGCTGATGAAGGAATAGGTGATGATCTCATCGTAGCCCAGCGCGCGCACAGCGCCGCCGATGGCGCGGTCGAAGCGCTGCTGCTCGCTAAAGCCGCCGCGCGTGGTCTCGCCGCGCATGAGCGTGCAGGGGATCTTATTGTAGCCGTAGAAGCGCGCGACCTCTTCGGCAATGTCGCTGTAATGCTCGACGTCGCCGCGCCAGGACGGCACGTAGATGTCGTCGCCATTCAGGATAAAGCCGAGGGAGACAAGAATTTCGCGCATCAGGCCTTCGCTGAGTTCCGTGCCGAGCAGGGCGTTGATCTTGTCGGGTTCGAGCTTGACGACCGTGGGGGCCTTTTCCTTGGCGACCACGTCCATCACGCCGTCGACGACCTCGCCGCAGCCGAGCAGCTCCACGAGCTCGCAGGCGCGCTCGACGGCCTTGATGGTGTTCATCATGTCGAGGCCCTTTTCATAGCGGGAGGAGGCGTCGGTGCGCATGCCGAGGGCGCTGGCCGTGCGGCGCACGGAAACGCCGTTGAAGTTAGCGGACTCAAAGAGCACCATCGCCGTGTCGCCGACGATCTCGCTGTTCGCGCCGCCCATGACGCCCGCGACGCAGACGGGCTTGTGCTCGTCGCAGATGCAGAGCATGTTCGGCGTCAGCTTGCGCTCGTTGCCGTCGAGCGTCTGGATGGTCTCGCCCTCGCGCGCGGTGCGCACGATGATGTGGCCGCCTTCGACGCAGCTGAAGTCAAAGGCGTGCATCGGCTGGCCGTATTCGAGCATCACATAGTTCGTGATATCGACGATATTGTTGATGGGGCGCACGCCGCTGTTGCGCAATCTCTCGCGCATCCAACGCGGAGACGGAGCGATCTTGACGTTTTTCACCATGCGCGCGGTGTAGCGCGGGCAGAGGTCGCCGTCCTCAATGTCGATGTCGACAAGGTCGGCGATGCTGCCGCCGCAGCCGTGCGGCTCGGGCGTGTGCAGCTTAAGGGGGCGCTTGAACGTCGCGCTCGCCTCGCGGGCAAGGCCGATGACGGAAAGGCAGTCGGGGCGGTTCGGCGTGATCTCAAACTCGACGATGGAATCGTCAAAGCCGAGGATGTGCGCCATGTTGAGGCCCGGCTCGGCGTCCTCTTCCTGTAAGACAAAGATACCGTCGGCGATGCAGTGAGGGAACTCCTTCTGCTCGGCGTGCAGGTCTTCGAGCGTACAGATCGTGTCGCTCTTCGTGTTGTACGCGACAAGGTCGCCCTCGTGGAGGTTCGAGCAGGCAGTCTTCGCCGCACGGGTGACTGTGCCGTCGTTCACGCGGACATTATAGCCGCCGTCAACGCTCTCCACCGCCTCGACGCGGCCGCAGAGCACGGGGCCGTAGACCTTGTCGCCAGGCTTGATGTCAGCGGGGATGGAGGGCTTCGCGGGATCGATGGGATGATAGTCGTTCAGAAGCGCCGCGGGCGTGATGATGGCATAGGGGAAGTCATGCTCCGCCGTCATGCCAAGCTCCTTGAGCGAGCAGAGCATGCCGTTCGACTCGACGCCGCGTAGTTTGCCCTTTTCGATCTTCACGCCGCCCGGCAGATGCGCGCCGTGCAGCGCTGCGGGGACATAGTCTCCCACATGGATGTTCCACGCACCGGTGACGATCTGCACGGGCTCGGCCTGACCGACGTCGATCTGGCAGACCCACATGTGGTCGGAGTTTTCATGGCGCTTCATCTCGAGAATTTTGCCGACGACCACGTTTTTGAGGTTCTCGTCGGGACGCTCGATGGTCTCGACCTTCGAGCCGGAGAGCGTCATCTCGTCGTTGAATTCCTTATCGGTGATATCCTTGAGGTCAACGAATTCGTTGAGCCAATTACGGGATAGGATCATAGTTGTATCCTCCTAAGAAGTAACAATCAAATTTTGTTTTTTGTGACGACATGCGCGTCACAAAAAACACCGCTCAGGGTGCAAGCGTGCGAGCAAAGCGAGTGCGGTGCAGCACCCTGCGAAAGAGATCGCAGAAAGCGGCTCGCCGCTTTCGCGAGGAATATTAAAACTGTTCGAGGAAGCGGACATCGTTCTCGAAGATCAAACGCAGATCGCTGATCTTGAAGTGGCCGAGCGCCAGACGCTCAAGGCCCATGCCGAACGCCCAGCCGGAATAGACCGTGGAGTCGATGCCGCAGCCCTCGAGGACCTTCGGGTGGATCATGCCGGCGCCGAGCACCTCGATCCAGCCCTCGCCCTTGCAGGTGGGGCAGCCTGCGCCGTGGCACTTGTGGCACTGAATGTCCATTTCGCAGCTCGGCTCGGTGAACGGGAAGTGATGGGGGCGGAAGCGCGTGACCGTGTGCTCGCCGTAGAGCTGGCGCACGACCTCGTTGAGCGTGCCCTTGAGGTCCGCCATCGTAATGCCCTTGTCGATGGCCATGCCCTCGATCTGGTGGAACATGGGCGAGTGCGTGGCGTCGACCTCGTCCTTGCGGTACACGCGGCCGGGGGCTAGAATACGGATGGGCAGCTCGCGCGTCTCCATCGCGTGGATCTGCATCGGAGAGGTCTGCGTGCGGAGCACAACATTATCCGAAATATAGAAGGTATCCTGCGTATCCCGTGCCGGATGATCCGGCGGCAGGTTCAGAGCTTCAAAGTTGTAGTAGTCGTATTCCACTTCCGGACTGTCTGCCACAGAAAAGCCCATGCCGAGGAAGATTTCCCGAATCTCGTTTTCCACGATGGTCAGCGGGTGCATGCTGCCCACTTTCTGCTTTTTGCCGGGGAGAGTAATATCCAGTGTTTCTGCCTCCAGCTTGTGTGCCAGCATTGCCTCCGCCAGCTTCTTCTGCTTGTCTGCCAGTGCCGTTTCAATATCTGCACGCACCTGATTGGCAAGCTGTCCCATTGCCGGACGTTCCTCTGCGGACAGCTTTCCCATCTGCTTCAGGATACCGGTCAGTTCACCTTTTTTTCCCAGATACTGTACACGCAGGGTTTCCAGCACCTTGGAATCCGCACAGTCCGACAATGCCTTTTTGGCAGCCGCACGGATTGCTTCCAATTGTTCCTTCATAATATCGTTCCTTTCTTCCGCAGGTTCTGCGGGCATTTGGCTCTATGGGAAACACATATCAAAAAAGCCCTGTCCTGTGAAAACAGGACAAGGCTCACGCTTGTTCAAAACCACCCATTTTCAAAGAGCCGTCACTCTTCTGTCCTTAATGCGAACACCACATCTGCACCTACTGTGAAAGCCGGTTCAGCACAGCCACTCGGAAGGGAACTTCAGCATATGCCGCCGGACGGGTTTTCAGCACTCCCCGCTCTCTGTACCGGCAGGCTCTCCGGCAACATCTTTCAGAAAATCCGCTGAAATTTGCCGCCGCAATATGCCTACTCGCTTCGTCTTCGTGTTTTCAAATCACATTATACCTGTTTTCACAAAAAAAATCAAGCCCTTTTGAAATTTTTTTCTTGAATTTTTTTGAGGAGTATGGTATAATGGTAATTGGACGCGACAAAAAGAGAAATGTTTTCAGCAACTTGCACAAAAAAATGTATTACATCGGTGTTTTTACAGCAGGCTGTGATAATTTTTCTGAAATCCGTCCTTTCAGAATGCGACCGGAACAAACAGGGCAACATTTTGCCGGAGCGTTCTCATAAAAGGAGTTTTTATAGATATGGATAATTTTGCAGAGTACATGGTAAAAAAGCGACCGGATTCCCGTGACAAGGCCAAGCGTGCCGGCATCATTGCACTGGCAGTAGTGCTTTGTGTCGCATCGGTCTTTCTGGTGTTTGTCACACACATTCCGTTTATCCTGCTGATCACCTGTGCAATCATCTACGGAGCATATT
>OKSE01001360.1_pt1 | contig 12021 bp, 4 predicted proteins | sample 1633631 | NCBI WGS metagenome assembly OKSE01 (sample SAMEA3541555, study PRJEB24748) | human gut metagenome | biome: human gut; feature: human-associated habitat; material: faeces | place: China | collected 2012 | reverse complement strand
AGCATCTGTGTATTCTTGATTATATGTAACAAGTACGCTAATCTTATCAAGAAGTTCTGTTGTGAGTTTATTAATAAGCTGGTCATCATAAACCCATGTTGCAGTACCGTTTTTGAAATTATTAATTTCATCTTCCGTATACCAATTAGTATATTGGAAAATAAGGTTTTGAGCAACATTGTATACTAAGTTTGTTTTATACTTTGTATCTGTAAAGCCCAAAAGATTACCTATGATTTTATATACATCAAGGTTTGCAACGTTACCGAGAGTACCAAGGGTAAAGTTACCTCTAAGCACCTGACCTAAAATATCAGCGCCGTTATAATCGCAAGAAAGGTTTTGGAAAATACCGATTACGCTTCTTAAAATATCAGTTGAAGATGCAGTTTCTCTTGTGATATTCCAATCCTTAGTAGCAACAGCCTTAAAGTTAAGGTTGCCGGCATCACCGAGTAAGTTACCATATGAGTCAAGAAGAGAAGCAACACCCTGAAGTGTATAGAAAATTTCATCAACACTGTGAGTACGTACCGGAATGTCTTTTTTAATAAGACCAAAAGCATTAAGCTTAAGGGTACGGCTGTTGCTGTCCCATGTGATATACTGGGTAATACTTGAAGGAAGGTTTTCAAGAAGCTTATCAATCTGCGGACCGTATTCGGCAAGCATCAAATCAGCATAGTCAAGTAAAGCTGTAGCTACCTGTTCATCGGAAAGAATAGCCCACGCCAAATCGTTATATTCGATTGAGTCGTCGGCATACGTCTTTTCACTGCTCATAGTATCAGCATAAGCAGTTAAAGCACCGGTAAAGCAGGAAGCTGCCATAAGCACTGCCATAAACAATGCCAGAAGCTTATGTGAAAACTTTTTTGCCTTCGTTTTCATTTTTTACCTCCATTAAATTTAAAATTAATTGAATAATAAAGTGTTAACATATTGCGTGGGAGCCTGTCACAATCTCTGACCATCAGGCAATCTGAATTAGACTGAAGGTCGGCAAAGCCAAACCGTTGCACCAAAAACTGCGCAATATGTGCTTTAAACACATTATAATTATTACATAAGGCAACAAAAAAGTCAATAAAGACAAACGACAAATGATATTTTTGTAACAATGTCCAAAAAAGCAAACTTATTTTTGACACCTTGCACAAATTATTAACTAAATGTTTACAATTTGTTTATAATTCGGCGCTAAAAAACGCTTGATTTTCCGCAAGTAAAGCTATGATACTTTACACAAAATTTACATTTGTAAAGATGTTTGCCTTTACAAATCGAACAGAATTTTACTCGACTTTATATGGATTATATTACGTTTTACAGTCAATTTTCTGTCGAATTATGTTTGTTAGACTTTTTATGTTGTATTGCCTATTTTGCAACTCTCTATCGTCAAAAATCAATGCGAAAATATGTGAAAATTCACAATAAATTCAAAATATGTTATAAAATTATTGACTTATAAGTTTTTATTTGTTATAAATATATTGTATTTGTTAATACGCGTGTGGATATCCTGCGCCTAAAAAGCAGTTTTTTGTGTAGAAACTGTGAACAAATACTGCTCGGCGCATTATCCAAAAAATGCGTTACCATACGACAAGTTCGTAAATCATATGTAAAGGAGAGAGAGATTTATATGAGAACGAGCAAAAAGATACTCAGCTTTTTCTTAGCTGTAGTAATGGTCGTGACCACATGCTCGGTTGGATTTACTGCGTTCGCCAAGAGTAATGACAACCCGCTTTGGAAAACGACAAGTGTTGACGCCGATTCGGCATTCGACACACTTAACAAATTGGCAGACCAGCTGCCTTCCCTTCTCATGGGCATTGAGGCAATAAGCAAGCCTGTTTATGAAAAGGGTGCTAAAAAGTTAGGTAAGACCGCAGCGGAACTTACCACCAAAGAAAAAGAGCAAATCGCAAGTGAAACAACACTTCAGGATTTACTCGGCGTATTGCAGCCGACTCTTATCGGCGCACTTGCAAAGACAAGCCAGTCAGACTTTGTAAAAAGTTATATTCAAACAGGTATGGGTAATCCTGAAGATTATAACTACTTAAGCGGTTCAACGGGCGCAATTGATTATTTTTCACTTACTGCCCTTTGCTTAAAGTACAAAGACAACAAAGACTTATCTAAAGACACGAGAAATCAGCTTGACGAATGGTTATACGGTAAAGAAAGCGAACGTACCGTTTCAGGCTACAATGCCGCAGGTCAAACTATCAAGTTCTCAACAAACAGCCTTTGGTATTTAACCGACCTTTATGCTCAAAAGATAAAGCAAGGTACAGACAGTGATAAGGTAGAAGCAATTGCTAAGCGTTATACCGAAGCTGTAAAAAGCGGTGCTGTTGAAACAGTTAAGCTTAACGGCGAAGCTATCGGTGACACTTATGATACTGCCACACTTTACCAGTTGAAGAACTTTGATTTTAAGCTCACAGCTGATGAGCAAGCTGTTGTTAACAACTATATGGGCACACTTAACGTTAAGTATGCAACATACGGTATCAATGTTAAGCTTAACGATTTGGCTGACGTTATTTACTACGACTTCGGTCTCGGTCAGAGCTTCATCTCAGCAAGCGAATTTATCAGATTGATAAGCGACGGCGGTGCAACATTTAACCAAACAGTTGACAGCACATCACTTTATCAGGTTCCTATGACATTTAACGGCTTCACAGTAAGCGACACTGAAAACAATGTTTATGACACTGTTAAGGAAATCGCAAGAAAAGCTGTTGCCGCTAAATTAGGAGTTGCCGAAGATGCTTCTTTCGAGACTCTTGCACAAAAAGAGGGCATGACAACAGATTACCAAATTGAGTCATATACCGAATATGTAGTAGGCAACACTATTGAGACTGATTTGTGCAAAAAAGCACTTATGAACGGTAATGTCGACACAACCACTTCTCCGTATTACACTGATATACTTAAGGGTATGGTTGTACGTTTCGGTAATAACGGAAACGGCGTTGACCTCAACAAGCTTAATTCCGAAATCAATGCTAAGCTTCCAAAAGGATATGATGCAAATTGGCAAGAGGGTGACAGTTTCTTCATCAGCGATGACGAACTTACTCAGTTGCGTGCATTCTTCTCCAGCGTCGGCGGTGCAAACGCCACCACTAATGTTGTAACAAACTACTTTAGGGACGGCGAAGTTACCTTTAACGATAAATATGCCGACAAAAAGAACAAGACAGTCATTGTTCCTGCTTCACTTAAAGGCAGTTACACTTCAGAGTTTTGGTCTCTTATTGCAGCTAACCAAAAAAAGAATTCAACAAATTACAATAATTTGTTAGGTTCATTTGGCGGCTTTGCTAAAAACCGTTCACATATTGACAAAACAAAATACTTGCCTGTTAATTCACTTGTTGATGCTTCACGTTCAGACCCGGGTGTCGGCATTAACGCACTTAAGTCTGACTCTGTAACTAATTCAAATAATTACAGCAAGCCATTAATCAACGAATGGGTTGCAGCTTCTTACGACTACATTGTTACTAAGATTGCATCTGAATACCTCGGCGTTGATACAAACGACCTTGGCACAGATAGCACTACTTATACATACAGCTATAAGTATTCTTTCAAATTCCTTCTTAACGTTCAACTCGTACTTGATGATATTGTAAAGAAAAAAGCTTCTCAAACTTCAGGTATCGTTCTTACCGACGCTCAAAAGGAAATTCTCAACGGTAAAAATGTTGACCTTACAGGTTCGGCAGGTACCGAGATTACAAACCTTATTCTCAACAACACAATCGGCGATATCGTTGACCCAAGTACAGATATCGGTAAAACGGTTGACGCTGTGCTTAAGTCACTTCTTAAGACAAACGTAAATCTTAAGGACGCTCTTACCGATGTTTGGAAGAATCTTGTTAACGACCCGATTAAGACAGTCGTAAACCTTCTTCCTTTACTTACAGTAGTAATTAACGAGCTTCTTGAGCCTATTCTTTTCTCTGAAATCGGCAATTCGCAAAGAAATAACCAAGAAGGCTTCCTCTATTCTGTTATTGACCTTATTGAGCCACTCAAAAATATGACTGCAGACACCGGCTCATACATCGGAATCAGTCAGCTTGCTTGGGACCTCAACGCTATGCTTCCTCAGCTTATGCATTGGCTCCAGAGAGATGGCAAGTTTGAGGAATTCGGCGGTACTTATTGGAACGGCGGTAATGAGAAAACAGGCTACATTTCAGAATCTTCTGACGATACCTTTGTAACCAAGAACTTCTCAGCCGGCGACATTATCGCAACTCCTGACTACGTACTTAAGTATGACAAGGTTGTAGACAGCTACGGCAAAGCAATCACATACACAAAGAACAGCGACGGTTCTTATACCTATTCTTATAATGGCGTAAGCGGTTCTCTTGCAGATGTACTTGCTAACGTTTCAAGCACTACTAAGTTTAACGTTAAATACACATATGAAGCAGGCGTACCTAAGATTACAGGTATTTACATTGCCGATAAGGCTCTCAAGTATGCTAAGCTCAGCGACCTTGAGGGTATCCTTAAGAAAGCAATCACAGCTTCAAACGGACAGGTTGGCGCAGGTCTTTATGAATTGGTAACAGAAATTGCTGGCCTCTTCACTACTGCAGTTGACACATACGTTAGCACTCCTAAGTACAGAGACCAGGTTAAGGGCCATGATGACGGAGGAAAAGTCATCAACTCAGGTCTTAACAACCTTATGGTTGCAATTCCTCAGCTCTTTGACATTATGGAAAACCTTGCAGCAGACAAATACGGCGTACGCAAGGATGCATGGACATATTGCTACAAGGGCAAGATTGTTACGGATTCAAACGGCGCAGTAAGCAACTCTAAGATGACAGAGTTCAAGGATTTTGCCGCTAATCCAAACCCAACAAAGATTTTTGACTGCTTTGTAGGTGTATTCGTAGAGGATTGGCTTGACGCTATTCTCGGTCTTGTAAACAATGTAATAAGCTCTAAGGGCAGTGAATTTGAAAAGAACCTTCCTATTATCACAGGTCTTCTCAATTCAGTAGGCGGTTTCACCGAAACAAGTGCTCTTACAGACCTTTTCAACAGCATCTTCCAGATTACACGTGACAGCAAGTACAGCTTCACATTTGAACCGCAATCAAGCGGATTTGTAGGTCTTGACAGAGATAACGCTTACTTCCTTATTACTAATGTAAGCAAGCTTGTTGACGTTGTTAAGGCACTTATCAATTCATTCAAGTCAAATAACAACAATAACAACAATAATAACAACAACAATAATTCTTCATCACCTGCCACTACACAGGCAGTTGCAACTCCTAACTCTTCAGTTGATATTTCAGCACATAAGAGCAGCGATATGAAGAACGTTGATAACACAATAGCTAAGCTTGATAAAACATTGTCATCTCTCCTTACGGATTCAAGCGTAAACGGCTATTCAATCAACAAGACAAGTAACATTATTGTCGGCGTAATTTCATTACTTTCGAATTACATTGGTGCAAATGCATCAAACGCAACAATTGATTTACTTAATACCTATTTATATTATCTTAATGGCGAGGATGCACGTACTCCAGATTCAAATGGTAACGTTAATCCTAAGGATATCTACACAAACGAAGGTCTTACAACAGTAGTAGTAAGAACCTATGCTCTCGTCGAAACACTTGTTGCAGGACTTACAGACAAGTATGCATACTCTTATACATATAATAATGGTACTGCCGACGTGACAGCAAAATACAATCTTATCAGTGAAGCAGTCAACGGACTTATTTCTCCTGACTCATTATCTGTAAGAATTAAGGACACAGGCATTAAGAACGCAAGCAAGAAGCTTTCTAAGCTTGACAGTTGGAGTGACGCAGTTAATGACAACGGTACTCTTAACGTAAGCATTAATTGGGGCATCACAGCAGGCAACAGAGATGAATTTATGACAGGTCTTTCAACCTCACTCAGACTTCTCACCTCTATCCTCGGCGTAGTTCTTATTGATACAGGCATTTATGAAAATGCTCTCTACCCTGTTCTTAATACAATAGCTCAAAAGACAGGCATCACAGTTGATACTCCTACTAAGTTTGCAGATAAGAGTAATCCATACCGTGATGAAGTATTCACAGGTATTGTTAATCCAATAGTTTCACTTCTTGACAAGTTCCTTGAAAAGCCTGCAACAACATTGCTCAATCTTGTGTCGGCTATCGGCGTTGTATTAGACGATACAACAACTCCTACACTTGGTTCTGTTGTTTCAAGCGCAGTTAAGGCTATTGCAAACGAGCTCAACGGCGCAGCCAACATTCTTAAGATTAAGAGTGATAAGCTTGGTGCCGCATCACCGTCACTTGCAGCGCTACTTGAAGGTATCGTTTCTAAGACGTTCGGTGATTTAATCACAGTTAACGACAAGCAAGAGCTTGGACTTAAGGTTAAGGGCTATGCTCTTTCAGGCAACAACATTATTCCTATTATTAATACCCTTCTTGCAAAGACAGGTATTAAACTTAACAACATTAATTGGAACAAGCTTGGCAAGACAACAACTCCTGCTCAAACACTTGTATACGTACTCGATTATGTTGTTGAATTTGTAAAGACAAATCATAACCTTTCCACAATCATCGGTTTGATTATGGGCAACAACAAGGTAAGCTCAGGCGTTAAGAAGCTCATCAAGTATATCGAAACAGGTAAGCTTGACGGTATGGGACTTCTTAAGATTGTAGGCAAGCTTCTCGACTTCACACAGTCACCTACAGAAGTTTATTGGGCTTACAGCAAATACAAGGGAACTTCATTAAAGTTCAAGTACCCTGACGGTATTTCTTCTTATGATGCTGAATCTGCTATCACCCAGCTTGACAGTGCGGTTGACGCAGTTATGGCTCTTCTCACTAACTTTGGCGTAGTTGACGCATCAAATCTTAAGGGTGTTGTAAGCGGTTTGGTATTTACAAACGCTAACCTCACTTCACTTGCTAAGGCACTTTACGGTGCACTTGACAAAAAGACTATTTCACCTTATCTCAATATGGCAGGCATTACTGTTTCACCTAAGGGCGTTGCAGGCTTACTTATGGATAAGAGTTATGGTAAAACTTATTCTTCAGCAGCTAAAACCCTCAAGAAGGTTAAGAGCTGGAAGAAGGTTAAAACAATCAACTGGGGCTTCAAGGATGGCTCCGCAAAGGCTGAGCAGGGCTTCGTACATGCACTTGTTGCAATTCTTCGTCCTCTCAACAGTGTTCTCAACGTATTCCTTAATGAAGGAAAGATTGACCTTAGCAATATCACAATTGCAAAGGCTTCAACATCTCTTGATATTAAGGGAAGCGACGGCAAGGTAGCAAGCAAGATTGCTCTTACCTATGAGCTTAAGAAAGGTGTTCTTACTCTTACAGCTAAGGATTCAATGAATGCCGATTCTAAGCTTTCAACAATTAAGTTTGACCTTAACGCACTCAATGTCGGCGTAAACGGCATTAACGGCTATGAAGGTGCAATCATTCCTCTTCTTGATGTTCTTCAGGTAAGCAACAGCAAGATTAAGACATTTGCACAGTATCAGAAGGATTGCAAGAAGGCTAAGGATAACGTACTTCTTGATGTTCTTAATCCTCTTATGAGCTTTGTTGACCAAGTTCTCGACAAGCCATTTGAAACAATTACATCAGTTCTTCCTAACCTTGCATACTTCATTGATAACAACGGTATCGGCCAGCTTCTTGATAATCTCCTTGCTCCGATTACAAACATTGTTAAAACTGCTAAATCAGCAGGTTTAGACGTTGATAAGATTATTTCAGCAGTTCTTGGCAAGGACCTTGGCAAGTATTTAACAAGCTTGCTTAAGGTTAGAGGCGTTAAGCTTAACATTAAGCTTGCAGACCTCAAGTCTTGCAACATTCAGGACATCGTTGTTCCGCTTATTAACAGCTTACTTAAGAAAACAGGCATCAAGCTTCCTGATTTCAAGTGGTCAACAATCGCTGCTCACGGCAAGGTTGTAACCTCTAAGTCGCATGCTAAGAATGCCGAAGGCAAGTTCACTAATAAGGAAGTAATTGCTGACAAGGGCGAGGTTCTCGTTGCAGTTCTCCGCTATGTGGCAGACACTCTTATTAAGAACGCTAAACCAATCAAATCACTTGTTTCTTCAATTGGCGCTATTAAGAAGAACAGTATGCTCAAGTCAATCATCTCAAGTGTATTCACTACAATCAGCATGGCTGAAAAAGATGATATCGTTCGTGCAGTATTCTACTTCTTAACAGGCGAACCTACTAATGCATTCTGGGATTACACCGCATATAAGACAGGCTCATTCGACTTCTCATATCCTAAGGGCGTAGACGTTGACTTCCTTAAGAATCTTCCTCCTATGCTTGACGGCCTTGTTGGCAGTTTAGTTAAAGGCGGTCTTAACAACTTAATCGGCGGCCTCCTCTTCAAGGATGACATTGTTAACTCACTTCTCACCGGTCTTTACGGTGCAGTTGAAAAGGTTAAGGTTGGCGACGGCTCACTCGTTTCCCTCCTTGCACAAACAGGTATCGACTTCTCAACAAGCAATGTTGCTAAGCTCCTTACAGACGAAACTTACGGCAAAACTTATGCAGCTAATGCAAGCGTAATCGCTAAGGCTGGTTCTTGGTCAAAGGTTAATACATCAGCTCTTAAGTGGGGCGTTAAGGACAGAGATACATTCTTCCATGCACTCGTTGCAGTTCTTCGTCCTGTATTCGGCGTACTTGATGTACTTCTTAATGACGCATACCTCGGTCTTTTCGATATCGTAAGAATCCCTGGTTCTAACGGTTATACATCATCAATCGTTCCTCTTATGGAAGCATTCTCAATGTATAACGTTAAGACTCAGTATCAGTACAGAGAAGATATGAAGAAAGCTTATGATAATGTTCTTCTTGACATTATCAATCCTATCTGGGATAAGGTTGAGGATATTCTCAATGCTCCTCTCGAAACATTATTTGAAATGCTTCCAAACCTTGCACTCTTCATTGGTAATAACGGACTTTGCCAGATTCTTGACAATCTCCTCACTCCTATCTCTGCACTTATAGACGCTGTCAAGCCTGTAGTTGACCTCAACACTCTCTTACCTGCCCTTCTTAAGGCACTTAAGGTTGACCTTAACTCTCTCCTCGGCAAGATTGGCGTATCAAACTTCAAGCTTGATATCTATGATATTAACGCAACACTTAAGCCGCTCCTCGGTGCTGACGCTATCGTTCCTCTTCTTAATAACATTCTTGGAATGATTAAGATTAAGGGCACACCGCTTGGAATTAAGCTTAACGACATTAATTGGTTACAGCTTGCAAGCCACGGTAAGGTAATTACCGACGCATCACAGGCTGCTACCTACGGCACAAGAATTTACGTTAAGGGTAACTCTTCAGAAACTCTCATCGCAGTTCTCAGCTACTTAATCGAAACTGTAAACGCAGGCGACAACTTCAAGAAGATTAGTTCACTTGTAACCGGTCTTGTTGGCGGCAACGAAACAGTTTCAGGTGTTGTAGACCAGGTACTTCCTGTTCTTAAGGGTGATACCGATACGGTTATTGCTTCACTTGTTGATTTACTTCAGACAATGTCATAAACCTAAATCTGCAAACCGAATAAAAAATAAAAACGGGCAACTCTTCGGAGTTGTCCGTTTTGCTTTATATTAAATATCATTTTTCACGTTTTTGTAATAAAATTCTTGTATTACAATATAAAATAAGATATAATAAATACGAATTATATCTTTTACTTGGTGGTGATGTTATGTTTCTCGGCAAAACAGCCCAAGGAAGAGTTGTTAAAACTATTAATTCTGTCGATGAGAACGGTTATGTATATCCATTAAACTTAGTTCAAATCAAGGGATACAAAAACCGTTACGCTTTTGTTATGGGAGTGACTCACACGGTTTGCAATTTCGACGGACGAATTATAGCGGCACTCGTTCCTAAAGACCACGGATTTAAAAACTATTTGGATTATGGCGTCAAGAAGTTCACGCTACATTAATCAAGACATTTATCAATACATTGATGTTAAAAAAGATTTTCCCGAATATGAACTTGTCTGCTACTACGAATCAAGCGCAGGCGCAGTAGTATACAGGAGTATTAAAGGCAAGCTTCGCTTTTTGCTTATAAAAAATAAGCGCTCGGCGAATTGGGGCTTTCCGAAAGGTCACCTCGAAATGGGTGAAACAAAATACGACGCAGCAAGAAGAGAAGTTCTTGAAGAAACGGGGCTTCACATTAAAATTCATCTCGGCTACGAGGGTATATCAAAATATACGCTTCGCAATAATGTTGACAAAAAAGTTTCTATATTCGTTGCAACGACAGACGATTTAAAAACAACAATGCAAGAGGAGGAAATTGACGATTACAGATGGCTTGCGTATGACCAGGCTATGGGCCACCTCTCATTTGAAAATGATAAAAAAATACTGAGGGAAGCCGTTGATTTTCTCATTAAGCAAAAGCTTATTGTAAATAAAAACACTCCCACTGCGCAAGCTATTGACAGAGAAATTGAACTTAAAGAGCAAGAGCGCAAGGAAAGAATAGCCGAATACAGGCGCCAAAAATGGATTGAACAGCAAAACAAACTCAGAGCTCAACGCTATTATGAAAAGCACAAAGAGGAAATTGTGCGCCAAAAAATAATAAAAAAGAGAAAAAGAAATCAGGAAAAAAAGCGACTTCAAAATGCGGCAAACAATAACGTTAATGCCCAAAACAAAAATAACGAGTCGCAATCAAATGCAGATAAAAAGCAAAATATAACAACCGACAAAAAGGAGAACTGATATATGGTACAGGAATTTTGCAGAAACTTACAAGAGTTTTTAACAGCACACGGAATACCCGATTGGCTTGTTGTGTTTATTATTTCAGTCTGCCCTATCTTGGAATGCAGGCTCGGAATGTTTACAGCCATTGTGCTTTTGCAAATGAATCCTTTTGTAGGATTTATTATCAGCTTTTTAGGTAACATTTTACCTATACCGTTCATACTTTTATTAATCAATTGGATTTTCGATTTATTAAAAAAAGTTCCCGGAATAAACAAGTTTGTTTATTGGCTTGAGGACAAAACGCTTAAAAAGCGAGATAAAATTGATAAATACGGAATTTGGGGGCTTTTGATTTTCGTTGCCATACCGCTTCCGGGTACAGGCGGCTGGACAGGTGCACTTCTTGCATCTCTTCTCCATCTTGATAGGAAAAAGAGCTTTTTTGTGATTTCGCTCGGTGTATTTATTGCCGGACTTATTATGACTGTTTTAAGTCTTGTTGTCGGCAACGCAGTTTTCAACTGATATGGATAAGGAATATGAGGTTTTAATTGACCTTTGCCGCCACTATTTAAACGGCGACAAATTTATTTTCGATACAGACGTTAATTATAAAAAATTGTTTTTATATGCAAAGGGGCATAACCTTTTAGGTGTATTGCACTGTGCACTTTTAAATGCAAAGAATAAAAGCGATTTGCCCGAAAGCTTCTTAAATGCGCTTGAAAATAATTTTTTTGATTTAATTTTCCTTTCAAACGCTCAGATTAATATGCTAAAAGAGGTTAAAACGCTTTTTGCATCGGCTCAGTGCCCGTATATCACGTTTAAAGGCGCAATACTTAGAGAATACTACCCTGTGCCTGAAAGCCGTGCTATGGGCGATATAGACGTTCTAATCAAGGCTGAGGACAGGGACAAGATTAAAAAATTGCTTATATCTAACGGTTTTGACTGTGTTAAGGAAAACGGGCCGGTTTATAACTATGTTAAAAACGGTGTTCTGCTTGAGGTGCACACAAAGCTTATAAGCTGTTATGATACCGAGCCGTTTTGCAGTGCTTTTGATTATGCAGAATTTGACGGCTTTGACGGAAAATTTGACGACAGCTTTCATTTTGCATATTTGATTGCCCACATGGCGCACCATTTCAAATTCTACG
>OKSE01001357.1_pt1 | contig 12039 bp, 10 predicted proteins | sample 1633631 | NCBI WGS metagenome assembly OKSE01 (sample SAMEA3541555, study PRJEB24748) | human gut metagenome | biome: human gut; feature: human-associated habitat; material: faeces | place: China | collected 2012 | reverse complement strand
CTCGACCGCTACTTCCGCAACGGCATCCACCGCAGCAGGGAGCGCAGCTGCTAAGCCGGACGGATATCCCAACACTTCCATGACGCTGGTGGTTGGCTTTGGTGCCGGTGGCGATACCGACCTGAACAACCGCCTGATGGCACAGTATGTTGAGCCTTCCTTTGGCCAGTCCATTGCAGTGACCAACATGGCCGGCTCCAATGGCTCTGTGGCTATGACGCAATATCAGAGCACCCCCACCGACGGCTATACCATCATCGGCGCAAATACCTCTGCTGTCGTCAACAACTTTGCTTCCGGCACCTGCCAGTACAGCTATAAGGACTACGAAGTGATTGCCGTATTTGGCCGCGGCGCAGGCGAAATGCTGTTTGCCAACAAGCAGTCCGGCATCACCTCCATGGAGGATCTGTCCGCCGCCAAGAAGGGCTTCAAGGCCGGGGATACCGTGACCGCCGGGCAGAAGCTGGGCACGGTGGGCACTGTCGGCTGCGAGTGCGCCGAGGAAAGCCACATCCATGTGGAGGTAAAGCAGGGCGAAAGCTACCTCGACCCGGCAAAGCTGCCGGAGTAAGCAAACCATAAAAGGGGCTGCAATAGCGGCTCCTTTTTTGCTGCGTCAGGCGGTACGGCGCGTTTGCAGCAGCCAGAGAACCAGCGCCGAAAGCACCCCGGCTGCCAGCAGTACATCTGCCGGGTGCGCAGCCCAGTGCTGGAAGGCACTGCCATAGGCTGCCTGTCCGATGGGCTGGGTCAGGCAGGCCAGCACAGAGAGGCAGGCTGTCGTCTTGCCCAGCTGTGCCTGCGGCACCAGCACTTGCAGCTGCGCAAAGAACCATACATTGAACAGCGCTGCCACGGCCATAAACACGGCCCCCAGCACCAGAATGCTGCCGAACTGCAGCACTGACACCCGGAGGGCAAGACCCAGCGCGGCGCACACGCCGCTGAGCGCCAGCAAAAGAGGTGTGCCGCTGCGGATTGGATGACGGACAAAGACGGTTCCGGCCAGCACGCCGCCTAAAATGCCGCCTGCGCTCAGCACCGCCTGCACAAGGCCGAGGGAGGCATCACTTTTCTGCAGGGTCTGTACCACCAGCACCGGAACACCTACGGTGAGGGCGGGGACTTCCAGCAGGTTTACAGCCGCCATGGCGGCAGCTAACCGCAGCACCGCAGCCTGCCCGGTGAAGAACTGCGCACTTTCCCGCAGGTCGGCCCACAGAGAACGGACGGAGAGCTTTGTGTCATATGGGACATCCTGTGGGATGCGCAGACAGAGCTCCATCCCGGCAGAAAGTGCAAAGCAGCAGCCGCAGAGCACCAGCAGACCCCGGATGCCGAGGTGCTCCAGCAGAACAGCACCCAGCAGGGGACCGAGAAGCTCGTCCACGGTATCCACCAGTTGGATGACTGCGTTGCCGCGCAGCAGCTGGGTGCCGTTCAGCAGCAGAGGCAGGCAGGCGCGTACCACGGGCTGGTAAAGCCCCTGAATGGCGTACAGACTGCCCAGCACTGTCAGGACCAGCGGAAGCAGGGGCAGATGCGGCAGTCCGGCAGCGGCTGCAGCCGCAATACCGGCGGTCACCAGATCCAGCAGTGCCATCAGGCGGGCTTTACGGCAGCGGTCTGCCAGTGCGCCGCCGGTCAGCATTCCAGCAAGGGCGGGCAGCATGGCCAGAGCGGTGATGCCACCGTACAGCGCGGCAGAACCAGTCTGCCGCAGCAGATACAGCGGCAGCGCAAACCGCAGGGCGGCATTGCCGAACAGGGAGACGATCTGTCCGAGGACGATAAGGATAAAAGTGTTCATGGAAACCTCCTGCTTTTTTATTTACAGACTGCTGGTCTGTATTTACATACAAAAAAAGGCGGAGCGTTCCGCCCGGGAAATTCAGTCTTTGACCGGTGTGCACAGCTGCACCAGCTGTTCGGCCTGTGCATCCGTCAAAAGATCCAGCCCAAGTGCATGGGTCATTTGCTGAAACACGACGTTCCGCGCCCGCTGCTCGGTCGGCGTGGTGGGGCGCGTCTGGGGAGAAAGCCAGATGTCTGCCAGCACAAACAGCGCTTCGGCCAGCGCATTGGCATCGGAGGTGTGGATGGAGCCGTCCGCCATGCCCTGCCGGATCATGGGCGCAATGCACTCCGGGGCCAGATGCGCTTCAATGTTGGTCAGCTCCATGGCAAGGAACTGCGGGTTGCTGCACAGGTGCGGCAAAGTCTGCGCGATCTGCTGCTGCCGCTGCCCGGCAAAGGATGCTGCAAACACCGCCTGCAGCTTCTGCAGCCCGGTCAGGGCCGGGTCGTCCCGGATATGGCGCAGCGGCTCCCACATCTGGTCGCCCAAACGGTCACCGACGCGCTGCGCGATCTCCTCCTTGGAGCGGAAGTGATGGTACACCGCCCCTTTGGAAAGCTTTGTGGCATCAATGATGTCCTGCAGGGTGGTATTCTGGTAGCCCTTCTGGAGGAAGAGCAGGGCGGCGGCGTCCAGGATCTTTTCAACGGTCTGTTCCGGGTATTTGTTGCGCGGCATGGCAGATGCTCCTTCTTTACAAACTAACGGTCTGTAAAAAGAATACAGCAGCCCGGCGGCTTTGTCAAGAGGGTGTGGAACCGAAAATCCATTCATTTCCTGCGGCGCTGCATTGCTTTTGCGCGGGGTTTCTGGTATGATACAATAGAATCAACAGGCGATTTTGGGAGGATGACAGATGGCAAGGGTTTTGATCGTGGGAGCCGGGGCAGCCGGACTGATGGCGGCGGGTGCCGCCGTGCGGCAGGGACATCAGGTAACGGTGCTGGAGCATACCGAGAAGCCCGGGCAGAAGATCCTTGTCACCGGCAAGGGACGCTGCAATGTGACCAACGACTGCCCGGCAGAGGAGTTTTTGCGCCATGTGCGCACGAACCCGCGCTTTTTGTACTCCTCGCTGGGGGCGTTCCCCCCGGCAAAGACCATGGAACTGTTCGAAGGCCTTGGCGTGGAGCTGAAGGTGGAGCGCGGCCGCCGGGTGTTCCCGGTATCGGATAAGGCCGAGGAGATCCGGCAGGCATTGCTGCGCTATGCGCAGGACGCCGACATCGTCTATGATGGCGCAAAAAAGCTGCTGCTGGAGGACATCGTGCCGGAGGCAGAGCCCGCCCCGGCGGTGCCGGAAAACCCGCGCCATCCCAAAAAGAAAAAAGCAGGCCCGGCGCTGCGCTGCGTGGGCGTGCGGGGCAATTCCGGCCGGGAATACCGGGCAGACGCTGTACTGGTGGCTACCGGCGGCGTGAGCTACCCCACCACCGGTTCTACCGGCGATGGCTACAAGCTGGCGCAGCAGGCGGGACACACCCTTGTGGAGCCGGTGCCCAGTCTGGTCAGCCTTGTCAGCCGCGACCCGGACTGCAAAAAGATGATGGGTCTGGCGCTGAAAAACGTCACCCTGACCCTGCTGGAGGACGGCAAGGCCATCTTTGACGAGCAGGGCGAGATGCTGTTTACCCACTTTGGCATCAGCGGGCCGCTGACTTTGAGCGCGTCCAGCCATCTGGGGGATATGAAAAAGCACAGGTACATCGCGGAGATCGACCTGAAGCCCGCCCTGAGCGAGGAGCAGCTGTACGACCGCATCACCCGGGACTTTGCCCTGCTGGCAAACCACGCGGCACAGGGCGCGCTGGTCAAGCTGCTGCCCTCCAGTATGCAGCCGGTCATGGTGGCGCGCTGGGGCATTGACCCCGCCACCAAGGCAAACCAGATCACCCGGGAGCAGAAGCGGGAGCTGGTGCGGCTGGTCAAGCACTGGCAGGTGTCCATTGACGCCCGGGGCGACCTTGCCCACGCGGTGATCACCAGCGGCGGCGTATCGGTGCGGGAGGTAGACCCCAAGACCATGCAGAGCAAAAAGGCGCTGGGGCTGTACTTTGCGGGCGAGGTGCTGGACGTGGACGCCTACACCGGCGGCTACAATCTGCAGATCGCTTTCTGCACCGCACAAAGCTTTGCGAATAACCTGTAAAAACAGCGCAGTAAATTTCCTGTGTACTATATATAAATAAGGAGAACATATCATGGTATCTGTTGCAATTGATGGGCCTGCGGGTGCAGGCAAATCCACTCTGGCACGCCGTCTGGCGGCAGAGCTGGGCTATATCTATGTGGACACCGGTGCAATGTACCGCGCCATCGGCCTGTACGCCCTGCGCGCGGGCAAGGACCCCAAGGACAACGCGGCGGTGGATGCCCTGCTGCCCGAGATCGAGCTGCAGCTGGCATCCATTGCGGGCGAGCAGCACATTTACTTGAAGGACGAGGATGTGAGTACCGCCATCCGCACCGAAGCCGCGGGCATGGCAGCCTCTGCCGTGGGCGCAAACCCCGCGGTGCGGGCATTTCTGCTGGAGCTGCAGCGCAGCATGGCAAAAAAGCAGGATGTGCTGATGGACGGCCGGGATATCGGCACGGTGGTGCTGCCGGACGCTACGGTGAAGATCTTCCTGACCGCCAGCCCGGAGGCACGCGCCACCCGCCGCTGGAAGGAGTATCAGGTCAAGGGCATCGACACCCCCTACGAGGAAGTGCTGGCAGATGTGAAGCAGCGGGACTATCAGGACACCCACCGCGCCGCCGCCCCGCTGAAGCAGGCGGAGGACGCCGTGCTGCTGGACACCTCAGAGCTGGATTTTGAGCAGAGCCTTGACGCCATGAAGCAGATCATCGCCAAAAGGATCGGCGGATAAAACAAACAGGACAGGAATAAAAAATGGTACTATATTATATTCTGGTGCCCCTTGCGTGGCTTGTGTGGCACATCGGTTTCCGCATCCGGGTGGAGGGGCGTGAAAACCTGAAAAAGGTGCAGACGAAGGGTTATATCCTTGCGCCCACCCATGTGTCTGCCATCGACCCGGTGTTCATCGTTGTCACCCGGTGGGGCAGGCGGATGGTGGTGTTCGCCAAAAAGGAGCTGTTCGAAATCAACGCACTGCTGACATGGTTCTTCCGCTGCTGCGGCGGTGTGTGCGTCCGCGGCACCAAGGACGAGATGGCGGTCATCTCCCAGACGGTGGAGGCCTGTAAGCAGGGCAAGACCCTGCTCATCTTCCCGGAGGGCACCCGCGAAAAGGAGGGCAAGCTCCTGTCCCCCAAGAGCGGTCTTTTCGTCATTGCCGCCGAGGCGGGGGTGGATGTTGTGCCCTGCCGCATCTTCTATGATACCCCGGACGGCAAGATGCACCTGTTCTGCAAGGTGCGGGTGATCTACGGCGAGCCGATGCCCGCAGCACAGTTTGCCATGGAGGGCCGCCGGGACACCAAAAAACTCCGTGCCAACAAGCAGGCATTGCTGGAAGCATGGGAAAAGATGGGAGCGTAAAAAATGGAGATCCGTTTGGCTAAAACGGCGGGATTCTGCTTCGGCGTGAACCGTGCCGTGGAACTGACCTATAAGCTGCTGGACGAGGGGCACAGGGTAGCAACGCTGGGCCCGCTGATCCACAACCCACAGGCGGTGGAGGATATGCGGCGCAAGGGTGCACAGGTGGTAAACACCGTGCAGGAGGTGCCTGCCGGGTGCGAGGTGGTCATCCGCAGCCACGGGGTGCCCCGCAGCATCTACGACGAGCTGGAGTCGCGCGGCATCCCTTACCACGACGCCACCTGTCCCTTTGTGCAGAAGATCCAGCGCATTGCCGCACAGGCCGAAAAAGAGGGCGCGGTGCTGCTGGTGGCGGGTGATAAGACCCACCCGGAGGTGCAGGGCATCGTGGGACACACCCGGGGCGAGGTGTTCGTTTTTGCCGATTTAGCCGAATTGGAGGCGTGGAACGGCCCTTCTGACCCCCAAAAACCCCTTTTTGCAGTTGCACAGACCACATTTCAGGTAACAAAATGGAAAGAAAGTTCGGAGTTTCTCAAAAAAGCCTATACAAACGCCCGAATTTTTGATACAATATGTAATGCGACGTGGGCGAGGCAACAGGAAGCGGAAGACCTCAGCCAAAAATGCGACATTGTTGTTGTCATTGGCGGTCATCATTCTTCCAATACCCAAAAGCTGGTACAGGTCGCCGCAAAACACACGCGTGCCGTAACGGTCGAGACAGCGAGCGAACTTCGGCCGGAATGGTTTGCAGATGTTAAAGTGGCGGGCGTGACAGCCGGGGCTTCAACGCCATCGTCTATTATTGAGGAGGTACTTAACAGTATGAGCGCAGAAATCAATGACAGCATGAGCTTTGAGGAGATGCTGAACGCATCCGAGGAAAAGCGTGTTCATGCAGGCAGTATTGTGAAAGGAATCGTGACCAGCATCTCTGCCAACGAGATCCAGGTGGATATCGGTGCGAAGCAGACCGGCTTTGTCAAGCTGAGCGAGCTGACCGATGATTCCTCCGCCAAGGTCGAAGACCTGGTGAAGGTTGGCGATGAGCTGGACCTCATCGTCGAGAAGGTTATGGATCAGGATGGCGTCATCCAGCTCTCCCGCAAGAAGCTCGCATCTCGCAAGGGCATGGAAGAGATCGCCAAGGCAGCAGAATCCGGTGAAGTCGTCGAGGGCGATGTTACCGAGTTCAATAAGGGCGGCGTTGTCGTCAACGTCAAGGGCGTCAAGGTGTTCGTTCCCCGTTCTCAGGCCACTATGCGCCGCGACGAGGACTACACTGCTCTGGTCGGCCAGCACGTTCAGCTGGTCGTCACCGAGTGCTCTGGCCGCAAGATCGTGGGCAGTATCAACAAGGTGACCGCTGAGCAGAACAAGGCTAAGCGCGAGGAGTTCTGGGCAAACGTTGAGGTGGGCAAGACCTACACCGGCGTTGTCAAGAGCCTGACCTCTTATGGTGCATTCGTTGACATCGGTGGTGTCGACGGTCTGTGCCACATCAGCGAGCTGAGCTGGAACCGCATCAAGCACCCCTCCGAGGTCGTCTCCGTTGGTGACACCATCGAAGTGTATGTCAAGGACATCGACACCGAGAACCACAAGGTTTCTCTGGGCTACAAGAAGTCCGAGGACAACCCCTGGGAGCAGCTGAAGAACAACTACCCCATCGGCAGCACCTTCCATGCTCCGGTCGTTTCTCTGACCAAGTTTGGTGCATTCGTCCGCATCCTGCCGGGTGTTGACGGTCTGGTCCACATCAGCGAGATCAGCAATGACCGCGTTGAGAAGGTCTCCGACGCACTGAAGGTCGGCGATATGGTCGATGTGAAGCTGCTGGATGTTGACTTCGACAAGAAGCGCATCAGCCTGTCCATGAAGGCTCTGCTGAACAACGACGCTGAGTAATCAGCCCTTCGTGCAAAAGCATAGCTTCTGACACAATGCGATTTGCAGCCCCGTTGCCGGGAGAACGGCGGCGGGGCTGTTTTTGTTAACAAAGCCATGATAAAGTTTTTCAAAAAGCACTGGGAAGTGCTCAGTTATCTGATCTTTGGCGTGCTGACCACCCTGCTGAACATCCTGCTGTACGCGCTGTTCAGCCGGCTGTTCGGCTATACTGCCGCCAACAGCTGGGGCAATGTGCTGGATAACGCCTTATGCATCCTGTTTGCCTACTGCACCAACCGGGCGTTCGTGTTCCGCAGCAAGACCACCGGCAAAGCGATGGCGAAAGAGTTCGGCACCTTTGTCACTTGCCGTCTGGGCACCATGGTGCTGGATGCCGCTATCATGATCGTGGGCGGCAATCTGCTGGCTGCGCAGGGCGCGGCGCTGATGGAAGGTATGGTGCAGGGACTGTTGAATGTTGTGTCCCATTGGGTTGGCCCGGATACGGCCATCCAGATGGCGGCAACCTATGCAGGAACACCGATGAGCAGCCCGGACGGTTCCGCAGCAATTGCCATCATCGGCGGAGCAGACGGCCCCACCGCCATTTTTGTCACCAGCTGCTACAACGCACAAATGTTGTGGGGGCTGTGCGTCAAGGTATTCTCCAACGTGGTGGTCGTGGTGCTGAACTATGTGTTCAGCAAGCTGATCATCTTTAAGAAAAAGTAATGGAAAAGTTACCCCTCATCCGTCACCTGCGGTGACACCTTCCCCCCAAGGGGTGAAGGCTTAAGAAGAGCAGGCTTCGCCTGAATTTGAAATGAAGGACGTTAAAAACGAAAAGCTGACGGCACTCTCTCAAACGCTGCGCCGGAATATGACGCGAGAAGAGAGACATTTGTGGTATGATTTTTTAAAAAGTCAGCCGGTCATTTTTAAACGGCAGAAGGTCATCGGGAATTATATCGTTGATTTTTTCTGTGCAGAAGCCAAGCTTGTAATAGAACTGGATGGCTCGCAGCATTATAATGATGCGGGTAAGGCGGCAGATATGGTACGGGACCAATACCTGAAGGACAAGGGTCTTACGGTTTTGCGCTACTCTAATCTGGAGATTGCGGAAAATTTTGCAGGAGTTTGTACAGATATCCGAAACCATATCGGCAGATGCACCTAAAGCCTTCCCCCGGTCGGGGGAAGGTGGCACGAAGTGCCGGATGAGGGCGCTTTACAAGAAACAATCATCTTAGGAGGTACGGTATTATGAAACGTGGTCTGAAAGGTTTCGCATTCCTGGTTTCCGGTCTGGTGCTGGGCATCATTGGTGCAACGGCATCGGTGACTGCGATCGCACTGAGCGCTGTGGGCATGGCAAAGGTGCGCCGTGCCAGCAAGTAAAACAACGGAGGAACGAACATGAACCGCGAAGAGATCCTGTCCCATGTCGATCATACCCTGCTGAAGCCGGAGGCCACTTGGCCCCAGATCCAGCAGCTGTGTGACGAAGCCATTGCAAACCACACCGCATCCGTCTGCATCAACACCTGCTACGTCAAGCAGGCTGTGGAGTATATGGCAGGCCGCATCCCTGTGTGCTGCGTGGTGGGCTTCCCTCTGGGTGCCATGGATACCGCCAGCAAGGCCTTTGAAGCCAAGACTGCCATCGAAAACGGCGCAGCCGAGGTGGATATGGTCATCAACATTGGCCGCCTGAAGAACAAGGAGTACGATGCTGTCCGCGAGGACATCCGTGCCGTGAAGCAGGCTGTGGGCGATAAGATTCTGAAGGTCATCATTGAGACCTGCCTGCTGACCGAGGAAGAAAAGGAAAAGATGTGCGACATCGTCTGCGAGGCCGGTGCCGACTACATCAAGACCAGCACCGGCTTCTCTACCGCAGGTGCAAACTTCCACGACGTGGAGCTGATGGTCAAGGGCGTGCATGGCCGCTGCAAGGTCAAGGCTGCCGGCGGCATTTCCACCGTGGAGGATATGGAGACTTTCCTTGCACTGGGCGCTGACCGTCTGGGTACCTCCCGCGCTGTCAAGATCCTGAACGGCGAGCAGGCAAAGGGCTATTAAGTTTTCTGCAAAAAATGTATTTCGGCAAAGCTCTGGGCTTGGCTGAACTGCAAAGGATGATCTCTCAAGGGCTGCTGCACAAATTGCTGTGCAGCGGCCTTTTTGCGCCCAAGCCTTGCAAGCAGGGCGCGGCAGGGTGTATACCTATAGATAGGTACTGTATAAAATAGGGGCTGCCCGCTTTATGGGGTAAGGCGGGCAGAGGAGGAAATGCAATGAATATACCCGAGATCCTTGTGGCCAATGGCACAGGGGCGGTGCTGGTAAGCTTTCTGCTTTTACTGCGGGTGCGCGGCGAAAGTAAAAACAGCGTTGGAACAGCGCTGTTTTGCCGGATACTGGTGGTGACGCTGCTGGCACAGGCAACAGAGACGATCAGCTTTCTGCTGGACGGCGTGCCCGGCGCGGCAAGCCGGTTCTGGCTGTACCTGACCAACACCATCTGCACCGGCGCTACCGTGTGCGTGGGCTATGCGTGGTGTTTGTATGTGGACTTCCGGGTCTACCGCAGCATTGGACGCCTGCGCAGAAGGCACCTGCTGCTGGGTGCGCCGCTGCTGGCGCTTTTGGTGCTGCTGGTGGCAAACCTTTTTGGCACGGGGTGGATCTTTTCTATTTCGGCGGACAACGCTTACCATCAGGGCCCGCTGAACATTTTGCTGTATCTGCTGCTGTTCAGCTATTACGCCGAGAGCGTGTGGCAGGTGCATAAGGCCAAGCGCGATGGCATTACGGTGGAGTTTTTCCCGGTGTACTACTTCGTGGTCACCTGTGCGGTGGGCACGCTGCTGCAGGGCGCATTCTACGGTATGGCCTTTGGCTGGCTGTCGGTAGCTATCGCCTTTGTGCTTGTGGACAGCCAGACCCGCAGCCTGCGCGGCTATACCGATGAGCTGTCCGGCCTGTTTGGGCGCAAGTACATGAACTACTGTCTGGACCGCATCCACGCCACGCAGGAGAAGGACGTTTACGGCATCATGATGGACGTGAACTGCTTCAAGGAGATCAACGATACCTATGGTCACGCCGAGGGCGACCGCGCCATTCAGGAGATCGGGCACATCCTGTCCGGGGCGCTGGTGGCAAACTCGGTAGCCATCCGCATGAGCGGCGATGAGTTCATGGTGCTGATCCGTCACGGCTCGGAGGAGCTGCTGGACGAGATCTGCACCGCCATCGAGCAGCGGGTGCAGCACTATAACGCCACCGCTCCGGCGGGCAGCTTTCAGCTGTCCTTTTCCACCGGTGTGGCAAAGTACGAGGGCGGCAGCGTGGAGAAGTTTCTGGTGGAGCTGGATCAGCGGATGTATGCGGAAAAACGCGCTTTCCACGCCGCCCGGGACGGCCATGCCGCACCGGAGCAGGGAAATGCTCCATCAATTTAAAAGGAATGTCTAAAATAAGTGCGACTTATCTTGACAATCTGACGCTGTAATGATAGAATATGTGGCGTACCAATTGAATACCGACTTATCAAGAGCGGCTGAGGGGACAGGCCCTGTGAAGCCCGACAACCTGCGCGAGAGCGTAAGGTGCCAAATCCTGCGGGAAACCGGAAGATAAGAGTGCAACGCTCAGAGCTTTCGGCTCTGGGCGCTTTTATTTTTCAAAACAAACTTGATGGAATGGTAAATACACGCAACTGCAACATTTAGGAGGCAAAAAATGGCTAGACACCTGTTTACTTCGGAGTCCGTCACCGAGGGACATCCCGACAAGATCTGCGACCAGATCTCGGATGCAATTCTGGACGAGATCCTGACCCACGACCCCAACGCCCGCGTGGCCTGCGAGACCTGCGCATCCACCGGCCTTGTGCACATTATGGGCGAGATCACCACCAGCTGCTATGTGGACTTCCAGAAGGTCGTCCGCGAGGTGGTGGCAGATATCGGCTACACCCGCGCAAAGTTCGGCTTTGACGCCGACACCTGCGCCGTCATCTCCAACATTGACGGCCAGAGCCCCGATATTGCACTGGGCACCAACGATCAGGTGGGCGGTGCAGGCGATCAGGGCATGATGTTCGGTTATGCCTGTGACGAGACCCCCGAGCTGATGCCCATGCCCATCAGCCTTGCCCACAAGCTGGCAAAGCGCCTGACCGAAGTGCGCAAGAGCGGCGAAATGGATTACCTGCGCCCGGACGGCAAGAGCCAGGTGACCGTGGAGTACGACGAGAACAACAAGCCTGTGCGCGTGGACGCCGTGGTCATCTCCAGCCAGCACAGCGAGAGCGTGAGCATGGAGCAGCTGCGGGCAGACGTGATGGAAAAGGTTATCAAGGCCACCATCCCCGCTGAGCTGCTGGACGAGAACACCAAGTACTACATCAACCCCACCGGCCGCTTTGTTGTGGGCGGCCCGCAGGGCGATACCGGCCTGACCGGCCGTAAGATCATCGTAGACACCTACGGCTATGCACGCCACGGCGGCGGCGCCTTCTCCGGCAAGGACCCCAGCAAGGTGGACCGCAGCGCAGCCTACGCTACCCGCTGGGTGGCCAAGAACATCGTGGCTGCGGGTCTGGCAAAGCAGTGCGAGGTACAGGTGGCCTACGCCATCGGCGTGGCAAAGCCTGTGTCCATCATGGTGGATACCTTCGGCACCGGCACGGTGGCAGACGAGAAGATCGAGCAGGCTGTGGAGAAGGTCTTTGACCTGACTCCCGCCGCCACTATCCGTGACCTCG
>OKSE01001349.1_pt1 | contig 12091 bp, 8 predicted proteins | sample 1633631 | NCBI WGS metagenome assembly OKSE01 (sample SAMEA3541555, study PRJEB24748) | human gut metagenome | biome: human gut; feature: human-associated habitat; material: faeces | place: China | collected 2012 | reverse complement strand
CTGACGGCGGTGCTCATTACCGCCTTTGTGCCGACTCTCTACTTTTTCACGCCTCTGTTCGCGTTTCTCGGCGGTATGGTGGCGTTCCTGCTGGTATACTCCCTTTCCTGGAAGGGCGGGCTTTCACCCCTGCGGATTATCCTCGTGGGCGTGGCGGTCAACGCCATGTTTACCGGGCTCATGAGCGCTTTCAACTCCGGCACGGGGACCCGCCATCGACAGAATATTAGCTACGCTCATATTTCAGTCCCCTTATTTTCGTTTTCCTGTCCATTTTCATTTCCTGTTTATGAGACTTAAAGAAAGCCAAAATCTCACATATATATCTTATCAGCTATTCCTGCAAATGTAAACCGCAAAAACAAATTAAAGCGGCGGAACACGGGTTTATTATCCGTATTCTGCCGCTTTTTGATATCAATTTTTCGCCTTTCTGCGTTTTGTAAAAATTGTCAGCACGGTTAAAAGTGCCGGGAAAAATATGGCGCAGAGTATGCCTTTTTTGAGATCGTCTCCGAATGCACTCGCCATCATTCCGGCAAAAGTGGGGCCGGAAGAGCAGCCGAGATCGCCGCCGAGCGCCAGAAGGGCGAACATCGCCGTTCCGCCGCCCTTTATCCCTGCGGACGCCTTGCTGAACGTTCCCGGCCACATAATGCCGACGGAGAAGCCGCATACGGCGACTCCGACAAGCCCGAGCACGGGCGAGGGGCTGAGCGCAATGAGCAGATAAGACGCCATGCAAAGTATCCCGCTGAAAATCATCATGCCGTCGAGGTCGATTTTGTCGCCGAACTTACCGTATATCGCACGCGAGGTACCCATGAGCACGGAGAAAAGCATCGGCCCCGCGAGATCGCCTACGGTCTTTGAGACGCCGAGCCCTTTTTCCGCAAAGGTTGAAGCCCACTGGCTGACCGCCTGCTCGCTCGCGCCGGAGCAGAGAATGAGCAGCATGAACACCCAGAACATCCTGTTGCCGAGCAGCTCTTTGAATGAAAGTCCCTTCTCCCCGTCTTCAATGAGCGGAGCTATCGGGACGCGGACGAAATTCAGGGCATTTACAGCCGGGACAACCGCCCAGAGCAGAGCAAGATACTTCCAATTCGCCGTTGTGAACACCGAGAAATATAGCGTCGAAAGACCGACGACGGCGACGCTGCCCCAGCAATAGAACGAGTGGAGCAGGCTCATCATCTTCTCTTTGTTATCAGTCGGGCACGCCTCGACTATCGGGCTGACTATCACCTCGAGCAGCCCGCCTCCGACCGCATAGAGCATAACGGAGATAAGCAGACCGACAAACGGAGACGGCAGGATATCCGGCAGGACGGTCAGAGAAACAAGTCCCGCCGCCGCGAACACATGAGCCGCAACAGCCGCCGCGCGGTAGCCTATCTTATCTATAAAGAACGCGGAGAGCAGGTCGATTATGAGCTGGAGAATAAAATTGACTGTTATCAGCGCGGTTATCTTCGAAAGCTCTATGCCGTAGCTCTTGTTGAACGTCAAAAACAGCAGGGGCACGAAATTGTTGACAATCGACTGGACGACATAGCCCGCAAAGCAGGCGTTGACGGTCGATTTATAGTTTTTCTTCATAAAGCCGCCTTCTTTCTGCGGCGCGGAATAATGAACTCACGCACTAACATTATCACGGACAGGGTCAGCGGGAATATGACGGCGCAGAGTATGCCTTTTTTGAGGTCGTCGCCGAACGCGCTCGCCATCATTCCGGCAAAGGTCGGCCCCGCCGAGCAGCCGATATCACCGCCCAGGCAGAGTATTGCGTACATCGCCGTTCCACCGCCGTGGAGCGCCGAGGACATTTTGCCTATCGTGCCCGGCCAGAGGATACCGGCGGAAAGTCCGCACACGGCAACGCCGACGAGCCCGAGCACAGGCGATGAGGTCAGCGAAATGAGAAAATAAGAAGCTGTGCAGACGCAGCCGCTCAGGAGCATCATTGAATCGAGATTTATCCTGCTGCCGAACTTGCCGTACATGAAGCGCGACACGCCCATGAGCACAGAGAAGAGCATCGGGCCCGCAAGGTCGCCGACGGTCTTTGTGAGTCCGAGCGCCTTTTCGGCAAAGGTCGAAGCCCACTGGCTGACCGCCTGCTCGCTCGAGCCTGCGCAGAGTATGAGCACCATGAATATCCAAAACGCCTTGGTCTTGAGCATATCCTTGATTGACAGCTTTTCCTCGTCCTCGCCGACAACGGGCGCTATGGGCACGCGGGTGAACATAACGGCGTTGACTATCGGAAGTATCGCCCAGACAAGCGACATTATCTTCCAATTATCCGTCGAGAACAGGGCGAAGAACAGAGTGGATATGCCGACCGCCGCGACGCTGCCCCAGCAATAGAACGAATGGAGCAGGCAGAGCAGCTGATTGGAATTTGTTGATGGGCAGGAGTTGACTATCGGATTTATTGTGATATCCAAAAGACCCGCTCCGACCGCGTAGCAGAACACGGAGACGAGAAGCCCCGCAAAGGCCGAGGGCAGTATCTCCGGCAGAATCGTCATGAAAATAAGACCCGTCGCGCACATCGCATGGGCGAGCACGGTCGAGGCGCGGTAGCCGATGCGGTCAACGAACAGCACCGCCGTCAAATCGACGAAGATCTGAATAAAGAAGTTCGCGGTGATTAAAACGGTTATTTTCGAGAGCTCTATGCCGTACTGCGCCTGAAAGGTCAAAAACAGCAGCGGCGCGAAATTGTTGACGACCGCTTGAACGACGAACGCCGTAAAGCTCGCCGCAACCGTATGTTTATAGCCTATCTTTTTCATCCCTGTTCCCCCAAATGAGAATTGCACACAAAAGGCATTTTAGCACAAAGCGCAGGCTAAATCCATAGATTTTAAAAAAAGAGCAAGGTGCTCAAAAATTGCAGAAATGCGGCGGCGAGTTAGGTCATAAATGCAGACAAAAAGCGAACCGCCGGACGGGAGTCCGACGGCAGCTATAAGAAATGTGCGTTTTTCGGCATCAAAAGGGACGACGCACAGACCAAACGCCGCCCCGCGAACTCCGCCGGGAAGATATTATTTGAAAGGGATGGTCTGTTCGGCGGCGAAAGGGAGTAAGCTTATTTACCGAAAAGCTTTTTGAAGAGGTTGATTATCGCGCGGAAGGGAGCGAGGATGATATTGAAGATGAATTTGAATATTTTCTTCAATATACTGTCGCCCTTCTGCTTTACGGTCACGGTACAGCTTGCTTCGACTCCGTTCGAGGCGGTTGCGGTTATTGTTGCCGTACCCTCGGAGACGGCGGTCACAACACCGTTCTCATCAACTGTCGCAACGGAAGTATTTGACGAACTCCAAGTGACGGACTTATCCGTCGCATTGTCGGGCTTAACAGTAGCGGTAAGAGTGAATGTATCGCCGACATTGAGGGCTTTTTGAGTAATATCAAGTTCTACATCCGTAACCTGAACAGGCTCAAGCTTGCTTATGGCACGTGTTTCCTCCGCTCCGCACTTTGAGCAGACGCGCTTTTCAAGTCCTTCGGAGTCAACGGTGGGCTCAGTGACGATTTGCCATGAGCCGAAGGTATGACCAGCTTTAGTAATTACAGAGCCCTTTTCAATCAGTTCTCCGCAAATCGAACAATACTTATCACCGCTATAGCCGTCGGATTCGCAGTTGCTTTTATAATTTTTAAGTTCGTACTGTCCGTGCTGAATATTTGTTATTCTATATTCTTGTTTTTTGCACATTGCGCAGGCACGGATTTCAGACCCGAATTCAGTACAGGAAGGCTCTTGTACAGTTTTCCATTCACAGAAACTATGTTTACCGTCTCCACAATCATCGGAACTGTCATAGCTGCGGGAAACATCATTTCCCAAGCTCGATTTTAAGCCGTACACGGAACCGGATGCATCGGATTCCGCCGGTATATTTCCATTGAACGACTCGTCATTTTTCAAGGGGATATCATAGAATTCGAACGATCTCTCAATCCGATCGCTATCAATATCGCAAACATAGTAATTCATTGAACCGTCGGCGGTTGCGTCGATCTTAATTGTGTAATCTCTATCCGCCGGATAACAAAAAGATTTTTTTCCGGCATAATTCATTACCGTGATTGAAGGATCACATTCAACTATTTTTCCATCAACTATCGACAAAATTCGCTTGCCCGCCGAATCACATACAGAAACATTAGTGGGGCACTGTATGCTAACAAATTTTGATTTTCCTGATTTTGCATTCATATTATGGCATTTAGCATTTACCCATTCGTTTTTGTATGCCGTCGCATAAACCAACTCATCTTTAGCATGATTATTGGCGCAGAAATTATAAGAACACTCGTAGAGATATTTATTCGCGGCTCTGAGCATATTAAAAGCCAAATCGTAATTTTCCGCGCTCTTGTAAGCATTTGCAACATCGGAATTTTTCAGGATTTCGAGCGTATTTCCATATGACCTCACTGTCTGACTCAAGCCTTTTTCAAATGTAGAGATATAGTGCATAAGGTAATATGGCGTCTTTGCCTTTCCGGCAGGGAGAACTGCATTCAGTACTTCATATGTAAGATTATACGAAGCCGTTACAGCAGCATATGTCAAGCCAAGCTTTCCCGGATTGCAGCCAAGCACTTTACTGACACCGTTAAGAGCGGCTTTTTTTGCAAAGTCTTTTATAATAAGGTCGTACGCCTTCCACCCAAGATCCGCCGCGAGAGACTTAGTATAAGAATAAATAGCATCATCATTCAATGCTTTTTCTCTGTAGCTGTCCAGCGACTCTTTAAACCATTTTGCATGCTTAGGGTTAGTCTCTTTCATTTTCTCGGCAGCTGCATACAAAATATTGAAAACTTCTTCATTAGCATTTTTGTAACTCAATGCAACCTGATATGCATTTTGGGCGTCTTTAAAGGCGCTTACAATATCGGTCGTGTCTTGAATAGCGCCAAAGATATCCGAGGACAAATTGAGTCCGCTGAATACTTTATCTATTTCCTTTTCGTGTTTATCAAAGCCCTCTTTTAAAACCTTCTCAAGAATATTTCTCGTCTTGTCCGAAATCTCATAATCAGGATCCGTGAAAAAGCCTTTTACTTCAACTTCAACAGATCCGATTCCGTTAATTTCTTTTTCCCATTCATCCGTAGATTTCAGAGCCTTTTTAATTCCGGAATAAATGTCATCGCCGACCTTTAAAACTCCGTAATCGATTTCTTTTGAAACTTCTTTATTGTTTATGAGCATCATAAAGTCGGCAAGAAACAGTTCATAGTAATCTGCCGATATGGTGAGGTCGTCAAATTTAAAAGTCGCAACTTCACCTACATCACCGACTATATCCCATATCTTAAACGGTAGCAAACGTCTTCCCTTTTCATCGGACCATATTAAATCATAAAATCCGTTATTGCTTTCAAAGCTGTCAAACTTTGATTCATGGAAATTAATATGTTCGGTGATATATTTATTCATTTCTTCGTCGGACATGGATCCGCCGGATTCGGGGATTTCATCCCATTCGCATATTAAACCAAATTCATCTTTTCTAAAGAAAGGCGTACCTTTACATGTACAATCATCTTTTAAATCGTTCCAATATCCAAAAGTATTTCCGGGTTTAGACGGATGATCCTCTCTGAACATCATAAGATAATTCTCCGTCTCCCAATTGTCGGGCATATCTTTTCCCCAATGTGTATAACTAAAAGCTTCACCGGTTATCCATTTCCAATTACCCTCGGCTTCTTCATCGGTTCCGCCAAGCCAATAGCAACTTTTTGTTCCGTTTTTTATTATGGATTCAACAAAGCTTTGTTCGTCTGCCGTTGTTATCGTCACCAAATGGCCGCCGAGTTTTTCACAGTATTCTTTTGCTTCTGTCCAAGTCATACTGTTATCATAGACCTGATAATAATGTCCGTTAAATTCAACAGCCGTCGAGGGAATATCTACAGTATCCGGATTACTACCAGATTTGGAAAGAGCCAAATTTCCAAGCAGAAATGACGAGCCAACTTTCGAAGCTTCTAAATCATAAAAATATATTTTCAAAACAGACACACCAGTAACATCAACATTTAGATCAATTGGATATGTTGAAATATTGCTGTCTAAAACTTTTGAATATAACACCTTTCCGTCGCCTAACACTTCAAATTGCGTAGTATGCGGATATTTTGTATAATCCCATCCATCACATGAATAGTGACAAAAGTCAATTATGCCAGTCAGTCTATTATATTTTCCATCTATAGCATATTCGTTCCAAACCCAACTTTTCTCTTCTATTCCATTCCACCTTGCAACCCACGCCTCCAAACCGTGAGTATATGCCGTTCCTGTTACTCCCGCGGTTCCATTGCGTATACCAATCTTTCCCATGCAACTGTCACCTTGGTTGCCAGTATATCGCGCCGAATTTGTTGGAGTTAAAGTCTCAACATAGACAATTGATTTCCCCTCCGCCTCGGCTTTGGGTGCGAAAAGGCTTGCCCAATCAACGCCGGCAAACTCGCTCAATGGCGCGACGCCGAGCACCATGATGAGTGCAAGGGTCAGCGCCAAAAGCGATTTAAAAATATTTTTTCGCTTTGTTTTCATTGTTTTTTACCTCCGTTTTGTTTTTATGCATTATTTTTTACGGCAGTGCCGTTTTATGCCTCGGTTGTGCTTTACGCCTCTTTGGCAGAATTCTCTCAATCATATATTAGCACTCTGTCAGAAAAATACAATATACTTAGTATAATTGACGGGTTTTGAGGAGAAATAACCGTCTTAAATTCTTTATTTCAATATTATTCGCTGTCGATCGGCGTTTCAAATGCTTTCGGTGTCGTATATATTTATACTCTATATATCGACAATTGTCAACATATTGAGCATAAATTAAAATGGCGTTGAGGTGATTTTGTGATTACTTACGAGCCGTTTTACAAAACCATGAAAGACAGAGGGATGACGACATACAAGCTGATAAGGGATTTCAACATCAGCCGCAGTCTCATAGACCGTCTCAAGCATAACAAGCCGATAAGCACCGTGACGTTAAATGACCTGTGCAATATTTTGAACTGCGATGTCGACGGAATAATGCACCATGTTCCGGACGAGCCCGACAAAAGCAAATAAGCTCCGAAGCCGTTGCCTCGGAGCTGTTTTTTATATGCCGTTTCTGCGATTATAAAAGTAAAAATCCCCGAAACCGTTTGATTTCGGGGATCTTTATGGAGCTGCTAACCAGATTCGAACTGGTGACCTCATCCTTACCAAGGATGTGCTCTGCCACCTGAGCCATAGCAGCGAATGGCGACCCGGAACGGTCTCGAACCGTCGACCTCTAGCGTGACAGGCTAGCGCTCTAACCAACTGAGCTACCGGGCCAATTTGTCGGCTCTCACCGAACGCACATTATAATAACATAAGATTCCGGGTTTTGCAATACCTAATTTTAATTTTTTTGCGCTTCGTGCTGTTTTTTGACACGCTTTATAGGATATTGTGATTTTTTATCAAGAAAAGCTGTTGACTTACGCCTTATCGCTCCCGTTGGCAAATCTTGCGTAGCGGCGCATCGGCAGGGCACACGCCGCGACGCCTATCACGCCGAGAATAATCCAAAAAACAACCGTCGCAGTCCAGCCGAATTTTTCGGACACCGCGCCGAAGCCGTAGGTCGATATCGCGCTGCCTATATATGTGCAGCAGTTGAATATCCCGCCGACCGTCGATGCGCGCCCGAATTTCGCAAAGTGCACCGGTATGAGCGTCATAAGCAGATGGTTCATGGCGGCTATTATTGTAGTAAACAGCGCCAGGAGTATCACGCAAATGGCGATAGGATATTTGCCGACAAAGACTATGCCCGTCAGCGGTATCAGCGTCATGGCGAAGCCGAACGCCGACGTTGCGGCCTCGTTGAGCCTGAACACCTTCTCATAAAGCTTCGTTCCTATCCACGCGCCGCTGAGATTGATTATCGGCATAATCGCCGACAGCAGCAGCGAAAACGAGGCGGAGACGTCATATTTTTCGGTAATAAGCGTGGGCACCCACGAGCTGACTCCGTCCTTCAGCATACCCTGGACGAGCACGCCGACGCATATGACCGACGCGCCGGAAATCATAAAGAGCTTGCCGAGAGAGATTTTTTCGCCAGTATTCTCATGGACGGGAAGCGACGGCTTCTCCCCTTTTCCGAGGATTTTCGAGGTCTTTTTCGCGCATATGCACCAAAAGACCAGCACGCAGGTTATTATTCCGGCAGGGATATAAAACGCAAAATGCCACGACGCGAATTTTATCGCCGCCGCAGATATCACATAGGAGAGCAGGCTGCCTATCGGGAACGACGACGCTATGTGCAGACACGCACGGCTGCGCTGCTCCTCCGGCAGGACGGTGGCTATTATATAGAGCACGGGTGTCCAGAGCATGGACTGAACTATTCCGTTAAGTCCCCAGATAATGCTCATGGTGATATAGCTCGACGAACACAGCGGCATTATAATATTGGCGCACACCGTCCCGGCGAGCCCTGCGCCTATCATTTTATAGGGTGAGACTCGGTCGCCGAGGATTCCGCTGAATATCTGACCCGCTCCGTAGCAGAAGAAATAGACAGTACCGATAAGCCCGGCGTGGGACTTTGAAAACACGCCGTCCGCGACTATCGCGGTGAGCGCGGCGGTATAGTTTATTCTGCCGAGATACGAGGCACAATAAGCCGCCCAGCAGGCAACAAAAAGCAGCGTGCCCGCCGAAAGTATTTTTTCTTTGTTCCTGGGCTGTTCCATGACTCTCTCCCAAACCGTGATGAAGCAATTATAACATCCGGTTATTTTTTGTCAACGGTCTTTTTGCCGCAACTTGTTGAGTTTGGAAATATTATGTGATATACTTAACAATGTATGAGGCAACATATTTCAACGGCTTACAGGAGAGGCAAATGAAATCTATCAAAGAAATTTACAGAATCGGACGCGGCCCGTCAAGCTCGCACACCATGGGACCCGAGTCCGCCGCCAAGATGTTTATAAACGAGTTCCCGTCGGCGGACAGGTATGAAGCGGTTCTCTACGGCTCACTCGCAAAGACAGGAAAAGGTCACGGCACGGACAGAGTTCTGCGCGAGACCTTCGCGCCCCGCGTGCTCGACATAAAATTCGACATGACGACGACCGACATCCCCCACCCCAACACGCTCGACTTCACGGCATTTGACAAGGACGGAAACGTCATCGGCAAGCGCAGAGTCTGCAGCGTCGGCGGCGGTGCGATAGAAATTGAGGGCAGAAAAGATGCAGAGCCACCCGAAGTTTACCCGTTCAAGAATTTCGCGGAGATAAAAGAATACTGCAGGAAAGAAAATATCCGTATTCCCGACTTGGTTGAAAGATTCGAGGGCAAAGGGATCTGGCATTATCTCGACCGCGTGTGGATCGTCATGAACAGCTGCATCAAGCGCGGACTTGCCGCCGAGGGCGAGCTGCCCGGCGGACTCGGCATAATGAGAAAGGCGCATATGCTCAACAACCGCCGCCACATGGACGAGAGCCCGGAGACGCGCGAAAACAGGCTCGTTTGCGCCTACGCCTACGCAGTCAGCGAAGAGAACGCTTCCTGCGGCGAGATAGTAACAGCTCCGACCTGCGGTGCGTGCGGAGTTCTGCCCGCAGTTCTGCGATACACGGCGGACAGGCGCGGATTCTCCGAAAATGAAATTCGCAGAGCCATTGCGACCGCCGGAATCATCGGCAACGTTATAAAGACGAACGCCTCTATAAGCGGCGCGGAGTGCGGATGCCAGGCGGAGATAGGCTCGGCGTGTTCAATGGCGTCGGCGGCACTCGCAGAGCTCTACGGCATGGACACGGATCAGATTGAATACGCCGCAGAAGTCGCGATGGAGCACCATCTCGGACTCACCTGCGACCCGGTCATGGGACTCGTTCAGGTGCCCTGCATCGAGCGCAACGCAGTCGCCGCGATGAGGGCGATAAACGCAGTGAGCCTTGCAAACTTTTTGACATACACAAGAAAGATATCGTTCGATCTGATAGTCGAGACGATGTATCAGACGGGCAAAGATCTTTCAAAAATATACCGCGAGACGAGCGAGGGCGGACTCGCCAAGCTCTATAAACCCGCACAGAAAAACGAATCCACGGAGGAAATAAAATGAGCAAGCAGTTAAGACAGCCTGCAGCGGGCGACACCGTTGCAACGATAAAGACAAACAAGGGCGACATAAAAGTCGTCCTCTTCCCCGACGCCGCGCCCAAGGCGGTCGAAAACTTCACGACCCATGCGGACAACGGCTACTATGACGGAGTTATCTTCCACCGCGTTATCCCGGATTTCATGATCCAGGGCGGCGACCCGCTCGGCAAGGGTATCGGCGGCGAGAGCATCTGGGGCAGACCGTTCAAGGACGAGTTCAGCCGCGACTACCACAACCTCAGAGGCGCACTGTGCATGGCGAACGCGGGACCGAACACGAACGGCAGCCAGTTCTTTATCGTTCAGGCTCCGTCGGTTGACGAGCGTTTTATCCCGCAGATGGAACGCCTGCCCGATATGTTCACGGACGAGTCTATTGAAGACTACAAGGCAGTCGGCGGAACTCCGTGGCTCGATTTCAGACACACCGTGTTCGGTCAGGTGTTCGAGGGCATGGACGTTGTCGACGCGATAGCCTCGGTTGACCGCGATTCTTCGGACAAGCCGCTCGAGGATGTCGTTATAAATTCCGTCGAAACACAGACGCTTTGATTTTTGCTCTTTACTTTCAAATTTTAGTGTGCTAAAATATATACATGTACGCGGAGTCAAACCCAATATGACCGCGAAAAGGAGTAACTTTGATGAACGGCAAGCTGAAAGACAGCAACGTTGATTTTCTGTTCAAAGCGGTTCTCGCCCTCGAGAACATCGACGAGTGCTATGATTTTTTTGAGGATCTCTGCACCGTGACCGAGCTCAAGGCTCTTTCGCAGCGCATAGTTGTTGCGAAGATGCTCAGCGACAAGCAGGTTTACAGCGAGATAGTCAGTAAGACCGGCGCAAGCACCGCCACGATAAGCCGCGTCAACCGCTCGCTCAACTACGGCTGCGACGGATACGAGAAGATATTCGAGCGCATCGACGCCGCAGAGGGCGAGAAGAAAGACTGATAATGAGCGAATATTCATTCTTTGCCCGTTTTTATGACGAGCTGACGCAAAATGTTGATTACGAGAGAAGAGCAGAGCATTTTTCTGCTCTTCTGCTTTCATATGGGATAAAAAGCGGAACGGTTCTCGACCTCGCCTGCGGCACGGGCACCCTGACTTCGCTGATATCCGCGCGCGGATACGACATGATCGGCGTTGACTCAAGCCCCGATATGCTTTCCCAGGCTCAGAACAGGGCTTTTGAAGAGGGGCAGAATATTCTGTTTCTCTGCCAGCAGATGCAGACTCTCGACCTTTTCGGAAAAATCGACGCCGCGCTCTGCACGCTCGACAGCATCAATCATCTGACCGAGCCCGGGGATGTCAGAGAGACATTCCGCCGACTCGGCACATTCATCCGCCCGGGCGGGATGTTCATATTCGACGTGAACACGATATACAAGCACCGCGAGATTCTCGCAGACAACTCGTTCGTCTACGAATACCCGGATGTTTTCTGCGTCTGGCAGAACAGTCTCGACGAGGAGACGGACACGGTGGACATCATGCTCGACTTTTTCGAGGAAAACGAGGACGGGACATACGAGCGCACGAGCGAAGATTTCAGCGAGCGCGCATATACCCTCGACGAACTTTCAAAATGGCTCGGCGACGCGGGCTTTGACATTGAAAACATATATGACGGCATGACAAATGAACCCGTCAGAGAAGATTCCGAGCGCGCGGTGATTGCCGCGAGGCGCAGGAAATAACAGGAGGACAAAAATATGGGCAAGCTTATACGCTGCATTTCCGAGGACGGCACGCTGACCGTTATGGCTGCCGACACAACGGATATAGTAAACAGGGCGCAGGAGATTCACGGCACATCCGCCGTTGTTTCGGCGGCTCTCGGCAGGCTGCTGACGGCGGCGAG
>OKSE01001345.1_pt1 | contig 12113 bp, 10 predicted proteins | sample 1633631 | NCBI WGS metagenome assembly OKSE01 (sample SAMEA3541555, study PRJEB24748) | human gut metagenome | biome: human gut; feature: human-associated habitat; material: faeces | place: China | collected 2012 | reverse complement strand
AAATGGGCGTTACAACGGTGTTTTGTTCTTTCTGACTGTCAAAGACGGGATTATAGCATAGAAAGCATGCTTCTGCCAGACGGAGAGTCACACAGGGCCCGGAGACAAAGGTCTTCGGGCCCTGCAGTAAAAGGAGAAATTTATTTGTTGGCAAAATCAGAAATGCGGGTTACAATGTGGATTAATTCGCCCAGTGTAGTCTTGTCCTTAGGCATGTATTTATTTCCTTCCTTTGCTTCTACGAAACCCAAATACTGGCTGGCGCCGACGTTATCCTCGTATGCGGAATCGATCTCTGCCGCATCATCAAATTTTGGTTCTGTTCCCAGCGTTTCGTTGTAAGGAACGCCGCAGGAGAGCAGGGCAATGTAGCCCATTTCGTCGCGGTTGATGGAAGCGTCCGGGAGGAAAGCGGTTCTCTTTGCAGCCTCATCCTGAGTGACGCCGGCATTGTAAAGGGTACCCTGGGCACCTGTAGCGTTGGGATCCTTTAAGTTCATCATTTCAGCTTCAACAACTGCTGCAATTACACCGTAATCCGGGTCAGATTCTGGAACATCAGAGATGACAACTGTCTCCTTGGGAGCAGTCAGACCCCACAGCTTGCCAAGCAGCTTTGCACAGTCGCGGTTGGTGATTTCCCGGTTCAGATCAAGAACCTCATCTTCATCAATATAGCCTTTTACAGCTGCGCGGATCACTTTCTCATCATCTGTAACACCAGCGGCCTTTTTCTCTTTCAAAATTTTGTAAGCCATGCTGGTCTGAGTATTCCCTTTTTTGTCTGCTGCTGTCAGAGTCAGGTATTTGCCGGCTGCATCAGCAGGAACGGAAAATGTTTTGTCTGTTCCAACAGTTTCGTAGGATCCGTCAACAGCGTCAGCCATTTTCCATTCATAGGTCAGTTCAGAGCTGTCACCGCCAAGAAGAACGGAGCTGCCTTCGATTTTTTCGCCTGGAACTGGAGTACCGATCATCTTAGTTTCTACCGGTCTGGGATAACTCTTTCCATTGATGGAGACATTTTCCAAAATCGGATCTTCCCAGTTCAGTGCACGGATATCAGTACCTACATTGGTGATATCTACATTTTTCAGAACAAGTCCGGTAATCGGAACCTCGTCAAAGGCTTCCATGAAAATACCATACTCACCGCCGCTGCTGGTCAGGTTTTCAATCGTGATATTCTTAAACTGAGGCAGATAGTCACCGTCGCGTCCTACATCGTAAAGCATGGTCGCATGTACAACGGCATTTCCTACGGATTTTACCTTAGAGTTGCGAAGGTATACGTTTTCAATGGCGCCTCCGCGCTGCGCATTGGTTTTAAAACGCAGTGCATAGTTTAAGTTGGGGCTGTCAAAGGTATTGTTATCAGCGAAGAGATTTTTAATGCCGCCACTCATCTCACTGCCGCAGGCAATGCCGCCATGGCCGTCAGCAAAGATGTTATTGCGGATAATCAGGTTCTGAGTTGGGAAGCCGGCCTCACCAAGTTCACGTCCGTCCCGATTTCGTCCGGCCTTTACTGCGATACAGTCATCACCGGTATTAAAGTAACAGTCTTCAATAAGCACATAATTGCAGTTTTCCGGATCACAGCCGTCATTGTTGTAACCGTGGGTGTCAATATGAACACCTCTGGCGGTAAAATTGGTGCAAAGAACAGGATTTAATTCCCACATGGGGGAGTTTAAAATGGTAACGCCTTCAATCAGTACATTTTCACATTCAATGGGCTGATAGAAGTTGGGACGGAGGAAATGACCCTCACCGAAAACTCGTTCCTCTGCCGGAACACCATCATCGGTCATCTTACGCAGAAGCTTTGCATCTGCAGAGGATGGGTTAGATGTGGTGCCGTCTTCATTGTATTTTCGGCTCCAGTTCCACCAGGTATCCTTGTCTGCCTGTCCGTCCAGAGTTCCTTTTCCGGTTACGGCAATGTTTTCCTGCTGATAAGCATAGATAAACGGACTCCAGTTATACAGCTTGGAACCTTCATAGTGTGCAAATACCAGAGGATAGTTTTCATGGGTAATGTCCCTGGTAAATTTGAGAATCGTATCTTCTTCTTCCAGGCAAAGATTTACATTGCTTTTTAAAGTAATGGCTCCGGTGTCGTAATCTCCAGCGGGAATGCTTACCTTTCCGCCGCCCTTGGTGCTTACTTCATCAATGGCGCTTTGAATGGCGGCGGTATCCAGTTTTCCATCTCCAGGAACAGCACCATAATCCAGAACACTTACTTCATAGTCAGGAAATTCCGGATCACTGATATGAGTGAGGATTTCCTCTGCCATATCCCAGGAAAGCGTTTCGCTGCTGCTTTCTTCAAATGGAGAGGTTTCTGCAGCCGTAGTTTCTGCTTCAGTTTCTGCTGTTGTTGCTGCAGATTCGGAAACGGTGCTTTCCTGTGTGGTTTGATTATTGCCACATCCAGCCATACTTACAGTCATGACTGCTGCCATAGATAAACTGATTACTTTTTTCATAACTGTCTTCCCTTCTTAATTATTTTGAATACGCGCGCTTTATTCATTTGATAAGCTTAGCATATCATTGTAAGCGCTCCTTCTACAAGAAGACTTTTCTATGGTTCACAGCACAATTTCACGGTTTTGTATATTTTTTGGCGGATTTTCCTGTTTCTATGTGGAAAATATACAAAGCTATTTCCGATTTTCCGCAAACATTACAGCATACTCGATGGAGTTGCGCAGGCTCAGTTCACTGGCGGTTCCGGTTCCAGCCTGATCGAAGGCTGTGCCGTGATCGACCGATACCCGGATAATAGGAAGTCCCAGGGTAATGTTTACGCCGGCTACGGCGTCCCAGGCTTTTTTGTCGTGGTTGTAGACAAAGCCTACGACCTTTAAGGGAATATGTCCCTGATCGTGATACATGGCTACGACAATATCATACCAGCCGCCGCGGGCCTTGGAAAATACCGTATCCGGAGGAACAGGTCCGTCTGCGCAGATACCTTCTGCCTGAGCTGCTTCAATTGCGGGAATAATTTCGTCAATTTCCTCACGTCCAAACAGGCCGTGCTCACCGCTGTGCGGGTTTAATCCGGCCACTCCGATGCGGGGCTTTTCTATGCCCAGATCACGGCAGGCCTGATCAGCGATGCGGATAACATCGAGAACCCTCTGCTTTTTCACCCGATCGCAGGCTTCCCGGAGAGAAACGTGAGTAGAAACATGAACTACCCGGAGGTTTTCATGGGCCAGCATCATGGTGTAGTTTTTAGTTCCTGTCAGCTCCGCATAGATTTCTGTATGTCCGGAATAATGATGTCCGGCCAGATTGACGGCTTCTTTGTTGAAGGCATTTGTAACAGTGGCATCAATTTCTCCCGCCATGGCCAGCTCAATGACTTTGGTAACATAGCGGAAGGCAGCATCACCGCATTCTGCGGATACCTGGCCGCGCTGCAGCTGGGCGGCGTCAATCAGCCCCATATCAAGCACATCAATGGTTCCAAAGCGAAAGAGGGCGTCAGAGACATTTTGAATCCGATGAATCTGCAGCTCCTTATGATTTACAATGGAGAGGGCGGCTTCCATAACACTGGCGTCACCGACAACCAATGGGCAGCAAAGCTCATATAATGACGGATCAGCAAAGGCCTTTACCGTAATTTCCGGTCCTATGCTGGCCGGATCCCCCATAGTAATTCCAATGATTTTTTTATTGTTCATAAGAGTTTCCTTCCTTTCCTGAAATACGCACAGCCGGAGCAGTAAACAGGTACTGTTCCGGCTGGTTTTGGTTCACAGAGAAATACATTCCGGATTCCGGTTATTTTGCAGCTCTTTTCTTCTCTTCGAATTTATGGAGCCAGGAAACCAGAAGCGGACAGCAGATTGCAGTTACAATAATTGCTGCGGTGATCTGAGCGGTTGCGGCTTCAGCAACTGCCAGAAGGGTTGCGTCAACTGCAGCAACAGAAGCGGGAGTTGCTGCTGCATTGCCTGCGGTGGTTCCGATAGCGCCGCCTACCTCCGGGCGATTCATGTGGAGGAGCTTGTATACCAGATAACCGCCGATACCGGTAAGCAGAGTACATGCAACACCCAGAAGGATTCCAGGTGCGCCTGCCTTTAACAGGTTCATGATATTTAAGCCTGCTCCCAGCGGGAAAGCGAAGAAGGGAATCATCATGGAAGCACCCGGCTCACAGAATTTCCGAATATCCTCATCCAGATTTCCAAGGATACAGCCCACAATAACAGGAATGATACAGCCTACCAGAATGGACATGGGGATCTTTGCAACGCCTGCAGCGCCCAGGGCCACCATGGTAAAGAAGGGACCGTCGTTAATGGACAGAATGGAAACAGCACCTACGTCAGTTGCATCTCCGTATTCTCCGGCCAGAGCAGCATAGAGGCCGCCGTTAGAGTTGGCCAGAGCGCCGACGATTGCCAGAGTGGACAGACCCAGGAAACCGGCTTCTCCAAACAGATTGCCGCAGATCAGGCCGATAATGATTCCAAGTCCTACTTTTACGGCTGTGATAACAACGCCTTTATAAACGGTTACGCCGGCTTTTTTAAAGTTAATGGTAGTAGCGTTACAGAAGATAAATACGGCCAGAATCGGCATAGCGCCGGATTTCCACAGATAAGTGGTAAAGGTTCCGTCAAACATGGTCCATATGGTTCCGCCAAAGAAGGTATTGACAATGGCGCCCAAAAGAAGCGGAACAACCATAAGACCTCCGGGAATTTTTTTCACAGTCTGTAAAATCTTCATTAAAGTATCCCCCTTTACAAATTCAATTGGTAATCGGTATTTCTATTTAGCAGCAATCAGCCTAAGAATATTGTCTACAGTGTAAGCGAGGTTTTCCTCGCTGTGATATCTGCTGACAGAGAAGTCCTGAGGAAGACGGTTAATAGGAAATACAGCAGTAACTCCCATCTCATAAGCACGGGCAATTTCGCTGTCATCTGCGCCGCCTACCACGGCAATGACTTTCTTGTCCTGCTTTTTCGCTCTTTCTGCAATACCGATAACAACCTTTCCGCGAAGGCTCTGAGAATCCAGTTTTCCTTCGCCGGTAAAAATATAGTCTGCATCAGCAATCATCTCGTCAAATTTTACTGTATCCAGAACAGTCTGAATACCCATCTGCAGCCGGGAGCCGAAGAAAGCGATCATACCGGCGCCCATAGCTCCGGCAGCGCCGGTTCCGGGAATCTGGCTGATGTCCTGACCAGAGGCCTCCAGAATAACGCGGCTTAAATTTTTAATTCCTTCATCCAGTTCCAGAACCATAGCTTCATCTGCACCCTTCTGCGGTGCAAAAACATGGGCAGCGCCGGTGGGACCGTACATGGGATTATCAATGTCGCACATGGTTACGATCTCTACCTGATTCAGAATTGCTGCTTTCTGACTCAGATCAATGCGCTGAATATCAATGACAGTGCCGCCGGTAGGAATAAAGGATTCTCCGTTTTTATCGTAGAATTTTACACCGACAGCTGCGGCTGCTCCGCAGCCGCCATCATTGGTGCAGGAACCACCCAGTCCCACAATGATTTTTTTCACACCGCTTTCTGCGGCTGCCAGAATCAGCTGGCCTACTCCGTAGGTTGTGGTTTTTTTCGGGTTTTTCCGGTTCTCTACCATAGGAAGGCCTGCCGCAGCCGCCATTTCAATAACAGCAGTGCTTCCGTTGTCGATCAGCCCGTAATAAGATTCGATATCTTCAAAATAAGGGCCCTTTACAGGAACCGTAACCTTTGTGCCTCCAACAGCAGTGATAAAGGCATCTACAGAGCCTTCTCCGCCGTCGGCAACCGGTACGCTGACAGATTCAGAACCGGGAAAATGAAGATCCACTTTTTCTTTTATAATTCCGCAAATCTGGGCGGAGCTTAAAGTACCTTTAAAAGAGTCCGGTATCAGAATAAATTTCATTAGACAGAACCTCCCTGCGTTATTCTTTTACAATGACGGAAACACCGTCCGGGATTACTGTTACCTTGTAGTCGTCTTTTCCAACAATGGCTTTTGCCTTTTCCATAGCCTCTTCCATGCTGTGTGCCGGAACCATATGAAGATCCTCTACCAGCTGGTCATCACAGGAGGAGATGAAGATTACAGTTGCTTTCAGCAGCAGACGGGCAAAAATCTGGGACTGCCACTGGTCGATGATGGTTTCTTCTGGTTTTCTGTCCAGGAAGGTCTGCATCATCCGGTTCAGATCCTTTTCATCCCGGAAGGTTTCATGGAAGTATTTGCCGCCGTGTCCGTCAGCGGCCTTGGAAAGCATAATGATGACGCCGCCTTCTTTTACAGTAGCTTCTCCGGCAGTCATACCCTTTACAGACTGATAAATATTCTGATCCAGAGGATATCCGCCATTGGTGGAAATAACGATATCGGCAGGAACAGCGTCTACCTGACATTTGGAAGCCAGGAATTGACGTCCGACTCTGTGAGCCAGATCGCAGTCGCCGGCCACCGCAAAAATAGGATCATGGGCAGCATCGATAACAACATTAACGATAAAGTCCAGTCTGGCAGCACGTGCAGCATAAAGCATGTCATTGTGAATCGGATTGCCTTCAATCACACCGGTGCGAGCATGAGGATCTGCGATGAAGCCGGAGTTGTGGTTGTACATAACGGTCTCACGGCTGGCAACGCCGGGAAGCACGCTCTTTCTTCCTCCGGAGAAGCCGGCAAAGAAGTGCGGCTCAATAAAGCCCTCTGCTACAAGAAGATCTGCTTCTGCAGCCAGACGGTTAATGATCAGGTTGCCGCCGGAAGGAAGCTTGCCCAGGTATACCAGGTTATCGTTGTCATCACAGTCATGGACAATGATTTTTTCATTTGCCATAATTTCCGGGCCGAATTTGTCAGTCAGCTCCTCCTGGGTAGTGGTTCTGTGAAGTCCGGTGGAAATCAGGATGGTAATGTCTGCGTCCGGGTTGCCTTTGCGGATTTCTGCCAGAATGAGCGGCATCATAATGTGGCTGGGAACCGGTCTGGTATGGTCAGAGGAGATGACTACGATATTTTTCTTTCCCACAGCCATATCACAGAGTCTGGGAGTACCGATGGGGTGCTCCAGAGCATCCTGAACCAGGTCAGAACCGCTTTTTGGAGCTTTGTAGCTGTGCAGCTCAGAGAGCAGGACACCGGCCAGATGCTCTTCCTCAATAGCAGCGGTCAGTTTTTCTTTTCCGTAGGGCAGTAAAAATTCCTTCATGTGAATACCTCCTTGTAATGGATGTGTGATATTTATAAATGTTCCTTTAATTTACGCATAGCAAAGGCAATGGCATCATCTGCGCCGAAGGCTCCGGCTTTTGTTACCAGCTTCAGCCCGTCAAATTCGCCGCCTTTAACCTGAATCAGGGGGATTCCCACCATAATTTCGGACAGGATCTCCGAACCGTCTGCGCCAATGTTCATCAGCAGGCCAAGAGCAGTGTCCCCTCCGGTAAGGAAAACTCCGGAGACCTTTGCCTGTCTGAGAATTTCCGTAGCGCCGTGACCGATAATTGAGCGGACCCGATCGCCGATTTCCAGGGGAGTGAGGCCAAGGGTATCGCCCGCCTGGTAGGAAGCTTCCAGAAGCTCCCGATTGTAGGCTGTATCTGTAAGAAAGATAGTGTCTTCGCCGCGGTTTAAGGCATCGACAGCTTCCTGTACATAACGCTCTGCCGTGTCGCTGCCCTGCAGGATTTTGTCTACAGGAAGACGGATCAGGGTGATGCCCTGCTGTTCGCAGAAGTGCATCTGGCGGTTTGTTACGGTGCTGATGCTGGCAGCTACTCCCAGTGCAGGGAAAGACGGCCGTTCCAGCTCCATGAGGCGGTCGGCAATGCCTGCAGTCCCGATGTAAAGAGTCGTCTTTTGGCTGCTGTCTGCGGCCTGGACAATGCGGGAAAGATCCTCGTCTGTTTCTGCATCACATACAAAAATACGGCTTTCAGTCAGAGAAAATGAACTGCTCCGGATCTCAGGAAGACGTTTCAGCTGAATCTTTTCTTTATAAATCCGACTCAGAAGACTGACCAGATTGTCTTCCACCACAGGATTTTTGGGATCTCTGGAAAGCTCTGTTTTGCAGATTTCCACGCCGTGCAGACGCTGAACCCCGTCCACAGTAGTTCTTCCCAGTGCCGGAAGAGCCGGAGCGAAGATAATAAGCTCCGGGCGAAAGGCCTCATCGACTGCCCGGATTTCCATGGCAATATTTCCGCGCATGGTTGAATCAATTTTTTTAATAATATGGCGGAACTGAGAAAAATCCACCTGTTCCAGGGCATGGGATACGATATGATTATTTCCCGGGCGAATACGGCCAGTATGATTTCCCAGGCAGTTCCTGTGCCGGTGGTAGATATCGGCATTGATTATTATGACGTTCTCCGGTGCATTAAAATAGCAGAAAATACGGGGACGAAATTTGCGATTCTGGGATTCCATTCTTTGACAGATATAGCAAAAAACCTTTGCGATCTGCTGAAGATCAAGATCGATATTTTCTCTTTTTCTATCAATAACTGGTCAGATTCCGGGAGCCTGTTAGATCGGATGAAGGAGCAGGGATATGAAACAGTGATTTGCGATATGATTCCCTATGAATATGCAAAGCTTATTGGAATCACTCCCATTTTATTAACCTCCAGTGTAGAAAGTCTGAAATCGGCAATTGATCATGCGGTGGACAGCTGGTCGAAGCACGAAAAGCTGTATCAATCCTTTTCCATGCTGGAAACCCTGGTACACAGCAGTTCAAACCGTTATCTGATTCTGGATACAGAGGGAAACAGTCTCTATTCCACCCTGGAGGAGGAGATGGCAGAGGAGATGGCCCAGCAGCTGAAAAAAGAACTGCCGCGATGCCGCGGTGGAAAACGGCGTTCCTTTTTTGTGACCTTGGGGGGCCAGATGTATTCTGTCCGTTCTCAGCTGTCAGATACGGACGCTGCAGATTATGTGATTTTCCGGGTGATGCCCTCCAAAATTCCCATGGCTTATTCCAAATACGGAATTACCATTCTGGATAAGGAGAGGGCTCTTCAGAATTTTCTGGAAAGCTTTTACAGCAATACAGAGCGGGCCAGGGAGATTGTTGCCAGTACGGAAATGATGGCGGGCAATTCTTCTCCGCTGATGATTACGGGAGAGGTTGGAACGGGAAAGGATCGGGTAGCCTGTATTTATTATGCAAAAAGCGCCTGGAGGGACAGTCCTCTTTATGTGGTAAACTGTTCCCTTCTCAACGATAAAACCTGGGAATTTTTGATTAATCATTATAATTCTCCTTTTACAGATAATGGAAATACCATTTATATCTGTAACCTGGAATCTCTTTCCCAGGAGAGGCAGAAGCGTCTGCTGTCTATTATTCTGGATACCAATCTCCATGTGAGAAACCGGCTGATTTTTTCCTGCACACAGCCCCGGGGAAAGGGTGTTCCTCACACGGCTCTGGAATATACGAATATGCTGGGGGCAGTTCATGTGACGGCAAAGCCTCTGCGGGAACAGCGGGGGGATCTGGGATCCGCTGCTGCTATTTATATTGACACCTTAAATCAGGAGCTGGGCAGACAGGCGGTAGGCCTGGACGAGGAGGCAGCCCGGCTGCTGAAGGAGTATGATTATCCCTGTAATATTACACAGTTTAAGAGAATTCTGAAGAAGGCAGTGCTGGAGACAGAGCAGGCCTATATCTCTGGAAAAACCATCGAACAGATTCTAAAAGAGGAGGGAGAATTTTTCTCCGGGGCTGACAGGGAAGAAAACGCGAAAAAGCCGGCCGGTCAGGAGTTCTTTTTAAACCTGGAGCAGTCATTGGACAGTATGAACCGGGAAATAGTTCTTCACGTTTTGAGCCTGTGCGGAGGAAATCAGACTGCAGCGGCAAAAAAACTGGGAATCAGCAGAACAACCTTGTGGAGATATGTAAACCGTTAGGCCGGGGAAGGGCAAACAAAATGCAGCCGGCAGTAAAAAATAAAAACAGGTCTGGAAAAAAATCCTTTCTCAGTGTAAAATGGGTAAACAAAAGGATTTGAGGAGGAGTTTGTGATGGAAAACAGAATTACAGGACATACGAAGCTTTACTGCCTGATTGGCTCTCCGGTAGGTCATTCCGGCTCTCCGGCCATGTACAATTACAGCTTTGCCCGCACAGGAGTGGACGGCGCTTATCTGGCCTTTGATGTGCCGCTGGATCAGGTGGGAAAGGCAATTGAGGCAATCAAAACCTTTCAGGTAAAGGGATTTAATATTACCATGCCGGATAAGACTGCGGTAATGGATTATCTCGATGAAATCAGTCCGGCAGCCCGGATGATTGGCGCCTGCAATACGGTTGTTGTATCAGAAGAAGGAAAGCTGATTGGATACAATACAGACGGCCGGGGATTCACAGACAACCTTCGCGCCCATGGCGTAGAGGTGAAGGGAAAGAAGCTGCTGATTCTGGGAACCGGCGGCGCAGCTAATGCCATCAGCATCCAGACAGCCCTGGAAGGAGCGGCTGAAATTACGATTTTCAACCGCAGAGATGAGTTCTTTGCCAGCGGTCAGAAAATTGTAGAAAAGCTGGCCGGAGAGGTTCCGGACTGCAGGGCTGAAATGTGCGATCTGGAGGATCAGGAGCGTCTGGCAGCGGCAGTAAGAGACAGTGATATTCTGATCAATGCCACAAAGGTTGGAATGAAGCCGATGGACGGAGACACACTGATTCCGGCAGAGCTTCTTCATCCGGGGCTGATTGTGGCCGACACGGTTTACAATCCTCTGGAAACCCGCCTGCTTCGCGAGGCGAAGGAGGCAGGCTGTCAGGTAATCGGAGGAATCGGTATGCTGCTGTGGCAGGGAGCTGCCGCCTTCCAGTTGTTTACCGGCAGGGAAATGCCGGTGAAAGAGGTGGAAGAGCGCTTCTTTGCTGAGTAGCTTTAAAGGAACAGGGATGGGGTATCAGGGTTTTACAGCAACCTTGATTACCCCGTCCTTTTTTTCTTCAAAGATCTCATAGGCCCTTTCGATCTGGCTCAGGGGAAGTGTGTGGGTAATCAGCGGTGTGGTGTCGATTTTTCCTTCTTCTATCAGTTTCAAAATTGCCTCGCAGTCACAGCCGTCTACCCCTCCTGTTTTAAAGGTCAGATTTTTTCCGTACATATCAGGAAGCGGCAGAATCTGAGGGCTGTCGTAAAGAGCAACTACAGTTACAATGGCATTGGGGCGGGCACATTTCCAGGCCATTTCAAAGGTATTTTCTGCACCGGCAGCTTCCAGTACCACATCAGCCCCGCCATGGTCCGTGTGAGATTTTACAAATGTTTCCATATCTTCTTCGGCAGGATTGCAGATAAGAACCTGAGGATAATGACGGCGGACAAAGTCGGCTCTCAGGGGATCGGTTTCACAGACAATAACCTGTTTTGGCTCTTTTAATAAAACGCACAGGAGTGTGCAGATACCGGTAGGACCAGCTCCGATAATAAGGACAGTGTCCTCTTTTTTGATCTCGGAAATCCGTGCAGCCCAGTAGCCTGTAGCCAGAATATCGCCCACAAAAAGTGCCTGTTCATCAGAGACAGAATCGGGAATCCGGTTCAGTCCCTGGTTGGCCTGGGGTACGCGGACGTACTCTGCCTGACCGCCGTCGATCCGGCATCCCAGAGCCCATCCGCCATCGGGATCCTCGCAGTTGTTGACAAAGCCCTGGCGGCAGAAAAAGCAATGGCCGCAGAAGGTTTCGACATTGACAGTCACCCGGTCTCCGGGCTTTACTTTTGTAACAGCAGACCCGGTTTCTTCTACGATTCCCACCATTTCATGACCGACGGTAATTCCCGGAACGGCGCGGGGAACAGAGCCGTGTTTGATGTGAAGATCACTGGTACAGATGCTGGACAGAGTAACTCTGACAATCGCATCAGAAGGGGCCAGAAGAACGGGTTTTTCTTTTTCTTCCAGTTGGAAAAGTCCATGTTTTTTATAGGTGTATGCTAACATAGCCGGGAATCCTCCTTTTTAATCCGTCCGGATTGTGGTATTCTGTTTCTATTGGTAACTGTTCAGGACGAGGCATCTTCTTGTCCGGCTTTGCCAGCCCTCCC
>OKSE01001337.1_pt1 | contig 12152 bp, 8 predicted proteins | sample 1633631 | NCBI WGS metagenome assembly OKSE01 (sample SAMEA3541555, study PRJEB24748) | human gut metagenome | biome: human gut; feature: human-associated habitat; material: faeces | place: China | collected 2012 | reverse complement strand
CCCATACCGGTGTTGCTCCGGATAGAGTTTACAGCATCGGACACTCTCGAGCCGATGGGTGAGCTCTTACCTCGCCTTTCCACCCTTACCTCCAACGGAGGCGGTATATCTCTGTTGCACTTTTCCTGAAGTCGCCTTCGGCGGGCGTTACCCGTTATCCTTGCCCTGTGGAGCCCGGACTTTCCTCATGAACAGGCTTTCGCCTTGTCCCCGCGACTGTCTGGCTTACTCGCACAAATATTGTACCCGACCCACTTCGGAAAGTCAACCGATTTTTGCGGAAATTGATTGAACCCCGCCCCGGAATGCGGTATAATAACCGGGTCAGATACGATAAGGAGGTTCATCCTATGACTTTGCAGGAATATATCGCCTCTCTGCGGGGCAGGACCGTGGCCGTTATCGGCATCGGCGTCAGCAACACGCCGCTGCTGCGTCTGCTGCTGCGGGAGGGCATCGCCGTCACAGCCTGCGACCGCAGCGACCGGGCGAAGCTGGGCGCTCTGGCGGAGGAGCTGGAGGCCGCCGGAGCCGTGCTGCGGCTGGGCGACGGGTATCTTCAGAATCTTTCCCAGGACGTGATCTTCCGCACCCCGGGCCTGCGGCCCGACGTGCCGGAGCTGGAGGCCGCCCGGGCCAGGGGCAGCGTCATCACCTCCGAGATGGAGGTCTTTTTCCAGGTCTGCCCCTGCCCCATCATCGCCGTCACCGGCTCCGACGGCAAGACCACTACCACCACCATTATTGCCGAGCTCCTGCGGGCGGCGGGACACACCGTCCATGTGGGCGGCAACATCGGCCACCCGCTGCTGGCCGAGGCCAGGTCCATCCGGCCCACCGACTGGGCGGTGTTGGAGCTGTCCAGCTTCCAGCTGATGACCATGACCCACAGCCCCCACATCGCCGTGGTGACCAATCTTGCCCCCAACCACCTGGACGTCCACAAGAGCATGGAGGAATATGTCTGGGCCAAGGAGAACATCTTCCGCCACCAGCAGCCCGGCGACATCGCCGTGTTCAACCTGGACAACGCCATCACCCGGGAGCTGTCCGCCCATGCCCCGGGCCGCGCCCTGTATTTCAGCCGCCAGGCAGAGCCGGAAAACGGCGTATTCCTGCGGGGTGACGCCGTGATCTCCCGCCGGGAGGGACGGGAGCGTCAGATCATGACCACGGAGGACATCCGCCTGCCCGGCGTCCACAATGTGGAAAACTACATGGCCGCCATTGCGGCGGTGGACGGTCTGGTGCCCGACGAGACCATCCGCACCTTTGCCCGGACCTTCAACGGCGTGGAGCACCGCATCGAGCTGGTGCGCACCTGGCGCGGCGTCCGGTTTTACAATGATTCCATCGCCTCCAGTCCCTCCCGCACCATCGCGGGCCTGCGCTCCTTCAAGGAGAAGGTAATCCTCATCGCCGGGGGCTATGACAAGCACATTCCCTTCGATGTGCTGGGTCCCGAGGTGGTGGAGCACGTGAAGCTGCTGATCCTGTGCGGCGCCACGGCAGATAAAATCCGGGCCGCCGTGGAGCAGGCCCCCGGTTACCGGCCGGGCCATCCGGAAATACTGGATGTGACGCCGTTCCAGCGCGCCGTGGAGACGGCCCGGGACCGGGCCGTCCCCGGGGACGTGGTGACCCTCTCCCCTGCCTGCGCCGCTTTTGACCAGTTCAAGAATTTCATGGAGCGGGGCAAGACCTTCAAGGCCATCGTCAACTCCTGGCAGGAGTAACGGCCGCTCCCCCTGCGGCATATATTGACCCATAGGGGGTATGTGCCGTGAGAAGAATGCGTTATCTGCGTCTCACCGGACGGCAGCGGCGGCTGACCTGGCTGGTGCTGGCGGTCCTGCTGACGGCGGGCCTGGGCTGCGCGGCGGTGCTGCATATGCGGCCCATCATCGTCAGCCTGGCCACCGCGCGGGTGTCCAACGCCGTCAACCGCATCGTGGTGGACGCCGTCCGGGACGCCATCGACAGCGGCCAGGTGGACTATAACGTGCTGATTCACCTGGAAAAGGACGAAACCGGCCGGGTGGCGGCTCTGGAAAGCAACATGGCGGCCTTTAACCGTCTGCGGTCCCAGATCGCCGACGAAATTCTCCGGCGGCTGTCGGAGGTATCCACCAGCGAGCTGTCTATCCCCGTGGGAACCCTCACCGGCTCTACCCTGCTGGCGGGCCGGGGGCCCTGCATCCGGGTGCGGATGCAGGCGGTGGGCTCCACCGACGCCAGCCTCCGCAACGCCTTTTCCGCCGCCGGTATCAACCAGACCCGGCACCAGATTCTGCTGAGCGTGGACGTGTACACCAGCATTCTCCTGCCGGGCTTCACCGCCTCCACCAAGGTCAGCAACGAGATCGCCGTGGCAGAGACCGTCATCGTCGGCTCCGTGCCGGAGACGTACACCTACTTCAGTACCACGCCCGATGAGCTGGAGGATACCGCCCGGGACAACATCATGAACAAAGGATAAGTGAAACATGGACTATAAAACAGAAATGAGGGAGCTGCGGGACACCCTCAACGCCCACGGCTACCGCTATTATGTGCTGGACGCCCCCACCATCAGCGACTATGAGTACGACCATATGCTCCGCCGCCTGGAGGACCTGGAGCGGGAGCACCCGGAGGAGGTGACCCCGGACTCCCCCACCCAGCGGGTGGGCGGCCCGGCCCTGTCCCAGTTTGAACAGGTCCGCCACGACGTGCCACTGGAGAGCCTTCAGGACGTCTTTGACGGCGAGGAGGTCCGGGATTTCCTGCTGCGGGTGGCGGAGACCATGCCCCAGGCGGAATACAGCGTGGAGCCCAAGGTGGACGGCCTGTCCGTGGCCCTGGAATACCAGGACGGCGTGTTCGTCCGGGGGGCCACCCGGGGTGACGGCCAGGTGGGCGAGGACGTGACGGAAAATCTGCGCACCATCCGCTCCATCCCCATGACCCTGCCGGAGAAGCTGCCCCGTCTCATCGTCCGGGGTGAGGTGTATATGTCCCGCAGTGTGTTTGAAAAGCTCAACGCCCGCCGGGAGATCGAGGGCAAGCCCCTGATGGCCAATCCCCGCAATGCGGCGGCAGGCTCCCTGCGGCAGCTGGACCCCAAGATCGCCGCCCAGCGGCAGCTGGACATCGCCGTGTTCAACCTCCAGCTGGCCCAAGGCCGCAGCTTCACCACCCACACGGAGACCCTGGATTATCTCCGCTCCCAGCACTTCAAGGTCATCCCCTATCGCCTGTTGCGTACTCATGCCGATATCATGGCGGAAATCGACCGCCTCAATGACACCCGGATGGAGCGTCCCTTCGACATGGACGGCGCGGTGGTGAAGCTCAACGACCTGGCGGACCGGGAGACCCTGGGCAGCACCGCCAAGTTCCCCCGCTGGGCCATCGCCTATAAATATCCCCCGGAGCGCAAGACCTCCCGCATTCTGGACATCGTGGTCCAGGTGGGCCGCACCGGGGTGCTGACGCCCAAGGCCCAGCTGGAGCCGGTGCGCCTGGCCGGGACCACCGTCACCTTCGCCACCCTCCACAACCAGGACTATATCACCCAGAAGGATATCCGCATCGGCGACACCGTGGTGGTGCAGAAGGCGGGAGAGATCATTCCCGAGATCGTGGAGGTGGCGCCGGAGCACCGCCCCACCGGGGCGGTCCCCTATTACCTCCCTCAGACATGTCCCGTGTGCGGCGCACCGGTGGAGCGGGACCCGGACGGCGCGGCCCTGCGCTGCACCGGCGCGGAATGCCCGGCCCAGCGCCTGCGGAACCTGACCCATTTCGCCAGCCGGAACGCCATGGATATTGACGGCCTGGGCCCGGCAGTGCTGAATCAGCTCATCGAAAGCGGCCTGGTGAAAACCGCCGCCGACCTGTACGACCTGACCGCCGCCGACATCGCCCCCCTGGAGCGCATGGGCGAGAAGTCCGCCGCCAACGCCGTGGCCGCCATCTATAAAAGCCAGGACAACGACCTGTGGCGTCTGATTTTCGCCCTGGGCATCCGGCAGGTGGGCGAAAAGGCCGCCAAGGTCCTGGCCCGCCGCTTCGGCACCATGCAGGCCCTGTCCCAGGCCACGGAGGAGGAGCTGACCTCCATCGACGATGTGGGCCCCATCACCGCCGCCTACATCCGCCAGTGGATGGAAAGCCCCCAATCCCAGGACCTGCTGCGGCGTCTGAAGGACGCCGGGGTCAATATGAGCTGTAAAGAGAAATTGGTTGACAGTCGTTTTGCCGGAATGACTTTCGTCCTCACCGGAAGCCTGGAGCGCTTCACCCGGGAGGAGGCCGGTCAGATGATCGAGCAGCGGGGCGGAAAGTCCGCCTCCTCGGTGTCCAAAAAGACCAGCTATGTGGTGGCCGGGCCCGGCGCGGGGTCCAAGCTCCGCCGCGCCCAGGAGCTGAACATCCCCGTCCTGACGGAGGACGAGTTCCTGGAGCTGCTGAAATAAATAGTTCTCACCAATATAATAATTTTTATGCAAAAGTCATGGAGCCAGTTACCGGCTCCATGGCTTTTTGTTTCTTTCCACGACTCCCGATTAGATTTTACGGAAAAATTCAATGAAATCATTTGTTAAATCATTGACATCTCAATTCAAAGTGCTAAAATGAAAAATGTGTGTATAGGTCGGACGGCGGTCTGTGTGGGGCCGCCGCAAAAATGTGTGAGGAGGAACCTATATGAGCAAGCTCCTGAAAATCTGTGACGGCAACGAAGCCGCCGCCTATGTTGCCTATGCCTTTTCCGAGGTAGCGGGCATCTATCCCATCACCCCGTCGTCCCCCATGGCGGAGAAAACCGACGAATGGGCCGCCAACGGAAGAAAGAACATCTTCGGCCAGACCGTCCGCCTGGTGGAGATGCAGTCCGAGGCCGGCGCCTGCGGCGCGTGTCACGGCGCACTGGAGGCCGGCGCTCTGGCCACCAGCTTCACCGCCTCCCAGGGCCTGATGCTGATGATTCCCACCATGCACCGCATCTCCGGCGAGCGTCTGCCCGGCGTGCTGCACGTGGCGTCCCGCACCGTGGGCACCCACGCCTTCTCCATCTTCGGCGACCACAGCGACGTGATGAACTGCCGCCAGACGGGCTTTGCCATGCTCTCCAGCGGCAGCGTCCAGCAGGCCGCAGACCTGGCCGCCGTGGCCCATCTGTCCGCCATCCGGGCCCGGATCCCCTTCCTGCACTTCTTCGACGGCTTCCGCACCAGCCACGAGATTCAGAAGATCGACGTGCTGAGCTATGACGAATACGCCAAGCTGGTGGATTACGAGGCCCTGGCCCGCTTCCGCGCCAACGCCCTGAACCCCGAGGATCCCCGGATGCGCTCCCTGGTGGATAACCCCGATATCTACTTCCAGCTGCGGGAGTCCAACAACACCGACTATGCCAACCTCCCCGACGTGGTGGAGGACTACATGGCCCAGATCAGCCGCCTGACGGGCCGGGAATATCACCTGTTCAACTATTACGGCGCGCCTGACGCAGAGCGCGTCATCGTGGCCATGGGCAGCGTGTCCGGCTGCGCCCAGGAGGTCGTCAACTATCTGAACGCCAAGGGCGAGAAGGTGGGCTTCCTGCAGGTGCACCTGTTCCGCCCCTTCTCCCGCAAGCACCTGATGGCCGCCATGCCCAAGACCGTGAAGCGCATCGCCGTGCTGGACCGTGTGAAGGAAGCCGGCTCCATCGGCGAGCCCCTGTATGAGGACATCTGCGCCGCCTATATCAACGAGGCGGACCGCCCCCTGATCTTCGCTGGGCGGTATGGCCTGTCCAGCAAGGACACCACCCCTGCCCAGCTGAAGGCCGTGTTCGACAATCTGCTGCTGGAGGAGCCCAAGAACCACTTCACTATCGGCATCCAGGACGACGTGACCCACCTGTCCCTGCCGGTAGGCGCCCCCCTGCTCACCGAGCCCGAGGGCACCATCAGCTGCAAGTTCTGGGGCCTGGGCTCCGACGGCACCGTGGGCGCCAACAAGAACTCCATCAAGATCATCGGCGAAACCACGGATATGTACTGTCAGGCGTACTTTGAATACGACACCAAGAAGTCCTTCGGCATCACCAAGAGCCACCTGCGCTTCGGCAAGCACCCCATCAGCTCCACCTACTATGTCAGCCGGGCCGACTTTGTGGCCTGCCACAACCAGACGTACCTGACCAAGTACGACATCATCTCCGAGCTGAAGCCCCACGGCAGCTTCCTGCTGAACTGCGAGTGGACCGAGGACCAACTGGAGCAGCACATCCCCGGCGACATCCTGCGCTATATCGCGGAAAACGACATTCATTTCTACATCATCGACGCCAATAAGGAATCCCAGGCCCTGGGTCTGGGCAACCGGTCCAACATGGTGCTGCAGGCGGCGTTCTTCAAGCTGGCTAATGTCATCCCCGTGGAGGACGCCGTGGAGCACATGAAGGCCGCCGTGAAAAAGACCTACGGCCTCAAGGGTGAAAAGGTGGTCAACATTAACATCGCCGCCGTGGACGCCGGCATCAACGCCCTGGTGCAGGTGCAGGTGAAGCCCGAGTGGAAGAACCTGTCCGGCGCCGCCATCCAGCCGCCCCGCGCCGATGTGCCCGACGTCATCAAAAATATCCTGGTGCCCATCAACGCCCAGAAGGGCGACGATCTGCCGGTTTCCGCCTTCCAGGGCATGGAGGACGGCACCATGCCTCTGGGCACCTCCCAGTATGAAAAGCGCGGCATCGCCACCCATCTGCCGGTGTGGGACAAGAGCGAGTGCATCCAGTGCAACCGCTGCTCCTTCGTGTGTCCCCATGCGGTGATCCGTCCGTATCTGCTGAACGAGGACGAGGTGAAGAACGCCCCCGCCGGTCTGGAGCTCACCGACGCCAAGGGTCCCCAACTGGCCGGCCTGCGGTACACCATGGGCGTGTCCACCCTGGACTGCACCAGCTGCGGCAGCTGCGTGGCCTCCTGTCCCAAGAGCGGCAAGGCCCTGCGCATGGTCCCGGCCCACGAGGTATCCCTGGACCAGACCAACTGGAACTACCTGCAAACCATCCCCGAGAAGAACGACCGCTTCGACAAGTTCACCCTGAAGGGCAGCCAGTTCCGCCAGCCCCTGGTGGAGTTCAACGGCGCCTGCGCCGGCTGCGGCGAGACCCCGTATGTGAAGCTGCTGACCCAGCTGTTCGGCGACAAGATGTTCCTGGCCAACGCCACCGGCTGCACCCAGGCCTGGGGCGCGGCCATGCCCTGCGTGCCCTACTGCAAGAATAAGGAGGGCAAGGGTCCCGCCTGGTCCAACTCCCTGTTTGAAAACAACGCCGAGTTCTCCTATGGTATGTGCCTGGCGGTGAAGCAGCTGCGCGCCGCCGTCACGGACTACGTCCGTCAGCTGGATGACATGACCGAAAACGCCGCCGTCAAGGCCGCCATCGCCAAGTGGCTGGAGACCTATGACGATCTGGATGCCTCCACCCCCGCCACCCAGGAGCTGCTGCACCTGCTGGAGAGCCAGAGCTTCTCCGCTCAGGAGCAGGCCGTGGTGGACGAGATCCTCAAGCGCCGCAAGGATATGTCCAAGAAGACCATGTGGATGTACGGCGGCGACGGCTGGGCCTACGACATCGGCTACGGCGGATTGGACCATGTGTTCGCCATGGGCGAGGACGTCAACGTCCTGCTGGTGGACACCGAGGTGTATTCCAACACCGGCGGACAGTCCTCCAAGGCCACTCCCGTGGGCGCCGTGGCCCAGTTCCAGGCCAGCGGCAAGAAGACCAAGAAGAAGGACCTGGGCATGCTGATGATGACCTACGACAACGTCTATGTGGCCCAGTGCTCCATGGGCGCCGACCCGGCCCAGCTCATCAAGGCCATCCGGGAGGCCGAGGCCCACAAGGGTCCCTCCATCGTCATCTGCTATGCGCCCTGCATCAACCACGGCATCAAGAAGGGCATGGGCTGCGTCCAGCAGGAGATGAAGGACGCCGTGGCCTCCGGCTACTGGAACCTGTACCGCTACAGCCCCGAGACCCACAAGTTCACCCTGGACAGCAAGGAGCCCAGCATGGCCCTGTACGACTTCATGAAGGGCGAGGTGCGCTACTCCTCCCTGGAGCTGAGCTTCCCGGAGAACGCCAAGGTCCTGTTCGCCGAGGCGGAGGACGCCGCCAAGGCCAAATACGAGTCCTATAAGCGCCGGGCCGAGGATCAATAAGGCCGGGCACAATGCAGCCAGATAATCACAACGCCGGATAATTAAAAAGCGATAAGAACCTTTCGTTTTCAGAGAGCGGCACGGCTTCGGTCGCGCCGTTCTCTTTTGCGGCATTTATCCCGACAGAGGCTCCGTTCCCCGGGCATAACGGCCAAAAAACACGTGTGCTTTTTGGCATATACCACAATCTTTCCAAAAATACAAAAAGTCCGTTGCAAAACGGCTGCAACGGTGTTGTATATAGTAGGGGTGAGAGCTTCGACACCGCCATATAAGAGGAAAGAGAGAAAACATATGAAACCGTTACGACACTTCGCCATCGCGTTCTGCGTGTGTTCCTTGCTTTGTATGCTGACGGCCTGCATGTCTTCAGTTACCGTTTGGCCTTCATTCGTTGATTTATCAAAAAAGGATGTCATCCTGCGGGTAGATGGAACGGAAACTGCCCTACTGTATTGGTACGATGCATCAAACGGCGACTACGAATGGAATGTTTTTCAGATCCTCGACAATGGACAGGTCGCCCCTATTTCTTTGCGTTACACCGATAAAGTGGCACAAATAGAGGACAACTTGTGCCACATAACAGAGTGCTTCGTTCCGGACTATGGAGACCACTATATTCACCTTACTTACATGTCGACAGATCAGGATCCGCTCCCATCCGTGTCAGACTCCGCATTTTCTACATTTTACTCCTACGAAATTGAAAATGGGGTGGCTCGAATGTATTGCTTTTTTGCCTACATTCCCGAATTCTCTGAAGGTTACACCGTGTATATCAACCAGGATGCTGTTGTGATAAACTGAACCAAGAAGGGAAAAAGTCGGCCAGGTTTCCATTCCGAGCTTTGATGGCCATCCTTTTTGCGTGATCGGGCTATGGCCGAACCATCACGGCAATCCAGGCTCGGGAATTTATATCAAAAGCGGGAATCCGGCAAGTCGGATTCCCGCTTCAACACATTTATCTTCCGCCCAGGTCCACCGCGTGGCGGACAAAGCTCATAGGCGGCACCGGATGGGGCAGCTGCATGGTAAACACCATCTGCGGCGTTTTCGGCTCCGTCAGCGGCAGCCCCTGGCTGTCGGTCATCATGGGGGCCGTCATGGTAAAGGGCTTGGTGTCCGGCCCCACCACCTCCACCTGATCCCTGCAGGCAAACTTGTTGCGCAGGCTCAGGGTGGCCAGGCCCTCCGGCGTACAGTCCGTCACCACGGCGCAGATCTGCCAATCACGGATGTACCGGGCGTCCTCATAGAACTGCCCCGGCTGGCCATAAAAAAATCCGGTGGAATAGTGCCGGTGGCTGACATGCTCCACCTCGTCCCGCCACACCGGGTCCACCGGCCGCCCGGCGGCCACGTCGTCCAGCACATGGCGATAGGCCCCGGTGACAATGGCGGCGTAATAGGCGGACTTGGCCCGCCCCTCGATCTTCAGGCAGTCCACCCCGGCGTCCATCAGGTCGTCCAGGTGGTCGATCATGCACATATCCCGGGAGTTCATGATGTAGGTGCCCTTCTCGTCCTCGAACACCGGGAAATACTCCCCGGGCCGTTTCTCCTCCATCAGTGCGTACTGATAGCGGCAGGGCTGGGCGCAGGCGCCCCGGTTGGAGTCCCGCCCGGTCATATAGTTGGACAGCAGGCACCGCCCGGAATAGGACACGCACATGGCCCCGTGGCAGAAGGTTTCCAGCTCCAGGGCCGGGTCCACCCGGCGGCGGATCTCTCGTATCTCGTCCATCCCCAGCTCCCGGGCCAGCACCACCCGCTGGGCCCCCAGGTCGAACCACGCCTGGGCGCAGGCATAGTTGGCAATGGACTGCTGGGTGCTGATGTGCCGCTGGCACCGGGGGGCATATTTCCCGGCCAGGATAAAGGCCCCCAGGTCCGCCAGAATCAGGGCGTCCACCCCGGCGTCGTTGAGCTTTTCCAGGTGCTCCGGCAGTCGGTCCACCTCGCCGCTGCGGGGCATGGTGTTCACGGTGGCGTGGACCTTCACCCCGTGCCGGTGGGCAAAGTCCACCGCCCGTGGCAGCTCCTCATCACTGAAATTTCCCGCAAAGGACCGCATGCCGAAGGACGTCCCCGCCAGATACACGGCGTCCGCCCCGTACAGCACGGCCATCTGCAGCTTTTCCCAGTCCCCTGCCGGAGCCAGCAGCTCCGGTTTTTTTCGCTCCGCCGTCATCCGAACTTCCGCAGATTGGCGTTGTGCTCGGACAGGGTGCGGCTGAACACATGCCGCTGGGTATCGGGATTGAGCACATAGAAATAGTAGTTGGTATCGTCCGGCTGCAGGGCGGCCTGGATGGAGGCCTTACCGGCGTTGGCGATGGCCGTGGGCGGCAGGCCCTGGTGGGTATAGAGGTTATAGGGGCTGTCCAGGGTCTGATAGTCGTCCTCGGTGATCTCCCGCCCGGCGGCATACACCAGGGAGGCGTCGATCTGCAGCAGATGGGCCGTCTCGCCCACGTTCTCCAGCCGGTTGTGGATCACGGAGGAGATCAGCGTGCGGTCGGTGCCGTCGGTCTCCTTCTCGATCAGGGATGCCATGATGACGATCTCCTTCAGGCTGTAGGAGGAGTTGGCGATCAGCGGCGCCAGGTCCGGATCGTCCACAATACGGTCCTGGAAGTTGGCCAGCAGGCGGCTCAAGGCCGAGTCGGCGTTTTCCTTCACATAGAACTCATAGGTATCCGGGAACAGATAGCCCTCCAGGCGGCTGATGCTGCCCAGATTCTCGTTGTCCACGAAGTCGAACTTGTCGAACACATGGTTCTTGGCGGACTCCTCCAGGGCGGCGGCGTCGGACACGTCGTTCTCCGCCAGCAGCTGGATGATCTGCTCCACGGTGTAGCCCTCGGGGATGGTGACGGTAACGGTGGCCGCCACGCCCCCGGTGGGCTGCATGGACTTGATGAGACAGTTGAAGTCCATGTCGGTGTTCAGCTCATACACGCCGGGCTGAATATAGCGGCTGGCGTGGAACACGGGGCTGGTGATCATGAACAGCAGCTTGGAGTTGATGAGCCCCGCCTTCTTCAGCTTGGTGGCCACCGTCCCCACGGAGTCGCCGCTTTCCACCTCGATGGTGGCGGTCAGGGGGGCCTTATTCAGGGCGCACACATCGTTGACGGCCAGCCAGCCGATACCGGCCAGCAGGAACGAGGCCACGATGACCCCCGCCAGATAGCCCAGCCACCCCAGGCGGCGCTTTTTCTTGGGCTTCGGCCCCTGGCCGGAGCTCGTCTGCTTACGGACCTCCTGGGCATCCCATTTGGCCGTATCGGAGTTCTGATAATCGGACATATGATCGGTTCCTTTCTCTATTTTTTCCGCCGGGCACACCCGGACAAGATACGCCGGAGCCATCTCCGGCATAGAATAGCCCATACAGGAAACAAGTGAGGTGAATCGCATGTGCTTTGACAACAACAATTGCTCCTGCATCTGGCTGATCGTGATCTTACTGCTGGTGTTCTGCTGCTGCGGCAGCGGAACCGGATCCCGCTGCGGCTGCGGCAATGGAGGCGACGGCTGCTGCTCCTGCTGAGGGCCGTACATACCTTCGCCCGGAGGGGACGCGCAGGCGTTCCCTCCCTATTTTATGCCCTCCAGCAGGTCCCGGAGCCGCTCCATGACCTCCCGGTGGATGTCGTCCACGGAGCGGACCTGTCCGTCCCGGGCGCAGTCAATGCGGGTCCACCCGCCGTAGTCCACCACCATGGCGGCGCTCTCCCGGCAGGACCGCAGGTATGCCTCGTCCCGCTCGTGGATGTCGGCGGTGGTGTGGGTCAGCTGCTCCCGGCGGCGCATCATCTGCTCCGACAGCTCCGTGGGCACGTCCAGATACAGCACCCGGTCCAGAGAACGCGGCAGCACTGGCCCAGCACCAGCGCACCGGCGTATTTCACCTGTACGTATGGCAGCAGTTC
>OKSE01001323.1_pt1 | contig 12240 bp, 8 predicted proteins | sample 1633631 | NCBI WGS metagenome assembly OKSE01 (sample SAMEA3541555, study PRJEB24748) | human gut metagenome | biome: human gut; feature: human-associated habitat; material: faeces | place: China | collected 2012 | reverse complement strand
TCCGTCAAATTAAAGAAAAGTGAGTGGAGAGATGAGTGGTTCATCTATCTTGAAGCTTATCCTGTTTATGAGACGGGAAATGACAAACCCAAACGAGTGCGTGAATATCTCAGGAGGTCTATTACTACCCCTATATGGGATAAACGACGAAGCGAGCGAGCCGTTGCTGGTAGAATAAAGTACAAGCCCAAGCGAGATGACAATGGCGTTATTCAGTGTAAATCCAAGCAAGATATGGAAACTTGCCTTTATGCGGATGGCGTTCGAGTCCTGCGTCAAAAAGAGTACGACAACATGGCTCTCTTTACTGACCAGCAAATGGAAATGGCAGAACAAAGCGAACGCTCAAAATGCAATGTTCTGGAGTATATTGAGAAGTTAATCAAAGAAAGAGAGGAAACTGCGTCAGAATCGATAGTTGTCAACTGGCGCAGATTGCACACACTGTTGTCAATGTTTGCCAAGTGTGACTACATACAGTTCTCGCAGATTGACATGAAGTATATTGAGGCATTCCGTTCCTTCTTGATAAAGGCACCGCAGGGTGGTTCTAAGAAAGGAACTATTTCAAGGAATACGGCATCGACGTACTTCTCTATCTTCAAGGCGGCACTCAAACAAGCTTTCGTGGATGGCTATCTGAATTGTGATATTGCTGCCAAGGCTAAAAATATCATGTTTCAGAGTGCTCGAAGAGAGTATCTGTCACTGGAAGAACTTAATATATTGGCAAAGACTCCGTGTGATGATATACTAAAACGGGCAGCCTTGTTCTCTGCACTGACAGGAATGCGACATAGCGATATTCAAAAGCTTAAATGGTCAGAGGTTGAAGAATACAATGGTGGGTACCGTCTCAATTTCACTCAGCAGAAGACTAAGGGCGTTGAATACATGCCTATATCGCCACAGGCATACAAGCTTTGCGGTGAGCGCAAGAAAGACGGAGAACTGTTGGTGTTTGCCGGACTGCCTGACCCTTCATGGATATCTAGGCCTTTGGAACGGTGGGTAAAAGCATCAGGGATTACCAAGCACATCACCTTTCATTGCTTCCGCCACACCTATGCAACGTTACAATTGGCTAACGGTACAGACATATATACCGTAAGCAAAATGTTAGGGCATACCAATGTAAAAACCACGCAAATCTACGCAAAAGTAATTGACAAGAAGAAAGATGAAGCTACAGAAGCTTTTAAGTTGGACATAGATGAATAGTGATTATCATTTGTAAGCACTTAGTATAGAAGACCACTTGTATCAATAAGTCCTTTATTGTACAGGTGGTTTTTAGTGCCTTTCATTTTCAACATTCTATGTAATGATGCTATTGTTTTGGCACTTTAACCTTTCGTGGAAACCAAACATTTATAACAATAAACAGATAAAAATGAAAAAAGACAGCCTTTTTTGGCTTCTCTCTTTTTGAAGAGAGCAAGCGTGTCCACAAACATGTGGAGTGTACAGAAGACTTCTACAGAGAACTGTATGAGTTGTTTGAGATCGCAAGAAGTTGGTATCTTCAAGCTGAAAAGAATCATATGAAGACAGAGTACTTCATAGAACTATTTGAGCGCAGTCACCAATATATTGACTGTGATTGTGCACGTTGTAAGAACTCGCGACAGATGGCAATTGGCATTATTGGTACTTTGTTTAGAGACTCTAAGTGTGTGTCAATAATCAAGAAAAAAGAAGATTATTCCAAGCAGGAACTTATTGAGTTGTTTCTTCAACATGTGGGTACTGGTCTGCCAATCCTTACCCGAAAGAAATCGTCCATCCTCACTTTGGGATGCCAATTGTCAGACAGACAGATGGATTTGTTGGTAGAACTTGTCCAAAGTCACGACATATTTGATTTTGCCGACAACAGTGATGTGCGTAGCGAGTTGTGTCGCCTATTCAAGTGCGACTTGGACGCATCTATCCGTGTAAAGAATGTACGTAATGTAGCCGTACTGTTTGACGCTATGGCTCAATACCATTTGATAAACAATAATTGGCAATATGTCATGGGAGAAGGTCGCTTCTTAACCAGTATCAAAAAGGATGGAACAGAGAAATTCATAACTTCAAGTTGTCTTTCCTCTTCTCTTTCAAGGATAAGAAGAAACGTTTCCATGACAGCAAGTCAATATGCCATCTGCAAATCCATCGAACAGATATTAAGAGAGGAATAAATCACAATAATTCTGCTAAATGAAAGTAAAAACGTGACAGGCAATCTCTGCTGTTATCCGTAGACACCTGTTGATTGCTTCCTGGTGCGCTAAGAGGCATCGCTCCCCACATAAAATGCTGATTATAATAATCTAAAAGAATCTTCTCGTATGTACCTGCTGCTGAAGTTGAACTTTCTCCAGAGGAAAGCCATCTCCAATTTCCTATTGCTTGATAAACGAAGCTGTCAATAACTATTCCTGACAAATGGTAGCTTCTAAAATAGTTATCTCGCACATATCGTAGATGCTTGCAAGTGTCAAAAAGCAGTCCATTACTGCTTATATTTTTGTTTTTCATGGCATCCTGTTCTGCTTTTGGATTAGTTGAACGCCAATTCCCACCCATATTTGTATCTGGATATCTGTATGAGCCATCCCAATTTTTGAATGCCGGCAGAATTTCAAAGAACATTCCATCTGAAAAATTGATCTTCACAACCTGTCCATCTGCTCTTACTTCACTTCTTGGATACCGAACAAGAATAGCCTGTCTAACTACTTGCAGAAGACGAGATTGACCATTCCCATAAACAGAGTTGAACTGGTTGTAATATGATTCCGGCAAGGACATCAAAATATCAATATCACTTGTATCTATCGCAGTTCCCCTTCCATAGGAGCCAACATATATACTATTTTGTCTATCGCTTGTTATATTCCAAAACTCACGGTTCATTGCTGATGTTACAGTGCAATATCTTTTTGAAATAAGAGAACGGCTGTCAGCTGATATTACTTCTTCATTTCTTTGAACATACAAACTCAATGTATTCATCCCCCATTTACTCATTTTTTTCTCAAATGCGCCGGAAGCATCTTGTTTAATTCCTCCTGCGTAAAGAATTGCTCTTCATTTGTTTTAAGCGCAGCTTGGGCGGCAGCATAACTTTTCCCATCAGTTAAAGGTGCAGCACAGTAAATTTCCGAACTTTCATCCAACAGTTCATCTCTTTTGCGCACTATTTCTTCAATACTAATTTCGTCAAAGTCTGTCAAAAGTGACAGATATTTTTCTCTTACCTTCCACAGCTTATTTGCAGTCTTAATATGATCGGTTTTTTCAGTGGAAATGTCCTTATCCTTCAGATAGCTTGTTAGTGCAAGAAGTGCTGTTGAACATAGTCCACCAGCCCATAACAGTATCTGTTCATTTGAAATGAGCACTCCCAAAAAGCCGCCTGTTGATATTGCTGATAACCCAATCTGTCCCCATTTTATCCAAAAATTACGCTTACTCAACCGATCAGCCATCTTAAAATGACATGTATAGGTATATACAAGTTTTCCATATTCTTCTTGTATTTGAGAATATAATTTTTCACGGTAATCCAGCGAACTTTTCTCCATTGGCGCATTTCCTCCGTACCTTTAGTATTACTCTACCCCCAACGCCTTAAACACCGCATCTTCCGCGCTGCTGTAGAAAATCAGATTAAAACTGCCCACCAGCTCCGGCGGCACGGTGCCAAGGTCTGCTGCGCTGGTAATCGGAAGCAGCACTTTCTTTGCTCCGCTATCGAGACACACCTGCAAACTATTGGCAAGCTCGTCCACTTTCAGAATCGTGCCGCTGATGCTGATTTCTCCCAGCACGGCAAGTGTACTGACTGTAGGCCGTCCAAGAGCGATGCTGCATAGTGCAATCAATGTAGGCAATGCCAGCTTTCCGGTCATGCCAATGCCCTGCAAATCCTGATAGTTGATGATGTAATCCCGCATCGTAGTACTGATGCTGCCACTGATGCGATTTCCGTTAGCTTTCAGGAAATTGAACGCCGTATTCGTGGATTCCTTGCAGTCACGGTCGCTGCCAAGGCCAGTACGTTCAAATTTTCCGTTGCCAGGCAGCATCTGGCTTTCGAGGCGGAATACACCGATCATACCGGACTTACCCTGACTTACGGTATATACCTGTCCAGGATTGCAGATACCATCAGGAATGAGTTTGCCGCTGCCCTGCTCTGGCACGGAAACAAATTTTTCTTCAAAGGTATCAAGATCAATATAGCTGAAGTTCACATCATAGAATTCCATTCCACCCAGTTTTTTCAGCTGCTCCTTGACGCGACGGCGCATTTCCAGCGCAAATACAAGAATTTCTTCAATCTGTTCCTTCGTGAACTCCCCATCCGGATATAGCAATTTCACATAGCCGCCTACGATCTTGCGGACAGCAATCGTATCGCGCTGGTTCAGGTTCTTTCCAAGGCGGAAATACTTATCCAACGCATCACCATACTGTTCTTTCCGCAGTTCTCGGATAAACTCTGCCAAGTAATCCGTGATAAAGCCGTAATCATTGGTAAAATGCTCCGGACGTAACTTCGGAATCTCCCAGCCTGGAATGTAGCAATGCAGACGGTCAAGAAAGGCGGTGTCCGTTCCCATCTCCGGCGGGAACGGGTCAAACAGAGAGGAAGTCTTAAGCAACACATCCACGCTCTGATTGATGTTTCCTACAAAGACCATAGAAGCCGATGCTGCCTTTTCCTCTTTGCCGCGGGCAAAGGAGCCGGAAGCCATATAGTCTTTCATAATTTGAATGCCGTCTTTGTCCTTAAACTTGATTCCGGCAACCTCATCAAAGGCAACGCAGTCCCATAAGCCTACCAAACCTACGGTTTTGCGCCCCATATTGTAAAACAAATTTGCAACGGTCGTCTGACCACCGGATACCAGGATACTGTTCGGGCTGATTTCTTTATAGATATGGGACTTGCCTGTGCTGCGCGGCCCCAATTCACAGAGATTGAAGTTGTTCTCCACCAACGGCAGCATACGCGCAAGCAGCAGCCACTTTTCCCGATTGTTCAACTGTTCCGGCTCATATCCGCAGGAACGCAGCATAACATCCATCCACTCTTTCTGTGTGAATGCCTTGCGTCCCTCTCGAACTTCTTCAATGTCGATATGGGGCATCTGAATCGGAGTCAGCTTATGGATGCTAATGGGAGAGATATCCTTCTGCTTTTTCTGTTTAGAGGAAATCGGCTGTCCATCTATATCCGTGATTCCAAAGCTACTGTCTCCCTCAGATTCATATTCCAGCTGCACGATGCACCAGATACCGCCACAAAGCAGCCGGTCATATTTTTCCGGATAATCATCCGTAATCGGCACATTGGTGAGACCAAGGTTAGAGAACTCTGCAAAAAAGCAATCCTTTTTGATGTCCAGATGCACGGTCACCATATCAATAATGGTATGGCTCCCGTTCTTGCGCAGTTGTGAGAGAATTTTCTGAGCCTCATCCGGGCGGACAAAATTATCTGCCAGAATTCGTTTTACATTCTGAACGCCCTGCTCAATGATTGTCTCATCGTCTGAACTACAATACTGACCCAGCAGGAACTCCAGCACATAGACCGGAACATTTGCTCCTTCTTTTATTTTCTTTGTCAGGTCTTTGCGGACGATCCGACCGTCAAAGTTGCTGCGCAGCTTCCGGCGCAGTTCTTCACGGGTATCATCTGCCGCCATATCCATCATTTCCATACGGAATTCCTGCCTCCTCTATATCAGAATCCGAATCCAAAGTCATCTGCAAAGGCAATGTCCATGATGACAGGCTGCCTCCACTGCTCCAGACCGCTTTCTTCGTCGTAAACCACAAGGTAATACTGCTTGTCCTTGTCGTATTTCTTATTCTTGAATGTGAAACGCATCCGGAAGATACGCTTCTGTGCATTTTCCTCGCGACTGTCCGCAACATAGCTGTTTTCGTTCGAGATTTTCTCATTGTCTTCCGAGAGGAAGAAAATGCGGTATTTTGCAGCTTTTACAGTATCGCTGACTGCATCCGACTGGATAAAGTCCATGGAAGTGATCAGGTTCGTAATCTTATGGACAATGCTGACCAGAGCAATCTCTGCATTCTTTGTTTCCATGTGACCGCGCTCCATCTTAAACTCCAGCACCGGTACCAGCATTTCCTGCGGTGAGGAACCGCCATGCACATAGTTAGCACCGCCTCCGGCCACCTTAAAGACATTGCTGCTGACAGGATAAGACACCACCTTGCTGTCCTCATTCCCCAGAACGCGTCCCATGCTCATATGGTCGATGCCGTCATCTTCCAGTGCCGCCTTGGACACAATAAATCTGCGATTAACAAATGCTTTTTCCGCGCTTTTCCCAGAAATCTTGTCACTTTCTGTCAGCTTATCACGTTTGTAAATAAAGCCATGATCGGCAGTGACGATAAAATGATAGGTGTTGCCGCTGACGGAGATTCGATGAATCAAATCCACAATTTCCTGAACGGCTTCCTCACACGCATGAAACACCTCATCCTCGGTATTTGCCTTGTCTCCACGCGCGTCGATCTGATTATGGTATACATAGATGATCTGACGTTTTGTCAGCACATCTCGCAGCTCTGCCACTTTCAGATTTTTGATATCATCGAACTGTACACAGACACTATCCGGGTTATAGCTTTGCAGCACCTGCTGCCGACCTGCCAGATTATCGCAAAGGATACCATCTACCAGCACCTGGAAGTCATCCGTCATCTCCAGTGTTTTATGCGGTAAAAGTGCTGCCATACCGAGCCTTGTATAAGACGGCAGGACACTTAGTTGTACGGAAAGTTTTGCCGTGCATTTCGGGTCATCCTGCATTCGGGCAAACAATTCCTGTCCGACCTCGTAACGCATGGCATCCGAAATTATGACCACGGTGCGTTCCTTGGTATAGCGCAGGTTGACATTGTAAAACTCCCGCTGCAACGGAATTGCCGAAAATGCGGCATCCTGCTGGATTCCAGCATTCCATGCTGGGAGCAGACAAGCCAGATATTCGTTCGTGTAGATATTTTCCACCAGCTCCCGAAGCGACTCAAAGCTTTCCGTGCTCTCCAGCTGGTCGTAATAATAGTAGAATTTCCGATACTGCTGATCCATATTGTAATCCGCAGCAAGATATCGGTCGATGATTGGCTTTAAGCCATCTGCGGCATGGTAATCCGCTTCCTTCACCATGCTGTATGCACTGGAAAGCATCTGATAGGTTTTCCCGGTCTTTCTGCCAAAGTGCATTTTAGCCCGTTTTTCACAGAGTTCCGGAATGGTAAATCCGTTTACGATTGCACCGATATCTTCCGAAACAAGTCTGCCAATGAGCCACTTTACCAGCACCTGATCCACGGCAAGGAAAGTGTCGCACTCCACCAAATCGTCCACTCGCATTCCTGCAAATGTCGAAAGAACATTCAGCCCTTTGGCAACGTGCGCCGACAGAGCGTCGTATTTGTCCCGGTACAGGACGCTGTTCATCAGGCTATCGAGAAATGCGATGATATTGCCGGACTTGTAGGAGACAAAGCTCTTCCATGCTGCCGGAAGCTCTGCCTGCACATATCGCCCAGTATAAGTAACGAACAATGTTACCAGCAGCCGTTCCAAACTCGGTTTTGTATCGGTGTATCCGAAATGCTGCTCACAGAGCTGCCAGAATGCAGACAGCAGGTCGTATTTTTCAAACTCCTGCAAAAAAGCATTGTCCACCAGCTCGCCATCCGTCAACACGATGCGCACGACTTCCTCAAAAGAGCAGGTACGCGCCTTGCAGACTGCACTGAGCAGACCGACAAGGATATTTTCTTCATTGAAGTTTTCGATTTCCAAATCATAGAACCGCTGAGTGCGCTCTTTGTTGGCGAAAAACTTGATGTGCTTCTCAATAACCGGCTTGTACTTTTCCTCAATACCCAGGTCAACCGACAGCAAGGAGGCTCGGTCAGCAAAGAACCGTCTGGAATACAGCATTGTGTCTTCCAGATGGTTGTCCCTTACATCCGGTTTCGGAAACGGTGCATAGATCAGATAATTCGTGGTCTTATCCACACGCTCCAGAAAATACTTTGTATAGAACTGGTTATCCGGCTGGAGATAGTAAATCTTCGCATTCTGAAGCTCCACCGTCTCCATATCCTCGACAAATTCCGCCTTGTCATCGTACCAGAAAACCAGTTTCCGGGTTTCCCCGGTAAATTCCGCATTCAGGCGGTCTATAATTTGTTTCAGGTTCAATTCTGCCATATCAATTTCCTTTACTTGATAGATTCCGCCCTTTGGGGAATATCATACAGGCAGTTACGCCTTGATCCGTTTATTGCCTGTGATGCTGCTAATATAATCGTCAATATCCTGCACGATACAATGATCCCCCATTGTGTGCAGTGATTCAAAATACTTTGTGATATACCCATAGATGCCATACTCTTCAAAAGTCTTTGCTACATCTGCACCGGAAAGCCCTTTGAAATGACGGTACCGCTCCATGCAATAAATCAAAAAATTGGATTCTTTGCTCATCACTCACGCCTCCTCCGGGTAATCATAGGCGCCTGTCAGAAGTTCATCTTGATACATGGTATACAGCGTCATCGGGCTGTAATGCCACAATTTCGATTTTTCATCCGAAAGCTCCTGATAGAGCTTGGACTGATAAAAGCGGGAAATCGCTTTTTCATCATCCACATTGCTGTTTTTTGTAATCTGTTCGATGATGGGCGGCACAATGATTGCAAGCATTGCGCTGAACTGATCTTCATTCATACAAGCTCCCTCCCTTCAAAATGCAAGTATTGCAGGGACTTCTCAGTTGCAAACACCAGCTGATTGAACAATTTCCGAATCTTGAGTGCCGCCAGTGTTTGTTCCTTATCCAACACTCCGGTCATATACAGGGTAATGGTGCGGTACACATCATCATTTGCCACAGCACCATAAATCAGGTCATGCTGCTTTCCCTGATAGGTTCCCTGACGGTTCTCAGCTACAAAATCCAGCCATGCTTCATCTGGGCTATCAAAGCGCAGCAAGCTGCACTCCTTGAAAGCCACAGCTTCCTCTACGGAATAAATATTGAGCGTAGCGGCTCCTGTTTTGCGGCGGTCAGTGACCTTTTGAGCGAAGTTCACTGCCTGATCGCGGTTAGTGGTGGTGTAAAATCCAAAACCGAAGTCCAGATAGCGATTTTGCCGGATAAGTTTCGGCTGTTCTACGATAACATTGCTTCCGTGGTACAAAATCATTGCAAACGCCTCCTGTTCCTCTTATTTCTTTTCTTTCACCATGATGTTCTTGCTGTCCGCCAGCACCTCATAGAACTTGCCGTCCTGCGCGGTCTGGAGCTTGCGGTAGTTGACCTTTACGCCGTCATCGAGGTCAAGCTCGATACGGGAAAGTGCCAGATGGCTGATCTTCTCATCGTATTCCCGACATTCCTTCAACTGCTTGGCAAGTTTATCCTTGCGCTTGGAGGCTGCTGCCACCTCGCGGGCATTCCCGCTGTGATCCATCATATCCTGCATTCGGTTGATCTCGGATTCATAAACGCGCTGCATCTTGTGCAGGTAGTCGATACGCAGGTTACCGATAGTATCCGGCGTGTAGCGGTGCAGGTAAACCAGTGCCTTAAAGCCGTTCTGCTTGCCGCTGTCAAACAGCCAGTAGATCGGACGCTTGCCGGAGCCAGTGACAGAATAGGTCTGGCAGTGATCCTTGAAGAAATCGTTCAGGAAGTAGTTACGAATAATCTCCCGGCTGGTGCTGCCTTTATTGCCAAGGGCTTTTGCGATGTAATCAAGGTTTTCTTCCAGCGTATCAGCACCGTAAACCGCTTTCAGCCACGCGCACAGGCGAGATACAATATCATCGTCCAGATATTCTTCATCGGTGATAGGGATAACATTGTCAGCATCCGGAATATAGCTCTGGTATTTGCTGCTATCCCACTCGCCGCCTGCATAGGCCAATCCTTCCACATCCAGAGAGTAGCGGCCAAACATGCAGCCCACAGCGTAGCTGAGCAAACTCTTGATGTCCCGCTGCAAGTCAGCCTTACGCACCGTCACATCTTTATCTTCCACTTCCGGGGTCAGTTCATCCTGCAAACCGTAAATGTCAATAAAAATGCGGTTCAGTTCTTCCTCGTTGGCTTTCAGCTGGTTAAAACGGGCATCACATTCTGACTGCCACTGGGTAAAGGCCTCCGAAATCGTGGAAACGTTACGGAGTAAGGGATGTTTCTTAAAGTCCCAAGAAATCTCAAAAGAGTCCCACTCTGCGTTACTGCCATCAATGCAATGTTTAACACGCTCTACTATACTATCCAAAGAATCCGACTCTATCAGTGGCAACTTCCTAAGATATCCAGATTCAAATCCCATCGAAGGTGAGAGAATCTTTAACAGTGAAGCGGCTATTTTGGAGTTCATAAATCCAAGTAAATAGTATTTTGTCTTTTCATTATTGCAAAACAGTCCATATCCACTGTTAGAATACAAAAATCCTACCGGGCAAAATCTAAATGAGGTCTTCTCTGTTCCAATAACAGTCCAAGTCAATGCAGAACTGAATATATAATCCAGATTATAGTTATGTGAACGTATCCTACCCGTCTTTTCATCTTTGAAATTCTGAATTTCAAACCCATCATTTTCCCAGTTTACTACTGTATCATTATTGCCGTACCATTTTCTCTGTTCCCCTCCCTTAGCAAACGGGAACCATTTCTTTCGGCTCTCAACAGCTTCTTTTCTTGACGAGATATTAATTCCAAATTTGTTACGGTTCACCTCAAACCAAAGTCGAATGAATCTATCATTATTTGCGGTTGCCATACCAACGCGAGGTTCCGAAACATCACCAACTAAATGTGACTTTTTAAATGCCGACAAAACAACATCTGACGCCCAGTATGCAGTATAAGGTGTCCCTTGAATTTCTCTTAGTTGTTCATTTGTTTTATTAAAACGGTGTTCACCAGAAATAAACATAGCAGCTTTTGCTGCTTCATTTTTTCCGCCAACTAATTGAACAAAGGTGCTATTATAATTTGAGAAAAAGTCATTGCAGAACACAAAGCTGCTTGTCTGAACAACTTCCCCATTTATCTCATCAAATGCATGTGGTCCTAAATGTGCCAAATTTATCAGTTCTTTGTTTAATAGTTTATCGCGTAAATTCTCATAGCTTGCAAGAAACATCCATGCATGTTGTGTTATCATCGCTTGATAACCACTCACTCGCGTCATCAAACCACATCGTTCAATAAAGACAGCAAAGAGATCTACTTTACTATCAGGATAATTTGCTTTAACAAAGTCATTCACTTTAGGGCTTAAATTACTTATAGCTGCATACGGTGGATTCGTAATGGTCACCCAATATTTCCGTGCCATCGTCTCACCAATGTCAACAAGCCGATTCAGCTGCTCGGCAGTATCTTCCACGCCCACGCTATCCATGCTGATCTGACCTGCGGTATCTTCTGCTGCCACAAACCGACGCAGCAAATCCCAGTTATAGCTCTCCACATTCAGGATAGAGCCGTACTCCTTGGCATCGGTCAGAGTGTCCAGCAGACCTTCCAGCTGCATCTTAGCAGCATTCTTCTCAATATCGTCCATCCCTGCGCCGAAATACTTCAAGTGCGCACGGTTGACGCTATTGCTCTCCTGAATGGCATAGACATGGCAGCTGTTTTCACCGTTCAAGATACGGCGGTTGTACTGACGTGCTTTCATCATCACAGCAAAGTACGCCAGCTGATAGGCACGGTCATCAATGTCCAGACCGTAGATGTTGTTCTCCAGAATGCTTTTTGCAGCATCGCGCTGGCTGTAACCGGCACTCTCGTAAATCTGCATCAGCACATCAAAAGCGTATACGAGGATATGGCCGGAACCCATGCAGGGGTCGATGAGCTTGATGTCTTCCGGATTCAGGGCGGCATACTCTTTGCGAATTTCAGCCAGCTTTGCCTGCACCTCCGGCTCCTGTTGTGCTTCCTCCAGATAGTATTTCCAGTTTTCTTTCAGGCCACATTCCGGGTGTCCTTCCACCCACAGACGGCCAAGACTGTTCTCCACCATGTAGCGAACAATCCAATCCGGTGTGAAAAGCTGGGTTGCTGCAGGGATGTTTTCTTTTGTGATTTTCACATTCTTTTTCAGTGCTGCAAAAACGTCATCCTTTTTCTCACTGTTATAATACTGATACAG
>OKSE01001321.1_pt1 | contig 12248 bp, 8 predicted proteins | sample 1633631 | NCBI WGS metagenome assembly OKSE01 (sample SAMEA3541555, study PRJEB24748) | human gut metagenome | biome: human gut; feature: human-associated habitat; material: faeces | place: China | collected 2012 | reverse complement strand
GGCGAATGAATCAAGCGGAAAAAAAGCCCTGAAGGCCGGACTTGGCTACACGGTGGGCAATATGCTGGTGAAGGGCCTGTCCTTCCTGGCCATCCCCCTGTTTGCCCGGCTGATGACCGTGGAGGACTTCGGCATTTACAGCACCTTCAGCTCCTATGTCATGATCATGACGGTGCTGGCGGGCTTCACCCTGCACACCAGCGTCCGCAACGCGAAGCTGGATTATGTGGACCTCACCGGTTCCTACTGCTCCTCCGTGACCCTGCTGGTCATCGGCAATTCCCTGCTGCTGCTGGCATTGAGTCTGGTGTTTGCCGCGCCGCTGGCCCGGTCCCTGAGCCTGGAGCAGCCGTATCTTCCGGCGCTGATCGTGCTGGAGAGCTTCGGCATGGCCATGCTGACCTTCTACAACTCCGTCCTTTCAGTGGACTATAAGTATAAGGAGTACCTGGTACTGAGCCTGGTGTATGCCGTGGCCGGCATCGGCGGCTCCGTGCTGCTGATCCTGACCCTCTGCCGGGGCCAGGGATACCTGGGCCGCATCCTGGGCACCCTGATCCCTGCGGTGCTGGTGGGCATCTATGTGGTGTTCCGCCTGTGGCGGAAGGACCGCCCCCGCATCAGCCGGGAATACTGGCGCTACGGCATGGCCATCAGCCTGCCCACGGTGCCCCACGGCCTGAGCCAGCTGCTGCTGAACCAGTTTGACCGCATCATGATCAAGTCCATCATCGGCAGCACCGAGGCCGGGCTTTACAGCTTTGCCTACAACGTGGGCATGATCTTCCAGGTGATCACCAATTCCATGGACACCGCCTGGGCGCCCTGGTTCTTTGAAAAGATGAAGGCCAAGGAGTATCCGGCCATTCGCCGGGCCGCCTCGGCCTATGTGATCTTTGTGTCCATCGGGGCCATGGCCCTGGCACTGATCTCTCCGGAGGTCATCCTCATTGCCGGCGGCTCCAAATACAGCGACAGCCGCTACGTGACCATGCCCATCGTGCTGTCCATGTACTACGCGTTTTTGTATACCCTGCCCTCATCGGTGGAGTATTACTATAAGAAAACCAAGCTCATCGCCCTGGGCACCATGCTGGCGGCGGGTATGAACATTCTGCTCAACGCCGTGTTCATTCCGGCCTTCGGCTATGTGGCGGCGGCCTATACCACCGTGGCCTGCTACCTGCTGTATTACCTGCTGCATGTGGCCCTGTCCTGGTGGGTCCACAAGGGCATGGTGTATGATATCCTCCAGCAGTTCCTCTGGCTGGGGATCGTGTCGGTGGTGTCGCTGGTGACGGTGGCCCTGACGGACCTGTTTTGGGTCCGGATGGGACTGCTGGCGGCCCTTCTGGGCGTATGCCTGCTGTGGGCTCTCCGCCACCGGGACCAGGTGGCCCGGACCCTTGCGGTGTTCCGCCGGAAATCGGCCTGAAATCGGGACAAAACCCCGGGTTTTGCGGGACATCCCGCCCTGTCTCGGGACGGAAATATAAGAGAAGTTACGAAATAACGGATAGGAGTGAGATAAGTGGAGGAACTGACGCTTCGGCAAATGCAGGAGGGAGCTCTGAACATTCTCAAGAAATTGGACGGCATCTGCCGGGAGCAGGGACTGCGGTATTTCCTGTTTTACGGCACGCTGATCGGGGCCATCCGCCACAAGGGCTTCATTCCCTGGGATGACGACCTGGACGTGGCCATGCCCCGGCCGGACTTTGACAAGCTGGTGGCATACTGCCGCCGGCACCGGCAGGAGCTTCAGCCCATGCAGCTGATGACCGTGGACGACAACCCCCGGTATGTGTACCCCATCGCCCGCTTCAGCGACACCCGCTACCGGGTGAAATACCAGGGCATCCGGGATTACGGCCTGGGCCTGTTTGTGGACATTTATCCGCTGGACGGCTGCGGAAACACCGAAGAGGAGGCCAGGGCCTGGGTGCAGCAGCCCATGCGGGATGTGAAGTTCATCAACTGCTGCGCCGCCGACCGGTTCACGCCCAGCCGCCGGGGCTGGCTCCACACCCCCGCCAAGCTGGCGGGCTTTGCCTGGGCCCGGCTCCACGGAAGCGCCCATTACATCCACCGCATCGAGGCCTGGGCCCGGCAGAAGGACTATGAGAAGTGCCGCTATGTGGGCTGCACCGTTTGGGATACCAACTGGAACATCGTGTTCCCGCGGGAGGACCTGGAAAAAACGCTGTATGTTCCCTTTGAGGACGCAGAGTTCCCCATTCCCGCCGGATATGACCGGATGCTGCGCCATACCTATGGCGATTACATGACGCCCCCGCCGCCGGAACAGCGGATCGGGCAGCATTTTTACACCGTATGGCCCAAGGAACAAGGGGCCGCGGAGGAACATAAGGAAGGAGCCATCTCATGAAAGGTATCGTTTTGGCCGGCGGAGCCGGTACGCGCCTGTACCCCCTGACCATGGTCACCAGCAAGCAGCTGCTGCCGGTGTATGACAAGCCCATGATCTATTACCCCCTGTCCACCCTGATGATGGCGGGGATCCGGGATATCCTCATCATCTCCACCCCCACGGATCTGCCCAATTTCGAGCGTCTGCTGGGGGACGGAAGCCAGTTCGGCATCCGGCTGAGCTATAAGGTGCAGCCCTCGCCCGATGGGCTGGCCCAGGCGTTCCTGCTGGGCGAGGAGTTCATCGGCGACGACTGCTGTGCCATGGTGCTGGGAGACAACATTTTCTACGGCAGCGGCTTCCGGGCCCGCCTGAAGCAGGCGGCGGCGGACGCCCAGCAGGGCCGGGCCAGCATCTTCGGCTACTACGTCAACGACCCCGAGCGCTTCGGTATCGTGGAGTTCGACGAAACCGGCAAGGTCATCTCCGTGGAGGAGAAACCCCAGCATCCCAAGAGCAACTACTGCATCACGGGGCTGTATTTCTACGACAACCGGGTGGTGGACATGGCCAAGCGGGTGAAGCCCAGCGCCCGGGGCGAGCTGGAGATCACCGACCTGAACCGCTTCTATCTGGAGGACGGTACCCTGAACGTGCAGCTGCTGGGCCGGGGCTATGCCTGGCTGGACACCGGCACCATGGACTCCCTGGTGGATGCGGCGGACTTTGTGCGCACCATCGAGACCCGCCAGGGCTCCCAGATCGCGGCCCTGGAGGAGATCGCCTTCAACGAGGGCTGGATCGACCGGGAGACCCTGCTCCAGTCCGCCCAGCGCTATGGCAAGTCCCCCTACGGCCAGCATCTGATGCACGTGGCTGAGGGCAAAATTCGTTATTGATAGGTGGCCTGTATGAAAATTCTGGATACGAAAATTCCTGAGGTAAAGATCATCGAGCCGGACGTGTTCGGCGATCACCGGGGCTGGTTCATGGAGACCTGGTCCCTGCCCAAGTATGAAGCCCTGCACTTCAACAGCATGCAGGACAACGAGAGCTTCACCGCCAAGAAGGGGACCCTGCGGGGCATCCACTTCCAGCAGGACCCCATGGCCCAGGCCAAGATCGTCCGGGTGGTGCGGGGCGCCGTGATGGACGTTGCGGTGGACCTGCGGAAGGGGTCCCCCACCTATCTGCAGTGGGTATCCGTGGAGCTCAGCGCCGAGAATAAGCGCCAGTTCTACATTCCCCGGGGCTTCGGCCACGGGTTCGTGACCCTGACGGACGACGTGGACTTCTGCTATAAGGCGGACAACCTGTACGACCACCCCAGCGACCGGTCCATCCGCTTCGACGACCCCGCCATCGGCGTGGACTGGGGCGTGACGGACCCCATTCTGTCCGACAAGGACAAGAACGCCCCCCTGCTGGCGGACAGCGACTGCAACTTCGTGTACGGAAAGGACGAGTGAGCCATGACCATTATCGTTACCGGCGGCGCCGGCTTTATCGGCAGCAACTTTGTGTTCCATATGCTCAAGGAGCACCCCGACTACCGCATCGTGTGCCTGGACAAGCTGACCTACGCGGGGAACCTGTCCACCCTGGCTCCTGTGATGGACAACCCCAACTTCCGCTTCGTGAAGGCGGATATCTGCGACCGGGAGGCCGTTTACAAGCTGTTTGAGGAGGAGCACCCCGACATGGTGGTGAACTTCGCTGCCGAGAGCCATGTGGACCGCTCCATCGAGGACCCCGGTGTGTTTTTGCAGACCAACATCATCGGCACCGCCACCATGATGGACGCCTGCCGCAAGTACGGCATCCAGCGCTATCACCAGGTGTCCACCGACGAGGTGTACGGCGACCTGCCCCTGGACCGGCCGGACCTGTTCTTCACCGAGGAGACGCCTATCCATACCTCCAGCCCCTACTCCAGCTCCAAGGCGTCCGCCGACCTGCTGGTGCAGGCGTATCACCGGACCTATGGCCTGCCGGTGTCCATCAGCCGCTGCTCCAATAACTACGGGCCTTATCACTTCCCGGAGAAGCTGATTCCCCTGATGATCGCCAACGCCCTGAACGACAAGCCCCTGCCGGTGTACGGCGAGGGCCTGAACGTCCGCGACTGGCTGTATGTGGAGGATCACTGCCGGGCCATCGACCTGATCATCCATAAGGGCCGGGTAGGCGAGGTGTACAACGTGGGCGGCCACAACGAGATGCGCAACATCGACATTGTGAAGCTGATCTGCAAGGAGCTGGGCAAGCCCGAGAGCCTCATCGTCCATGTGGCGGACCGGAAGGGCCACGATATGCGCTATGCCATCGACCCCACCAAGATCCACAACGAGCTGGGCTGGCTGCCGGAGACCAAGTTCGCCGACGGCATCAAAAAGACCATCGACTGGTATCTGAATCACCGGGAGTGGTGGGAGACCATCATCTCCGGCGAGTATCAGGACTATTACGAGAAAATGTACGGCAATCGCTGAGCCATGGAGCAGCAGGCAGTAGAAGTCCGGATGGGGCAGACGCACCTGGGCTTTGTGGACGCGGCAAAGGGCCTGGGCATGCTGGCCATCATCTGGGGCCACATGGACTACCTGTGGAGCACCAGCTCCGTATGGTTTTCCTCCTTCAAGATCGCTGTGTTCTATGTGGTGGTGGGCCTGCTGAAGGCATACCGCTATGGGGAGCGGGGCCAGAGGGATTCCTGTGCGCAGGTGATGAAAAAACGCTGGTATTCCCTGGTGATCCCCTATGGCGTGTTTTCGGCTCTGGCGATTCTGGCGCACCTGGCTTTTCTCACCATACACGGCGGCAGCAGACTGGCGGCCCTGAAGGGGGACGTGATCCTGACGGTGACGCTGCGGGGTGTTGCCACCCTGTGGTTTCTGCCTACGCTGCTGATCGCCGAGCTGCTGTTTGCGGCGGTGCGGCCGGAGGGCTGGTCTGCCGCCAAGCGCATACTGGTGTGTGTCCTGGCGCCGGCTATCCTGTGCGTCATCGGCTATTTCTATCAGGGAATGGATATTCCCGGGGCGGATCGCCTGTGGGTGCAGGTGGTGCGCAATCTGTTTATTGTTTTGGCCAAGAGCGTCAGCGGCTTTTGGTTCATGCTGTGCGGGTATCTGCTTTACCGGCGGGGGAAGCCGCAGCGGCTGGGAAGGCTGCCGGTGCTGGCGGTCCTGCTGGCGGTGAATCTGGGTCTGTCGCTGCTGAGTCCGGACCTGGATTTCAACTCCTTTAAGCTGGGGTCCTTTGCTCCGGTGTTCTATCTCAACGGTGTGTTGGGTTCCGTGGCCGTTCTGGAGCTGCTGCGCTGGCTGGAGGCCCGCATATCCCTGAGGCCCCTGATCTGGTGCGGCAGGCACTCCATGTTCCTGATGGCCACGCATCTGCCCTGGCAGATCGCGCCGGAGCTGGTGATGCTGGGCAAGCGTTTTTACCTGGCACAGACGCCGACGGCGCCGTATTTTCTGATGATGCTGGCGGAGTTCGCGGTGCTGATGCTTATTGAGGCTGCACTGGTCTGGTGCAAAGAGAAGGTCAAAGCCGCCATGACCGGGCGCTGGGGAAAAGAGCGGCCCATCTGCAAGGCGGTCAAGTATCTGTAACGAGGAGGTTACAAGCAATGAAGGTATTGGTAACGGGCGTGGGCGGTCAGCTGGGCCACGACGTGATGAACGAGCTGGCCCGCCGGGGCCATCAGGGCGTGGGCAGCGACATTGCCCCGGTATACAGCGGCATCGCCGACGGCTCTGCCGTGACGAAGATGCCCTATGTGCCCATGGATATCACCAATGACGCCCAGGTGCGGCAGGTGATGGACGATGTGCGGCCCGACGCCGTGATCCACTGCGCCGCCTGGACGGCAGTGGACCTGGCCGAGGACGCCGACAAGCAGCCCAAGGTACGGGCCATCAACGTGGACGGCACCGCTCATCTGGCGGCGGCGTGCAAGGCCCAGGACTGCAAGATGATGTACATTTCCACGGACTATGTGTTCAACGGCCAGGGGGAGACCCCCTGGCAGCCGGACTGCAAGGACTATCAGCCCCTGAATTTCTACGGCGAGACCAAGCTGGGCGGCGAGCTGGCCGTCAGCTCCCGGCTGGAGAAGTATTTCATCGTGCGGATCGCCTGGGTGTTCGGCCTGAACGGCAAGAACTTCATCAAGACCATGCTCCAGCTGGGCAAGACCCACGACAAGCTGCGGGTGGTGTGCGACCAGATCGGCACGCCCACCTATACCCTGGACCTGGCCCGGCTGCTGGTGGACATGATCGAGTCCGACAAGTACGGGTATTACCACGCCACCAACGAGGGCGGGTATATCTCCTGGTACGACTTCGCCTGCGAGATCTTCCGCCAGGCGGGGCTGCCGGTGCAGGTGGACGCCGTGACCACGGCGGAATACGGCGCGTCCAAGGCGGCCCGGCCCTTCAACAGCCGCCTGGACAAGAGCAAGCTGGCGGAGAACGGCTTCACGCCGCTGCCGGAGTGGAAGGACGCCCTGAGCCGGTATCTCCGGGAGCTGGGCGACAATCAGTAAGCGAAAAAATACCGGCTGCGCAGCAGCCGGTGTTTTTTTGTCCTTTTCAGGGGAAGAAAAATGCGCTATACTGTCAGATGAGAGTTTTTCGGGACAGCGGAGGTGGTATCCTGCTGTCGGAAAGGAGGCGGGCAGATGCTTCATATATGGGTGGGCCGGGCCGGTTCCGGGAAATCCCGGCGGGTGCTGGAGGCCATGGAAAAGAACCGCCGTCTGCGGCGGCAGGTGCTGCTGGTGCCGGAGCATATCTCCCACGAGGCGGAGGTGGACCTGTGCCGGGCCCTGGGGCCCACAGCGTCCCGGGACGCGGAGGTGCTGAGCTTCCGGAGCCTGTCGTCCCGGGTGCTGGCGGAAACCGGCGGCCTGGCGGAGTTTACCCTGGACAACGGGGGAAAGCTGCTGACCATGCGGCGGGTGCTGCAGGAGCTGGCCCCGGAGCTGCGGGTATTCGGACGGCCCAGCCAGCGGGCGTCGTTCCTGCGGCAGCTGACGGACCTGACGGAGGAGTTCTACGCCTACGAGATCGGCCCCCAGGCCCTGTACCGGCAGGTGGAGGACCTGGACGGGGCCATGGGCGGCAAGCTGCGGGACATCGCTCTGATATACGCCGCCTATGACGCCCGGCTGCGCAGCGGCGATTTCGACGCCCGCTCCCGGCTCCAGAAGCTCCGGGAGCATCTGGAGGGAAGCGGCTATCTCCGGGGCTGCGACGTGTATCTGGACGGATTTTCATACTTCAACCGCCAGGAGGAGAGCATTCTGGAGCTGGTGCTGCGGCAGGCCGAAAGCGTCACGGTGACGCTGCTGGGAGACCGGAGCAGCGACCGGCTGTTCCAGAATGCCCTGCGCCAGCGGATGCGCCTGGAGCGCATGGCCCGCCGGGCGGGGCAGGAGACGGACGTGCTGTGGTGCGAAAGCCGGGGGCAGGGCCCCCTGGGACACCTGGAAGCCCACTTTTTCGGCCAGGAGGTCCCCTACGACGGGGAACCGGAGGGCCTGGGCCTGTACCAGGCGGCCACGGCCTTTACCGAGGTGGAATGGGTGTCCCAGCAGCTGCGGCAGCTGGCGGCGGAGGGCTATCGCTGGCGGGACATGGGTGTGTGCGCCCGGAATATGGAGGTCTACGGCCCGCTGCTGGAGAGTGTGTTCCGCCGGGACGGCATCCCGGCCTATATCAGCCGCCGCAGCGACCTGCTGGAAAAGCCCCCCATCACCATGCTGCTGGGGGCACTGGACGCCGTCACCGGCGGCTTCGACCGGGAGGACGTGTTCCGCTGCCTGAAAACCGGCCTGGGCGGCATCACCCCGGACGAGTGCGACATTCTGGAAAATTACGTCATCCTGTGGGACATCCGGGGCAGTTCCATGTGGCTGCGGGAGGGGGACTGGACGGCAAGCCCCGACGGATACGGCCGGGAGCCGACGGAGCGCAGCGCCGCCCGGCTGGAGCGGGTGAACGGCATCCGGCGGCGGGTGCGCCTGCTGCTGGAGCCTCTGTACCGGGGGATGCGCACCGCCGGGGCGGCCCGGCAGAAGGCGGAGTGCCTGTATGGGTTTTTGCAGGAGGCCGGGGTGCCGCAGACCCTGGAGGACACGGCGAAAAAGCTCCTGGAGGAGGACCGGCCCCAGCTGGCGGAGGAATATGTCCAGCTGTGGGCGATCTTCTGCGGGGTGCTGGACCAGTTTGCGGAAATCCTGGGGGATACGGAGCTGTCCGGCGAGGAGTTCGCCCGGCTCCTGCGGCTGGTGCTGACCCAGTACAGCGTGGGCACCATCCCGGCCACCCTGGACCAGGTGAAGGTCAGCGAGATCACCCGCAACGACCGGCACCGGGTGAAGTGCCTGTTCCTGCTGGGAGCCAACGACCATGTGCTGCCCATGCCCCCCAGCGGCCACGGCCTGCTGGACCCGGAGGACCGGGCCGCCCTGCAGCAGCGGGAGATCCTGCTGTCGGACGCCAGCTTCGACCCGCTGGACAACGAATTGCAGAATATTTACGCCTGCCTGGCCCAGCCCACGGACCGGCTCACCGTCAGCTGGCCGGTGGGAGACGTCAACGGCAGCCAGCTGCGCCCCTCCTTTGTGGTGCAGCGGATGGAAAAGCTGTTTCCCCGGCTGCATGTGACCCGGGAGGACGGCAGCTACCGCCGCAGGCTCCCCGCCACGGCCCTGGAGCTGGCGGGAGAGGACCCCGCCCTGCGGCAGTATTTCCGCCGGCGGGGGGACTATGACCGGGTGCTGGACGCCATGGACCGGGGACGGGCCCTGGGCCGGGGACGGCTGTCCGGCCCGGCGGTGGAGGCCCTGTATGGCCGCTCCCTGCATATGTCCGCCTCCCGGATGGACCAGGTAAAGCGGTGCCATTTCGGGTACTTCATGCAGTACGGCCTGCGGGCAAAGGACCGCCGCCCGGCGGGGTTCGAGGCCCCGGAGATCGGCACGTTTATCCACTATCTGCTGGAAAACGTGGCCCGGGAGGTCAAGACCCGGGGCGGCTGGGCCGCGGTGCAGCAGCCGGAGCTGCGGCAGCTGGTCCGGGAATATACGGACCGCTACGCCCGGGAGGAGATCGACGGGTATCAGGAGAAAAGCGCCCGGTTCCGGTATCTCTTTTCCCGGCTGCGGACGGCGGCCTATGCCATTGTGGAGGACATGGCCGGGGAGCTGGCCCAGTCGGACTTTTCCCCGGTGGCCTTTGAGCTGGGCTTCGGCGGAAAGGACGGGCAGCTGCCTGCCGTGACCATCACCGAGGGGGATCAGCGCCTGTCCGTCAGCGGCAAGGTGGACCGGGTAGACGGCTGGCTCCACGACGGCAGACTGTATCTGCGGGTGGTGGACTACAAAACCGGAAAAAAGTCCTTCGACCTGTCGGACCTGCGGTACGGCCTGGGGCTCCAGATGCTGCTGTACCTGTTCACCCTGGAGCAGGAGGGCCGCAGCTATTTCGGCTATCCCATCGTCCCGGCGGGGGTGCTGTACCACCCGGCCCGGGAGGTGATCCTGAAAGCGGACCGGGGCATCCAGCCGGAGAAGCTGCAGCTGGCCCTGCAGAGCGCCCTGCGCCGCAGCGGCATGGTGCTCTCCGACCCCCAGGTGCTGCGGGCCATGGAGCACAGCGCCCTGGAATCGCCCCATTACCTGCCCATCAAGGTGAAAAAGGACGGCTCCATCGCCGACGGCGTCGCCTCGGCGGAGCAGCTGGGCAAGCTGGGCCGCTATGTGGACCGCCTGCTGCACCAGATCGCCCGGGAGATCGGCTCCGGCAGCATCGACGCCGACCCGGTGGCCCCCGGCCCCCAGGACCGGGCCTGCCAGCACTGCGACTTTGCCGCCGCCTGCGGGTTCCAGGAGGGCCGGGGCGGCGACCGGGTGCGGTACATCAGAAGCGTGGACCCGGGAGAATTCTGGAAATTTGTGGAGGAAGAAAGCCGAGAGGAGGAATCGCCATGCCGCCGACAGGTAACGGACGCCTGCGCATCCGGGCGGTTCTCGCCCGGATAGGTCAGCAGCACGCCGTTCTTGCGGGTGACATAGAACTGCTCGTTCTCATCCGTTACGGTTAAATTCAGGGTCAGGTCATCGTTCTGCGCAGCGTTGGCATCGGTCAGGATGGCGATATAGTCCAACAGCATGGAGACCGTCATTGCGCGCATACTGTTGGTGAGACCATTCGCCGTGCGGGCACGCCCGGACAGATTGCCGTTCCGCAGTTCCGCTGCGCCCATCAGATACGCATTGCGCCACGCACCGGACTCTGCCTGATAACCCAACTGCTCCAGCGCATCGGCGCACAGGTTGCGCGCCTTCTGGTTGGATGGATCTGCAAAGACCAGCTCCTTTGTGATCTGCGCCACCCACTGATACTCGCCCTTGTTGTAGTCCTTTTTTGCCCGAAGCAGAACGGCTTCCGTACTGCCGAGATACTCCACCATCTTTTTTGCTGTTTCGCTGGGCGGGAGCGGGTCCAGATTGACCGGGTTCGCATCGTACCAGCCCAGATATTTCTGGTAGATGGCTTTGGCGTTATGCGGCAGCGTGCCGTAATACTGGCGGGTATACCAGACTTTTTCGAGCGCATCCGGCAACGAGATCATGGCGGCGATCTCGTTGGAGGTGTACCCCATGTTCATATAGTGCAGGGTCTGGTCGTGGATGAACTTGTAGATCGCAGCCGTGTTCAACAGATACTCGTGGATCTCCTCGCCCCAGTGCGGCCAGTTGTGGCTCTGGAACACCACGTCGGTCTTGTCACAGAAGCGCTGGTCAGCCTCGATGATGTACTTCGCCCAATCGTTGGCATCCCGCACCTGTGCGCCACGCAGGGTGTAGAGGTTGTGCAGGGTGCCGGTGCAGTTTTCGGCCATCCAGAGGGCACGGTACTTCGGGAAATAGGCGTTCATTTCGGCAGGGGCTTCGGTGCCGGGGGTCAGCTGAAATTCGATCTCCAGCCCGTCGATGGTCAGCTTTGGAACATCTTCCCCGATCTCGTAGGTAGGAGCGATGAGGGTCACCGTACCGGTAGACTGTCCCATGCCGATGCCGATGGAGAGTGCTCCTTTCTCTCCTTTTTCCAGCACTGTACCATACTGATACTGCGCACGCCGGGCCATTGCGATGCCGGCATAGACGTTTTCGCTGATGGCGTGTTTCAAAAATCCTTCCGGTGCAAGGATGACCGTTTTGCCAGAGGCAAGCTGTTTTTCGATAGAAAGGTTGGGGTCCGCTACATTGTTCCGGTCGATCGCACCCTCTGCGCCGCCAAAGTGATCCACGTGGCTATGACTGTACAGCACAGCTTTGACATCCAGCGGGCCGAACCGGTTTTCCATCAGCGCTTTTGCCGCCTGCATATTTTCCTTGCACATCAGGACATCAAAGATGATCCAGCCGTTGTTGGTGCGGATGAAAGTCGCGTTGGCCATATCAAAACCGCGCACCTGATAGATGCCGTCGCAGACCTCAAACAGTCCGGCTTTTGCGTTGAGCTGGGCGTTCCGCCACAGGCTTGGATTGACCGTATCCGGCGCATCGCGATCCAGATCGCCATAGTCTTGCAGATCCCACGCCGTTGATCCGTCATCGTTGTAAATGACCCTGCCTTCCTGATCGTCCAGCAGGCCGCGCTCTGCGTTGGCAAACTCCCGCCGGTCGGAAAAATCAAGTTTGCTGTACCACTCCGCATTTTTTTCTGCGGTACAGCTCGTCGCATCCTGCGTCGTCCCCGGCTTTGAAGGGTCGCTGAAGAAATCAGCGATAAAGTTCAGGCTATTATTTTCGGCTTCGCTTCCGGCTGCATGTGCAGACAAGGATACTCCGCACGCC
>OKSE01001312.1_pt1 | contig 12310 bp, 9 predicted proteins | sample 1633631 | NCBI WGS metagenome assembly OKSE01 (sample SAMEA3541555, study PRJEB24748) | human gut metagenome | biome: human gut; feature: human-associated habitat; material: faeces | place: China | collected 2012 | reverse complement strand
AAAGAATGGCAAGAGCAGTGGAACTTTATTATGAAATGGAATAAAAATGAAAGGAGTCCCAAATTATGAGTAGCGTACTTACTGTTGAACAGCGTGAGCAAGCAGGTTCTGACTTGTGATGCATAAGGGGAGGGGAATAGGCATATGGGTACGGGTCGTATAAAAAAGAATACATTGAGAGCGAAGATGCTTGGCATACTGATGCTGTGTGCGATGACTAGCCTTCTGGCTGCAGGAATCGTCTCTTATATGGCGCTGAGAATGATACAGAATGACAGTATAGAGAATAACATGAAAATGTATCTGGATCAGATTACGAAGAATACGGATGAAGCCTATTATGATATGCTCAGTATTGTGAACTATATGGGACCGGGCGGTCTGATCGGAAACGTAACGGACAGTTATCTTGATGCTGTGGATAATTTTGACAGGTTTGTTGAACAGAGATCTCTTAGACAAGAACTTTCGGGACTCGGATATGTCAACACAAAACTGGTAGGCGTTACCTATTATGACAAGGAAGAGAAAAAGGAACTTATCAGCGGTATGAATGTCAGAACACTGGACGGAAGACAGAACGCATTGCCTAAGGTTGTGAAGTGTGCGGGAAATGTTATGCAGGCAGCCCATGCGTCTTTTCTTGGGAATAGTGAGAAAACAGTTTTTTCCGTCATGAGGGAAGTAGTTTTTGGCAATGGGAAAAGACTGGAAATCTACACAGAAATAAAGGCTGATATGAAGACCCCGGAAGAAATAAATAAGGAAGGATATCCCTACACTTATATTCAGATGGATGAGAGAGGGGTTGCACAATACAGCGTAAATCCTGTCATTATGCACGGACAGAAACTGTTTTCTGCATCACTCTCAAAGGGGGAGTATGAAGTCCAGACGAGAGAGGGCTATAAGATCATGGCATACCGGAGTCAGATGGGATACATTAATGCAGTGGCACTACCGGACAATATATATCAGAAGAAGATTAACCAGTGGAGAATGATGATGACACTCATCATAGTTGTAACGTTTCTGATCTTTTCCATGTCTGTCCTCTATCTTTATCGTATGATCTGCCGACCACTGAGTCAATTCCGCAGACAGATGGTGCAGATTGGGGATGGCACTCTTCAGGCAGTACATGAAGAGTCGGACATTGCAGAGTTTGACAGCCTGATGAGGGAAGTAGAACAGATGAAGAGACAGATTGAGAATCTTATCAGCAATATGGTAGAAAAGGAAAAAAGCATACAGAAGATGGAGTTTGAGAAACTTCTCTATCAAATTAATCCTCATTTCCTTCTCAATACACTGAATTCGATTCAGTGGATGGCACAAATGAGTCACCAAAGAGAGATCAGTGAGTTTGTACAGAGACTAAAGAAGCTTCTTTCCTATAATCTGGGCAAAGAAGGCCGCCAGACAACGTTGCGGATGGAGTTGGAGATTGTAAAGGAATATATTGCACTTCAGCAGATGCGGTATGATTTTATTATTGAGATGAATATAGAACATGGCAGTTATCTTGACCAGCCAACGGTCCGTATGCTTTTTCAGCCACTTGTGGAGAACGCGATCCGCTATGGTCTTGGGGATGATGAGAAGATCAGCATCCAGGTGTTTGAAGATGTGGCAAGGCATCTTGCTGTTGTAACTATCTCTGACAGCGGAAAGGGACTGAATCAGGAGGAGATAGATGAGATTAACCAGCCGTTTGATTATGACTGGGGATACTGGAAGAATGAGAACAGAGGTATCGGACTGCGCTACGTCAAGGCTATGCTGGAATCATTTTATGATGGACAGACGAGTTTGTTTGTAAACAGCAAAAAAGGGTTCGGAACCAGAATTACGATCCTTCTTCCTGTCCGGAAACCGGAAGAAAAAAAAGAGAAAGACAAAGAGGTTACATTGGAAGAAAATAAGGTGGGACAGACAGATGAAAGTATTGATTGTAGATGACGACAAACTTGCCAGAAAAGGTCTGGTCGCTATTATGGACTGGGAAAAGTATGGATTCGAGGTAGTGGGAGATGTACAGAATGGGAGAAAAGCCCTTGAATTTCTCCGAAATCATCCGGTGGATATTGTATTTACCGATATAGATATGCCGGAAATTGATGGACTGGAACTTATGCAGATGTGCGGAGAGGAATTTCCGGAAATTAAATTTGTAATTCTTTCTGTATATGAGAATTTCAGTTATGCACAGACGGCAATCCGTATGGGTGCGTTAGACTATATCTCAAAGATCAGTTTTTCCCCGGAAGAGTGTGGAACGATACTGGAACGGGTCAGTGCAAAGTACATGCAGACATGCAGAGATGGACATGCAGAAGAGGAAAATCAGGAAAAAGTTGAAGAACTGAACAGAAGATGGATGCACACCAGATGGATTTTCAGTGAGAAAGAATTTGAAGATCTCTGTCAGAAAACAAAAGAAATCAGTCTGCGGAGTGCGGAGAGGATTTTTGTTAAGAGTTTTCATAACATTCAGCTCCTGTCAGATGAAGAAGGGGAATTTCCATCGCTGGATACGGTTGAAGAGATGCTGGACTGGGTGCACCGCTGGAGGGAACATATTTATGAAGAGAGTCTTAGCTCATCACAGAAAAATGATATCAGTGCTTTTGCAGCGGTTATCAAGTATGTGGATGGACATATCGGGGAGGATCTTCGCTCTGAAGACGTGGCAGAACGGATAGGGATGAGCAGGAGTTATTTTAGTACAAGGTTTAAGGAGATGACGGGGGAAACATTTCACCAATATGTGATACACAGGAAAATGAAGACTGCGGCGGAATGGATAGAGGAGGGAAAGAAGAGCATTACAAGGATTGCCGTAGAACTTGGATATGATAATTTTCATTATTTTGCAAAAGTATTTGCACGGGAGCATGGGTGTACGCCTTCGGAATACAGAAAAGAGAGTAAAAATGTCTGATTTTCATCGGACATTTTTTTTGTGATAAAAAATATTTGGTAAGATTAGAAACAATATCATCTAGCAGGATATGGGGGAAGAAGATAAAATAATTAAAAAAAGGAAGGGAGGTATCATGGTGTATATTAAACAAAAAGGAAGGGAGGTCCTGGAATGTATATCAAACGATTTGTGAAGCATTATTATATTATGCTGATTCCGGCACTTTTATGGCTGTTTTTCTTTAGCATTGTTCCGATGTTCGGTATTGTCATGGCATTTCAAGATTATAATCCGGGCCAGGGTATTTTGCATTCTAAGTTTGTCGGGCTTGAAAATTTTAAGTACATGTTTCAAATGAACGATGTCAAACAGGTACTGTGTAATACCGTTGTAATCGCGGTAGGAAAGATTATTGGGAATATTATTTTCCCATTGATTTTTGCACTTCTGCTTAATGAATTCTGTATTAAGCGGCTCAAGCGTCCAATCCAGACAATTGTTTACCTACCGTATTTTCTGTCGTGGGTTATTCTGGCAAAGATTGTTTTAAATATCTTTGGATATACTGGTCCAATTAATCAGCTGATGGAGGCATTTGGTAGAAATCCGATCAATTTTTTCGGGGAGCCATCATTGTTCCAGCCTTTGGTGATCGGCACAGATATCTGGAAAGGATTTGGGTACAATACGGTAGTTTATCTGGCAGCAATACTTGGGGTAGACCAGAGCCTTTATGAAGCAGCAGCGGCAGACGGAGCAGGAAGATTCAAACGTATCTGGCACATAACGCTCCCGGGAATAAGGACAACGGTAGCCCTTCTGGCAATTCTGTCACTTGGAAATGTGCTCAATGCAGGTTTTGATCAGATCTACAATTTGTATAATCCGCTTGTTTATTCCACTGGTGATATCATAGACACATGGGTATACCGTGCAGGACTTGAGAACCTGCAGTACTCGCTGGCTACAGCAGTTGGACTGTTTAAATCGGTGATCAGCGTTATCTTAATTGTTATAGGATATAAGCTGGCAGATAAGTTTACCGGTTACAAACTATTCTAAGGAGGTGCAGTAAATGATAGAAAATAAAAGTATAGGATCAAAAGTATTCGACGTAGTAAATGTTGTGATCCTTATTTTGATCACACTGGTCTGCATCCTGCCGGTATGGTATGTCCTTTGCGTTTCCTTAAGTAGCAGGGAGGCTGTCAGTGCAGGGAAAGTTGCTCTCTGGCCGGTGGGATTTAATCTCCTGTCATATAAGAAGATCTTGGGAGAGGGAAATTTCTTTACTTCTTTTCTTGTGTCTATTAAACGAGTTGTGTTAGGTACAGGGGCCAGCATGGTGTGTATACTTTTGGCAGCATATCCGTTGTCAAGAACAAAAAAACAGTTTCCGAAGAGGGGCATCTTCATGTGGATCTTTGTATTCTGCATGCTTTTCAATGGAGGTACTGTTCCGTGGTATATCACAATGAAGAATTACGGTCTCATGGACAGCATATGGGGACTTGTCTTCGGTATGGGGCTTCAGGTTTTCAACGTCATTCTGGCAGTAAACTTTTTCAAGAATCTGCCAGTTGAACTGGAAGAGGCATGCTTTATAGACGGTGGTGGACCATGGAGGAATCTGATCTCAATTTACATTCCTTTGGCAAAACCGATGGTGGCAACGATCTCGCTTTTTACGATTGTTCAGTACTGGAACGAGTTCTTTCAGGGAATGGTTCTAAGTACAAAACAAAGCAGCTATCCGCTTCAGACATACATACAGCAGATGGTAGTAACATTGGATTATTCCAGTATGAATGTTGAACAGATCGCACAGGCAATGAAACTAAATAACCAGTCGCTGGACGCAGCGAAGATATTTATCGCCATGATCCCGGTACTGATCATATATCCATTCTTGCAGAAATATTTTGTATCCGGCATTACTCTGGGATCGGTAAAAGGATAGTATCCGGTCAGAAAGAGTCTGGCCAAAATAGAGAATAGTAAAAACGAAAAGGAGAAAATGGATTATGAAACTAAAAAGAATAATTGCTATAGCGTGTACGGCAGCTATGACGGTATCCTTGATTTCAGGCTGTGGTGGTGCATCAGACAAAGGGCAGAAAGAAGCGGTCAAGGAAGCAGAAGGAACAGCGAAAGAAGATCTGCCTCTGGCAAAATATCCGGAGACAGTTACAGTACATCTGGGCGGGAAAATGAATCCGAATGCGAAGATCCCGGAAGGAATGTCGTTTGAAGACAACTCCTATACAAGACTGTTGAAAGATGACCTGAACATTGAGGTAGTATACGACTGGGTTGCATCTATGTCAGACTATGATGAAAAAATGAGTCTCTGTATCGGAAGTAATACCATTCCGGAAATCATGAATGTAAATGCAACCCAGTACAGGGCTCTGTTGAAATACGATATGATACAGCCACTGGATAAGTATTTTGATGATTATGCTTCAGATGCACTGAAAAGTTATGTGAAATCCGGCGGTGAAGAACTGCAGAAATGTATCACCAATGAAGATGGAGAACTGATGGCGATTCCTGCCCCGAACCTGACAGCAGGCGGTGTAAACGAAATGTGGATTCGTCAGGACTGGCTGGATGCTCTTGGGCTGGATGTACCACGCACATGGGATGAACTGGCAGAAGTGGCTAAAGCATTTGTGACAAGGGATCCAGATGGAAATGGAGAGAATGACACTATCGGTATTCTTGGACCAGGAAATTCGGACCACATGAATGCAGTAGGCGGCAACCAGTTTGGACTTGACCCATTGTTCAGCTGTTTTCAGTCATATCCGCAGTACTGGCTGAAGAGTGAGGACGGATCGGTAGAGTATGGTTCGATTCAGCCGGAGACGAAGACTGCACTGGAAAATATCTCCAAACTTTATGCGGATGGTGTTATTGATCCGGAGACACTTGTCAGAAGTGATAGCAAGGAGCCACTTCTTGCTGGAAAAGTAGGAATCTTTTTCGGACCGTGGTGGTGTGCATATACATTTGCGGATACAACTCTGTCAGGTTCAGCAGACTGGAGGGCATATTTCACACCTCTTTCTGAGGATGGAAAATATTATACGCATATGGCTGAGCCAACGACACAGTATGTCGTAGCGAGCAAGGACTGCAAAAATCCGGAAGCTGCGTTTAAGATCATTAACTACCTGGTTGCAAATGAGCAGAAATGGGTAGAAGAGGGCGTAACATCTACGGAGATGGGAACCGGAGATTTCTATCCTTTGTATAATACGTATGACAATGCTGATGAGATAGAGAAATCTTATGAAGCGCTGACGAAATATCTTGCAGGAGATATCAGTATGGATGATGTAGATTTTTCGACACATAAACTGCTGAAGAACGATATGGAAGCAGTTACGAAACTTAAGAAAAAGCCTTACGATGATTTCAGTCTTAAATATTGGAATCTGGATAGTGATCTGGCAAAAACAAATCTGCCTCGTCTGGTTGCAATCATGGTAGGTGACGCGCCACTTGTAAATGAGGAATATGTTCCGGTTTACAACGCTTACAACGGACAGACGGAAACAATGGAAGCGAAATGGGCAAATCTGAAGAAGATGGAGGAAGAGACTTTCGCAAAGATCATTATGGGAAAAGCAGATATCAGCGAATTCGATACTTTCGTTAAAAACTGGAAGAATCAGGGTGGTGATCAGATTCTCAAAGAAATCAACGATGAATTAAGTAAGTAAAAGAGACGGCGGCTGATGGTGTTCATTAGCCGCTGTTCCTTAATTGGAGGTATAAAATGCGGGAAAACAAAGTAATCTACGGACTGATAGGATATGGTGGAATGGGCAGATGGCATACAGAAATCCTGTCAAATGTACCGGAAATTGAAATTGGTGGTATCTATGATATCAAGGAAGAAAAGAGAATAGAAGCAAAAGAAAAAGGTTTTTCTGTGTATGGTTCGGAAGAGGAAATGTTATCAGACCCGGATATTGATGTTGTGCTGATTGCCACTCCAAATGACTGCCATAAGCCGATTGCAATCCGTGCTATGCATGCGGGGAAAAACGTGATATCAGAGAAACCGGTGACTCTGTCATCTTCTGATCTTCAGGAGATGGAAAATGTTGCCAAAGAAACCGGAAAGTTCCTGACAGTACACCAGAACAGGCGCTGGGATGATGATTTCCTGATCATACGAAAGCTTGTAGAGGAGCAGAAGCTGGGGCATGTCTTCCGGATAGAAAGCCGTGTGCATGGTTCAAGGGGTATTCCGGGTGACTGGAGAAAAGAAAAAATACATGGTGGCGGAATGGTTCTTGACTGGGGTGTACATTTGCTGGATCAGATTCTGTATCTTTACGGAGATAGAAAAATTGAAACTGTATATGCATCACTTACCCATATTACCAATCAGGAAGTGGATGATGGGTTCACCACAATCCTGACATTTGAAGGCGGAACGGAAGTCTTAGTTGAAGTAGGTACCAATAATTATATTTCCCTGCCAAGATGGTATGTACTGGGTGAAGATGGTACTGCGGTAATCAGGGACTGGCAGTTAAATGGTGAGATCATACGGAAAACAGGCATAACCGAAGAGAAAGTAGTGCCGGTAAAGACAGCAGCAGGTCTGACCAAAACCATGGCTCCGAGACGGGAAGATACAATCGTGAAAGAAGAGCTGCCACATGTGTCCGGAGATATTGCGGATTTCCATAGGAATGTAGCAGCAGTTATAAGAGATGGGGCAGAGCCGGAGATTAAGCTCTTCCAGGTGATGCGTGTAATGAAACTAATGGAAGCTATTTTCCAATCAGCAGAAACAAACCAGGTGATTGATTATAGACAGTATGAATCATAAGTATTTATGAAGGAACAGGAGAAAATAAGTATGAAACAGATAAAAATAGGAACATGCGTTCCTGGAACTAAGGCAGAAGAATGGTTAAAGGGATTTATTGGAAAAGGATTTGAGACATTTTCTCTTAATTTCCATATGTCATTGGAAGGGACTGACCTTGATAAGCTGGCATTGAGCACGGAAAAACTGTTGGCAGGTACGGATTCCGAAATCACGACAGTTGGATACTATTGCAATCCTATCCAGTATGCAGAGCATAGGAAAACTCTGGAAAATGTAATCTGCACTGCCGGAAAATTCGGAGCTACACATGTGAGTACTTTTGCAGGAGCGTGGGAAGGAAAGCCGGTAGAATCCGCATATGAAGAGTTTGGCAAGGTATTCCGGGAACTGGCTGATCTTGCAGAAGAAAAGGGAGTGAAGCTGGGAATTGAGAATTGCCTTATGGATGGAACATGGGAACATGCGACATGTAATATCGGTTTTAACCCTAAAGCATGGGAAGTGATGTTTGAGGAAGTAAAGAATGATAACTTCGGACTGGAATGGGAGCCGACACATCAGATGGTACAGCTTATCGATCCGGTAACAGAGCTGAGAAAATGGTGCAAAAAAATAGTACATATACATGGAAAAGATGCAACAATAGACTGGGATGCTGTAAGACATAGTGGCATATCAGGCGCAGTCCCATTTGTATGGCATCGTATGCCGGGCTTTGGTGACACGAACTGGAGAGATATCATTTCTATTTTAAGAAGTAACGGATATGAGGACGATATCTGCATTGAGGGATACCATGATCCTGTATATTCCGGAGAACTGGAGATGACCGGACAGCTTCATGCACTGAATTATCTGAAATGGTGCAGGGGTGGAGAATTTACACCAACTCCATGGGCAAAATAGGGAAAACAGATACAGGAGGATTTTTCTATGAAACTTGGGTTTATTACATCAATCCTTGACGGATGGACTTATGAACAAATGATGGATTTTGCTTCAGAGCAGGGATTTGAATGTGTGGAAGTGGCATGCTGGCCAGAAGAAAAAGCAGAAAGAAGATATGCGGGTGTAAGCCATATAGATGCAGAACGGGTAAACCAGGATGATGAATATGCAGCCCATATTATGGCATATGCAGAAAAAGCGGGAGTAGAAATCTCTGCACTGGCATATTATCCTAACGTAATGACGGCAGATAAAGAGAAAAGAAATGCTGCTATTGAACATCTGAAGAATGTCATACGTGCAAGTAAAAAGTTAGGTGTTGGCATGGTCACAACATTTATCGGAAGGGATCAGACCAAAAATGTACGGGAAAATCTTGAACTTGTAAAAGAAATATGGCCACCAATCATAAAACTGGCAGAGGTATGTGACGTAAAAATAGCAATTGAAAACTGCCCGATGCTTTTTGGTGAGGAACAGTGGCCCGGAGGACAGAATCTGATGACAACTCCGCCAATCTGGAGAGAGGTCTTCAAGATCCTGGACAGTGATAATCTTGGCATTAATTACGATCCATCCCACTTTATCTGGCAGATGATCGACTATATCCGCCCGCTTTATGAATTTAAGGATAAAATATTCCATGTTCATTACAAGGATATCAAGATATACAGGGATAAATTAGAGTCCTGTGGCATCATGGCTTATCCGCTGGAATATATGTCACCTAAGATTCCGGGACTTGGCGATGTGGACTGGGGAAAATACGTGTCAGCACTTACTGATATAGGATATGATGGCTGTACATGTATCGAAATAGAAGATAAAGCATTTGAGGATTCCAAGGAAAAGGTGGAGAAGTCTTTAATTCTCAGTAAAAGATATCTGGAGAAATATGTTATATAACACAGAAAAGTGCAAATAAGGAGGAAATACTATGAGAAAATTAAGAGCAGGAATCGTAGGCTGTGGAGGGATTGCTAACGGAAAACATCTCCCGGCTATGCAGAAAAGTGGTCTCTATGAGGTGGTGGCTTTTTGTGACATCATCATAGAGCGTGCGCAGGAGACAAAAGAAAAATTTGGCACAGAAGATGCAAAAGTATTTGAAGATTACCGTGAACTTCTAAAAGAAGATCTGGATGTTGTATATGTAACTACCCCAAACCGTTCCCATGCAGAAATCTCTATAGCAGCAATGGAGGCAGGAAGAGATGTCATGTGTGAGAAGCCAATGGCAAAAAATTATGCAGAAGCACAGAAGATGGTCGAAACTGCTGAAAGAACACACAGAGTTCTCAACATAGCATATCAGAACCGTTATCGTACAGATTCATTGTATCTGAAGGAAATGTGCAAAAGTGATGAATTGGGAGAAATCTATTTTGCCAAAGCACATGCACTCAGAAGAAGAGCTGTTCCGACCTGGGGTGTGTTCCTGAATGAAGAAGAACAGGGCGGCGGTCCTCTGATTGATATTGGTACACATGCACTGGATCTGACATTATGGATGATGGATAATTATGAAGTGCAGTCTGTTACGGGAGCTTCCTTCCACAAGCTGTCTGATCAGACAGACCAGGGAAATGCATTTGGTAACTGGGATCCGGATAAGTTCTGTGTAGAAGATTCTGCTTTTGGCTTTATCCGTATGAAAAATGGGGCAGTGATCGAACTGGAATCAGCCTGGGCACTGAACACACTGGAGGTTGATGAGGCAAAAACAAGCCTGTGTGGTACCAAAGCCGGAGCTGATATGAAAGATGGCCTTAGGATCAATTACATCCACCATAATGCACAGGTAGTAGAGAAACCGGAATTATCAAACGGTGGAGTAGCATTTTTCTCAGGAAAAGAAAAGTCAGCAGCAGACTATGAACAGGAATTGTTTTACCACATCGTTGTTGATGGGGCAGAACAGGTTGTGAAGCCTGCACAGGCTGCAGTTGTCACACGTATTCTGGAAGCAATCTACCAGTCCGCAGAAAGTGGCAAGACAATCTACTTTGAGTAAAATATGGTCTTATATGCTTCGGGCTGATCTATGGAGAAATGAACGGAAATGGGAAGGGCAAAAATTAGATAGCGAAGGACAGAACCTGTGTTTCATGACGCATTGGTGTCTTTCGCAGAAAGAAGGGGTATATTTATGGAAATACATAAATTACAGCAATTGCTGTCAGAAATGTCATTACAGGAAAAAATAGGACAGATGGTGCAGCTCACTGGCGCATACTTCGATAAAGAGGCAGTGCTCACAGGTGTTGTTGGGGAACAGTTACCACCGGAATGGATTATTCAATATGCCGGTTCAGTGCTTGGAGTGATTGGAAAAGATAAAATTTATGATATCCAGAGCAGATATATGGAACAGCATCCCCATCATATTCCGCTTCTCTTTATGGCAGATGTTATCCATGGATGCCGGACAATTTATCCGATTCCGTTGGGGCAGGCGTGTTCATTTCATCCGGAACTGGTGTCTGAGGCGGCTTCTATAGCTGCCATGGAGGCATCTTCAGAAGGGCTCAGGGCAACATTTTCTCCTATGATTGATGTTTCAAGAGATCCAAGATGGGGAAGGATAATGGAATCCTTTGGAGAAGATCCATATGTAAACGGGATCATGGGAAAAGCAATGGTAGATGGCTATCAGCAGAAAGCTGATACCAAAATAGCGGCATGCCTAAAGCATTTTGCAGGTTATGGGGCAGTGAATGCGGGAAGGGATTATAATGATGTTGAAATATCCCAGCGGACATTTCTGGAACAGTATGTAAAACCTTTCCGTATGGCACTAAAAGCAAAGCCAGCTATGGTCATGACAGCTTTTAATGCGATTGACCGTAAACCGATAAGCGGAAATAAGGAACTTCTTAAAGGGCTTCTGCGGGATAAGGAAGGATTTGAGGGAACTGTAATTTCAGATTGGGGCTCCATAGGCCAGCTGGAAGAACAGGGAGTGGCAGCAGATATGGAAGAAGCAGCAATCCAGGCTTCAGAAGCCGGTGTAGACATTGATATGATGAGTCCTGCCTATATGCTGTGTCTTGAAAAACTGGTGGAAAGCGGCATGCGCTTCCGCCGCGAGGGCGTCCCCATGGGTCTGCCAGGGCTGGACGAGTGGCACATCCAGCAGACGGACACCGACGCTGTGCGTGCCGCCAAAGCCGCGCTGCTGCAATAAAAGCATATACAAAAAAGAGCCGCACCGCTGCGGCTCTTTGCTGTTTTGCGCTATCAACTCAGTGGAACGTGTCAAACTCCTCGTCGAGTTCGTCGGCATCCTCCAACTCCGGGAAATTTTCGTAATCCAGATCCTCTAATTCTGGCATGTCGGGCACCAGTTCCAGCTCTTCCAGTAGGCTTTGCATGGCCTCACAATCGGTGGGAACGTCGGTCAGGCTGGCACCGTAGTGACAGAACAGCACCGTGCCGTCCTTGTCCAGAATCAGGGTCAGCGGCAGCTGCTGCTGACCGTTGGCAGGCGAGTGATAGCCGCGGCGCTTGGCATCCCGCATGATCTGCCATGCTTCCAGGCTGTAGGTGCTCAGCGCTCCGCTGCGGGTGGGAATATC
>OKSE01001306.1_pt1 | contig 12349 bp, 9 predicted proteins | sample 1633631 | NCBI WGS metagenome assembly OKSE01 (sample SAMEA3541555, study PRJEB24748) | human gut metagenome | biome: human gut; feature: human-associated habitat; material: faeces | place: China | collected 2012 | reverse complement strand
GGCGGCACAAAATCTTCGCAAAGATTTATCCTACCGACCGTAGTGGCGGATATCATCCGCCCGCGAAGTCCGCACAAAATATATTGACCCGCACCCAACAACCAAGGTATAAAACGGCACTGCTGTAAAAAAATAAAACGGAGGCAAAAAACATGAAAACAAAACGAAAAAACATTTTCAAGTCGCTTTTGGCTCTGACCCTTGCACTCATCATGGTGCTCGGCGTCGCGCCGATAAGCGAGCTTGCGGGCGGCGATTGGGCAAGCCTTTTCGCGCCCAAAGCCGAGGCGGCAGGAAAAACTTACGGCATTTATACTTATGAGGTCAGCTCGGACAACAAGGTCACAATAACCGACTGCAAAGAATCGGCAAAGGGCGCAATAACAATACCGTCTGAAATTGACGGAAAGCCGGTCACAAGCATCGGATACAATGCTTTCTCATATTGCACCGGCCTCACAAGCATAACGATCCCCAACAGCGTAACAAGCATCGGAACCTATGCTTTCTACGGTTGCAGCGGCCTCACAAGCATAACAATCCCCAACAGCGTAACAAGCATTGGAGACTGGGCTTTCTGTGGCTGTAGCGGCCTCACAAGCATAACAATCCCCAACAGCGTAACAAGCATCGGACACAGTGCTTTCGACGGTTGCCGCGGCCTTACAAGCATAACGATCCCCAACAGCGTAACAAGCATCGGAGACTGGGCTTTCGAACATTGCACCGGCCTCACAAGCATTAATGTTGCAAGTGGAAATAATTATTATTCCGACAATAACGGTGTTCTGTTTAACAAGAAAAAGACCGAATTAATAAGATATCCCGAAGGAAAATCTCAGACCTCATACACAATCCCCAATAGTGTAACAAGCATCGGAGTCGGGGCTTTCTTCGATTGCACCGGCCTCACAAGCATAACAATCCCCAACAGCGTAACAAGCATCGGAGACGGGGCTTTCGAATGGTGCACCGGCCTCACAAGCATAACGATCCCCAACAGCGTAACAAGCATCAGAGACAGGGCTTTCGACGGTTGCACCGGCCTCACAAGCATAACACTCGGCAACAGCGTAACAAGCATCGGATACGAGGCTTTCTACAAATGCACCGGCCTCACAAGCATAACAATCCCCAACAGCGTAACAAGCATCGGAAGAGGGGCTTTCTATTACACCGGCCTCAAAGACGTCTACTACACCGGCTCAAAAGATGAGTGGAAAGCTATAAGTGTTGGCTCTGACAATGTTGATCTCTTCAACGCTACTATCCACTATAACTGGATTGATGACTCTGTCCTCTCCCTCAATCGCAGCGAGATGACCGTGAGCAACAATGTCTGCCCGTATCTCTACGCGAGCATCAGGAATAACTCGGGATATGAAAAATCCGACCTCGTCTGGACTTCTTCAAACCCGAATGTCGCAGTCGTGGACAGAACCTCCGGCGTCGTCAACCCGGTCTGCGTCGGCGATACCGTTATAACGGTTTCAACCTCGGACAAAAAGTATTCCGCCTCCTGCAAGCTCACGATACAGTCGGCGTTCTGCATGACCTCGCCCGATTCGTCCGTCACCTCGATGAAAAGCGGCGACACCTCAAAATTTATTATATATCTCTATGACGGAGATCAGCTGCCGATAGGCAGCTCCACCTGCAAGATTTCCGGCACTGCCGCCTACGATGTTGTTTCGAGGAAGAACAACGAGAAGTCGATAGAGCTTGAGATAAAGGCGAAAAGCAGCGGTCAGATAAACATTTCTCTCAGCAGCGAAGACCCCGATACATATAACGAGTTTAGAATAAATGTCTATCCCGAGAGTGTCGATTATCTCGCCGATTCCGTTCCCGTCTCAAACAAGAAAATGGGTACTAACTTTAACCGCTCAGACCTGACGGTTGAAAACTTCAGATATGTTTACGACGAGAGTATCGACAAATATAAGGTCACAATGAATATCTATAACTCCTCAGGTACAGCCGCAGCGCTTGTTGCGCACAAAGCCAACGGAGATATATACGACTCGCAGATAATAACCAAACACACGAATTTCCCGACCGATTGGGGCGGCTTCTTCGGCATCCTCGGCAAAGGCTTCTGCCAGGGAATGACGGGCGATCTCTATACCTACAGGTCTTCTCTCAACTCGACATTGACCGAAGCGTCAATAGAAGTCCCGGCAGACGGATATATCACTATTTCAAACGATATATACTCCTGCAAAATGACCATGGCTTATAATATCGTCGGCATATGCACCGATGCGGTCTTGGGATATTTGAAGAGCACAAATGCTATTGGCGATGTCAGCAACAAGGATTCCGACAAAATCGCCAAGAATATCACTCAGGCTATTCTGAAATCCATACCGGACAAGGACAAGTTCCTTAATAGTATAATGGAAGAGCTCGGAACCGGAATCACCAAAAAGCTGGCTCCGCAGATAATCTACAACAACGCCGAGTTTGCCCATGAAATGCTCAAACGTATGTGTGACGAGGCCGGTGAAGATTTTGCAGACCTTTTCATCGATGCTGTGTGGTCTGTGCTCAAGAGCAATGTAAAAGATGCAATAAAAAATATTGTGATAGCTAAAATCATAGAAACCGGAATAAAAGAGAGCACTCTTTCAAGCAGCCTTAAAGTAGCCGATGTTTTCTTCAAGCTTGGCTCCGGCTGCGATCTCTGCAATCAGATAGTATACTCTACCGTTCTGAACCCCTTAAGCGGTGTTACTACGATACAGTTCAAACGTGACGGCAAGGACGGATTTGTGGCAAAAGATAAACTGAAAGTCGTATCCGATGTTATCGATGAAGATACCGTCCTTTCGCACTATGTTATCTGTGATATGCAGAGAAAGCAGCTTATAAAAGGCGAACTTGAAAAAGAGTTCCAGATAAGCCCGGACAACATTTTTGAGATTCATGAAATCGCGCTGATGAAAAACGGCAAAAAAATCGGAACGGAAATGCAGGCTACCGTTGAAATAGAGATTCCTGCCGGTATGCTTCCGTCCAGCGTCAAGATTTTCAGAAGAGAGAGCAACGGAAAATATACCGATATGAAGGCATATCCCGTCGGAAACGGCAAGATGATGTTCGTGACTACCCATTTCAGCGAATATGTCATTGTCGGTAAATCCAACGTCGCCACCGGCATAACTCTTGCGGCTCCCACTTCTCCCATCCCCGTCGGCGGCTCGTATCAGCTTGTTGCCGCTGCGCAGCCCGACGGCGCGTCGCTGCCCGATCTCGTGTGGGCATCCTCCGATCCGTCCGTCGCTTCGGTTGACGAAAACGGACTTGTCAAGGCTCTCTCCGTCGGCACCGCGACAATAAGCGTCACGGATACAGCATCGAACCTCTCAGCCGAGGTTGAGATAGACACGGTTCAGGTCATTGACTTCGGCGACGGCGGTACTACCATAAAGGTCGGAGAAAAGCTGATATACACTCCTGTGATACAGGAAGACTATGTCGATTATCATTATAGATGGAGCAGCTCGGATCCGAGCGTCGTTACTGTCGAGCCTAACGAAGGCGAGCTGACCGGTATTAAAGAGGGTACCGCGACAATAACGATGACTCTCGTTGACGATGACGGCAATATCATAGCCTCATCCGATTTCACCGTAACGGTTGAGAAAAAGGACGGCTTCTTCAAGATTCTTTTCAGGATTATCACCGCTCCCTTCCGCGCGATAATCAACCTCTTCAAGAAGCTTTTCGGTAAATAAGCTTTTATTTCGCAATGCGCGGGATATCGGTCATTTGACCGTTTCTTGAATAAAAACACAAGGAGATTTTGTTTGAAGTTTATCACAAAATCATCGGAGAGTGTGCGCTGACCGGGAGGTCGGCAAATAAAACACACTCTGCCGTCCTCCCGCAGCTCAATCTTCGGGAGGAAAAATGAATCGCGAAAACAAACGCAAACAGTATGAAAAAGGTTATTATAAGACTCACGCCTGCAACGAGACTTTTGTCTGCAGGGTGTGCGGACGCACGGCAGTGCCGCAGGGCGCGGGCAGTGAGCACAGAAATCACTGCCCGAATTGCCTCTCGAGCCTGCACGTCGATATCGATCCGGGCGACAGAGCCGCGGACTGCGGGGGCATTATGGACCCCATAGCGGTCTGGGTGAGAAAAAACGGCGAGTGGGCGATAGTCCACCGCTGCCGTAGATGCGGTGCGATGTCCTCGAACCGCGTCGCCGCGGACGACAACCCGATGAAGCTGATGAACATAGCGATGAAACCGCTGTGCTCCCCGCCGTTCCCGATAGAGCGTATAAGAGAGCTGACGGCGCTCATGGGCGGAGATGGGGCGCTCGAATAACCCGAAAGAAAATAACGGAGTAGGTTTTGCCTGCTCCGTTATTTTTTATGCATATCAAAAACGGTGCAGCCCGAGTGAGCTGCACCGCCGTGATTATTGATTTGTCGGAGACAATCAGTCGTTGCTTCCGTTATTCTTGCTTGCGCGTCTCTCAATAAGCTCGTTGAGTATTCTTGTGTGCTCCTTATCGGTGAGCGAATACTTGAGAGTGGGGATAGCGGAGAGAAGCATACCGATTGCGGGCGGAATGGAAATAAGCAGGAACATCGCCATTGCGTATTTTCCGTCGTTCGCCTCGTAGAAATGATACTTTCCTGCCGCCAGGTCGAGGTTAAGAGTCTCGATGTATTCGGCGGTGTAGTGAACAGCCGAATAAATGAAGCCGGAGATGAGCGAGGAAACACCCATTGCAAGCTTGGTGATGAAGGACTGGCCGGAGAAGAACACGCCGTCGGTGCGAACGCCGTTCTTGTACTCCTCGTAGTCAACGCAGTCTGCTATCATTATCGACTGGAGAATGTTTATCGAGCCCATTGCCCAGGAAGCCGCGAACATCATAATAGCCATCAAAACGACATAAACCATGTTCTGCATAAGGTTGCCGCCGGCTATTTTATAGACGACAAAGATCATTGCATAGGGAACTGCACCGGCGATTGAATAGAAGTTATAGAGCTGCTTCTTGCCGAACTTTGCGGACATCTTCGGCGTGGCGGCAGTACCGATGATCATACCGCCGAGAAGGCCGATAGCCATAACCAGAAGCTGAACGATTTTTATAATCTGAAGCTGGCCGTCAACAACAAGATTGGCAAGGTTGTTGTCGAAGAAGTAGTACATAACGAGCGACAGACCGACGATCGAGAGAAGCATGATGGGGCTTCTGAGAATGCCCGAGAGGAGGAGCCTTCTGAACGGATCGTTGGAGATCGCGATTTTGAAGTTCTCCTTCATGGTGTACTTCTTTTCGGACTGCTGAACTCTCTCTTTGACAGAGAAGCCGGAAAACTGGAAGAGAATAGTTGCGAATATCGTAAGGATAACGGCGATTATGATATAGGACATCTTGTCCGCATGAATAAGGTCAAGGCCTTTCTTCTCCTGAAACATGGGGGAGAGAGCCTTTCCTGCGAAAGTGATGAGCATGCCGATAGCGCCGAGGTTTGCGACTATACGGGCGAGCGAGAGAGCCTTTGCTCTGTCGTTCTCATCGTCGGTCATAAGCGAGGTTACACCCCAGAGCGGAATATCGCCGACGGTGTAGCACATACCCCAGAGAATGTAGGAGATTGCCGCCCAGGCGATAATCAGTACATGCGCACCGGTCGATGTGTAGTCGGTGTATGTCTTGTTGCAGAATGTGAGAATGGTAATGATTCCTATCGGGATCGGGACGAACATGAGGTAGGGCTTGCACTTACCCCACTTTGTTCTGGTGTGGTCAACTATCGAACCCATCATCGGGTCATTGATAGCATCCCAAACGCGGGCGACGAAGAATATTACCGAGATGGCCATCGCCGGCAAAAAAATAATTGACTGCCAGTAGTACTGGAGTCCGCCTGCGATGATGTTGTAGATGATGTTCTGTCCTGCGAGACCTACTAAGTAACCTGTCAGCTCTTTGCCGGTGTAGGTGTTGTGCTTGATAGCTCCGCTCGGCGCTTGGTTATTTCCTTTGCTCATTTCTACCTTCCTTTTGTGTAATACTTTATGTGCAAGTCTTTACACATAATCTCAAATTATTATACCATGTGTAAAAAGGCTTTTCAAGCGCACAAATATATTTAGGCATGTTCAACAAAAGAAAAAGCGTCGAATTGTTGAACATGCCTATCTGTACTATTGAATATTTTCAAAGCAAAACTGCAAAAGCAAAAATACATGAACTTTGCCGACGAAAATTATTTCAGACTGTCGATATTTTTGACAACGTGCTCTTTTATCGCCGCGAATGTCTCGTCGCTTATGTCGTGCTCGAGCTTGCATGCGTCCTCGACCGCGACTTCTTCGCTGACGCCGAGGCGGATCAGCAGATTCGAGAGCACGGTGTGCCGCTCGTATATCTTATGCGCGACCTCAAGCCCCGCATCGGTGAGTGTGAGATATCCGTCCTTGTCCATGATGAGATAACCGCCCTGCTTGAGAAGTCCAACGGCGCGGCTGACGCTCGGCTTTGAAAAGCCCATGTATTCCGCGACATCGAGCGAGCGCACGACGCCTTTCTTTGAAAGTATATATATTGTTTCGAGATACATCTCGCCGGATTCCTGCAGGTGCATCTTACCCCTCCGTTCATTAAATTTGTATAATTAATGATATCACGCACCCGCCCGAAAATCAATATGTCTTTGTGCCGTGCTTTTCGACAAGGTTATCGGTTAGCATATGCTAATCGTTTGTGAATGTTGCCGAATTTGTTAGTCTGTCAATAAAACAGGCAAAAATCATATTGACACAGCGCAAAGAATAGTTTACCATATAGTTTGGTTAGCGGGAGCTAATCGATTTTTAAAGATTGCGGTTAGCAAATGCTAATCAAATGTTTGACACTTTATTGCGGGAGGAAGATCATGACAAACCGAAGAACACTTACGGCGTCAAATATACGCTACCTTCTGACAATGAAGGAGCTCGACAGAGACGGATGCGGAGTCCGCTGCGTCGACCTTGCTTCGGCGCTCAATCTGTCAAAGCCGAGCGTGCACAATATGATGGACACTTTCTCGGAACTCGGGATAATCAGCAAAACCTCTTACGGAGTGGCGCATTTCACCGATTCGGGCAACGATACCGCGCGCCGCTACGGGCATTACTATGAGATAGTTTCGAAGAGTCTGCGATGTATGTTCCCCGACATGGGGGATCTGCAGATGGCTGTGTGTTCTCTGCTCTCGGAGGTTCCGCAGGACAGCCTCGAACACATGAGCAGAAGATATGAGCAAGAAAGGGAGAAAAGCAATGGCAGTAGTAAAGTTTGAAAATGTGAGCCGCGTCTATAAAAGCGGCGACCACGAACTCAAGGCTCTCGATTCGGTGAATATGGAGCTTGAAGAGGGGAAGTTTGTTGTTATCCTCGGCCCCAGCGGCGCGGGAAAGAGCACGCTTTTGAATCTGCTCGGCGGACTTGACAGCCCGACCGACGGAAAGATATATGTCGAGGGCGAGGATATATCGAAGCTCTCGAACGACGAGCTCGCCGATTACAGAGCGAAGAAAGTCGGCTTCGTGTTCCAGTTCTATAATCTCGTCCCGACCCTTACGGTTCACGAGAATGTCTCGCTCGTCAAAGAGATAGCCCCGGATTCGCTCTCCGCGACAAAGATGCTCGAAGAGGTCGGGCTTGCGGATCATCTCAAGAAGTTCCCCTCTGAGCTTTCCGGCGGCGAACAGCAGCGCGTGTCTATTGCCCGTGCGCTCGCGAAGAATCCGAAGATACTCCTGTGCGATGAGCCGACCGGCGCGCTCGATTCCGAGACCGGCGTGCGCGTGCTCAAATTGCTGCTCAAAATGGCTCGCGATTACGGCAAGACGATAGTTATCGTCACGCATAACCAGAATATAGCAAAGATGGCGGATACCGTTATAAGAGTGAAAAACGGCAGGATAGTCTCCTGCGAGGATCAGCCTTCTCCGGCTTCTGCCGACGAGATCGATTGGTAAAGGAGGCGCAGTATGCTGTTCAAAAAGCTTTTGAGAACGATGCGTCTTTACCGCGCGCAGTTTATCTCGATGATAATCATGATAGTCCTCGGAGTCGGAATTTTTGTCGGCTTCAATATGGAATGGGTCAGCATTGAGGGCAACATGGCTTCGTTCTTCGAAGAATCCAACTATGCGGATTACAGAATAATATCCGAGTCGGGCTTTTCAAAAGACGAGCTTGAAAAAATAGAGAACATAAGCGGAGTGAAATCAGCCTCGCGTTATCTCTCCGTCAACGCCGATGTGAAAGAGCGTGAGGGCGATAGCCTCGCGATGACCGTTACGGAGAACGAGAATGTCTCGGGCTTTGTGCTCATGGACGGCGAAGAATATAATTCCGCGAGCGAGGACGGCATCTGGCTGTCGGATATCTACGCTTCTAAAAACGATGTGAAGATCGGCGACAAGCTGACACTTGTATATAAAAATTTTGAAGTCAGCGGAACGGTCAAAGGCCTGATAAAAGCGGGCGAATATATGATCTGCGTACGCGATGAGACGCAGCTCATGCCTGATTATACGACCTACGGCTACGCGTTCATTTCGCCGGCTCTCTATAAAAAAGCAGTTGGCATGGATTTTTATCCGCAGATAAATGTTATTTCCGATGATTCGAGAAAGCAGTTTGAAAATTCAGTCGATGATGCCCTCGGCAAGACCACGCTTATTCTTTCAAAGGACGAGAGCACGGCTTATGCTCAGGCGAAAGGCGAGAGCGACGAGGGCAAAACCATGGGCTCCGTCCTGCCGCCGCTGTTTTTGCTTATCGCGGTTCTGACTATGGTAACGACCATGCAGAGGCTGACCGCAAAGGAGAAAACGCAGATAGGCACGCTCAAGGCGCTCGGTTTCAAAGACAGGCGTATTCTTGCGCACTATATTTCATATGCCTTTTCGATCGGTATCGTCGGCTCCGTTCTCGGAACGGCGCTCGGCTATCTGATTGCATGGTATATCATGAACCCGAACGGCATGATGGGTACATATCTCGATATGCCGTATTGGCGTCTGCACATGCCGCTGTTCTGTATCGCGACTGTTGTTGCGATGATACTTATCCTGACGCTTATCGGCTTTTTGTGCGTCAAGAAGATACTCCACGGCACCGCCGCCGATGCCCTGCGCCCGTATGAGCCCAAGAGAATGAAAGCTCTGCTCATAGAGAGAACGAACGGCTTCCATAAGCTCTCGTTCGGCACGCGCTGGAATCTGCGCGATATCATGCGCCATAAGTCGCGCACCGCCATGACCCTTATCGGCATAATCGGCTGCACGCTGCTCGTTGTCGGTTCGCTCGGAATGCGCGACACCATGTCCGCGTTCCTCGATATGTACTATGACGGCGCAATAGCCTACTCATCGCGAATATATGTCGCCGAGGGCACGACGAAAGAGCAGTGCGAAGCCCTTGCAGATAAATATGACGGCGATTGGAGCTCTTCCGTCAGCGTCAAGCACGATGAAAAGACCCTCTCGCTCGATATATATAATATCGAACACGATAAAGTTAAGTTCCCGGATGAGAACACCGATTATATAAAACTCGGCAACGATGGCGCTTATGTCTGCATGAGAATAGCCGATGAGTTCGGACTCAAAGTGGGCGATACTTTCAAAATCAGCCCCTACGGCTCGGACAAAGAATACGAGCTCAAAATCGCGGGACTTATCCGCAGCGTCACCGAGAGCATTGTTATCTCGCCCGAATATGCCGAAAAGCTCGATATTCCGTATAATATCGATTCAATTTATACGAGCACCGAAAAATCCGATATCGCCTCCGACAGCCTGATAAAGAGCGTCCAGACGAAGCAGTCGATAGTCGATTCGTTCGATACGTTCACCGAGATACAGAATATGATGATAGGCATTCTTGTTGTCGCGGCTCTCGGGCTCGGCATGGTCGTGCTCTATAACCTCGGCGTCATGAGCTACACCGAGCGCTACCGCGAGATGGCGACTCTCAAAGTCGTCGGCTTCAGGGACAAAAAGATAGGAAAATTGCTTATCGGTCAGAATATGTGGCTGACGCTTATCGGCGTTATTATCGGCATCCCGTGCGGACTCGGAACACTCAGCTACCTTGTCAGCGCGATGGCAGGGGAGTATGAGATGAATACCGTCGTCAGCTGGAAGACATATGTTGTCAGCGCACTGCTGACCTTCGGAGTCTCGCTGATAGTCAGCCTCATGGTCGCGCGCAAGAACCGCAAGATAGATATGGTCGAGGCTCTCAAGTCCGCCGAATAACTATTTGAAATATCGGTCGAGACTCTCGGATATCATAATTTCGCGGTCATATATTTTAATCAGCTCCGCCGCCGAGTGCAGCTGATGCGCAGAATGAATATAATCATTCTGCCCGTGCAGCCGCATCTGGAACTCTACGGGCAACGAGAGAAAATATTTTCTCGAACTGCGGCTTTGAGTAATCAATTCACTAAGATTTCTGTACTGCAAAATATCACCCCGTGATATTCTTCGCAGGATAGACATAAAAATTCACGGCGTTTAACCGCGTTTTGAAAGGAAGAACTTGAAATGATCAAAACAACGCTGAAAATTGACGGAATGATGTGCGGAATGTGCGAGTCGCATATAAATGACGCTATCCGCAACAGCTTTGATGTCAAAAAAGTGAACTCTTCCCACACAAAGGGCGAGACGGTCATAGTCTCGAAAGAGGCGCTTGACGAGGATAAAATAAAGAGCGTTATCGACAAAACTGGCTATGAACTCCAAAGTGTAAGCTCCGAGGAGCTTGAAGAGAAAAAGGGACTTTTCGGATTCCTGAAAAAGTAAATATTATTAAACTGAAACCGGGAAAGGCGGTGGCGGCATGACGGCAACTGAGCTTAAAAAGAATATATACGGCGACGATGTGAAGATTATTTCGCGCACCGATGACTGCACCGTTTACAGGCTCGAGAACGGAGCCGGCTATATCGACATGACCTGTTATTCCGTCTTTCCCGGCATCGACCTCGTCTATGCCGATGTGCATATGCACGGCAATTTCAGGGAAAACGCCAAGCCCGGCAATATCTTCGAACTGAACCATTGCCGCGAGGGACGCTTCGAGTGCGAGTTTGAAAAAGGCTCGTGCTATTTGGGACCCGGCGATCTGACCGTCTGCTGCAAGCCCGACAGCGGCTACGGTTCGAGCTTTCCGCTCGGATATTACAGAGGAATAACAATAGTTGTCGATGTCGACAAAACGCCCGAATGTCTCTCGTATGTCCTGGGCGATGTGAATGTCGATCCGAAGCAGCTGATGAGCCGCTTCTATGCCGGCGGCAGGGGATACATATCCCGCTCCGACCCGGCTATCGACCATATCTTTTCCGAGCTTTACAGCGGCGTTCCCGAGAATATCCGCAAAGGCTATTTCAAGGTCAAGATACTTGAATTGTTCCTGTTCCTCAGCGCACTCGACCTTGAAAACGATTCCGGCAAGGACGACTTCGTTTCGAGACCGCAGGTGAACCTCGCCAAAAGCGTCTGCGGCTATCTCACCGAGCATATGGACAGCCATGTGACTCTCGATACCCTCTGCGGGCTGTTCCACGCCTCCGGCACGAGCATAAAGAACAGCTTCCGCTCGGTCTACGGCGAGTCGATATATTCGTATATCCGCACCCTCAAAATGCAGTCTGCGGCGCATATGCTGAAAACTACTGACAAGAGTGTGCTCGAGATCGCGGGGGCGTTCGGCTACAACAACGGCTCGAAGTTCGCCAAGGCATTCCGCGATGTTTGCGGCGTCTCGCCGAATGAATACCGCCAGTCGGCGGACAAATAAGTGTGCCCGAACGGAGTCGAAAAACAGACGCCGTTGTGATATAATATAAAAAGAGTGATGCCGCAAGGCATTTACTTTTTAGACTGCGGTTAGCAACTGCTAACCAAAAGGAGCTGAATTATGAGTGTAGTGATAGTCGGCGGCAATGAGTGTATGGTCAGACGGTATGAGGATCTTTGCCGTGAATATTCGTGCAAGGCAAAGGTGTTCGCAAAGCCGGACAGGGGAATGCAGAATTTCGGCAATCCCGATCTTCTTGTGCTGTTTACCGGGACGATGTCCCACAAGATGCTGTCGATAGCCATGGGGCAGGCAAAAAAGAAGAATATCCCCGTGGCGCACAGCGCGACAAGCTCGGTCTCCGCGCTGAAAAATATACTCGATATCCACGCGAAAGGGGAGAAATAAAATGTCCGAAGATCTTGTGATATCCCAGTGCTCGCCGACCATGGCGGGGCTCAAAACCGGCAATCTCTTTACATGCCCGATGGAGGATAAAAA
>OKSE01001300.1_pt1 | contig 12424 bp, 9 predicted proteins | sample 1633631 | NCBI WGS metagenome assembly OKSE01 (sample SAMEA3541555, study PRJEB24748) | human gut metagenome | biome: human gut; feature: human-associated habitat; material: faeces | place: China | collected 2012 | reverse complement strand
CGGCCCGGGCAGCCGGTGTCCGGTCGGTCGGTGTGACTTGGGGCTTCCGCGACCGGGCGGAGTTGTATGAACACGGGGCAGACCACGTAGTGGACCGCCCCGGTGAGATTCTCGAGTTGCTCTGAAATGTTTAACAGTAGAGTTCTACGTCGTTCGGTGTGATTTTGGTGCCGCTCAGGACCACGAGCCGCTCGATGACGTTGCGCAGTTCGCGGATGTTGCCCGTCCACGGCATTTGCCGGAGCATTTCGACCGCTTTTTTATCCATCGGTTTTCGCGGCATGTCGTATTCTTCGCAGATCATATCGATGAAGTGATCGACCAGCAGGGGAATATCCTCCGAGTGTTCGCGCAGGGGCGGTACTTTGATCAGGATAACGCCGATACGATGGAAAAGGTCTTCGCGGAAATTTCCTTTTTTAATCTCTTCTCGCAGGTTCTTGTTCGTCGCCGCGATGATCCGCACATCGACATCGACGTCTTTGTCGCTGCCTACGCGGCTGATCTTGCGCTCTTGCAGGGCCCGCAGCACCTTTGCCTGCGCCGCCAGCGACATGTCGCCGATCTCGTCCATGAAGAGCGTTCCGCCGCTCGCCTGTTCGAATTTGCCCTTGCGCTGTTTGATGGCCGAGGTGAAGGCTCCCCGCTCGTGGCCGAACAGTTCGCTTTCGATCAGTTCGGAGGGAATGGCCGCGCAGTTGACCTCAACGAACGGCGCTCCGGCCCGGTTGCTTTTGGCGTGGAGCCAGCGGGCGACGAGTTCCTTGCCCGTGCCGTTCTCGCCCGTGATCAGAACGCGGGCGTCGCACGGTGCGACCTTGTCGATCAGACGCCGGACGTGTTGCATTTGCTCGGAAGTGCCTATGATCTCTTCCGTGTGACCTGCCGAGCTGCGTTTCGCTTTGGCTTTTGCCGCCGTGCGCGGCGCTTCGGCTGCCTGTTCGAGTGTTTGCCGGATCGACTGCATCAGGCGGTTCATGTCGATCGGTTTGGTGAGGTAGTCCTGCGCTCCGTTCCGGAGTGCCTTGATAGCCGAATCGACCGTCGCTTCAGAGGAAAGTACGATGAAAGGTACGTCGCTCTCGGGAAGCCTCGTTTCATGATCCGAAATGATCAGATCGAAAGGGATACGTTCGCATAATACGGATGCCGCCGCTTCATTTTCAGCGCTTTCCGCCGCTATTCCTTCAAACTCCAGCCGTTCTCGCAGCGTGTTGCGTATGCTTTTCGATTGATCCAGGATTAAAACTTTTGCCATACCTTGCTTTTGTGATTTTTTTACGTACTTTTGTGACGAAGTTAATATATTATTCGCAGGAATCCAACTTTGTAGATAAAGTTGATTTCAAAGGTGAATTTACGATCGCTTTGAAATTTATATCCGCGAAATCTTTTCAGAATGTTATTGGAACGGTTCGCAATAACAATGCCACCGAACTCCCGCAAAAATTATGCAAAAAAATTATAATTATAAAAGACGGAAGCTTTTTTTGCCCGAATACGGCCGCCATATTCACGAAATGGTCGATTCGCTGATGCAGATCGAAGACCGCCGCGAGCGCAACCGGCAGGCCCGTGCGGTCATCGCCGTTATGGGAAACCTGAATCCCCTGTTGCGGGATACGGCCGACTTCACTCACAAGCTGTGGGATCACCTGTTCATCATGTCCGACTTTCAACTGGATGTGGACTCCCCCTATCCGCAGCCTTCGCGCCAGGAACTTACCACGGTGCCCCGGCGTATGCCCTATTCGTCGGGACATATCGAGTACAAGCATTACGGCAAATATGTCGAACGGATGATCCGGCGTCTGGCCGATGAGAAGAATCCCCAGGTAGTCTCGCGGACCGTCGATAACCTGGCGCGTTACATGCGCACCAAGAGCTACGAGTACAATCAGGAACATCCGAATAACGAGGTTATCATAAAAGACATAAAAAAAATGTCCGGAAATGCGATCCAAATCGACGAAGTGGCTCTCAATAATATCCGAAGCGATTATAAACAGCCCTTTATGGCGCATCCGCAAAAAGGTCAGAAAGGTCAGAAGGGAGCGCAGCAACGGCAACAGAAGAATCGGAATCAGCATCAGTCGCGCAATTTCAACGGCAAGAACGGGGGCGCACGGCACAATACCTCGAAATAGGGTTCCGTTTTTTGATAAACCATTTTCTCGCAACATGCGCAGCAGATTTTTTATTTCGATCGTTTTTCTGGCAGGGGCGCTCCTGGCGGTTTCCTGTCACTCTTCTACGGTTAAGATTTCGGGTCGTATAGTCGGTTCGGATTGCCGGATGATCTATCTCGAGCAGGTTACTCCGTTGGCGCAGACGCTCATCGATTCGGCGCAACTGGATGAAACCGGGAATTACAAATTGGAATTGTGCGATGTGGACCGTACTCCGGCGCTTTACAACCTGGTCTGCAACGGCGATAAGATTCCCCTGTTCCTGCAGGGCGGAGATCGCTTGACGGTCAGCTCGGTCGGACGTGTGGTGCACAACTATACGGTCGAAGGGTCTGAGGAGTCGGAGTTGCTGCGCCGATTTTATCAGCCGTTTGTGGCCGGGATGCAGCGGCTCGATGCGTTGAGTTCTTCGCCGGAAACTTACAGGATGACCGACGAGGAGATTCGACGGATCGAGTCTGAATATTGGGCCGAATACCGCCGGATCAAACACGAACAGATCAAGTTCATCGTCGAGCATAAGTCTTCCCTGGCCGGGGTATATGCCTTGTACCAGCGGCTTCCGGGCGAAACTTACCTTTTCAACCTCGACGGAGATGTGATTTACTACCGCATGGTGGCGGAAGCCATCGAGGAGCGTTATCCGGAGTCTTCCTACCTGCCGTTGCTGGCCAGTGAGATCGCCCGCATGGATGCGCGGCAAAATCTGATGTCGAATATCGCCGAAACGAATTTTCCCGATGTCGAGTTGCCCGATATGTTCGGCCGTAAAGTGCGTTTGAGTTCGTTGCAGGGAAAGGTCGTGCTGGTGGATTTCTGGTCGGCCGAATTGGGAAACAGCAACGCCATCAACGCCGAATTGAAGGAGGTTTATGCCGAATATGCCGACCGGGGATTCGAAATTTACCAGATCGGTGTGGATGTTTCGAAAGATATCTGGATCAACGCCGTGCAGGAGCAGCAGCTGCCGTGGATCTCGGTCAGCGCTTCGCGCATCCGCCACCGCTGGCTGCACGGCCTGAACGTGGATTTTCTGGTCCCCCGGCCCGTCTTGGACCTGCTGGACACCCACAGGGAGACCGTGCTGGAGCACTGGCTGCCCGAGACCAGGACGGACGATGCCTGATAGCGCCGAGGCTGCAAGAAAACATATTGCTTTTTTCACCGAAACAGACTAAATAATGCCTTCGGCCTTGCTGTGCATGCACGGCATCAAAGAGCGGAGAGGTAGCGAAGTTGGCCGTAACGCGCTCGACTCGAAATCGAGTTATCGGTTAATAGCCGGTACGTGGGTTCGAATCCCACCCTCTCCGCCAGAAAAGCGACCTATACGATCCCGCCAAGTACCTAAGTGCTTGGCGGGATTTGTTTTTTTACTTCCTATTGTCCCATCGATTCCTATCCGTACCTTGTCGATTTCAGCGCACGGGTGGTACAGCGGGTGGTACAGGCCTCGTGTACCACCGTTCCACGCTCGCCTGTACCACCCAATGGAGTCTTTATGAGCGGAATCAGCAAGTTGACGGACAGACAAATTAAAAATCTCAAGCCCGGAGCACGGCGGATCAAAATCGGCGACGGTGATAAACTTTGGCTCTTCGTCTCACCTTCGGGCATCAAAGTATGGCGGATGCTCTGGAAAGAAGGGAACACGCAAAAACAGTTCACCATAGGCCCGTATCCTACCATCTCCCTAAAAGAAGCCCGCGAAAAACGCGACGCCGTCAATGGGCTGCTAGTGCAAGGCCTTGACCCCAACGAGCAATATCGTTCTGAACAGGAGCAACAGGACGAGGAGACCAACCTTACCTTCCGCGTTGTCGCTCAAGAGTGGTATGAAAAGCGCACGGTCACCCAGACAGAAAGCACCCGCCGCCTCAAGATGCAACGGCTGGAACGACACGTCTTTCCCTCGTTTGGGGACCTTCCCATAAAGCAGCTCAAGCCTCGGGATATTATTCTTGCCCTCCATGCCATCGAAAGTCAGGGACGTCGGGAAATGGCCCGGCGTGTGGGGCAAATCATAGGCCAAATATGCCGCTATGCCAGAGTAGTAGGCTATCTGGAGTACGATATTTCTTCGGGGATCACCGAAGCTCTGGAACCCAAAGGCCCTGTTCAGCACAGGGCCACGATCACGGATCCGAAGAAAATCGGTTACCTTCTTCGAGACATCGACGACTACCCCGGAAGTATCGTCACAAAGTACGCGCTGAAAATCCTCCCCTACGTTTTTGTACGCTCGCAAGAACTACGCCGTGCTCGCTGGGCAGATATAGACTTTCAAAAGCATTTGTGGGTGATTCCCCCTGAGCACATGAAAATGAAGCGGCTGCATATTGTCCCTCTTGCTAGACAGGTGGAATACCTGCTCAAAGAGCTTCACACATGGACTGGAGGTGGAGAATTCCTCTTCCCCTCCCCTCAATCCAGAGCACGGGTCATCACTGACATATGCCTGCTCAACGCTTTGCGTCGCGTAGGGTACGGAAAGGAAGAGCTCTGCATCCATGGATTCCGGGCAATGGCAAGTACGCTCCTTAACGAGCAAGGCTTCCGCGCGGATGTCATTGAGGCACAGCTTGCACACAGGGAAAAAAATGCGGTACGTGCGGCATACAACCACGCCCAGTACCTCCCCGAGAGAGCGAAGATGATGCAGTCCTGGGCCGATTACCTGGATGAGCTGCGGGCCAGCGCTTGCCACAAACCATCGACAAAATAGGCCAAAGAAACACACCAACCAACTGATAATATACACTATTTATCTCAAAAGGTCGTTCTTCCAGTAACGGAAAACGGCCTTTTTTTTATTTTTTTCTAAACGTTTTTGCGGAGGCCCCCAATATGTTGTTGTCGCTTGGGGGCCGCGCGGTTCGGGAAGAAAAATATTTGCAAAATCTTTCGTTTTTTACTGAACGCCTTCCGAGGAAAGGCCAACCTTTCTTTAGCCGGTTGGGGCGGCGTGCCCCAAGTGGAAAAAATATTTTTCGAATTTGCTGTTTTTTACTGAACACCTTCCGAGGAGAGGCCAACCTTTCTTTAGCCGGCTGGGGCGATGCCCCCGAAAGAGAAACAGACGCGGAATGTTCTCCATTTTTTCCCCGGGGAAAAGTCTATCCCAACCGACGTTTCGAGGCGATGTAGCTGCCACTGATCTGCGGAAAACAAGGCCATAGCAGCGAAAAGGGCATATCTGCCATCAATCCTTTAACCCAGGAGCATCATTATGATTGAAGTCTCTCCATCCCATCAACTTTTGTCTGCGGCCCAGATCTACAAGATGTTTTCCATCAGTAAAACAACATTTTATCGCTGGATTGACGAGGGTTTCTTTGAGCCAGGTTTACGCCTTGGCCCGAACTGTGTCCGATGGCGTGCCTCAACAGTAAATGCCTTCATTAAGAAGCGCGAATGGCAAACGCAATTAGAGCAGGAGTTGTGATGCTAAATCAACATGCAACAAGACAGTATCCTGTAAATATTAATAGCATGTTATATATAAAAATCATGTTTAAAGGAGCTCATTATGAATAATAACTATCCTATATTCCATACAGGAAAGGGGCATCTTATGTTCTTCCATGGCTGGGAGCCCAAGAAAACACAAAATGGCACGGAGCTGTTTAGTACAACATTCATCTTCCCCAAAGAGGATACTGCAAGCTATGAGCGCTACAAGCAAGCACTTCGTGAAGCCTACGACATCGCAAAGCAGACCCAAGATAGCTCTGACTGGCCTGCTTTTGATAAGATAGTCGGTCCTGTCCGAGACTGTAGGAGTCCAAGATACCCCAATCACTGGGAGTTGTTTGCCTGTACCAGCTTCATGCCCATGATAGCTGATAGACAAGGTAATCCAATAAAGGACAGGAGCCTTGTTCGGGATGGCAGTGTCGTACAGCTGGTTATGCAACTCTACCCGCAGAAAACACATCAGGGTTTTGGCTTCCGCCTAGACTGTGTACGTAAGCTGGAAGATGAGTCTCCGCGTAAACTCACCGCTGAACAGTTGGCTGAGGCGGACCGCTACTTATAAGGCATCAGCAAGCCCTAGTGGCGGAGCAGACCTCCGCCACTAGGAGCGAGGATTATTCTAATGAAGCAGATTCATATCGACCTTGAAAGCTACTGTGACCGAGAGCTTTCCGAATGCGGTGTTTACCGCTATGCCGAAGATCCCTCCTTTGAAATCCTGCTCTTCGCCTACGCCGTTGACGATGGCCCGGTGCATGTCGTCGATTGCGCCAGTGGAGAACAGGTTCCGACGGATGTTCTGGCAGCTCTTACTGATGATACCATACAAAAGTGGGCACACAATGCCGCCTTTGAACGTATCTGCCTCAGCCGTTTTCTGGGCTTGCCGCAAGGCAGATACCTTGATCCGGCGTCCTGGCGGTGCAGCATGGTCTGGGCGCTTACTCTGGGTTTTCCCGCCTCGTTAGAGAACCTTGGGGTAGTACTGGGACTGACCAAGCAAAAACTCCGTGAGGGACGCGAGCTCATCTCTTTCTTCTCCAAGCCATGCAAACCCACCAAGGCGAATGGCCTGCGAGTAAGAAACCTGCCTGCCCATGCTGCTGAAAAGTGGGCACAGTTCAAGGCCTACAATCGTAGGGACGTGGAAGTGGAGATGGATGTTTGTGCCAGGCTGGCCGATTTCCCGGTACCTCAGTTGCTCTGGGAAGAATACGCCATCGATCAGGAAATCAACGACAGAGGCATTGCTGTTGACCGGGCACTGGTTCACAAGGCTCTTGCCCTGGATAAGACCTTTACGGAGGAACTTTTCCACTCTCTCCAGCAGCGCACGGGATTGGCTAACCCGAAATCCCGTCAGCAGATGCTGAAATGGCTGCTGGCACAGGGCTACGAAGCGGAAAGTCTGGATAAAAAAGCGGTGGAGTGCCTGAAGAAGAGCGTAACGGATGACGTGCGCGAGGTGCTCAACGACTATGGTCGCATCACCCGCACCTCCATAGGCAAATACGCGGCCATCCAGGAATGCGTATGCGCTGACGGACGTGTTCGCGGCATGTTCCGCTTCTATGGGGCCGCCCGCACAGGACGTTTTGCAGGACAGCTTGTCCAGCTCCAAAACCTTCCGCGCAACAGTATGAGCGATCTCGATACGGCGCGAAATCTCGTTCTTTCCGGCAGCTATGCGCAGGTCAAAGCGCGCTTTCCTGACGTCTCGGGAGCGCTGTCAGAACTGATCCGCACCAATTTTGTGGCTGGAGACGGCAATCAGTTCATCGTTGCCGACTATGCGGCTATCGAAGCCCGCATCATCGCCTGGTACGCCAAAGAGCACTGGCGTCTTGAGGCCTTTATCCAGGGCAAGGACATCTACTGCGCATCGGCCAGCAAAATGTTCGGCGTCCCTGTCGAGAAGCACGGCCAAAATGCCGAACTCCGTCAGAAAGGCAAGATAGCGGAACTCGCGCTGGGCTATGGCGGTTCCGTTGGTGCTCTCAAGAGCATGGGCGCGCTGGAAATGGGGCTGGAAGAAGAGGAGCTGCAATCCCTTGTTAATGCCTGGCGTGCCGCGAATCCGCGTATCGTAGCCTTCTGGTGGGAAGTGGACAACGCTGTCAGAGAGGCCCTTACCGTGGGGTACAGCGCCTTAGTGCCCTACGGACTGGAAATGCGCCATAGCGGCAAGTGGCTTTTCATCATCCTTCCTTCCGGGCGTCGGCTTGCCTACCCGTATCCTTTGCTGCTGCCTTCAGCTGATGGGCGCGAAAAAATCACCTACGAAGGTGTGGATCCCTACCACCATGCCTGGGGAAGCATCGACTCCTACGGTCCCAAGTTTGTCGAAAACATCGTGCAGGGCACAGCGCGGGACATCCTTTGCCACGCCCTGAAAAATCTTCGCAATCACGGCTACCGCACGGTCGCCCATGTACATGACGAGGTCATCATCGAAGCACCGGCGACCTCATCGGCAGATGCGGTATGTACGCTCATGGCACAGTCACCAGCGTGGGCAGAAGGCCTTCTTCTCCGTGCCGACGGCTATACCACCAACTACTACTGCAAGGACTAGTATGAAGATAGCCATAGCAAATAGCCGTACCGAAATTACGTGGCAAAACGTTGACTGGTCTGAAGAGAAACTGCTCGCCAAGCTTCGCTCGCCCGTTCGCACCCCCGAAACGCTGAGCGCCTTCATGGAGATGTCCAAGTCGCAACAGGGTGAAATCAAGGATAAAGGCGGTTTTGTTGGAGGGCATCTGCGTGATGGCCAGAGACGCAAAGGCGGCGTTCTTTTACGCTCGCTGCTGTCCCTTGACCTGGACTCAGGGCGACCCGATACCCTGGCACGGCTGAAAGGGTTGCCGTACCGCTGCTTTGTGCATACCACGCACAAGCACACGCCGGAAAAACCACGCTTCCGTCTTATCATACCTCTGTCCAGAGAGATCAGCGAAGAGGAATATCCGGCTGTGGCCAGAAGGATAGCGGCGGACATAGGCATCGAGCTGTTCGATGACAGCACCTACGAAGCCAACCGAATGATGTTCTGGCCGACGGTATCCTGCGACGGTGAGTATATATTTGAGGTCATTGAGGGACAGCCCCTTGAGCCGGACGCCGTCCTTTCCCGGTACAAAAACTGGCGGAATACGGAGGAATGGCCCGTCTCTGCACGGCAGGACCCCGTGGTTTTACGACAGGCTGCCAAGGTGGCGGATCCTCTTACAAAAGACGGTGCCGTCGGACTAATATGCCGAGCGTATTATCCTATACAACTGCTTCTGGAAGAGCATCTCTCGGATATCTACGAGCCCCTCAAAGAGGGGAGCCGATATACCTACACCAAAGGAAGTACCTCGGGAGGCATGGTCGTCTATGAGGACAAGTTTGTCTACAGTCACCATGACTCCGACCCTGCCGCCCACCAACTTCTAAACGCCTTTGACCTCTGGCGCATTCACGCCTTCGGCAAACTGGACGTCGGCACGACTAAAAAGGGCCCCAATTCGCCGTCCTTCAAGGCTATGCTTGAGCACGCTTTACAGGATGAGCGTGTCAATATGCAGCGGTGCCTGGAAGTTAAGGAGAAAATCCAGGAGGCTGCACAAGAGTACGGACTAGAAGTATCGAATGACGAAGGGACAAGCTGGTTGAGCAAGCTTGAGTATGACCTTCTTGGGATAAATATCTTGTCAACTCTTAATAATGCCAACACGATTCTGCGGAACGACCCCCTGTTGAAAAATATCGCCTACGACCAGCTCACACAGGCCATCGTCCTGACCGGCGTCGTGCCTTGGGACAGACAGGGAGAACGCTTATGGAACGACGCGGACGATGATTACCTGTTGAGCTATCTTCACAAGAATTATGCCAAGATAAGCAAACAGCACATGCTATCTGCCTTGACAACTTCAGCAAGGGACAAAGGCTTCCATCCTATCCGTGAGTATTTGAATACATTGCCAATATGGGACGGAGTTCCCCGTGTAGATACCTTGTTCATTGACTATTTCGGAGAGGAGGACACTCCCTACGCCAAAGCGGTCGCGAGGAAGATCCTGTGTGCGGCAATCAAGCGTGCACTGGAGCCCGGTTGCAAGTTTGACACCATGGTTGTTCTTAAAGGCCCTCAAGGAACCGGAAAGAGCACCCTCATCTCAAAGCTGGGGGGCACTTGGTACACGGATAACCTGACGCTAGCGGACACCAGGGACAAAACTGGGGCAGAAAAATTGATGGGCATCTGGATCGTTGAGATCAGCGAGCTTGCCGGACGTAACAAAGCTGAAGAGGAGTCCATCCGCAGCTTTATCACCCGGACGGATGATAAATTTCGTGAAGCCTACGGACGCAGGGTCATATCCCATCCCAGGCAGTGCGTTTTCTTCGCGACGACAAATGCCCAGAACGGCTTCTTACGAGACATAACGGGCAACAGGCGCTACTGGCCCATCAATGCCCCTGGAACAGGTCACAAAAAATCCTGGGATATGACGGATGACGATGTTCGACAGATATGGGCGGAGGCCAAACACTATTTTCAGGCAGGAGAATCGCTGTGCCTCCCACCCAATTTACAGGAGGAAGCCTGCGCACGCCAGCGGCAGGAACTTGAAACCGACGAACTGGAGGGCGTGATTCTGGACTATCTTGATACCCCGATCCCCTTGGAATGGTCACAGATGGATCTGCCCCAGCGCCTGAACTTTCTGCAAAACGAAAACAGCGGCCCGGGTACACAAAGAACGGGCGCAGAAAGACGTACGGAGATTTCTCCCATAGAAATTTGGTGTGAATGCTTCAAGAAAAACAAGGCTGACTACAACGGTAAAACGGATGGAAGGCGCATTATAACCGTCCTGCTCAAAAACCATTGGACCCGTGGGAAGAAACGGCGCGTACCTTTCTACGGCCCTCAGAACGTATTCAAGCGCAACGTCTGATGACTACTGCTGACGGAAGGGAGAGGCCAACCGTCTCTCCCTTTCATCTCCTGAGAAGTATCCCGCTATAGGGCTGAGCTCTAGGGCATTTTCACCAGTTGACACACGCCATAGACCTCACGGGTTCCGATGTGTTCCGTCAAATTTTTGTGCGGAACAAAGAAATCCCCAGACAGGCTTGGATATTACGACAATTGTTTCATTGTTCTGCTCCAAGCGAACTAAAACTTTTCCTGTGCATACATATCGTCTATGTAGGTTACTTGCTTCGCTGAAACATATTTTCTTAACTTTTATGGAATATAGGAACAAACAGAAGAAAAGTGGCTCTACATAAGGCTTTTTTGGTGTTCCGAAAATGTTCCGTTAGCGTTCCCATCACTTGTATGTGAACACAAGATAGGGAGAAGATAAGAGGATATTTCCCCAAAATCGTTTGAGAGTTGACGAACACACTGTGCCCCATACTGTTCCGGCCGACCTGCAGGATACAGCTCACGCCAATCTGGCAAGGGCTCGTTCCCTCCTGCGGCAAACGGGATACATTTGATGAGCCTGTGCTTCGTCTCTATTCCCACCTTCGCTCATCAGTGCTCTACGCGTCCAGATGCTTCAGGCCTTACAAGTGATCCAGGCAGCCTTGAGAAGCGGGGGTTGGCGTCATGGCTCGTATCCAGACAGGCTGCATGCCGTGGCGCACAGGTTCGTCCCCTGCTGGACACCCTCCATCTATGCGGGTATTTGAAAAAGGATAGCGTTTGCAAAAGGAGTCTCATGTTCAGTGCAAATATTACCGGTGGCGGCCTGCTGTTGCAGGAAAGTCGCATCCTGGCAGAACAGCTGCTGGCGGGCAGGCGTGCGGACGAATTGTTGTCAGTGAGCCTGGCACAGAACCTGCTGCAAAAGCGCAGTCCGGCCACTACCAAAAAAATGGTCGGTCTGATCATTCCTCGTCTGAAAACTATGGATCAACGCTCGCTGGCTGTCGTCGTGCGGGGAGATAAGGCTGAAGCCTCACTCCTGCTTCTTGCGGCCATCGCTGGCTGCCATCGCCTTGTGGGCGACTTTTTAGTGTATATCAGTCGGGAATGCATTGCGCGGTACAAGCCGGCTGTGACGTTCCATGACTGGGAAGATTTTTTCGCACAATGTGTCAGCCTTCAGCCGGATATGGAAAAGTGGTCAGCTGCCACAGTCCAGAAGCTAAGGAATGTCATCTTCAGACTGCTGGTGGAAAGCGGTGTGCTGGAAGGAAAATCCTACCGGATCTTGCCGCTGTATTTGCCTGACGCCGTACGAGAGTACCTGGCTTCCCCGCAACGGGAATATGCCCGGACCTGCATGGAGGGACTGCTGTGAGCCTGGCCGACAGACTGAACAGCGCGTTTGACCGCATCATTTCCCCGGAATTGCTTGGCAATACCGGGATAGGCAATGAAATCGGCTTTTACATTTTTGACTATCCGGCGGAGCAGGAACTGTTTGTACGCCAATGGCTGACGGCCTTGCCCGGGCATCTTCTCAAGCGTTGTCCCGATCTGCGTTTCAGGATGGTAAACATGTTCCAGCTTGCCGTGGATTACCTCAAAGAGCGCAAGATCCTTGAAGCTGCGTACGCCATGCAGAGATCGCGCGACAACGCGGCACTGCTGGCGGCCTTGCGCGGTCCCCTGAATGAGACAAAGCTGGCGGATTTTTTTGTACGGCGGGTGAAGCCGGAAGAACAGCAGCTGGTCCTGCTGCACGGTGTGGGTGAGTGCTGGCCATTGTTGCGGTCTCACGCATTGCTCAACAATCTGCATTCAC
>OKSE01001298.1_pt1 | contig 12438 bp, 13 predicted proteins | sample 1633631 | NCBI WGS metagenome assembly OKSE01 (sample SAMEA3541555, study PRJEB24748) | human gut metagenome | biome: human gut; feature: human-associated habitat; material: faeces | place: China | collected 2012 | reverse complement strand
CCTTTTGGATGCTTTCCGCACCCCAAGCCAGCTCCTGCTCTAATTCTGCCAGCGGAGTCCATTTCGTCAAGCGGGTCGGATTGATGATCACGCCGTTCCCGCCCAGGTCAGCGGCAAAGTCCACTACCCTGCACATATAATCGATTCCCTGATCACGAACTCCTTTTCTTGGATATGCCATATCCAATTCAGCGCAGTTGGTGCATACACTGGAAACTGCAATGCCCTCGCTGTCGCAGATTTTCTTACTTCCTGAACTTCTTCCGCCGAAACAGCTTGTTCCTTACGCATATTCAGAAAACGGAAACACTCATTGGTCGCTATCCGGTAAATCCATGTCCCCAATGAACTTTCCTCCCTAAACTGAGGAAGATGGCGAAAGACGCGAATAAAGACTTCCTGCAGAATATCCTCTGCATCCTCATGTGATACAACCAATCTCCGGATATGCCAATATATGGGCTGTTGAAAAAAATCTATCAACAGTTTAAATCCCCGTTCCGGGTTGGAAGCCCATACTTCCCTAATTTTATCTTCGTTTATCATCTATTCGTCAAAAGTTTATAGGTTAGAACCACCCGAGAACAAGAAGTTAAAAGTGAAAATGAAGTTTTTACATTAATTATAGATGAAGTTAAAATAATCAATCACATTTCCTACAAGAGAAAAATACAACCAATCTTCCGGAATATGAATTTAAAGAATTCAAACTCAATCTTCCTATCAATAAATTTCAGTTCTTAGAAGAATTACCATATAAGCAGTAGGGAAATCCCTAAAAATAAATAGGGGAAAAGATAGAAGAATATACCTTTTCCCAACTTATCTTTGTTACAAACAAAAAAACAAAAAAATGAGAAGATTGAAACAAACATTATTAGCGTTAACCATTTGTACTTTAGTCATCAGTTGCAGTTTGACTACTAGTAGCACTATTATGAAAGTACAGAGAGGGATATCCCAAGAAGAAGTCAGCCATTTACTTGGGAAACCCGATTTCCGTAGATTCGACAACGGCTCGGAACAATGGGAATATACCAAGACCAATATGTCCACAGCTGCAAACACGGTAATTATTATCGATTTTGTAGACGGAATGGTAACAAACATGGATTCTTTTGAGTCCAACATTACTCCGCCTCCAGTTGCAGTGTGTCCGCCAAATGAAATCATTACGGTAGTTCCACCCAGCCACCCTGATCATTCTGGCCCGCACAGACCAAAACACAAAGCCATGAATCCACATGATTTTGAAAACCTCTATAAAAAAGTAAAAAACAAAGCATTTAAGGACGACCAAATGGAATTATTATCTGTAGGAGTTGTAAACAACTACTTCACCTGTAAACAAACTGCCCGACTCATGTCCATATTTACATGGGACGATGAAAAAATGAAAGTATTAAGAATGGTTTCCAACCGCATTGTAGACCGTGAAAATGGAAAAGAAATCATCAAGACACTGGATTCTTTATTTAAACAAGATGATGCACGTAAAATATTGGGAATCACTAACCAATGGTAATTCAACCTAAACAACACACAAAAACATAAATATATGAGAAAATTCAAACAACTATTATTGCTTGTTATCAGTATAACACTTGTCAGTTGTCATACCACAGGAAGTATCAAGCAGAAAGCATGGAAAGTACAGCAGGGAATGACAACAGAAGAAATAGGCCAACTTCTTGGAAAACCCGATTTCCGACGTTTCGATGGTTCTTTGGAACAATGGGAATATCAGAGCGGAGGAATTGCAACGTCTTGCAAATTTCTAATTATCGAATTTCGAAACGGAAAGGTAACAAGCATGGATTCCTACAATGAAATAGCTAAAGAGACTTCAGTAGGAGACCTAAATTCCAGCAAAATATCCCTCCATACCGTTGGTTCAATAGACGATAACGAATTTGAAAAGATATACAATGAAACAAAAAATTCCGTATTCAAAGATTCAACTCTGGAAAAAGCCATTATAAATAAAAAATTAAGTTGCGCACAATGCCTTAAACTTATGTCACTTTATACTTTTGATAATGACAAGTTAAAAATGTTACAAGTACTGAAAGACCATATAGCTGACACAACAAATTACGATAATATTGTCAACTCACTAGATTTCATTTCAAGTAAAAACAAGGCCAAAGAGATATTAGGAATACCCTAATACAGTAAAAGCAAACGTACCTGTTGCAATAAACCTAAAAAATATTGCAACAGGCACATCTGCTTTACCTCAATCTTCTATTCTGACAGCTGTGCCGCTTGCGGTTACCATCAGCATACTACCACTGTCCCCCACAGTTTCATAATCCAAATCCACCCCAACTACAGCATTAGCTCCCAATAAAGCAGCCTGATCCTGCATTTCTCGTAACGCAGTATCTTTAGCCTGTCGAAGTACTTCTTCATAAGAACCGGAACGACCGCCTACAATGTCACGAATACTAGCAAAAAAATCACGAAACAGATTAGCACCGATAATAGTTTCACCTGTTACAATGCCATAATATTTGGTTATACGTTTTCCTTCGATAGTAGGTGTTGTTGTTGCTAACATAATCTTTCTCTTTTTTAATTATATATTCATTAGACGCACAAATAAAAGAAAAAGTTGCAACTTTCTCCTTTTTTTATCGGTAACTATATTATTCTTCTCACATTCAACTCTGACAAGCAATAAGAAAACAAATAAATTTAAAACCAGATTTTAGAAAAGAAACATTGGGAGATTAAAAACAAAACATTACATTTGCAAGAAAACAAAGAGGAACGTATCATGAAACAAATCAAACTGGAAATAAACATAGAGGCTTGCCATTATGACGAACTAACAGAGAAGGACCGCAAACTGATAGACGCCGCGTGTGAAGCAACGAAAAGAAGCTATGCTCCTTACTCACATTTTGCTGTTGGAGCCGCCGCACTGTTGGAAAATGATATCGTCATTACCGGAACCAATCAAGAAAATGCAGCCTACCCATCTGGTCTTTGTGCAGAACGTACCACTTTGTTTTATGCCAATTCTCAATATCCGGATCAAGCAGTAAAAACACTCGCCATTGCTGCCCGCACAGAAAATGGTTTTCTTGACACACCTATTCCTCCTTGCGGAGCCTGTCGGCAAGTATTATTAGAAACTGAAAAACGATATGGAAAACCTATGCGGATACTGCTTTATAGTAAGACTGATATTTATATATTAGAAAACGTAAGCGGACTTTTACCTTTATCGTTTGATGGAAATTATCTGAAATGATACCTACCATCCGTCTGCACAGCCAACAGTTAATAAATCCGGTTTTCAATAATCCGAAAGATCTTGTATCATGGATGGGAGGCATTCAAGCGCAAGATTACACCATGTCCAAATGGGCTATTGGTATCCAGCTAAAGGCAGGAAATCTGCAAACAGTCAATGAGGCACTGGCAAAAGGAGATATATTGCGCATTCATGTCATGCGTCCTACTTGGCATTATGTAGCTGCAGAAGATATACGCTGGATGCTGAAGCTTTCATCCCGACGCATCATTACTGCCAATGACTCTTTTGCCAAGTCCAGAGGACAAGACATTTCAGTTGACATTTACAACAAAGCAAACCGATTATTGGAAAAGGCACTAGCAGGACACAATCATCTGACCAAGCAAGAAATTGACAATGTATTTAAAGAAGGAGGGCTGGAAACCAATGAAAGATTATCCAACCGTTTCCTGATTCACGCTGAAGCTGAAGGACTTATTTGCAGCGGAGCAGATAAAAATAATAAAATCACCTGTAAGCGTCTCCGCGATTCTATCTTGTCGCCCTTTTTTCATTCTTATATTTTTGCCATATATAAAAATGAGGCATTATGGATTTAGCAGAAAATCGATTTGGAAAAACCTGGAAACATTTCCTTGAAGTATTGAAAGTAGACTACAATTGTTCTTTAGCCGATGTTTGCCGCGATCAGCATACCACTCTTGGAGGTATGAGTTCCTGGATGTCCAGACGGGGTTATAGCGTTAAACAAGCCAAGGCGGATGTGGTCCGTGATTATTATGGCGGCGTTGAACCCTCCCGACCGACAACTTCCTCTCCTTCGTTCACTCAAATAGCCCCCGCCATGTTGTCGGAAGAAGAGTTTAGTCTTTCCGGGATCACAATCACCTTTAACAGCGGAACGACCATTTCGGTCAAACGGGCCACTCCCGGGGGTATTATTAAAATGTTACGCGATTACGAAAGAAAGGAGGGGGATCCATGTATTCTCTAACATCAGCCAATCGCTACTATCTGTACCAGGGCTTTGTCCGTATGAACCTTGGCATTGACGGTTTATTCAAAATCATACGCTCTCAAATGAAGGAGCTGTCCCCCATTTCCGGAGATATATTTTTATTCTTTGGCAAAAACCGGCAGAGTGTAAAAATACTGCGTTGGGATGGTGATGGCTTTCTCCTGTACTACAAGCGTCTGGAAGGTGGAAGTTTTGAGTTGCCGACATTTAACCCCCATACAGGCAATTATGAGATCTCTTATCAGGTTTTGTCTTTTATCTTAAATGGAGTGTCATTGAAGTCTGTACGGTTGCGAAAACGTTTTAGGATTTAATGTAATATACTGTATATTAACTATTTGATTTTAAATTACCATCCGATTATTTTGGCCGACTCATTGATTTTTTGTATCTTTACGCCATGAAAAAGGATGAGGTCATAGAGTTATTGAAGGAGCAAATCAAGGAGTTGAGGGATGATAACAACAGACTCCTGGACCAGATAGATGATTTGATAAAGGAGGTTTCTTCCCTTAAAGAGGCACTCCTTCAAAAAGGCGAATCTCTTGGCAAGCAACAGCGTCTTACCAAGGGGATCGCCAAACTTGTATCAAACACATCCGAACAGCAACACCCCCCTCAACCTGCATTGCCGGAGGAAGAGCGGCAGAAGAGAGAAGCAGAAAAAGCAGATAAGCGTAAAGCCAGAAAGAACAATGGGGCCAAACGTGACATGCATTATGAGATGGAGCAGGAGGAACATGACGTTTATCCCGACGATCCTGATTTTGACATCAATAAAGCCCGGCTGGTTACCACCGCTCCCAGAATATGTGTCCGCTATGAATGTGTACCCATGCGCTTCATCAAGCACGTCTACAAGATACACACCTACGCGCAAGACGGTCGTCTCTTTGAGGGAAAAACACCGGTCTCGGCTTTCTTGAATTCCAGCTATGACGGCTCATTCATTGCCGGGCTGATGGAATTGCGTTATATACAATCGCTACCGGTTGAAAGAATCATCAACTACTTCGAAAGTCATGGCTTTACGCTGAAGAAACCTACGGCTCATAAGTTGATGGAAAAAGCCTCAAGCCTCTTTGAAAATCTTTATAAGTGTATCCGGCAGACAGCTTTGAGTGATCCTTATAAGGCAGCCGACGAAACCTATTACAAAATACTCGTCCCGGAAAAGAACAGCAAGGGAAAAGGAGTCCGCAAGGGATACCTCTGGGTGGTTGTGGGCATAAACACCAGGATGATATACCTGCTCTATGATGACGGCTCCCGCTCTGAAAAAGTTATTCTTAACGAATTAGGCGGTTGCAAAGGTATCATACAAAGCGACGGATACTCACCTTACCGGAAACTCGAAAGCGATGCTTATCCCCATATCACACGAATTCCGTGCCTGCAACATATAAAACGGAAATTTATAGATTGCGGTGAGGATGACCCGGATGCAAAAAGAATCGTGGAGATGATAAACACACTTTATCAAAATGAACATAAGCATAAGATCGGGGTTGACGGATGGACGGTAGAACAGAATCTTGTCCATCGGAAAAAGTATGCGCCGGACATACTCGGAGAAATAAAAGATGTGCTTGATGATATAGAAGAACGGGGAGATTTGTTGCCTAAGAGCGAACTGAAGGAAGCTATCACCTATCTTCGCAATGAGTGGAATGCCGTGGTGGACATCTTTAATTATGGTGACACTTACCTGGACAACAATATAGTTGAACGGATGAACCGCTACATATCCTTATCAAGAAAAAACTCATTGTTCTTCGGCAGCCATAAGGGAGCCGAACGGGGCGCCATACTATACACGATAGCACTTACTTGTAGGATGAATAAAGTGAATCTGTTTGAGTATCTCACGGATATCATAAACAGAACTGCCGAATGGCAACCGAATACACCACTGGAAAAATACAGGCAACTGCTTCCTGACAGATGGGAAAAGGCTAATGACTAAAAAGGGATCATTAGACTTTTTACTTTTAATATACTATATAGAATCGCGGAGACGCTTACCAGAGATGAAGAATTTATGAAGGATTGAAAAAAAATCCTTCATAATAAGTGGCAGTAAATCAACTTGCTAAGCCATAATGAAGAATTTGAAGGAAAAAACGGTTAAAAACTTATTTCCTTCCCTAATTCCTTCCAGTCCAGGATACCCTTATCCAGATTATACACCTTGAATCCTTTTTTTACCAGAATGTTGGCGGCATTGCGGCTGCGTCTTCCACTTTTGCAGTAAACGGCTACGGGGCGGTCTTTTTGAAGAAGCTCCTCGATGTTTGTGCCAAACTCATTGTCCAATACATTGATATTGATGCTGCCCGGTATATGGCCTTCGGAATATTCGGCTACCGTGCGTACATCAACCAGTTGGATGGTCTTGTCCTGTATCATTTCCTCAAACTGGTCGGAGGATAGATTCTTGAATTTGTCACTGTCTTTGCCGGTACATGCCCATAATCCTAGTGAGAATGCGCAGATGAAGAATACAAAATAGATGGTCTTTATCATAAAATGGAATGTTTTGATGTTTTTGTTTGCTAAAAATAAAAGATACGACTGGTCATACCTTCTTTGTAAGTACGGATGTTGAATACAATCTTATCGCCTTTATGCAGTTTGCCGGCGTATGCCCACAAGGGAACAGACAGATAGACTTTACGGTTGAAACCTTCGATGTCATTATTCCTGTCATGATAGAGTGTCAAGTATAATGTTTGTTCTCCGTCTTTGTTCTCCAGTTTGTTCTCAATAAAGTGATAACCGTGTTTCTGGTCTTTGACTTTGACTTGTAAAATCAGGTTCAGGTAATTCCCACCCCGCCAGATGCTTTGAATGGCTACCGGGTCGGTCTTTATCTCCTTGAATTTAGATTCGGACAAAGGAACAGGAGAAATAACCAGTTGGGTATTGTAAAGCATGGCTTCTTTTTCTGCTTCTTCCGAGTCTGTCAATGGAGCGTACATGGTAACCGTGCGGTACGTGGTGTCTGGTGCCAGTCCGTCAAGACCGGTACGTGACTGGATGCGCCACTCTGTCCCTTCATCCGTTATCAGATACCGTCCGGTTCCTGTATGGTCGGTTTTCAAGTCGATCATATCTGTCAGAACATTAGGATATACATAGTCGTCTTCACCGCACGCGCCGAGAAGCAAAGAGGTTAGAAAAGATAAAATAACGACTTTTCTCATGTTTATTATTTTCTTTTTCAGGGTGGACTGTAACATCCACCCTTTACGGTAAACGTTCTTATCCTTTTGCCGCTTTCAGGTAATTGATGAGCGGATTGGCATACATAGTCAGCAAAGCATGACGCAGGAAGGCGGTGTCTTTGTTGGGAAGATCGACTTTGGCAATCTGCTGTTCCAGATATTTTTCAAAGTGCTCTTTTTCTTCTTCTGTGTACTCGGCCGTGAAACGGTTGTCTCCCATCAAGAGGTCACACGCCACATAATTACCTGCAAACAGGCGGTAACTGCTGTGGATATGCCGGTCTATGGTTTCCGATATGGCGGTAAACAAATCACATTTCGGCAAATTGAGTTCTTTCAGTTCGTCCAGTTCATGATTCAGACAGGCGGAAGTCTGGAAATGGATGCGTCCCTTGTATCCGTAAAGGCCGGTCTGCATATTGATCAGGTCGTCTTCGGGACTTTTCTGGAAATGTTCGTCGTCGCGTTTTTGCTGCAACTCTTTTGCTTTCAGGAAGTCACACGGGTCGTATTCGTAAGAAATGGCTAGCGGAACGATGTTCAGTTCTTTCAGTCTTTCGGTAACATCGCCTTCACCTGCCATGGCCATCATTTTCAATACACTGTCCTGGGTACGGTCATTGGAATCTTTGGCACGTCCCTGACGTTGCGCTATCCATAAATTCTCATGTTTTTCCTTCATGGCGAAATGCATGTAGCGCGACATCAAGGCAGATGCTTCCAGTTTCTGCCGCATGTTGAGGCCGCGTTTCACGATGAATGATTTATTGACACGTACCAGCTTATGAATCCATGGGTAGATGAGCAGGTTGTCGCCGATGGCGATCTCTACGGTTGTCATTCCGTTGTCTATCAGTAGGATAGATAGAAAAGCCGAGTCCAGAATAATATCACGATGATTGGAGATGAAAGTGTAGTTCCGGGTTAAGTCGGACAAGGCGGAACAGTCGAATGTCAGTCCGTTGGCTGTTTTTTTCACTAAATCCCATAATAGTCCGTAAAAGAACGCTTTTTGGAATTCCAGGTTTGTTTTGCATTGACGCATCTTCATGGCAAGACCTTCGAAAGGTACGCCCGGCATAACAGACTCTACCACTGTCCGGAAAGCGGGATCAGCGATTAATTCTTCATAGATTTGCGGCAACTCTTCGGGAGTGTACGGACGAATCTCGTTAAATTCAGCTGGTATGTTCATAATTTATAAAGGTTAGTCAGTGATATCACTAAAATTTATTTTCTATAATGTCAGTCATCACATCTTTTATATCCAATCCTGCTGCACGCACCTGTTGGGGAATGAAGCTGGTAGCTGTCATGCCCGGAGTGGTATTGATTTCGAGCAAGTTTACTTTTTCGCCTTCGGTAATGATATAGTCAATGCGGATAAGGCCGGAGCATCCCAGAATGTCATAAATGGCCGAGGTGAGCAGACGTACACGCTCGGCTGTATCTTCGGGCAGGCGGGCAGGTGTGATTTCCTGTGACTCGCCGTTGTATTTGGCTCCATAGTCAAAGAATTCGTTGGCACTTACCACCTCGGTGATGGGGAATACCACTTCCTTGTCCGAGGTCTTGTAACAGCCGCAGGTGATTTCCGTTCCTTTCATAAAGGCTTCAATCATTACTTCGTCACTTTCCTCGAAAGCTTTTTCGATGGCGGGTTGTATATCTTCCTTAGTCTTTACTTTGGTGACACCGAAGCTGGAACCGCCGGCGTTGGGCTTGATGAAACAAGGCAGACCGATTTTGTTGATTACTTCTTCGTCTGTAATTTCAAATCCTTTACGCAGGATCAGTGATTCGGCTACGCGGATACCGAAGCCTTTCAGGTATTGGTTGCAGGTGAATTTATTGAAAGTCATGGCCGATACCAGTACGTTACAACTGGAGTAGGGGATTCCTAACAGGTCGAAGTAACCTTGCAGGATACCGTTTTCCCCCGGAGTTCCGTGGATGGTGATGTAGGCGAAGTCGAATTGTTTCTTTTCGCCGTTCTCCATGAAACTGAAGTCATTACGGTCTATCGGGGTTTTGGAGCCGTCCGGAAGGACTACTTCCCACCGATGCCCTTCCATCTCTACTATATATAGGTTATAACGCTCTTTGTCAATGAAAGAGTAAAGTCCCTGTGCACTGCGCAAGGAAACGACAAGTTCGCTGGAATCTCCTCCGGCTACTATGGCAATAGTACGTTTCATAGTTCTTCTCTGTTACTGATATAGTTTCTCCACTTGTCTATCAGGTTTGTCATATCCTCGGGCAGCGGAGAGGTGAAGAACATCTCTTCGCCTGTACGGGGATGGACAAAGCCCAGCGTCATGGCGTGTAATGCCTGGCGGGGGCAGGTCTCGAAACAGTTGTTTACGAATTGTTTGTATTTACTAAAATGAGTTCCTTTTAAAATTTCGTTTCCGCCATAACGCTCATCGTTGAACAGCGTGTGTCCGATGTGCTTCATGTGGACACGTATCTGGTGGGTGCGTCCCGTTTCAAGTACACACTCTACCAGCGTGACATAGCCCAGACGTTCCAGTACCCGATAGTGGGTGACGGCGTGCTTTCCTTGGGCGGGGTCACTCAGTACGGCCATTTGCATGCGGTCTTTGGGGTTTCGCCCTATATTCCCTTCTATGGTTCCTTCGTTATTTTCTACGACACCCCATACCAGAGCATTGTATTTACGTTTGGTGGTCTTGTTGTAGAACTGAAGTCCCAAATGAGTCTTGGCATCGGGGGTCTTGGCTACCACGAGCAGGCCTGAGGTATCTTTGTCTATACGGTGGACTAATCCCACTTGCGGATCGTTAGGGTCGTATTTGGGATTGTCTTTCAGATGCCATGCTATGGCGTTGACCAGCGTGCCGTGGTAGTTTCCGCATCCCGGATGCACTACCAGTCCGGCCGGTTTGTTGACTACCATCAAATCGTTGTCCTCATAGACTATATCCAATGGAATATCTTCGGGAATGATATCATTATCATAACGTGGACGGTCCATCATCACCGTCAGCACGTCGCAAGGCTTTACTTTATAACTGCTTTTCACCGGTTTGCCGTTCGCCATGATAAGACCGGCGTCGGCAGCCTTCTGAATACGGTTGCGCGAAGAGTTGACAAGCCGTTCGAACAAATATTTGTCCACGCGCACCTGTGACTGTCCTTTGTCTACTACTACACGGAAATGTTCATACAGTTCGGCAGGGTTGTCCACTACCGGTTCCACATCATCCAGTGTGTCGTCCAGTTCATCCACATATTCTTCTTTCATCATCACTGTGTGTTAAGTTTAAAACCAGGATTCGTCTACCACCGGTTTGTCATCGTTCGCAGTTCCGGATTCATTTACCAATGCAGAATCTTCGGGCATGGTTTCATTGCCGTTGCCTACCGTGAGTGTCAGTACGGCTTCGTGAGGAACCTTTTCTCCGGCTTTCAAGTCGCGTCCTCGGTATTTTATGCTGTATACCCAGTCTTTTTCGCCGCTGATATATTCGGGTTCGGTTATTTTAAAACCTAATGCACGTAATTTGGCTTCGGCCTGGCGGAGAGAACTATTATCCATGACATCGGGAATGGCTACCTTGGGGGCGCTGTCTGCATTGACGGTCAGATAGACGGTTCTGCCCGACTTCACCTTGGAGCCACCGGCGGGATTCTGTTCCAGAATAGCACCGGGGGCTATTCCTTTTACATAGCTGGAGTCTATGACGATTGATTTTAGTGACTGCTTGTCGAGTTCATTTTCTGCGATCCGCAGATTCATTCCTTTTACATCGGGCACTACCACTGCTTCGCCGTGGCGTGTATAGCTGTCCAGCCATTGAAGGGTTCCCCAGGCTGCTGCCACAATGACCACTACCATCGCTATCAGATTGAGCCAGAAGAAGCGGTTATTCTTGAATGAAAAGAATTCTTTGAATGTTACCATATCTAACTTAATTATTTCGGGTCAAAGATACGACAATTTCATTTCTGTTCCTACATTTAGTTATGAATATCATATACTTTTTGTACCTTTGCACCCCGAAAAAACGACCTGTTTCCTGTCAGAGTAAACAAAATTGAGGTAAAAAGAAGATGAACGAGACAACAAATGAACAAGAGGTGCTGCTATTGCGCCGTAAACTAGACCTTTTATTACGTACCGGCAAGCTGCTGATGGAGAGTGCGGCAGACACTAACCGGATTGAAAGAAACATGAAGCGCGTGGCCGCTTATCTGGGCATTCCGGAAGAGAAACTGCATATTGATATCCGGTGGACGATGCTGATGGTCAATGTGAGTGACGAGAAGCACTCTTTTTCCAAGTTTCAGAAATGCGAGAAACATGGCATCAATATGGAAGCCATTTCAAAAATCAGTAAACTTTCGTGGCGTGCCATTGAGCAGGATTATTCATTGGATAAATACGAGGAAGAACTGGAGAAGATTGCTCGTCAGGAGCGTAATTATACCCCCTATGTCGTGGCAATCTGTACCGGGTTTGCCTGTGGAGGGTTCTGCAAGCTGTTTGGTGGTGACTGGATTGCTTTTCTGATTACGGCTATTTGTACTTTTGTGGGGTTCCGTACCCGTGCCCGTTGTATTGAGTTCGGTATCAATGTATATATGAGTATTGCGATCTCTGCATTTTTATGTACTTGTCTGGCTTATGCGTTTTCTTTTTCAGGTTTATCTTCCACTCCGTATCATCCGTTGCTGGCCTGTACCTTATATATAGTTCCCGGTGTGCCGCTGATAAATTTTGTGGACGATATGATTGACAATCACTTGTTGGTAGGTATTACGCGTGCAGCCAACACGGTAATGATGGTAGGAGGCATGGCGTTTGGTATCGCTTTTGCCTTGAGGCTGTTGGTGATGAGTGATGTGACTATCGACCAGAAGTTCAGTGAACTGAGCATGGTGCCGCACGATGCTTATTG
>OKSE01001292.1_pt1 | contig 12478 bp, 15 predicted proteins | sample 1633631 | NCBI WGS metagenome assembly OKSE01 (sample SAMEA3541555, study PRJEB24748) | human gut metagenome | biome: human gut; feature: human-associated habitat; material: faeces | place: China | collected 2012 | reverse complement strand
GTGTAACCGCTTCTGCTTATGCAGCTAACCCATTCAGCGACGTTCCTGCCGGCCAGAAATGTATCGCAGAAGATTTGAGAAGGAATTGAAGAAGATTGAAAAAGAAAAGTAAAAAAAAGAAAGAAAAGAGAGAAAGAAGATTGAAAAAGAAATAAATGTACGAAAAAGGCTCCTGCAAGTGTTGCAGGAGCCTTTTTTATTGTTATATGCTAACTCTGATAAATGATTCTTATTCAGCAGTTTGCTCAGCACGATCATCTACGTTCTCACCCTCTGTAGGAGCGAGAGTAGCCTTGAAATCGGTGATGCCGTACTTAGCGAGAATGTTGTACCACTGGAGGAGCTTCTTGATATCGCTGTCGTGAACACGGTCGCGATCGTAGTTAGGAAGAACCTCAGCAAAATAAGCGTGGAGTTCAGCAACAGGCGCCTTCTTGTAGTTGAAAGTGCTAGGCTTGCCCTCTTCCTTCTTGCTTACGCTGTCGAGCACTTCCCAGAGTGGCACCTCATCAGCGTCTGTATACATAGCGATGTCACCAAGGCTTGTTACGCGGTCGGTAGCGAAAGCTGGGATACGCTTGTGAGTCTCATCGAGTGTTTCTACGATGAGGTTTCTGTTACCTCTTGATACCAATTTATAAAGGCCTGGTTTGCCTGCAATTGAAAGGATTGTTTCCATTGTCTTTTCTATTATTCTTTATTATTAATGATATCCAATAATTTCCTTACCTGTGCATCGATATCCTGCTCGCCATCGTTCACGATTTCGAAATCGGAGCGGGCTGCAAGCTCTTCCTGCGGCATGACGGCATCTATCCACTGCTGCGCCTTCTCTGCCGGGATATGATCGCGCTGCATGATGCGCTGGATGCGGACCGGGACGGGAGCCGTTACGCAGACCACGAAATCGAGGTGGATACGGCGGTAGAAACCGCTATCGAAGAGGATGGCACTCTCCATCCACTCATAGCTGCTCTGCTCGAAATCGCGCGCCACAGCCGGATGAACCACATCGTTGACAGCCTGCTTGTTAGCCTCGCCAGCCAGCAGAAACTGAGCCAGCACGGGCTTCTGCAAAACGCCCTCTGCACTGTAAACCTGCTCGCCCACCAGCTTCTTCAAGCCAGCCTGCAAGCGGGCATCGGTACGCATGAGCCGCTTAGCCTCAGCATCGCAGTCGTAAACCCGGATGCCCTGTTTCTCCAATATCCGGCACACATAGCTCTTTCCGCTACCTATACCGCCCGTTATCGCTATCTTCATCATAGTAGAAAAACTATCAACTATAAACTATCAATTATCAACTATCATTGCTGTTCCAGCAGATAATCTACCGTTTCCAGTTCGAGATGCGCCTTGCTCACCGAGCGCGGCACGCTGCGCAACTGGAGTTTGCACTTGTCAGAAGGGTTGTTAGCCAGATCGTTATAATCTACTACCACCTTAAACTGGCTCGGCTTGATGGTTCTGAAGAGGCTGGCTCCGATGGTGAATCTTACCGCCACTTTAGACGGGAAGGTACGGAGCACCATGTTATCAGGCATGTTGATGGCCGTAACAGGCACATCGACCGACTCTTCGGTAAGCACATCAGGATATACCGCCAGACGCACCATCTGAGGCACAATCTTCATGCCACGTATCTTCTTGATAGGTACGTTGCGATGAATGGTATCCTGCAGGTTGCGCAGGTTGAACGGCTCGATTTCTACCGATTCCAACTCATCGAGCTGCTTCTTGTTGGCATAAACCGTAACCGTAGACGGCAGGAATTCGGTATGTGCCAGATAATAGCTCTTGCTGGTTGTAATCTTACCTCTGAACACCACAGGCACTCGCTTGGAAGAGCCGTAGGTGAAGAAGAAATCGTATTTTGCCGGCTTGATGGAGATCAGTTTGGTAGAGCCATAGAGCTGGGATGCCACCTGTTTCTGCACATCAGCCATCGGAATCTGTCCCGTTCCCGTTTCCTCGTCGGCATAATTGGCAAAACGGAATGTGAGCGGATGAATCTTGCCTCCGTAAGCATAGGTAACGAGTGTGAATCCCTTATCGCGCACCGTAATATGCACGGTATCAGGGAGTTCGCCGGTTATCACCGCATTGCGGGGCACGCCCGTTAACTGCACAGGAATATTGAATTCTCTCTCGGTAGTCTCATTGAGCGTCATCATCAGCCAGAAGATGCCGCTGAGAGCGAGAAAGAACAAAAAAATCAGAAACTCCTTATTCAGACCACTGAACAGGAAGTTTCTGACAGCTTTTAATATGCTCTTGATACTATGCATTAGGTGTCTGACTAGCTGCATCAGCAAACACGTAGCCCTTAGCTACAGTGATTACCACGCCACGAGCTATCTCAACATCAACGGTATTAGCCTCGAGGTTAACACGCTTAACAGTGCCGTAAACACCACCGCCTGTAACCACCTTGGTACCCTCTGCCAAAGCATTCTGGAACTTGCGGATTTCCTTCTGCTTCTTCTGCTGAGGACGGATCATAAAGAACCACATGATAGCGAAGATAGCTACCATCATGATGAGAAAACTCATGCTGCTACCACCGGCAGCTGCTTGCAATACTAAATTTGTCATGTCGTTAAAGTATTATCTATTATTATTTTATGTTCTATATATAAATAAGGTGTGACCTCTAAGAAAAAGCCTCCATTATTTACTCTCCCCTGCCCGGAGCGCGGTGAATGCGCGGACGATGGCCGGCTGGACGCTGAGAAGCAGGGCGCTGGTTGCCGGCATGTTCGCCGTGCTGTGCATGCTGCTTACGCTCAGGCATCTCCTTCTGGATGAGGTTGCGGCTGATGAGTTCGCGGCAGATGCTGTCGAGCATACCGTTAACGTAACCGCCGCTTCGAGGAGTGCTGTATGCCTTGGCGAGGTCTACATACTCGTTGATAGAGACGGTAGCCGGGATGCCAGGGAAGTTCATCACCTCAGCGATGGCAATCTGCATGATAATCACATCCATATAGGCAAGACGTGAGAAATCCCAGTTGCGCAAAGCCTCGCTCATATAGCGCTGGTAGGTATCGCAGTTGAGGATGGTAGCACGGAAGAGCTTGCGTGCAAACTCTCTGTCTTCAGCATCCTTATATTCCGGCAGCAATTCCTGCTTAGCCTTAGCTTCTGGGTCGAAACGCTTGATAGTCTTCAATACGAAAGTATCTATGATATCCTTGTCATCGTTCCAGTAGAGGCTCTTCTCCTCGAGGAATGCATCAAGATCTTCATTGTTCTGAATGAACTGCTTGTAGATGCGGCGCCATACCTCACGGTCGCGGCTGTACTCGTCGAGATCGGCGAGTTCCTCATCAATAGCACCGCTGACATAATCAGCATAGAGATCACTAGACGTAATCGCAGTATACACTTTGCGCACCATTTCGATATCCTCATCCCAGTTGGAATGCTTTACATCTATCCATTCGAGCAGCATCTTGTTCTCTTCGAGCTGCAGAGCGAACTTATTGAATGCGAAACGTGGTGAAGGTTCCTGCTCACCCTCTCTCTTGGCACGAGCTACATCTACATCGTAGCGCTTGCGTGCCTCCTGGGTGATGGCAACGATGAGCTGCAACATGTAGTTGTACAAATCGTATGACTTGGAGAGACTAAACATCAACTCCTTCTCAGCGTTCTCCATGTTATGATCGCTGTTTTGATAGTATGCGTAGGTTAACTGCACAATCTTACGTCTTATCAAATCCCTATTAATCATTCTCTAATGTTTTTAAAAGATTCATTTATTAAATTACCTAATACGCTTGCAAAAATACACATTAAATAGGTAATAGACAAGAAAACGGGCAAAAATTTCAGTTTATTTAAGCAAAAAATTGTATTTTCAATATTTTTTCTGCATATAAAACATGTTTTTCGGCAAAAAGTTTGCTCATTCCAAATAATTTTCGTAATTTTGCACCCGCTTTAAGCAAAGCTAATCCGTGTGATGGCGAGTTAAGGCACATTTTTTATTAATAACTTAATTTAGAGTAACACAAAATGAAAGAGATTAATGTAACAGGTCAGAAGCGTACAGACCTTGGCAAGAAAGCTTCTAAGACATTGCGTAAGGAAGGTTTGATTCCATGTAACCTTTATGGTGAGAAGAAGGGCGAGAACGGTGCTCCTGAGGCTTTGTCATTCGCAGTTCCATTCGCTGAGTTGCGTAAAATCATCTACACTCCTCATGTATACGTTATCAACCTCATCATCGACGGTGAGAGCCACACAGCTATCATGAAGGAGATCCAGTTCCACCCAACAACAGACGCTCCTCTGCACGTTGACTTCTACGAGGTTAACGACAAGAAGCCTATCACTATCGGTATTCCAGTTAAGTTGACAGGTCTTGCACAGGGTGTACGTGATGGTGGTCGTATGAACCTCTCTATCCGTAAGATCAACGTTACAGCTCCTTACCAGGTTATCCCTGAGCACCTCGATATCGACGTTACAGAGTTGAAGATCGGTAAGAGCATCAAGGTAGGTGACCTCTCATTCGAGGGTCTCGAGTTGGCTACAAGCAAGGCTGTTGTAGTTTGCTCTATCAAGATGACACGTAACGCTCAGCTCGCAGCTCAGGCTGCTGATGATGCAGAGGCTTAATCGCTGAGTCATCAAGATTTTACGAACCTGAGTAAAGCATTATCAAACATTGGATAAATATTTGATTTGTGGGCTTGGTAACCCTGGCGATGAATACGCCGGCACCAGGCACAACACAGGATTTATGGTATTGGACGCTTTTGCTAAAGCGTCCAATATTCATTTTGAGGATAAGCGATATGGCTTCGTAGCCGAGACTACGCTCAAAGGAAGAAAGATTTTCCTGCTCAAACCTACCACATTCATGAACCTCAGCGGTAATGCGGTAAGATATTGGCTGAATCAGGAAAAGATTGACCAGAGCCGACTGCTCGTTATCAGCGATGAGCTAGCCCTGCCTTTGGGTGCTTTCCGACTGAAGGCGAACGGCAGCAACGGCGGCCATACCGGCCCGCGTCATATGGTATTCCATCCAAACGAACAATATGCGTATTGCGTCACCGCCTGCGCATGGGCATCGGCAACGATTATCCACGTGGCGGCCAGATAGACTGGGTGCTGGGCAAATATACTGAGGAAGACATGAAGCAGCTGCAGCCGGCCATCGACCTGGGTGTAGACATCATCAAGAGCTTCGTATTGGCTGGTATCGACATCACCATGAACCAATACAATAAGCTAGGAAAGAAATAATCATGAAGGAATCAGCAAGAATAGACAAGTGGCTCTGGGCTGCCCGCATTTACAAGACCCGCAGTATTGCTGCCGATGCCTGTAAGAATGGCCGCGTCATGGTGGGAGGCGTAACGAGAAAGCCTTCCTTCATCATCAAGCGTGGCGATGTGGTGAGCGTAAAGAAAGCCCCTATCACCTACTCTTTCGAGGTTCTCGACTGCATAGAGCAGCGCGTAGGCGCCAAGATGCTGTATGGTGTCTATAAGAACGTAACCGACCCTAAGCAATACGAGCTCCTGGAGATGAGCCGCATCAGCGGATTCGTAGACAGAGCAAGAGGCACTGGTCGCCCAACCAAGAAGGAACGCCGTGCCCTGGACGCCTTCGTAGATCCAGCCATGTTCGGATTTGACGAAGAAGACTGGGACGAGGATGAAGAATAAAAAAGAATCCCCTATACATCTTTTATACTGTATAGGGGATTTTTTTTTATTCCCATTGAGCATTCTTCTTTTGCTGGCTCTTTTCATGAATAATCAACCCGACAGCAAAAAGACAAATCAGGATGAGTGCTCCACAAATCATTGCGAAATTAATTTCTTGTGTAGTCATAATTATTTTCCTTTCTTTCTTTTATTATTTTTATCGTCAGGACTATTAAGGTGCACAAACCAAAGCCCTAAGCCTAATATTACCATCATTATTAATATTGCTATAGCAACCATTCCTGGGGTATTCATGTCTCCAAAAAAACTTGCTAGCAAGAGCGCCGTCAACATATACTTGGCAACGTCCATTAACCATTTTCCAAATTCCAGTCCCATAAGCATTTCTATTTAGCTCTGCAAATATACAACTTTTTATGAAACAATGCAAGAAAACGGTAATAAAAAAAATCTAAAAATATTCTATTTGGTAACAATTTCGTATTTTTTCGCCCGATTTTAGCAAATAATCATTAATTTGTTTGGACTCTATTGTAAAAAATTATATCTTTGCACCCGAGAGATGATGGAAAGGCATGATAAATGACTACCTCATTTCAGCTTTATAGTAACATACTATTTCAAAAGCTACGAGATTATTAACAGTTTTAATTATATAAATTGAAAGAGTTATGAAAAAATTATTTGTTATGGCAGCTATGGTGCTGTCTTCAGTAGGTGCTTTCGCACAGCAGGCTGCAGGTACAACAACTATTCAGCCTAAGGTAGGTTTGAACGTTTCTACAATCGGTGATAACGATTGGAAAGCAGGTTTCGCTGCTGGTGCAGAATTGCAGTATCAGGCTACAGATAATTTAGGTGTTGCTGTAGGTGCTCTCTATTCTGTGCAGGGCTTCAAGGCTAAGGATGTAAAAGTTGCCGGTATGACTTTTGAAGGTGGCAAGTGGAATCCAGGCTACATCAATGTGCCTATCACTTTGAACTACTACCCAGTAGCTGGTCTTGCTCTCAAGGCAGGTTTGCAGCCAGGTTTCCTGGTAAACAAGGATGATGCAGAAGACGTTAAGACCGTAGACCTCTCTATCCCTGTAGGTCTCTCTTACGAGTACCAGAACATCGTCTTCGATGCTCGTTACAACATCGGTGTAACTAAGATTGCAGATAACGTTGATCACTACAACAACGTAATCCAGATTACTGTAGGTTACAAGTTCGCTCTCTAATCAAGACTTCTTGACAAGACAAAATAACAATCCCCGTTCTTCATTACGAAGAGCGGGGATTTCTTTTTTCTCGTCATACCTATTTGAAATGAGCCTCACGTAAACATGGAGTGAGGCTTACTATCGTTTAAAATGAAGCTTACTTCATTTTCTTTTCTAGAACATTCTGCCGCCTGGACGACCACCGCCAAAACCGCCATTGAAAGGACGGCCATGGAAGTTTGGACGGCCACCAGGACCACCAGGACCTTCAGGTCCACCCCTACGGGCATCCTTGCCTCCGAAGAGATTCAAGCGATATATCACGTGCAGCATCGCATAACTGTTGATGGCATTATACTCCGTATCCGTACGGGATGTAGCAGAAATGGCACGAGAGAAGGTGCTCTGCTGGCGGAGAATATCGTAGAACTGCAGCATGATGGTAAGAGGCTTGCCCTTCAGGAAGCCCTGAGAAAGCTGCGCATTCCATACAAACTCATCCGTATTCATGCTGCTGTCGCTATAACCGCGGCGGCTGCTGATAGAGAGGCTTGAGTTCAAGCTGGTTCCCCAAGGCGCTGTAAGCGTCATGCTAGGACCATAAGAGAACTGCCAGGTATTGAGGTTGCTGTTAGGCTGCAACTTGTTTGTAGCATGGTTATAATTCAATGTTCCATCGAGCGAAAGCTCCAGCCAGTTGTTGCGATAGCTGAAAGAGAGGCGCTCTCTCCAAGTAGTACTGCGGGTGGTATTCTTCTGGGAATCAGACTGCTTGTCAAGACTCAGATAGCTCACGTAGTTGTCGTAACTCAAGTGGGTATCGGTATTCAAGTTCCAGACTCCGGCACTATCGATAGAGCAGTTGAACATAAAGGCTCCCATCACATTCCAGTTGCCATTGATATTCTCAGGTCGGGTGATTCTACCACCAGTCTTCTCATCGTAGGTCACCTTATTGCTGATGCTATTGTTGGTGGTTGAGAAGTTGATGAAGGTCATGACACCCTTGTTGTGGTTCTGCACGAAGTTGTTGTAGAACAACCGGAAGTTCTGGGTGAACGATGGCTTCAAGCCAGGGTTACCCTTTGAGATGTTCAGCGGGTCGCTGTTATCTGTGATATCAAGCAACTGAGAGATGCTTGGCTGCGCTGTGGTACCACGGTAGTTCACACGCAGGTTGCTCATCTTTGAGAAGCGATAACGGAAATCGAGGGTTGGACTGATATTCGTCACGTTACGAACGGTATCTACATGCACTCCCTGATAATCCTGGATATACTTCGACTGTTGTGGCTGAATCATCACACCGAAGTTCAAGTTGTACTTCTGACGGACGAATCGCATCATCACCTGGATATCGTGATTGTAGTTGCGATACTCAGAGAAACGGCTCTGATCATCATCCTTGTAATCTTCGAGATGACCGGCAAACGGATTCAGGTAACTATCCCAACCACGGTACTCCTGATCACCACTCATAGCATACTTGCTGAAATCGTAGGTGCTGCGGTCGCTCTTAGAGTAGCTGTAAGTAAACTTATAGCTGAACTGCAGGAAGGTAGCCTTCCAGAGTGGCTCACTATAGGTCAACTGGCCCGCATAGCTGTAATTCTTCGAAGGAGTCAGGTTATAGCGGTTGGTCTGATAAGTAGAATCCTTACCCTCCGCTGTCTGTACGAGATAGAGCTTGGCATTGTTAAGCGAGATGCTCTTTCTGTCATTATCCGTATATTTGGCATTCATACGCAAGGTGATGTTGCGTCCCTTGTTGCCCAACTTGCGGTTCACCTGCAGCATACCCCTGATATTGTTATTATCAGAATAGGTGATTCCGTTAGTCAACTGACTGTTTACCATAGCCTCAGCCTTCTCCAACTCATCAATACCTTCCTCAGAAAGAGGGTCTTTGGTGGTGATGGTGTAAGGATCCTTGTTGTAAGAAGCCGACTGGCTGCCATTCAATCCATCGCTGGTACTCCAGGAGATGGAAGGACGGAAGAGGATATTGGTCATGGAATCAGGCATCCACTCCAATCGGATGTTACCATTCCAGCTGTTGCTGCGAGAGAAATTCTGAGTCAAGCTGTTGCTGAACGAAGAGCTGCTACCCATGAAGTTCTCGCTGGAACGACGGCTCCAAATATCGCCATCGCTGTGATTCCAGCGAAGTGAAGTATTGAACTTGAATTTATCTTTCAGTTCGTAATTGTAGTTGGCGGCAATCATCTTGCTGGCATTCAAACCGTTAGCACCTCCGAAACCTCTGCCCGGTCCACCGCCTCCGAAACCACGGTCGCTGGTGTTATTGGCATTGGCAAAGAGCATGAATCGGTTGTTATCATTGAAATAACCGCCCATGCCACGCATGTTATAGCGGCTCTTGTTGCCCACACCCAGGTCGATATTGGAAATCAAACCCTTGTTCATACCCTTCTTCACACCGAAGTCGAGCACGGTCTGCTCCTCGCCATCATCAATACCGGTCACCTTGGAGAGATCACTCTTCTCATCGTATGCCTTGATTTTCTCGATGATGCTGGTAGGCAGGTTTTTCAGGGCAGTCTTGGTATCGCCCGTCATAAACTCCTTACCGTCTACCAGAATCTTCTTTACCTCCTTACCATTAATTTTGATGGTACCGTCATCGCTCACCTCTGCACCCGGCAGACGCTTTACGAGTTCCTCTACTACAGAACCTTCCGGTGTGCGATAGGCAGAAGAATTGTACACGAAAGTATCCTCCTTCAGGGTTACCTTCTGAGCCATGGCTGTTACCACTGCGCCTTTCAGCATGATAGCCTCAGCACCCAGCACAATCTTACCCATAGCCAGATCCTTGTTATCAGAAATTTGGATACGCTTCACGGTAGACTTGTATCCTACGCTCGAAATCTTGAGCAGATACTTGCCATTAGCCGGAGCGGTGACATGAAAGAGTCCGTTCTCATTACTGATGGCACCAGCTACATACGTGCTGTCGCTCTTAAGCAATTGAACAGTTACCTGCTCAATGGCCTCCTTGGTATCGCGGTCGGTAATCTGACCGGATATCAGTCGCTGCTGAGCAAAGGATGCTATTGCCATCAACAGCAGCAGCATCGTCAGAATCGATTTTTTCATTCTATTTTTAATTTGTTATTATTTCCAACTATGAGTGTTTTCACACATAATCGCTATGATATTCTATTATCATTTTTGTTACTCGATTGTTTTGACGCGTTAAATACACCAAGGTTTAATGCATTCTGAGATAAAAAACGCAAATTTAGCAACTTTTTTTTTGTATTGTCTCCATTTTAGTGTATCTTTGCACAAAAATTAATACGTTAGAATGTTATGGAACAAAGAGTAATCATATCAACCCAACTGGAAAGCGAACTGGTAAGTGCACTTTCTGAGTGTGAGCACGACAAGCTTTTTGTGCTTACAGATACTACGACATTGGAACTATGCATGCCTGTATTGCAGAATTTTTACTGCATGAAGGAAGCCCATATCATCACTATTCCGGCTACCGACAGCCATAAAGACATCGAAAGTCTGATGATGGTATGGAAAGGATTGCAGGAGGGAGGTGCTTCACGCCACTCCTGTATGATTAATCTGGGCGGCGGTATGGTAACCGACCTGGGTGGCTTTGCTGCCAGCACTTTTAAGAGAGGTATCAACTTTATCAATATCCCTACCACCCTGCTGGCTATGGTAGATGCATCGGTAGGTGGAAAGACAGGCATCAACTTCGGCGGACTGAAGAACGAAGTAGGTGTGTTCAACGATTCTAAGTTCGTTATTCTCGATACAGAATTCTTAAAGACGCTCGATACAGAAAACATCTGTTCGGGCTATGCAGAGATGCTGAAACACGGTCTGATTTCTACAGAAGCAATGTGGGAAGAGCTGGTCAGCTTTGACCTCGACAAGCCTGATTTGAAGCAGTTGCAGCGCATGGTAGGCGACAGCGTGAAGGTAAAGGAGCGCATTGTAGAGCAGGATCCTCACGAGCAGGGCATCCGCAAGGCGCTGAACCTGGGTCATACTTTCGGTCATGCGTTTGAGAGCTGGGCTTTGAAGCGCAAGCCTATCCTGCATGGTTACGCTGTGGCATTCGGTCTGATTCCAGAACTCTATCTGAGTGTTGCCAAAACCGGATTCCCTACAGAGAAGATGCGCCAGACCGTAAACTTCATCAAGGAATTCTATGGTACACTGGATATTACCTGCGATGACTATGATGAGATCATCGAACTGATGCATCATGACAAGAAGAACCAGAATGGCATCATCAACTTCACGATGCTGGGCGGCATAGGCGATATCCGTATCAACCAGACAGCTACGACAGAAGAGATCAAGGAAGCACTCGACTTCTTCAGAGAAGGATAATTCAGCTAAAGAATATTTCTTCAGAGAATCCTTTTAAAGAAAGATAGAGCGCTTCGGCTTTCCGGTTTCGGTAAGCGGAAGATGCTCTGCATGAAGGAATTCCCTTGGAATCCAATATTTATGATCAGATAAGAGGCGGCGAACAGTCGCCTCTACTTTTTGTATCTCCTCATCTTCCGTCAAGAGAACAGCAATTTCTCCAAACTTCCCGTCTTTCTTCTTGGCTATCATGAAAGGTTTTTCGAGATAAGGCTTCAACAGAGCCTCAACCTCTTCTATCTGAATCTTGATGCCTCCGCTGCAAATCACATTGTCTTTTCTGCCTTTGATGCGAAAACGGAGTTTTTCCACCTTATTATATATATAGGATTCTATTTCCACTATATCGTTCGTTACCAGGGGCTCAGCACAGACTTGCGGAGCATCTATCACCAGACATCCTTCCTCGGTCTGACAGATTTTCACACTATCGAAAGGCTGGTACCATTCGCTAGCCTCAGCACCGTTAATTCTTCTCAGGGCAATATGCGAGAGCGTTTCGGTCATTCCGTAGGTACTCCAGATGGCAATATCGCCGGGAAGAGCCTTCAGTTTCTGTTCGAGAGCCTCATCTATGGCTCCGCCACCGATAATAAGATGCCTGATACGGCAGAGACGAGCCCGCTCTTCAGGAACCTGCAGGGTGTTATAAACCTGCATCGGGACCATCGCAGCGAAGGTAATCTCTTCATTTACATCTTTCAAAGGATGCCCACTTGGGCAAACAGAAATAAGATGGAGATGGCGCTCTATACTCCGCACCACCACCATCTTACCTGCAATATAATCGAGCGACATACAGAGCAAAGCGCTATCACCAGGCTTCAATCCCAGAAAATCGCAAGTGATGCGGGCCGAGTTGAGCATTCGCTTCTTCTCTACCATCATCGGCTTGGGCTTTCCCGTGGAGCCACTGGTATGAACCAGCACCCGGTCGCTACCGTTATTCCATTCTGAAAGGAATTCTTCTAAAGTCATTTTACTACAAACAGTTTGTCACCACGAATCTCCAAAGGCATCGGTATATTATCAGTAAAGAGCTGTCCGGTGCCCAAGCCTTGCGGCATCTTGACATTAGGACCATATACTTTAGCTGCATAATGAGCAATAGCATTCAGACCGATATTACTCTCAAGAGCAGTTGTCAAGACAGATTCATACGGT